>Ga0315282_10003534_pt1 | contig 27999 bp, 24 predicted proteins | sample YL17G07_20_MG_FD_203693 | JGI IMG/M metagenome (GOLD analysis project Ga0315282, IMG submission 203693) | Sediment microbial communities from Yellowstone Lake, YNP, Wyoming, USA - YL17G07_20 | ecosystem: Environmental > Aquatic > Freshwater > Lake > Sediment | place: USA: Wyoming | collected...
CCTGCCGGTAAAGCAGCTTGCCCTCTCCCCCTTCGTCCCCGCCGTCAGCCAGGCTCTGGAGGTTAAGGCTGGTGAATTAGGCTTGCGTATTGCTCCCGGCGCATATGTGCACCTGTTGCCCAACATCGCTGGTTTCGTTGGTGCCGACCATGTCGCCGTGTTACTGGCAACAGAGGCCTGGCGGGCTAAAGGGCCAATATTGGCTCTGGACATCGGGACTAACACCGAGGTCTCTCTAATATGCAAGGGGAAGATAGCCGCCACCTCCTGTGCCTCCGGCCCTGCCTTCGAAGGCGGTCATATCAAGTATGGCATGCGGGCAGCCGCCGGAGCCATTGAACGCCTGCGAATAGCCGGTGACACCGTCCAGTACCAGACCATAAACAGCGCACCGCCGGTTGGTATTTGCGGCTCGGGCATACTCGACGCTCTCTCCCAGCTCTATCTGGCGGGAGCCATTGATGAAGGCGGCAGGATAGTGAAGAGCCACCCTCGCGTGCGTAGCTACAAGGGGCAACGCGAGTTTGTTTTAGTGAGCAAGGAGGAAAGAGAGGGGAAGCCAGCCATCACCATCACCCAGCATGACGTGAGAGAACTGCAACTGGCCAAGGCTGCCATTCGCACCGGCATCCAGGCGCTTCTGGAAGCAAACGGCTGTGCTGAGAACGAGATTAAGCAGGTAATAATTGCCGGAGCCTTTGGCACCTACATCGATGTGGGCAGTGCCGTGGCCACTGGCATGTTGCCTTCGCTGCCCCTGAACCGCTTCCGGCAGGCAGGAAACGCCGCCGGCATGGGAGCCAAGCTGGCTCTGATTTCCCTCAAATCTCGGGCTCAGGCGCAGGCCGTTGCCTCAAGAGTCAGCTATATTGAACTGGCCAGCGCTCCTAAATTTGAGCAAACCTTCATGCAGGCGAGCTACTTAGGACGATACCGGATTATAGACGGCAGGAGGGAGGAAACTAGCTGATGGAAACCAGAGTGTCAAGCCCCACCAAAGAAGTAATCATCGGTGATGACCAGCCCACAGTGCTTATCGGCGAGCGTATTAATCCTGCCGGCAAGAAAAAACTGGCTGAGGCCCTCAAGGCCGGCGACCTGGAGATTGTCCGCCGGGAAGCCCTGGCTCAAACACAGGCCGGGGCGGATATTATTGATGTCAACGTGAGCACATTCGGCGTCGACGAGGTAGCCTTGCTGCCCAAGGCGGTGCAGGCAGTGATGGACACCGTAGATACACCCCTGTGCCTTGACAGCGCCAACCCTGAGGCCCTGGAAGCCGCCCTCAAGGTCTACAAGGGCAAGCCCCTCATTAACTCGGTTACCGGTGAAGAGCACTCCTTGAAAAAGGTCCTGCCCCTGGTCAAGAAATATGGCGCCGCCGTCATTGGTCTGGTGCAGGACGACGAGGGTATCCCCAAGGATGCCGAGCGGAGGGTAAGCGTTGCCCGCAAGATAGTGGAGCGGGCTGAGGCGGCGGGTATCCCCCGCCAGGACGTAGTGATTGACTGCCTTGCTTTCTCGGTGGGAGCCGATACCAGCTCCGGGCCGGCAGTCATAGAAGCCATCCGGCGGATTAAGGCCGAACTGGGGGTGAACATGACAATGGGTGCCAGCAATATCTCCTTTGGCCTGCCCGACCGCGAGTTGCTCAATAATGCCTTCGTCGTTATGGCGGCTGCCGCCGGTGCCACCTCTCTCATTGTGGATGCGGCTAAGGTGCGCCCGATTATTTTAGCCGCCGACCTCGTGCTTGGCCGCGACAAGCGCGCCCGACGCTATATTGAAGCCTACCGCCAGCGCCAGAAGCAGAAATAGGCGGGGTAAAGCTCAAGCCTTCTTTGATTTCAGAGCCTTCAGAATCTTGTCCGGGGTAGCCGGCAGGTCATAAATCCTTACCCCAATGGCGTTCTCTATGGCATTCATGATTGACGGAGAGGTGGGCATAAGGGTGAATTCACCGACGCCGGTGGCTCCCAGCGGGCCGTTCTTGCGTGGTGATTCAAGAAGGATTGTTTCCTTCTCAAAGGCATCCTTCATCGTCGGAAACTTATAAGTTACCCAGTCAACCGTCTCCCCATGAACGTATTTCTCCCGGAGGGCCATGCCGGCGCCCATATCCATACCGCCCTCAATCTGACCGATGACAGCCAAGGGATTGATGAGGGTCCCGGCGTCAACTACGGCCGTCATCTTCAGAACCTTGACCTCGCCGCTTTCAGTATTCACTTCTACCTCGGCCATCTGAACCCCGTGACAGTGGGCGGCAAAGAACTGACCCTGACCGGTTTCCTTGTCCATGCCTTTATGCTCCAGGCTGTGTCTAGCCTCGTAGCGGGTCGGCTTACCGGCTTTAACCAGGTCTTGATAGCTCTTGGCTCCAGCTTCCTTCATGGCAGCCTTAAGGGCTTCTATGGCTTTGACCAGAGCATGCCCGCACATAAAGGTCTGCCGGGATGAGGCAGCCATGCCCGAATTAGGCGTCCTCTCCGAATCCCGCGTCACCAGCCGGATTTTCTCTCTCGGTATGGGCAGGAGGTGGGCGGCAATCTGGGTCAGCATGGCATCGCTCCCCTGCCCCGGGTCCTCAACCGAACCGTAAATGGTCAAACCGCCGTCGGCGTCAAGCTCCACGGCAACATCAGACTTGTCAAGGGCCTGACCTATTCCGTAGCCTGATGCCGCCACCCCCACTCCCCGACGGAGGTTCTTGGACTTGAAGGCGTTGGCTTCCTTTAGCGCCCGCTCATATTCCGGCTTGAGCCTTTCCAGGCAAGCATTCAAAGCCCACTCATCAACCACGCCCCCGTCTGATGTGGACTGCCCCGGCTGGAGGAGGTTAATCTGCCTGAACTGGAGGGGGTCCATCTTCAGCTTAGCCGCCAGGAGGTCCATAGCTGACTCCAGGGCATAGTTGGGCTCGGGTGGTCCTGCCCCCCGCGCTGCCCCTCCCCAGATATTGTTGGTGTATACCAGTTTAAACTCGGCGAAGACATTCGGTATATTGTAACCACCGCTGAGCATCCCCAGGCAACGGGTGACCGCCGTCTCGCCGGCTGAGGTGTATGCCCCCTTCTCCCCGACGGCATACATCTCAAACCCGGTGAGCTTACCCTTGGCATCGGCGCCCAGTCGCACCTTCATCCTGAAGGGATGCCTCTTAGAGGTCATCTGCATTGACTCTTTTGTGCTGGGGATATAGCGTGCTGGCTTTCTGAAATGGAGGGCAGCGGCGCCGGCTATATGCTCGGAGGTCAGGTCAACCTTTATGCCGAACTGACCTCCGGAAAAGGCTTCCTGGTAACGGACATTGTTCCAACCCAGGGCTTCTTTAAGCAAGCGGGCATGGTCATGAATCCTGATGGACCGCCCGATTACCACCAGCTGCGCCTTCTCACCCTCCCCGTCCATATAGGCAACACTAGCCTCCGGCTCCAGCGGCGCCTGGTGAACGAACTGCGTGTTGAACTCGGCTGAAATCACCGCCGCCGACGAGTCCAGGGCTGCCTTAGCATCGCCCTTTATCTGCCTTCTGGTAAGAAGAATATTAGGCTTGCCCGGCTGCACCTGAGGCGCGCCTTCCGCCATTGCCTCTTCCGGGGTGCTGATCCGGGGCAAGACCTCATATTCCACCCTGACTGCTTCCGCCGCCGCCAGAGCCTCTTGCCGGGTTCTGGCAGCGACAATGGCTACATGGGCACCGAGCACCGGCGCGATATCAGGGCAGAGCACCGGTTTTTCCCTGCCCGATAAATTATTGCCCTTGATGTCCCTGGCGGTTATAACACCGACGACGCCGGGCATCTTCTCCGCCTCGGAGTAGTCAATCCCTTTTATCCGGGCATTATGGTGAGGGCTGCTTACCACCGCCAGTTCAAGGGCACCGGGAATAATGATGTCGGCGGAAAACTTCGCCAGCCCGCAGGCTTTGAGCATGGACCAGGGACGAGGGTGAGAAACGCCAATCTGCTTTCCCCTCGGGTCAGGCATTACCTCAGCCGGAGTTGTCTCTCCACGGAGAAAGCGACCGGCCAGCTCAACGGCATCGACGATTCTTTCATATCCGGTACAGCGGCACAGGTGACCTCTCAAGGCTCTCTTGATTTCGTCACGGCCGGGATTTGGATTTCTGTCCAGCAGGACCTTGGCCGCCATAATCAACCCCGGGGTACAGTACCCGCACTGAATGGCTCCCGATAAGACAAAGGCTTCCTGTATCAGGTGAGGATTCTCCGGCGTGCCCAGCCCCTCCACGGTGATAACCTCGGCTCCATCCAGGTTTGCCACCTTCGCCAGGCAGGACAACACCGTCTTGCCGTTCACAATGACCGTGCACGCCCCGCACTGTCCCTTACGGTCACATCCCTGCTTGGCACCGGTGAGCTGCAGGTCCTCCCGAAGAAGGTCCATGAGCATCCGCTCCTCCTCGACACTGAACCGACGCTGTACTCCGTTAACCTTTAATGTAACGTTCTTCAAGTTTACCTCCCTGAAGGTAACTAAGTGTTATGTCAAGTGGATTATTTTACCCTGAAGACCAGCCCCTCGGTGGCATCAACCCGGAGTTTTTCGCCTTCTTGGATAGTCATCGTGCCATTACCCGTGTTGGATACCAAGGGGATATCATATTCCCGGCTGTGAATGCAGGCATGGCTGAGGGAGCCGCCACCGTTAGTAACTATCCCTTTAACCAGTGGCAGCACTGGAGTCCACCCCGAAGACATAGACGGGCAAACCAGGATATCGCCTGGTTGCACTGCAAAAACATCCTCGTTGGATACCACCAGGTGTGCCCTACCCTCGACAGTACCGGCGGGACTGCCGCAGTTGCCAAATAAGATAGCGCCGGTTTCCGGCCTGGGGATAGCGTGCTCTCCAGCCACAACCTTAGAAACTATAGCGTCGTGAACCGCCGCCTGATGCTTATTTATAAACTCTGGCGTTAACGACCTATCGGAATAAATAGGCGGCCGCGACCGATACTCCTTCTGCGCTGTCCAAACCTTCTTTCGTTCCTCAACAAGGTCCTTGACCTCGTATGAATCGGGGTAGTTAATGAACAGCTCCAGCTCATCAGGGATGAAGAAGAACATGTCATCGGGAGCTCCGATAGTGCCAAACTTTACCAGTCTTTCCCCAATCTTCCTCGTCACGTAGCGGAAGGTGGTAAGGCACCCCTGCTCCCATGCCACGTCATGAGTCTCGCTGAAAGAGCTTGTCCTCTGGCTCACGCTAAGCAGTGCCAGGAACCAGTCCATATCGGGATATTTGGCCGCCTTCACCTTGTCAATCAGCTCACGGGTCAGCTCTTCCCGCTCCTTGACCAACCTAGGCCTGATACCATCAAGGGGGAAGGGGGCATTAACGTCGCCTGATAGCTTAAGGTATTGCTGAATGTGAGCGATAGCCGGCGTTGGGTCTTCCCACCATGAAGGCACAATAAATTCCATCATCCGCGGCGACCGCCAGCCATAGCCCTTCACCAGTAGAAAATCATTAAGGTCATTCTCCAACCATTTCTTACCCGTCGGCGTCTTTTTCAGGGCGGGGATGACCTCTGAGGCAGGATTCTTCTTGAAGATATCATCAATCTTAAGCTCTATGGCGCGGCTGCGCAGCTCCCATAGCGCCTTATCCTGTACAAAAAGGTCATTATCATAGCCGCGTATTATCTTATGCCAGGTGGGGGTAAACTCCTTTACCCCACCGTATTCCGCAGCAATCTCGGTGCAGCGCCAGTATGCCTCATACATGGGATACATCATGTAGAAATGAGTTTCCCAGAACCGGTAGAGAAGCTGTATCGCCTCTCTAAATATCTTGTACAACTCGTACTGAGTTGCCTTTTCGTAATCAAAGGTCCTGAGTTTATTACACCACTCTACCAGTTCTTTCTCCATACTCTTGTAAAGCTTGTCCCACTCCGGGGTATACTTTTCAACGATGAACTTCTTGAAGTTCTTCTCCCTTTCTTTAATCTCAGCCTCGTCGCTAATCCTGAGGGCGCCGGCCAGGGCACACCCCTCTATATTGCGAACCTCACTCCCCCTGATAGTAGGTATCCATGTCTCATTGACGCCATATATGAGGCCGTGTGCCAAGGGATAATTCCAGTGCCAGCCAAAAAGTGGGGTCCATGCCGGGTAGCTGTGGCCAAAGTTCATGAACCACATCGGGTATTTCTTCAGGTCCCTTTGCGGCATGAACTCTCTAGTATACAAATTCCACGTCCAGGGCATCTCTTTCTCCTTCCTAATCTTTTACTTGCGCAATACGCCATTATAACACAGCGTCCTTAGTTTGAGTAGATTATTCACCCCCTCTTCTAGTTCACCCGCCTGGCACCATTAATCATTAATGATTGACCGCTAACAAAGTCGCTATCATCGCTGGCAAAGAAGATAACAGCGCCAACTATGTCCTCGGGTTTCCCGAAACGCCCCATGGGGACGGAACTGGCGTCCATCTTTTCCATATTGACGTAACTTCTGGTCGCCGGGGTATCGATAACACCAGGAACTACCACATTAACACAGATGTTATATTGCCCCAGCTCTCCGGCAAGAACCCTGGTGATGCCAATAACGGCGGCTTTAGCCGCAGTATAGTGAATCAGACCCTTGGTCGGGGCAAAAACTGCCTCGGAGGATACGTTGATAATCTTGCCCTTCCCCTGCTTCTTCATCTGGGGGAATACTGCTTTAGAGCATATCCAGGTCCCTTTAGCACTCACCTCCATCATCTTGTCCCACTCTTCAGACGAGATTTCATTAAACGGCTTCCTGGACATCCCATGGTAGAAGCCGGCGTTGTTGACCAGAATATCAATTCGCCCAAATTTTTTAACCGTTTCCTCAGCCATGCGCTGGGTATCAGCCTCAGAGGTGACATCGGCTTTTATGGCTATGGCCTCACCACCCTTTGCCTTGATTTCGCTCACTGTTTCCTCCGCCTCCCGCTCAAGAATATCGGCCACAACCACCCTGGCTCCTTCCTCAGCCATTCTCAGGCAATAGGCTTTACCCAACCCCCTGCCACCTCCGGTGACTATGGCTACCCTGTTGTCTAACCTTCCCATTTATAAAACTCCTTCTAGTTCACGCGCCGTCCGCCATCAATTATCAGTGTCTGACCGCTGATAAAGTCGCTATCATCACTGGCGAAGAAGACAACGGCACCGACTATATCTTCGGGTTTGCCAACACGCCCCAGCGGGGTAGTGCTCGCATCGAACTTAGCCACATTGCCGATAGTCCAGCTTGCGGGGGTATCGGTGTAACCGGGGGCGACGGCATTAACGCAGATGTTATACTGCCCCAGCTCCCCGGCGAGAACGCGGGTGATGCCGATAACCGCCGCCTTGGAGGTAATGTAGTTAATCATCCCCTTGGTCGGGGCGAAGACAGTATCGGAAGAGAGATTGATAATCTTGCCTTTCTTCTGCTTCTTCATATAGGGGAAGACCGCCTTGGCGCAGAGCCAGGCTCCCTTGGCACCTACATCCAACGCTCGGTCCCAATCTTCCGATGTGACCTCGTAGAATGGCTTCCGGCCTACTCCGTAGTAGAAGGCGGCATTGTTCACCAGAATGTCAATGCGGCCAAACTTCTTGACTGCCTCCTCAGCCATACGAACGGTGTCTTCCTCTTTGGTAACATCGACTACCACGCCGTAGCCGCCTTTGGCTTCTATCTCCTTAATGGATTTTGCTGATTCCTCATCCAGGCGGTGTACCGCCATTACCACCTTAGCCCCCTCTTTAGCCAGGGCGAAACAAAAAGCCCGGCCTAAACCCTTGGCACCGCCGGTCACGATGGCTACCCTGTTGTCTAACCTGCCCATTTATAAAACTCCTCCTTACTATTGGTCAGCATTATAAAAAGCGTTCGCTAAATTTTATACTGCCAGGAAGCCCCCGTCAATGGGGAGGGCAACACCGGTAACTCCAGAAGCCCTATCCGAGACAAGGAATAACGCCCCATCAACTACTTCCTTTCCCGTGACGAATCTGCCCAGAGGTATACGCTGTCTGTCCTTCTTTGACCACTCCTCAGGGTCAATGCCCATTGCTCTTGCTCTTTGCTCGGCGATAGCCAGTCTCATCTGCGTCTGCACCCGCCCCGGACAGAGACAATTGACCCGGATGTTATCTTTAGCCAGATCTACAGCGAGTTTCTTGGTCAGCATTACCAGTCCGCTCTTTGCCAGGGAATAGCTCATTGAAAAACCAGACTGCTTCAGCCCGGCAACGGAACTGGTGAACAGAATTGACCCCCCGCCAGCCTTGCGTATTTCGGGGACGGCAAACTTGGCGCCGAAGACGGCGGCTTTCAGGTGCACTGTCATCATATTATCATATACTTCTTCGGTGATATCTTCGATATTGTCTGGGCCGACTATGCCGGCATTATGCCAGAAGATATCCAGCCGACCATAAGTGCTAACCGCCTTTTTAATGAGCCGCTCAATATCCTCTACCCTGAGCATATCAGCGGGAACAAAGCTTGCCTCACCACCCTGCCCCTTTATCAGGCCCACCACCTCCTCGCCCCGCTGGCGACTCCGGCCGCTAACAACGACCCTGGCGCCTTCCTGAGCAAAGGCAATAGCACCCGCCCTGCCAATACCGGCGGTTGAACCGGTAATGACCGCTACCTTTCCCTGAAGCAACAACCTGTTCCCCCTTCCCGCTGCCCAATAGTTCGGCGCTTCCGATTATTATTTGGCATGCCTAGCCTGTTTGTCAACTACAAGGTAAGGGGGGATATGGACGAACTAAACGGTTTACTGCTATACTTAGCCCCAAATGGGTTCTGGCAAATTAATATTCAGGTTCGAGGAACTGGGGCAGGAGCACAACAACCTGGTAGGCAAGAAGTGTGCTAACCTGGGAGAAATGACCCGAATGGGCTTACCCGTCCCCCCAGGCTTTGCTATCTCCATTGCCATGTACCGGAAATTCGCTAAAGAAAGCGAGGCCGCCGGGGAAATTTCAGGCTATATTAGCCGCCTTGGTTCCCTCAAAGGCCAGAACATTGCCGTCTTTGACAAGGTGAGCCAGGACATCCGGGGCATGATTGAAGGCAAAGAGATTCCGGAGAGCATAAGAAAAATGGTAGGCTCGCATTACGAAGAGCTGGGCAAAAAGGCGGGAGTCCCCGATGTCGCCGTCTCGGTGCGGTCAGCGGGGACAGAGAGCCGACCGGGCATGTTTGAAACCTACCTCAACGTTATCGGCATTGAAGATGTGCTGGACAAGGTGAAAAAAGTATGGTCAAGCGCCTATACTGCCCGGGCTATCGCCTTCCGGGTTAATAAAGATATCCCCATCATGGGGGACGAACTCGGTGTTGCTGTCACCAAGATGGTAAATGCCCGCTCCGCCGGCATCGCCTTCACCGTGGACCCGGTCACCGCTGACACCTCCAGGATAGTGATTGACGCCAACTGGGGGCTGGGGGAAGGGGTGGTCAGCGGGGCGGAGAGTGTGGACCGGTTCGTGGTGGATAAAAAGACCTTCGCTATACTAGACACCTATATTGGTAAAAAGGCAAAACAGGTAATAAACAGGGAAAGAGGGGTTGACTGGGACGAGGTGCCGCTGAAGAAGCAGTCAGCATCTTGCCTGAGCAATGATGAGATAGTAGCCATAGCCAAACTGGCCATGTCCCTCGAGGAGCGCCTGGGTAAGCCGCAGGATGTGGAATGGGCTATTGATTCTGAATCCTCTCTACCCAATAATATATTTATCCTCCAGACTCGCCCGGCAGAGGTGGCAGCTAAAAAAGTGGAATCGGTTACCGACCGTATGATTGACCTGATTACCAAAAGATTTTACAGACCTGATAGACACCGTTCTACCCAGTCTAAAACTAGATGAGGAGAAAATGCCAGAGAAAAAGCCGCCGAAGGTTGAAATCTGGGATAAGACCATAGGTTCTGATTATATCGAAGAGATTGACCTCCCCCAGATGCATTCCTGGTTCTTTGACGGAACGCACAGCGTACCGCCACTGACCCCCCTCTACGCCTGGCACTGGGTGAAATACTGCAGCCATGGGTTTAAGGTCGCCTGCACCAAGCTGAGCATCCCCACCTGCAAAGGCTGGGAACTGCGTACCCTGGACGGCAGCATCTATTGCGCCTTCCATATAGTAAGAGACCCCAGGGAGATTGCCGAACGTGAGGTCAAATTCCGCCAGGCACTGCGCCCCTGGCTTGAGAACTTTGACGGACTGTGGGCTGGTCACAAAAAGGAACTCCTGAGCCTTTATAGCAAGCTCAAGGAGCTTGATGTTGACCATGCCACCAACCTTCAACTGTGCCATCACAGCCGCGATTTGAGACGCACCTACATGAGGATGTGGGAAATCCACTTCCTGGGTATGTATACCTCAAATAACGCCTGGTTGCTGCTCGAGACAATGACCAAGGAGCGCTTCGGCATAAGGGACCAGGACCCCCAGTTCCAGGACATGATGCGAGGCTTTGACAACAAGCTCTACCAGATGGACAAGAAGCTGTGGGAATTCGGCAAGCTTGCCATTGAGATGAAACTGGAAAATATCTTTAAGCAAAACTCCCCCCGAGCCATCCTCGCCAAGCTCCAGCAGTCAGAAAAGGGCAAGGAATGGTTCAAGGAATTCATGGACTACATGAAGACCGACGAGATCGGCGGGTGGCGGATGAGGCGCTTCAACGACTTCACCGAGCCGTACTGGCTGGAAGACCCGGCCACCCCCATAGGGCTGGTGAAGGATAGTATCATGAAGGGCGCAAGCTACAACCTGGAAGCTATCAGGGCCGAGATTGCCAGGAAGAGAGAAGCCGCCATAGCCGCCTTCCTCAAGCGGGTGCCGCCGCAGGAAAAGGACCTGTTTGAGAAAATGATACGGCTGGCAGGTAAGGCAAGCTCATATAGCGAGGAGCACAACCTGTACTGTGAGCTTTTCGTGCAGGCGCTCATGCGCCGCGGCTACCTGGCAATGGGGAGAAGGCTTGCCCAGAAAGGAACGATTGATGCCCCCGAAGACATCTTCATGATGAAGCCGGATGAAATTGACCGGGTGCTGATGGTTCCTGAGGCGTATGACATGCGCTGGTTAACCAGAATGCGGCGGGCTGCCTGGGAAGAAGGTCAAAAGACGCCAAAGCCCCCCTTCTTCACCGACCGAGCCAGCAAAGACGAAGCCATAGAAATGGACCTATTACCCTCCAGGGATGTCATTGCCCTAAAACTTGTTGTCGGAGAAATGCCCCAACCGAAGCCGGAGCTAAAGGCAGACCTCTGGGGTATCTGCGGTTGCTCAGGAGAAGCCGAGGGAACAGCTCGCGTGGTGATGGTGTATGAGGACCTTAAAAAGGTACAGCCGGGCGATATCCTGGTCTGCCCCGGCATCAACCCCACCTGGACACCAGTCTTCGGCCTGGTCAGGGGCGTAATCACCGATACCGGGGGAACCCTGTGCCATGCCGCCATCATCGGGCGGGAATATGGTGTGCCCACCATCGTTAATACTCAATATGGCACCTCAAGGATTAAATCGGGGCAGAAAGTAAGGATGGACGCCACCAACGGCGCTATCTACATCCTCAAATAATCAAGCTCATATTTCAAGCGTTCCACCCATAGCGGGGAGAATAACACTTATCTTGCTACCAGATAAGCGCTCAACAAAGAAGCCTGGTTGTTCGCTATGGACGGGAATGAGAACCTGGGGCCTTATCTCCTGAGCAACCCTCAGCAAATCGGCACCACAGGCATGACCCGAGGCGTGCAGCCCCTTCTCACCATCAGGAATTTGCCACTCGCCGTTAATCTCTACAGGAAGCCCAACGCCCCTGAGCCCAAAGTGCTCAAGCCACTTATGCAGGCGGCGGAAGTCAATCTCCTGCTCCTCATCGTGAGGCTCGCTGGAGCTATAAACGTAGAGACTGCCCGCCCTGGGGCGGATACTCGGCAGCTCGTTCAGGTCAAAGAAGCTGAAGCAGAGGATAAACTGCTCCTGCGCCGAAGCTACATCCTCAGCCAGAACAATCTTATCCTCATATTCCCGACAGATATTTCTTACCCACAAGTTCGGGTATCTGCCGGCAATGGTGTCCTGGTAAATAGCGATACTCTCCTCCCGAGCAATGTCTGGGGTTTCTGGCTCCAGAAGACGCATCGTCTTTAATAGATAGGCGTCCTTGGGCAGTATGGCTAATTTCCTGCCCGTATCCCTGGCAATCTGCAGAAAAGTGAGCAAGCGGTCTACATCACGAGGAGAAAAGTCAGCAATAACGAGGCCGTTTGCGCCAGCGATAGCCTTCAGCCCATTCTCATACACCTCACCCTCGGCAACATTGGCCTCACGCCCCACATTAGTGCCTTCCAGGATAAGTGCCTTCGGACGCAGGGAGACTGCATTATCAATAAACCTTTGGCTAAGCTCAGCGCGCTTACCATGAAATCGCAGGTCGCCGCTATAGACCACCCAGCCCGAGCCGGTTTCAATACCCCAGGCACAGGCACCGGGGATAGAATGGTCCACCGGAAAACAACGCAGATTAAAGCTACAGTCGCGGTGGCTGGTCATCGGGCGCGAGGAGAGGTCCTTTTGCTTCGCCGCTTTCTCCCAGAACCCCAGGTTCCAGAACCGGAGCGCATCCGGACTGAGAGTTTCCGGCTCTGTATCGGCAATACAGAACTGCCTCTGCTGCCGGGGCAGGTTGCTAGTAAGGAAGGCTGTCTGCTTCCAACCGGTGGGGCATTCCCTCAGGGTAGGACTGAAATAGCATACCTGCTGGTCAAAATCGGTCTTCCCCGAGTCTTGCATCGCCTTGATGACAAACGCTGTCACCGAGGTTGCGTACACCGGGATGTCGTCTCTCAGAAAAGAAATGTGTCCCGAATGGTCAAGGTGGGCATGGGACAGCAGTACTCCGTCAACCTGCTCAAGCCTCCGATAGGAAGGGATATGGCGGAACTGTTGCCAGAGACCTGGCATCTGCAGGTCGTCCCGGTAAATCCCTTCTAGCGGGGGAATTAAGCCCAGTGTCAGAGGGTCAAGTAGCCCGGCACCACTGCGAGGCTTCAGGTACTCCTCATAGAAAAGCTTGTGTCTCTTGTAGGGAAAGCCGAAATCAAGTAGTAGCCTCCGCTCTTTATCTTCGAGGAGTATCTTGTTGCCACCAATTTCATTGATGCCGCCGTAGAAGCTCAAACGCACCATAGCACCTGAAAAAATATGACGCACAAGCCAACTCCCCGAACCCCTCCTCACCTTGTGCGTCACCAGTAGTTATAGCACAAAATATAAGCTACAGTCCCAAATAGGCTTTCCTCACATGTTCACTCTTGAGGAGCTTACCACCGGTCCCTTCCAAGACCACTCGGCCATTTTCCAGAACATATGCCCGGTCAGCTATCTCCAGGGTATGCCGGACATCTTGCTCAACCAGCAAGATAGTAATCCCATGCTCACGCAGAGACTTTATGACCTCGAAAACTTCCAAGACTAATGTCGGTGCCAGACCATACGATGGTTCATCAAACATGCACAGTTTTGGCCGTGACATTAAGCCCCGACCCATAGCTACCATTTGCCGTTCACCACCGCTTAGTGTTCTGGCCTGTTGCCCCTCTCTTTCTTTTAATATGGGAAAAAGTTGATAAACCTGCTTAAACGTTTCCTTCTTACACTTCCATGCATGGTAAGGATAGGCACCCATCTCCAGGTTTTCACGCACCGTCATGTCAGTAAAAAGTCTTCTACCCTCGGGCACATGAGAAAGACCCATTTCTACAATGACGTTAGGTGCCAGCCCATCTATCCTCTTGCCAAGGAACTTCACACTACCTGAAGCTGGACATAGCAAACCGGATATGGTATTAAGCAATGTAGTTTTACCAGCGCCGTTGGCACCAATCAAGGCAACTATTTCTGCCTCCTTGATTTTTAAAGAAACGTCCCACAAGGCCTGAGCCTTGGCATAAAAAGTATCTATTTTGCTAATTTCCAACATAAGCCTACTCCCCCAAGTATACTTCAATAACTTTTTTGCTGGTGGCAATCTCCTTTGGCGTTCCTTCGGCAATCTTCTCACCGTGATGGAGCACCATAATTCGGTCACACACGTTCATGATTGCCTTCATGACATGCTCAATCATAAAGATGGTAACCCCCCTACCCCGAATCGTGGCTACTAACTCCATAGACTCCGCCATCTCAGTGGGGTTTAACCCCGCCATCAGCTCATCAAGCAGAATTAATTCTGGCTTGGTGGCTAAGGCTCTGGCTACCTCAACTCGCTTCTGGTTACCCAGGGTCAAGTCTTTAACCGGTACCGTGCTTATTGCCGACAACCCCACAAACTCCACCAACTTCGTGGTTTCCTTGGTGGCATCCGCCGATGACATAGCGGTTGGCGTCCCGAACAACGAGCCCAGCAATACATTCTGAAAAACTGGCATATTGCCGAAGACTTTGACTGATTGAAAAGTCCTCGCCACTCCCTTTCTACAGATTTGATGCGGCTTTAAGCCAGAAATCTTTTCGCCTTTAAAATTTATTACCCCTGATTTAAGAGGAAGAGCTCCCGATATTAAATTAAACAGCGTTGTTTTACCGGCTCCGTTAGGACCAATCAGACCCACGATTTCACCCCGCTCCACCTTAAAGTCAACCTTTGATAATGCGGCCAACCCGCCAAAATACTTAGTTACCTTTTCACCTTCAAGTACTCGCATGTTGACCTCCCACTCTTCGTCTCCACCCTTTTTGTACCAATCCTACCAGTCCATTGGGCAGGTATACTATAGCTGCCACTAATACAATGCCGAAAATGAGCATGTAGTAATAGGGGAACTTGGTTATTAGTACTTCTTGCAGATAGGCAAAAATAGCCGCGCCTATCATCGGACCATAAAGCTGCCCCATGCCGCCAAAGATAGCCATTAAAACCGGCAAAAAAGAAAAGAGCGAATTAAAGGCGATGTATGGATCAATATATGTCCATCTTGTGGCTATGGTTGCCCCGGCGGCCCCCATAAAGAAAGCGCTGATGGCAAAGGTGATAATCTTCACCCAAGTTACATTAACACCCATGTGAGCCGCGGCTTCCTCGTTCTCACCGATGCTCTGCAGGGCTAAACCAAATTTAGAGCGCCTGATAAAGTAGAGGGTAAGTATTAGCACCACAAAAATGATTAGCATGGCGTAATAAATAGTGTTGTAATCTATGACGGTAACGAATCGGCCACGTATGCCCATTACATGAAGCTCCCAGAACAGGAGGAGCTGCATGATGAGTATAACGAGGCCGAAGGTGAAGATAGCAAAATATATACCCCTCAACCTCAGCGTCAAAGCGCCAACAAGGAGGGCAACTATGAAACTGGCTAGACCACCCACAGCAATGAAGACAGGCAGGGGGACATATTTCCCCAGTATGGCAGCAGCATATATACCGACTCCGAAAAATGCCGCCGCCGCCAGTGACATGTAACCGGTAGGACCGGAAAAAAGAGTCCAGCTCACCGAAAGGACGATATACATAATGATGGTGGTCATCAGTATGGGGGTATAACTTGGGGCATAGATGGGTAGAGTAGCTACTATCACCAGGGCAAGGAGAAATATCCCAGATATGGGTAACCTTCTCTTTCTCTCTGGCGCTAGTAACCATTCAATAAACCAACCCGAGTAGACCAAACACAGGATGCCTAAGCCCGAAAAAAGATGTTGCATGGTTACACCTTATCACTGTTTAGCGTAGTTTTCATTCGTTTACTTCCCCATAATGCCTGTTGGTCTTACCAGAAGCAGGAGAATGAAGATGAAATAAAAGGCAGCCACGGTTAAGCTTGGCTCAATATAGGTTACTACGCTGCCAATAATACCCAGTATAAAACCCCCGATAAAACTGCCCGGAATACTGCCTAACCCACCCAGGACAACCACGATGATGGCGATAATGGTATATCCCAGACCCATAGTTGGAGAGATAGGGAAGCACATGCTATAAAGTACGCCGGCAAAACCAGCCATTAAAGCACCAAGGCCGAAGCATAAAGCCAGTACCAGGTTAATGTTCACCCCCATAAGTCCAGCGGTCGCTGGGTCCTGGCCTGCTGCCCTGATTGCTTTGCCCACGCGGGTACGGACTAAAAAGATATAGAAGGCTAAGCCTATGCCTACCGCAAAGCCAAGGGTTACCAGGCGATTGGCGGCAAAGACCGCTCCCCATAAATTGACCGGAAAAGCTAAATAGGTTATTCCCCTTGTGGCAGCACTCCAGACTATTATAGCTGTATTTTGAATGATGTATAGGAGACCAAAAGTAGCCAACAGGGAACTGCCTTCAAAGGCAGCTAATGATGGTGCCGACTTCATGAGGCTGCGGAACATAGTCCGGTGAAGCAGAAAACCAATTATGAATATAAGGGGACCGACAATAACCAGAGAAATCAGAGGGTTAATACCGAATGTTGTGTACAGTGCCCAGGTGGAGAAAGCGCCGAGCATAATAAATTCACCGTGAGCGATGTTCAGCACCTTGGCGACACCGTACTGCAGGCTCAAGCCCATGGCAATCAGGGCATAGATGCCGCCCATCAATAAACCGCCAATCACTATGTCCAGGGTTTTCACCAACAACATAATAATAGCTTCCTAGCTTTGTTAATCATGGTTGCAGGCTGCCCAAAAGGTGCAGGATAAGTCCTCTGGAGAAAATAACCTCTCTCACAAGTTGTTATCTTTACACCCTTTAGACAGCCTGCTTACTACTATTACACTATTATATATACTACTTAGTACCCTAGGTTTACTTCGGTGGTGCTGGCCAAGCCGGCTTGGGGTAGAGAATAGTGGGTGTGGTCATCTTATCAGCGGGGCCTATGACTTCATATATGCCGCTTTGCCACTGGGCAACCTGCCCGGGGGCACATTCTTTGGCCAGAAGTCCGCCACCTTTACCATTAGCGGTCATATCAAACCAGGTATCTCCCAGAACCGTCTCAAAATGCTGCGTAGCCATGATATCCCTTATCTTTGCATTGTCAAGGGTACCGGCCTTCACAATAGCCTGCTCAAAACATTGCAGCGCAGCGTAGTAGAAGCACTGCCCCCACCAATCCATAAATGCTTCTTTGTCACCAAAGACTGCTGTTCCGGCGGCACCAGTCGATGCTACCACTTTATCAGCGAATGCGTTCAATGCGGGAGAACTTTTCCGGTTCCAGGCACCAAAACCCATTAGTCCCTCCATCACCGGGGGACCACCAAAAATATCCATGAAGAATTGGAAATTAACCCCAGGGCCGATTACAAAGGCCTTTGGATTATAGCCAATCGCCATTGACTGACCGACAACCGACATGGCCGTAGGTGGATAGACAAAAGCGCAAAAGGCATCGGCCCCAGTATCCCTGGCCTGCTTCAATTCCAGCTCTACGTCCGTAGCGGCAACAGGAACAGCCTCACCCATAACTATACTAATGCCCCTCTTGGCAAATTCGCTCATAGCTGTATGGTAATACTCTACGCCATGGAGGTCATTGATGTAGATTATCGCCACCGTCTTCACGCCCTTTTCCACAAAAATGTCAGCCAGGACCGGTACCTGGTTGTAGTTGGAGTAATTCAAGACGCCAAAGACATAGGGTAGGTCAGGAAGCATTTCGGTGAGGGTCGTACAACCACCCTCAGCTCCCAGGTATACATACCCGTACTTATTGGCTAGAGGGGCGGAGGCATAGAGGAAAGCGGTGCTACAGTTTGGGAATAAGAAGTCGACTTTATCCTCTAAAATAAATTTTTCAATCAGTCTTGTCGACGTGCCCAAATCACTGGTATCATCAGATATTCTTAAATCTATAGGTAATTTTTTGCCATACTCCTTCACATATAGCCCGCCGGCGGCATTGATATCGTCAACCCACATTTTCATGATTGGCCCGAAGGCGTAGTCTCCGATATCTTTTAGTGGGCCGGAGAGAGGCCTGGCCGCGCCAATGACAATCTTGTCTTTGGCTACTGGGGGTGCAGGGCAAGCGGTAATCAAGGGCACTATTAATGCTACCAATAATACCGCTATCACCCCAAATAATAGCTTCTTTTTCACTTGTTCCTTCTCCTTTCTAAGATTTCAAACTAGGTTATGTCTTGTCATCTTAAAATCTTATATATTCATCCCCCCTTTCATTATGATATCGGCTCTACTAGCTTGGTAAACTTGCTTGGGAGACGCTTTGCCTTCGAAAGTATAGATGGCTACCCCAACTTTGTCAAGACCCCCTTTCGCCAAACTGCCTACGTATGGTCTGCCTGCCGAAAGTCCTAAGAAGCTGAAGATGGTGCCTGGAGCAATACATAACGACATAACATAAGGGAGTATATCTGCCAAATGTGCGCCATTTGCAAAGAAGCCCCCATAGTGGTATAATATAGTAACAGTTTAGGTTTAGGTTATCGTATACTGCTTTAAATCCTTCGGATTTTATCAGGTATTGGGTGACCGGAACTCTAGCTGAAATTTTTAAGAGAGGAGGTCATCCAATGAGCTTTGAGGACAAGTCGCTCCAGTGTTCCGATTGCGGGGCTACCTTTACCTTCAGTGCTGAGGAGCAGGAGCTTTTCCAATCCAGAGGCTATACCAATGAGCCCAAGCGCTGCCCTTCTTGCCGCCAGGCAAGAAAATCAGAGCGTTATGGAAACAGTGGCTCTGGTTCTGGTTATAGAACCCAGCGCCAGATGTTCCCGGTAAAATGCGCTCAGTGTGGTAAGGATACTGAGGTACCCTTTGAACCGCGTGGTGATAAACCGGTGTACTGCAGCGACTGCTACCGTAAAATCAGAGCCAGCGGATAGCGCTGGTTTGACCTTGAGAGCATACGTAGGCTGGGAGTTCCCAGTCTATGTATGCTCCTGGGATTAAGAGAAACAATTCAAAAAGGGGCTGATTATGAAAATCTATGTCGGTAATTTATCCTTTGACGTGACTGAAGAGGAACTACAGGCGGAATTCACTGCTTTTGGAAAGGTTGAATCGGTAAATGTCATAACTGACAGGTATAGCGGACGGCCAAAAGGATTTGCCTTTATTGAAATGCCTTCGGTGTCCGAGGGGCAGGCGGCAATCGCTGGTCTCAACGGGAAAACCTTGAAGGACCGGACGCTCACGGTAAATGCAGCCCGACCCCGCCCCGATGACAGGGGTGGCTCTTTTGGAGGCAGGAGAGGCGGTGGATTTAGTGGCGGAGGAAGGGGTAGAAGATACTAAACTCCCTCCTTATTCAATAATCCTGCTTAATACACAGAACATATATTAATGATTCCGAAGGGCTATTAGTCTAGACGTTAATAACAAACGTTGGGCCAAGCCTAGCTCACTTCCAAAGAAGGGGGCTAATATGAACATATATATCGGCAACCTATCTCTTGACGTTAGCGAGGAAGAACTGCGACGAGAATTCCTGGCTTTCGGAGAAGTGATATCTGTGGTCATTATGAACGACAAGTATATTGGTAGTGGCCAGACCAGGGGATATGGATTTGTTGAAATGGCCTCAAAGTCTCAAGGCGAAACCGCCATTACCAACCTCAAAGGCAAAAGACTAAAGAGCCGCGTGATCAATGTTGTTGAAGCCCTTCCGCTTTCAGATAAGAGAGGTAAAGATTACCTCCATGGAAGAGATAATCGCTTTAACCGGAAAGCGAGACAAAGAGTATACTAAATCAATGTAGAGTTATACAACGATGAAGGCAGTCATCCTGGTGGGAGGGGAAGGGACGAGGCTGCACCCTCTAACCCTCAACACACCAAAGGCAATGGTGCCAATCCTGAACAGGCCCTTTCTGGAATACCTGATACTCTATCTCAAAAAGCACGGCGTAAGGGATATCATCCTGACCACGAGCTACCTTCCCGACCGCATCCAAGGCTACTTCGGCGATGGCACTGAATCGGGCGTCCACCTGACCTACCTCATCGAGGAGACGCCACTGGGCACTGCCGGCGCCGTCAAAAACGCCTCATCTTTGCTTGACGAGCCGTTTTTTGTTATGAACGGTGACATCATAACCGGTATTGACCTCAGCACAATGATGAGCCGGCATCGGGAAACAAAGCCCAGAGTGAGTATTGCCCTGACCCCGGTAGACAACCCCACGATATATGGCGTGGTGGAGACCGACGGCAATGGCATGGTAAAACGCTTCGTCGAGAAGCCAAGCCGGGAAGAGGTCACCACCAATATGATTAACGCCGGCATCTATATCCTTGAGCCTGAAGTCCTGAGCTACATCCCCCCCACCACCAACTCCACGTTTGAGCGCCATCTCTTCCCGCTACTCCTGGAAAAGGGCGAGCCTATCCTGAGCTATCCCTCTACTACCTACTGGATTGATATCGGCACGCCGGAAAAATACCTTAAGGTGAACCACGACCTGCTCTTAAACAAGGCCCCGTCTCCATCCACCTATTACGCCCAGAGCAGCCGTAACTCCCAAATTCACCCCTCGGCTCAGATTGAAGGTCCGGTGCTTATCGGCGAGGACTGCATTATTGCCCCGGGGGCTAGGGTGAAGGGACCCAGCGCTCTTGGACAACGATGTCAACTTGACGAAGAAGCGGTTATAGAAGGGGCAATATTATGGCCGGAGTCCAGGGCAGGCAAAAAAGCGTTCCTAAAAAACTGCATCGTTGGCTCCCGTTGCCACATCCAGGATGGGAGTCAGGTTCTGGACAATTGTGTTCTGGGCGATAATGTTGTTGTGAAGAAAAACACTAGACTGGCTCAAGGCACTAAAGTCTGGCCTGATGAGCAAATGGACACTAAATAATCTCAAGCGCCTGCCTTTAACATTACTATAATCTTTTCACCCTTCCTACTAGCCTTTTCCACCATAGGCATTCCGTTGATGATTCGGATTAAAGCTAACGGTTTCTGCACTGAGATACCAATTACCGCCCCTTCGTCCACTGAGCCGCCGACCCATTCTACCTTCAGGTTCTCAACCTGTCCGAGGCGCTCGGCAAGCTGTCTCACTCGCTCAAAACCAACCGGCGTCGGCACCACTAGCTCAAAGCTCCCCTCATAAATCTCCCCAACAGCTTGCGGAACTTCCTCAGCTCCTTTCTTCGCTCTGACTCCCGCCTCCCTCGCTCTCCTTGCTTCCTCCGCTTCTTTTATTGCCTTCTCTCTAGCCAGACGCTCGGCTTCTTCACTTGCCCTCCTAGTTGCCTCCTCAACCTCCCTCGCTTTCCTTGCTTCCTCCGCTTCTTTTATTGCCTGCTCTCTAGGCTCTTTAGCTAGACGCTCAGCTTCTTCAGTTGCTCTCCTAGCTGTCTCCTCAGCCTCCCACACCCTCCTTGCCTCTTCTGCTTCTCTCCTTGCCTGCTCTTTAGCCAGACGCTCAGCCTCTTCCCTCGCCCTTCTCTCCACCTCCCCAGTCCCCCCCATCTCCCTTATCTCTTCTACCTTTTCCCTTGCCTGCTCTCTGGCTAGACGCTCGGCTTCTTCCCTTGCTCTTCTCTCTGCCTCCTCAGCCTCCCACACCCTCCTTGCTTGCTCTTTAGCCAGGCGCTCAGCCTCTTCCTTTGCCTTCCTAGTTGCCTCCTCGACCTCCCACGCTTTCCTTGCTTGCTCTTTAGCTAAACGCTCGGCTTCCTCTCTTGCCTTCCCAGCTGCCTCCTCAACCTCCCTCGCTCTCCTCGATTCTTCCGCTTCTTTTATTGCCTGCTCTCTAGCCAGACGCTCGGCTTCTTCCCTTGCCCCCCTCTCCACCTCCCCAGCCTTCTTCCCTCTCCTTGCCTGCTCTTTAGCCAGACGCTCAGCTTCTCTCGCCCTCTTCTTTGCCTCCTCAGCCTCCCTCTTCGCTCTGGCTTCCAGCTCCCTGGCTTCCCTTGTTTCCACATCCCACCGCCCGCCCGCCATTACCGGGTAGCCACACCACCGGCAGTAATCACCACCGGTTTTCTGACCGCAGTTAGGACATTTAACCATTAGCACCCCCCAGAATTTAACCGCTTACCGATTCCAGACCCAACCAAACAAATGCTATAAATATTATATAACTTTCCATAATGCTAAACAAGCAGTAAAAAAGACGGAGTCAAACCCCGTGTAAATGGCATGCCACCAGATGCCCATTGCCCATATCCTTAAGATGCGGCTCAACCTGACGGCAAACTGGCAGTACCCGGTGGCACCGCGTATGGAAGCGACAGCCTGGTGGCGGGTTCAAGGGGGAGGGAACATTGCCCGGGAGTAGAATTCTAGCCTTCCTCCTCCCCCGCCTGATGCTAGGTATGGCCGATAACAGGGCTTCGGTATAGGGGTGGAGGGCATTTTTAAAAATCTCACCAGCCTCAGCCAGCTCAACAATCTTGCCCAGATACATTACCACCACCCGCTGGGAAACCTGCCTTATCACCGACAGGTCATGGGCGATGAATAAGTATGCCAGACTGAATTCCCGGCGCAAATCAAGCATTAGATTTAAGATTTGAGCCTGAATGGAAACGTCCAGAGCACTTACCGGCTCATCAGCAATAACCAGTCTGGGATTTGTCGCCAGGGCTCGAGCAATGCCGATGCGTTGCCTCTGTCCGCTACTAAACTCATGGGGGTAACGCAGGGCATGCTCTGCCTCTAAGCCCACCCGTTCCAGCATATCGTTCACTCTTTGCCCCCGCTTCCTCTCATCCTTCAAACCGTGGATGAGCAGAGCCTCGCCTATGGACTGACCTATTGTCATCCTCGGGTCAAGAGAGGACTGGGGGTCCTGAAATATAATCTGGATTTCCTTGCGCAGTCCCCGCAACTCCCTCCTGTCCAGCTTAGTAATATCAGTCCGGCGGTAGATAATCTTCCCTTCCGTCGGTTCCTCCAGCCTTAGTATTGTCCTGCCCAGGGTGGACTTCCCGCACCCCGATTCCCCGACCAGCCCCAGGGTCTCCCCCTCTCTTATGTAGAAAGAGACGCCGTCCACCGCCTTAATATCACCAAGGTGCCGGTAAAGCAGTCCCCCGGTGACCGGGTAGTACTTCTTTAGATTCTCTACCTCTAATAACTTATGATTCAACTTCATCTTTTTAATACAGGTGGCAGAAAACGGTGTGCCCCCGCTTAACGCTAACCGGCGGTGGCTGTTTCTTTCGGCAGATAGCCATTGCCCGACTACAGCGGGGGTGGAAAAGACAGCCGCCAGGGAGATTGTCCAGGCTAGGCACCGTCCCCGGTATGGATTTTAACCTCCCCCTCCCCTTCGTTATATCAGGTAGGCACTTAATCAATCCAGAGGTATAGGGATGCTTGGGATTTTTCAAAAGCTCGGAGACGGCGGCACTTTCAGCGACCCTCCCCGCATACATGACCACAATCCTGTCGCCAATCTCGGAAACTATTCCTAGTTCGTGAGTTATAAAAATGATAGACATCTTCCGGCTTTCCTTGAGCTGGCGAAGGATGTCTATAATCTGGGCTTTTATGGTGACATCAACCGCGGTGGTTGGTTCATCGGCAATAAGGAGCTGAGGGTCACAGGAGAGGCTCATGGCTATCATCGCCCTCTGCTTCATCCCGCCGGATAACTGGTGAGGGTAGTAGCTAGCCACCTCCTCCGGCGATGGTATGCCTACCTCTTTCAACAGGCTTATCGCCCTGTTTTTTGCCCCCCGCTGGCTCACCTTTAAGTGGAGCCTTATCTGCTCCACTATCTGGTTGCCAATAGTAAAGACTGGATTTAAGGCTGACTGCGCATCCTGGAATATCATGGCAATCTCCCTGCCCCTGATATGCCTGAGCCGCTCGGCGGAGCACTTAGTTAAGTCCGTACCATCGTAGAATATCTCTCCCCCCACTATCCTGCCCGGCGGGCTGTCAATCAGACCCAGAATGGAAAGGGCGGTTACTGTCTTGCCGCAGCCGGATTCACCAACCAGGCACAGACATCCCCCCTTTACCAGGTCAAAGCTAACGCTGTCCACCGCCTTGACAATGCCGCGCCTGGTGAAAAAGTAGGTTTTGAGATTTCTTATTTTTAAGATGGTTTCTCCCATATCAGACATTGCTCCTCGGGTCAAAGGCATCCCTGAGCCCATCACCGACAAAGTTGAAGGCAAGAACAGTTAGGAAAAGCATAACCCCCGGCACCACCGCCACCCACCAGGTGACGTCAAGGCTCTGTTGCCCCGCCCTTAATATCATCCCCCAGCTGGTTACCGAGGGGTCACCCAGGCCAATAAAGCTCAAGGCGGCCTCAGCCAGAATCACCCCCGGGATGGACAGGGTGGCGATTACTACAATCAGGCTGATGACATTGGGGACGAGGTGAGCCAGGATAATCCTACCATCGCTTGCCCCCAGGGCTTTAGCCGCCAGGATAAACTCTCGCGTCCTCAAGGAGAGGGCCTCGCTCCTGATTAAGCGGGCTACCCCGGTCCAGCCGGTGAGACCAATGACGAGGACAATAAAAGCCAGGCTGGGACCGAAGATGAAGACGATGAATACCAGTAAGAGGAAGAAGGGGAAGGTCATCATAATATCGGTGAACCTCATCAGGATATTGTCCACCTTACCGCCTAAATAGGCAGAGACAACGCCGATAAGCGTCCCCAGGGCGACGGCAATGCCGGTGGCGAGTAAGCCAACCTGCAACGAAACCCCGGCGCCAGAGACGAGCATTGCCAGCAAGTCCCGGCCCTTATTATCGGTGCCGAGGGGATGCTCCCAGGTGCCGCTCGCCGTCTTGGTAATAAATTGCCCTGTCTCAGCGCTATAAACTGACTCCTCAATACTAAAACCGACCGGCGGTATGTTCTTCTCCTCAAAGTTGACCGCCGTTGGGTCAGCGGTAAAAAGGGGACCAAAAAGAGCCAAAAGAATTAGAAACAGAATGAAAGCTAAGCCAACAACCGCCAGCCGGTTCCGCTTCACCCTCTGCCAGTAGTATTGTACCAGCCGCCGGCCAGTGTAAAGGGGCCAGACGACATACAGGAGAGCTACTATACCCAGGGCGATGTATAAATAGCCAAGCGGGTCAAAAATCCGCTCCACGACAAAAATATCCAGCAGCAGGGTTAAAAGCCAGAGGGCAGCCAGCAGTATAAGAATCATATTCTTAATACCGCCAACCCTCCCCGCCAGTTGCTTGATACCCTTCTTAGTCATATCTTTTAATCATATCTTATTCGGGGGTCAAGGTAGGCATAGGCAATATCGGTAGCCAGGTTAATAAAAAGTACCAGAAAAGCCGAGATAAGGGTCACCGCCACCACCACAGCATAATCGTCAGCGAAGATAGCATTGAAGGAAATCCGGCCCAGACCGGGAATGCCAAAGATAATCTCAGTAAGATAAGCACCGCCAAAGACAATGCTGCCCAAATCAAACATTATGATAGTAACCAGGGGCAGGACGGCATTGCGGAAAACATGCTTGCCGATGACCGTCGTCTCCGGCAAGCCCTTGGCCCTTGCCGTGCGGACAAAGTCCTTCCTTAGATTGTCCAGCATCGCCGACCTGGTATATCGGGTATAGCCCGCCATCATCCCGGTGCCGAGGGTAACCACCGGCAGAATCAGCTGCTTGAGATTACCCAGTGAGAAGAGGGGGATGCTGGTATCATAGTAGGTCTTGAATAGCCCAAGCTGCACCGCAAAGAGCAGGATAAGCATCACCCCCAGCCAGAAATTAGGTATGGATATCCCAATAAACGAGAAAAAGGTAGCGATGTAATCGGTCTTGCTGTACTGCCTGACGGCGGAATAGATGCCAATCAGGATGCCGGCTAAAGCGGCCAGGATAGTGCTGAATAAGATTAGCTGGAAGGAGTAAATCCAGTGGGTCTTAATCAGCTCAATCACCGGCATCGAGGTGCTGAAAGACCAGCCCCAATCGCCACGGACTAGATTGCCGATATAATTGAAGTACTGCTCATGTATCGGCTTATCCAGCCCGTATCTAGCCTCTATCGCCGCAGTCACCTGAGCCGGATCTTCCCCGCGGGCGGCGAGGTTAGACAGATACTTATCCGCCGGTGAACTTGGACCAACCCTGACCAGAACGAAGGTAATGGTCAGTATTCCCCAGGCAATAATTACGGCATAAAATAGCCGCTTAATGATGTAATCCCTGAGCCAGGTTTTTCTCATTGGTTCTACCTAGAGATTGAAAGGGCTATTCAAAATACCACAGATGGTAGTTATAGCCCATGTTTATGCCTGGTTCTATCCCCTTGACCTTCTTCTGGAAAGCGGCGTTCGCCAGCTGGAAAGCCAGGAAATCTACTGGTTGCTCCTCGGAAATAACTCTGGATAGCTCAGCATATAGTTCCTTCCTCGCCCCTTCATCAAGCGCCTCTTCTGACTTCGCCCTTCGGAACAGCTCATCAACCTGGGTATTAGAATAGCCGAAGAAGTTCAAGCCCCCCTTGGTTGAGTAAAAGACGTCCTGCCCCGAAGGTGACAGGGGGTTAGTGCTGAAGCCCATCACCATCAGGTCCCAGGGCTCCTCGCTTACCGCCCCGGCACCATTATTGTACCTCGGTTCCTCGTCTGTGCCCGGCGTCTTATTCATCAGGTATTTCCTTAAAAGGGTTGCCCAGGGAACGAACTTAAGCTCCACCTCAATGCCAATCGCCCCCAGCTCCTCCTTGACCAGGTAGCCGATATTTTCACGCTCATCGTTGCCGGCGTTAGTTACCAGGGTCAGCGTTAGCGGCTTATCATAGCCGGCGTTAATGAGCAGTCCTTTAGCCTCCTCTTTATCCAGCAGGGGCTCTACCCCGTATTTGGCAATACCTTCATCCACATAGCAGGGTGAAACCCTGGGAATAAAGCTGAAGGCAGGCTCGCCAAAGCCATAGAGCACCTGTTCTATGATTAGCCCCTTGCTTATTGCCAGGGACAAAGCCTGCCTTACCTCTTTTATTTTAAGCCCCTCCCAGCCGTTGTCCCTCAGGTTATAAGCCAGGAACAGGTAGCCGGTAGTGGGCACGGTATAGACATTAATCCCCTCCATCTTCTTGAACTTGCTTACCTTGTCCGGGTCAATGTCGGTGTAGGTAATGTCCCCCGCCTCCAGGGCGGCATGGGCTGTCGCCGAGGTGCCGAAGAGCTTTACAATATACTGGCCAAAATAGGGAGCCCCGGTATCCTTGCCCAGATAGTACTCGGGGTTGCGCTCAACGACAAACTTGTCATTTCTCAGCCATTCCTTGAACTTATATGGCCCCAGGTTCCCGGTATAGGTCAAATTGTTAAATTCCGGAGCCTGGGTAAAGGCTTCAACATCACCCTCGTATTTGACGGCAATGTATTTGGGATATGGGACCAGGCCGCGCACCGTATAGATGAACTCCGGGTAAACCGTCTGGCGAGTTATGGTAAAGGTGGTCTCATCAACCACCTGGGGGGTGACAAACACCGCCTCGCCCCCAACCTCTTCCTGCCAGTCGCTCTTGTAGGGGTAATTGAGCCAGTCGGAGAACATCAAACTTTCTAAGGTATAGACATAGTCTTCAGCAGTAACCCTGGAGCCATCACTCCACATTAAATCGTCCCTGATAGTCACGGTGTAAACCAGACCATCATCACTTACCTCAACATCCCTGGCTGCCGTCCGCAACTGAACGCGCCACTCATTGTCATAGGTAACCAGAGAGTCCACGGTGTGCCCGGCATAGCCGAAGGAGGCGCTGTCAGCCGCCAGAATCCAGTTGAGTGTTTCGGCATCCCCGGCTGATGTCCCCGAGATAAAAACTCCACCCACTTCTTTAGCAGGCTGGCATGCGCTGGCAAGCAGACATACACTAGCCAGTAACAAAAGCAGGATTTTCAATCTCCCCTTCAACTGCTTTCTCTCCCCCTCATTTTTTACGAGTTATTATAAAGCATTGATAGCCAAACTGCACGCCTGCCAGTCACTACCGCTTACGGTTTAGTACTTTAGTAAGTATTAGTACTTTGGTCTCGCTTAACAGCAGAACTTTTTGTTGACACTAGGCAATA
>Ga0315282_10003535_pt1 | contig 27993 bp, 28 predicted proteins | sample YL17G07_20_MG_FD_203693 | JGI IMG/M metagenome (GOLD analysis project Ga0315282, IMG submission 203693) | Sediment microbial communities from Yellowstone Lake, YNP, Wyoming, USA - YL17G07_20 | ecosystem: Environmental > Aquatic > Freshwater > Lake > Sediment | place: USA: Wyoming | collected...
TCAACCTTTGAAAACACGTTTCAAGCGGTAGATGTGCTTCGAACACTGGGCTTCCTATGAGGATTACAGACATGAAGAGCGGGATAGGTCGGGTTTATATTCGACAGGCCTTGCAAAAAGCAGAGAATTGCTTCTTGTGCTACTTAGAAAATAGGTTTGAACAAAGATACATTGACAACTATCTCAGCGAGCTTGTAATGGACCCTGGTGAAAGAGAAAAAGTCATTGAAAGCAGAGGTTTCTGCAACTATCATTTCTACAAGATGTTCGATTTCTCCGCCAATCCTAGCAGCAGTGATGGTCATGGGATGGCTTTGATACTTGAGAGTGTGACCGAACAGATCTTAGATGATGTCAAGTCTCAGCGACAGGCAAAAGCTGCAGGGTCAAGGCGACCAAGACTACATCTGAAAAGGGGTTCTTATTCGATCACGACGTCAGAACTCTTGAAGACCGTTGCCCATCAGGTCAAGTGCCCTGCATGCGATCACATTTCTACTATGATCCAAATCTACACCCTCGATTTCCTCCGTGAAGTTACTGAAGACGAAGAGATTCTGAAACTCTATGACGCATCTAGGGGGATGTGCATTCCTCACTACGTCATTGCTTCACTCGTCGCTTCCAGATACGAGGGATTCGGACCCGCAGTTGAAAGAATTATCGACAAACAAATTCAACTCCTGGAAAGAACGCAGACTGATCTTACTGAGTACATCAAGAAACAAGACTATCATTTTTCACAAAAAGATCAAGCTGGAACTGAGAAGACCATTGGCGAGAGTCTAGTTAGAGTGGCTGGAAGGCGAGGTATAGAGAGAACTCTGACCGTGATGCTGAGATCAAAAGAAAGTGATATGTCATGAATCTAAGACCGAGAAGATCTGCCAGATTGAGATCAGCGTTCTCCGAATTGTATCAAAAAACAGGAAGCGAAAAGGATGCCCTCAAATTCGCGAAGATCGGACTGATGACCATGCGAGTTGTTTCTCTTGAAAAGGAGGTCGCAGATCTCGCAGAAAGGATAGACGAGTCAAAAAAACGCATTACAGAGTTGCCTTGCGAGATTGAGAGAAGGGAGAAGTTGCTAGCAGAGGTAATTGCAGATCAAAAGGTGCTTGAGAGTCTGCTCTCCGGGGGAGTGATTCATTGAGCGTGCAGTCGCGAAAGTCCCGTCCTGGGAGAATCTCGATAGGAAAGAACCCAGAAATCGTTGAACTCGCCAGAAAGCAAGGTATCAGTCTCGATTCTGAGGCTGTTCTGCACATGGTTGAATTTGGCATGAAGAATCCACACTCTGAAAGTCAACTGTCGCAGAGAGTGAGCGAGCTTGAGGAAAAGAAAAAAATTCTGGCGTCTGAGTTCCGAAAAATCGCACTTCAGAGAAGCACACTCGCATCCAGATTTGTCGGGCTAGGGACTCAAATCGGCAGAGTCTATCGCGATAACCGCGTGCTTATCTTCCACCTGTGTGCGCGCACGCCTTCGAAAGACCGTGAAAGAAGGATGAGAGACAAATTGATCAAGAAATATCTTTGGGATTTGAAACCCAGTTAGAATTTCAAATGCCCCACAGAGGATGAAGTTGAAAGTGGTGGTGTTGACGTGAATCAAAGTGTAGTCTCTAAGAAAGATGTGTCAAAAGGGAAAGTGTTGGTCAGTGTCTACGCTGTGATCGAAGGGACGGAACATGAAATCCTCTTCATACGGGAAGGCGACTTGCCTTATCATGATTGGTGGGTCATCCCCGGAGGATTGTGAAGCATGGAAGATAAATCAAGGGGCAATCAAAAAGGAACGAAATGGCTGAACAGAAACGTTGCCGCAATGGGGTTTACCAGTCTGTTCAGCGACGCGAACCATGAAATGGCTACGGCGGTTCTCCCATTCTTCCTCGCAATGCTCGGAGCAGGCCCAGAACTTTTGGGTCTGATAGAAGGGTTTTCCGACGTTTCGTCAAGCCTCGTAAAGTCTTTCGCGGGATATTTGAGCGACAAAATTGGACGAAGGAAGCCTCTGCTAAACATTGGTTACGCTTTAACAGGCATATTCACACCCCTAATAGCATTAGCTACCTCGTGGTCTCAAGTGCTCGTCTTAAGGATTAGTGCTTGGACTGGAAGAGGAGCCAGGGGACCACCCAGAGATGCTTTACTGGCGGATTCCGTTTCTCCAGAAGCCACTGGAAAAGCGTTCGGTTTCCACAGGACCATGGACACATTAGGCGCCATTATCGGACCCGCCTTAGCCCTGTTTTTTCTAACTTTTCTAAATTATCGCCAGATAATTGCAATATCGGCAATCCCCGGTTTAGCAGCGTTCCTGATAGTCCTTTTCTTTGTACGTGAAGTCCGAAAAAAACCATCGCCGGACACTCTCATCGTCTCGGCATATGGCAGCCTTGTGGTGAAGGACAAAGGATTTGTCACGTCGATCAAGACGCTTCCGAGGTCGTTTAAGCTCTTCCTTGTTGGCGTAGGTGTTTTTGGGCTGGGAAATTTCGCCAACAGTCTGTTCACTTTGAGAGCGCAACAGGTTTTGGCTCCAAGAGTTGGCGCGTTAGAGGCTTCGGCCATTGCTGTGGGATTGTACACTTTACTGAATGTTGCCTACGCAGTTTCTTCGTTTCCCATAGGCGCATTGAGCGATAAGGTTGGTAGGAGACGAATACTTGCAATTGGCTATTTTGTCTCGGCTGTAACTTGTCTGGGTACGGCTTTTCTCACGGCTGACTTTTTGTTTTTGGTTCCGATTTTCCTTTTGGCAGGCTTTTTCACGGCAATCACGGACACGGTTGAAGGAACTGCAGCAGCTGATTTACTGCCAACTGAGTCTAGAGGAACGGGTTTTGGAGTGTTGCAGACGATTAACGGCGTTGGCGACTTTGCCTCCAGTGCCGTAGTTGGGGTGCTCTGGGCTCTTATATCGCCTCTGATTGCCTTTACGTATGCAGCCGCCTTATCAGCCGCAGGAGGCATCATTCTACTCTATCTAACTCGGGGAAATCACCCCCTAAAATAGCGCGCTTTCCTTGCTCCTCAAAATAAGAGTAAAAACATTTTTGGCAATTTTGGCAAAAACCATGCGCGCTAGCTTGCGCAACTCTTAATTTGTCGGGAGGTGTGGAGATTGTTTCTGGTGAAAGAATGCCGAAGTATAAGGCTACAGCTAAATGGATCGAAAATGTTCGTTCGGTGGTTGACAATTCCAGAACACATAGCATAGTCTGCGACCTTTCTACTCCCGCAGGCGGGGACGATAAAGGCCCTACTGCCATTGAATTGGCTCTAATGGCCTTGGCTGATTGTGCTGTGACAATATTCGCCGATGTCTGCAAGCAGAGCAAAATCGAAATCACCAAAGTCGAAGCCGTGGCGGAAGCAGAAAAATCTCCTGACTCCCTCGTATTGACTGGAGTGACCGTGAAGACCAAAGTGTGTGCAGCTGCAAGAAAGGAGCTGCTAGAGGGTGCTTGGCGGAGAACTGAGGCAAACTGTCCAGTACTATCCATATTCAAAGAACCAATTCCGTTGAAAGTGGAATTCGAAGTAGTGCCCAAATAGCCAACCGTTACAAAGTTCTTTGGCCCAATGACAGTTGACGTAAGACCCGTCGTACCCTTCAGCGAAGCCGCGAAAACCTTGTAGTTCTGTCCAAAAAGCGCGCACGCGCCTACTGACCTATCCCTTTTTTTATCAAAAAAGATATCTATTCTCTAATGACGCGATCTGGGAGTGAACGTCCAACAGAAGGCTCAAGATTGACCGATAAGACCTCAGGCTTTGATCAGATGACGACAGAAAACACGATCAGATCCCTGCAGTCGAATCCAACTTATGGGCTTGAGTCACTTGAGGTTGCGACCAGACTAAGGCAGTATGGATACAATGAAATCCCAGAGAAAAAAGCTAACCCACTGAAGACGTTTGCAAGCAAGTTCTGGGGTCTCACTGCATGGATGCTAGAAATCATAATAGTTCTTTCATGGTTCCTCCACAGATACTCAGACCTGTACATTGTGACTGGGCTTCTTGTCTTCAATTCGATACTGGGTTTTGAGGAAGAACAGAAAGCATCAAGCGCAGTAGAATCATTGAAACAAAAGCTCCAAGTCAACGCAAGAGTCCTCAGAGAAGGCTCCTGGAGAAACTTGGCCGCGAGAGAATTGGTTCCGGGCGACATAATCAGAACGCGGTCCGGAGACTTCGTGCCAGCCGACGTGAAAATAATAGATGGCGAGCTAGGAGTTGACCAATCAGCCTTGACAGGAGAGTCAATGACAATCGACAAGAAACCAAGCGACACTCTCTATTCGGGCTCCATTGTCAAGAGAGGCGAATCCAACGGCATCGTCGTCTCAACAGGGCTGAAAACATATTTTGGAAGAACTGCACAGTTAGTCCAGCTTGCAAGGCCAAAACTACACATGGAAGAAGTCATTTCCAACGTCGTTAAGTGGCTTCTGATCATAGTTGCTTCGTTGATCATCGTGGCTGTAGCCGTTTCAGCGTTTGAGGGAATCAGTCTTTTGGATGTGCTGCCAATAGTCCTGGTCCTGTTATTGTCTGCGATACCTGTTGCCTTGCCGGCGATGTTCACTGTCAGCATGGCGTTGGGCTCGTTAGAGTTGGCCAAAAAAGGCGTGCTTGTGACTAGGCTGAGCGCTTCTGAGGATGCGGCAACGATGAGTGTGCTCTGCGCCGACAAGACTGGCACAATAACGATGAACAAGCTTTCAGTTGCAAACGTAATTCCCTTGAACGGGTTTACTGAAAAAGACGTAATACTGTACGGTGCCTTGGCTTCTCAAGAGGCTAACCAAGATCCTATAGATAACGCCTTTATTGTCAAGGCCAAATTGGAGAATTTGCCCGTTTCTTCGTTTGTACAGAGGGATTTTGTTCCTTTTGACGCGAAAACACGGAGAACTGAAGCCTTGGTCCAGAGGGGCAACAGTGAATTCAAGGTTCTAAAGGGATCTGTCAGCATCATAGCCAAAGAATGTGGGCTTCAGGAGGACTCTGTAAGAGACTTGGAATCGCGGATGAGCATGTTTGCCGAGAAAGGTTACAGAACTCTGGCAGTCGCGAGAGCACATGATCACAAGTCTCCTGAGATCGTCGGTCTAGTGGCGCTTTACGACATGCCCAGGACTGATTCAAAGCAGCTGATACAAGAGCTCAAGCACCTAGGGATATCAGTGAAAATGTTGACAGGAGACGCTGTCGCAATAGCGAAGGAAGTTGCAGCTGAGATAGGGCTCGGTGAACGGATCATCCGAGCTTCAGACCTGAAAGAATTCGTAAAAGAAAACGCGATAGAGGCTGCGCAGGCAGCCGAGAAGAGTGATGGGTTCGCGGAGATATATCCCGAGGATAAATACGCGATTGTCAAAAGTCTTCAGGCCGCACGGCTGGTTGTGGGCATGACAGGTGACGGTGTGAATGATGCACCAGCGCTGAGACAGGCGGAAGTAGGCATAGCCGTGAACACTGCAACAGACGTAGCGAAGGGTGCAGCCAGCGTCGTGTTGACGAATGAAGGTTTGACCAGCATTGTCGATTTGGTCAGAAATGGCAGAGTAATCTATGAAAGAATATCTGCATGGGTACTAAGCAAGATAGTGAGAACTCTGCAGACTGCCATTTTCGTAGTCCTGTCCTTTATCTTAACGGGTAATTATGTCGTGTCAGCCTTCGCCATAGTTCTCCTCTTCTTCATGACCGACTTCGTCAAGATAGCATTGTCTACAGACGATTTGAAATGGTCACAGAAACCTAACACTTGGAACATAAAGGGGATAGTGAAAGTGTCGCTACTGCTCAGCACGTTGATTGTCATAGAATCATTTGGGTTGCTATATGTGGGACTCAACGTGTTCCATTTGAGTGCAGCCGAGGAAACCTTGTACACGTTCAGTTTTGAAATATTGTTTTATTTCGCCATGTTCCTGATATTCAATGTTAGAGAAAGAGGGCATTTTTGGGAGTCGAGACCGAGCAAGACTCTGCTGGCGGCAATGATGTTGAGCATGATTGCTGCAACGATAGTGACGACAACGGGAATTCCAGGCCTCAAACCTATACCATTGACTGAAACTCTGTTTGTGGCGTTCTGTACTGCTACGTTCTCGCTGACACTCAATGATCTGGCCAAGTTTCTCTTTGTGAAGCGCGCGCGAGCTATTTCTCGGTATTAATGAGGGCTAAAAAGGATTCTGTGAAATCGATTGTTACAAGATATCAAGAATGAAAAAGGTTTTGTTCAATCGTATTTTGATCGTGTCTGCTCATCTGTCAGTACATGCTTGATTCGTTCTTTCCATTCAGGCGATTTCCAAGTTCCCAGGGCTTCGTGTGTCAGGTAATATTTCTGTGGAATTGGATGTGTTCCGATAACCACGTCTATATCGTATTTCTGCTTTACAAAGTCGCGCAACTGGTCAATGTAGGGGCAGGGGGGATAACCCACGACCATCCCGGTGGCAAAGTGAACCACTTCAGCGCCGTTTTTCTTCATTTCTTCGATACAGCATTCAACGTTTCCCCCAGGGCATCCTCCACAAGTGGTGTATCCTACGAGCTTCACTTCCTGATCAGCGTACAAACTGAAAGCTCCTTCCTTGTTCTTCAATGCTCTTAAGCATTTGCCGCCGGCGCAAGTATGGTAACGATCACAGATCACTATACCCACATTCTTCTCAGGTTTAGACATTGTTCTCCACGATCATCCAGCACAGAAATGTACGTCTTATTGTTTTCGGAACAGCGCGCGCTATCAAGTGTTCGCGCGTGTTAACACTATGCTACAAATCTAGGGCACTTTAGTTTTGGTGCCCGCTCTGTGTGTGTCGTAGAGTTTGTGTTTGTAGTATCCCTTTGCAGTGTATAATGCTCCAACGGGATTGTGGCATAAGACCCTGTCCTTAGCAACCAAGACTGTTACGGGCGCTTTGGAATACTTGATGAAGGTGGAGTCATGTCCCACGCAGAGTCCCACAATTATGTTCAGCTCCGTTTTCGACTTGTTCATGATTAGAGCTTGTGCCACTGGGTTGCAAATGGGCTCGAAGGTGCCGGGATGTACTTTCTCGCTGTCTTTCAATCTCAACTCCTCCTTTGGAACACCACCAGTCTTGCAGAATACGAAAGTCACCTCAAAGCCATTGCATTCGAGAATATCCGTCAGTACTCTTCCCTCCTCGGCCAACCCTACACAGCAAGCAACACCAAGCTTCGCGAAATTCATTCTTCTGGCAAATTCCATCGTGTCTTCGACTCTGGTCCACTTCATATAACCTTCCGATTCCACCAGAGCAGAAGCATGAGCTAATCTTCCAACGCCAGGTTTTTCATATTCTTCCCTAGCTTTCCTTAAAACATCTTTCTCAACGTTCATCGGGCAAAAATCCAGCTTGGAAGTAACTCGAGCTCGTTGAGGGTGTTCGCACACGAAAACGGTACATTTGCTACATTTAACCACGATTTTTCCCCGCGAATAGGATGACGTTGTTTCTGCACAACTTATGCCTTACTCGCGCGCGTCACATTGTGAATTCCCATTTACACCACAAATCCCGAGGGTGCATGTCTGGTGGACAGACCGCGCGCGCTAAGAGGGGCTTAAGTAATTGACCGCTATGAAAAGTTATTGTATTGTTTTCATGTTTTCGGAATGTGTGTTTCCAGCTTGCGTTGCGAAACCTTTAAGAGAGTTATGAATATTTATTCATAACGTGCCTAGACCCAGAATCTGCCGGCGAGTATGCTGCGAACCGGGCGTGACGTATTTCAAACCTAGAGGCGTTCCAATGACTTCTTTGGAAAGCGTTGGCTTGAGCGTAGATGAATTTGAGGCGATAAGACTGAAGGATCTCGAGGGATTGGAGCAGACAGCGGCGGCTGACAGTATGCGCATATCGCAACCGACATTCCACAGAGTCATAGAGGCGGCAAGAAAGAAGGTGGCAGATGCGTTGGTCAATGGCAAAGCAATACGAATAGAAGGAGGTGTATACATGTCGGACGCAAGTAGAAAATTCAAATGCCTTGATTGCGGTCACGAGTGGGAGGAACCGCATGGAAGAGGAAGACCCGGCGCCTGTCCTAAGTGCGGAAGCAAGAACGTCCACAGGGCTCCCGAGGACAGAGGGTACGCTCGACTTGGAAGAGGCCACAGAGGCCATTTTGAAATATGAAGGAGTTTTCGAATTGACAAGCACGCAAGAAGTTACAGAGAGAGAAAAACAGTTTTCGGACCAAGAGCAGAAGCTCAGGGCCAAAATGAGCAAGGTCAGACACAAGATAGCCGTAATAAGCGGCAAAGGCGGCGTGGGCAAAAGCACGGTGGCAGTGAACCTGGCCGTGGCCCTGGCGATGCATGGACACGCCGACCGGATAGGGATTCTTGACGCAGACATACATGGGCCCAGCGTACCGAGAATGCTAGGACTGACGGGCCAAAGACTCCAAATGGGCCCGTCTGGAGCCTTTCCAGCCTCTGGCACGTTAGGGATAAAGGTTGTTTCCATGGACTTCCTACTGCCTGATGAAAATGCGCCAGTGATTTGGCGTGGACCGCTGAAGATGACTGCGATTCGCCAGTTTCTGTCAGAGATATTCTGGGGAGATTTGGACATTCTGCTAATTGATCTGCCTCCCGGGACAGGGGATGAACCGCTAAGCATTGCTCAGCTGCTACCAGAGATGGACGGCGTCGTGATAGTAACGATCCCATCTAAAGTCTCACAAGTGGTCGTTAAGAAGTCTGTCACTTTTGCTCGGCAGCTCGGAATGCCCATAATCGGCGTCATCGAGAACATGAGTGGCTTCATCTGTCCTCATTGTGGAAAAAAATCTGACATATTCGAGTCTGGGGGCGGGCGAAAGATATCTGAAGAATTGAATATCGCGTTTCTTGGAAGTATTCTGATAGATCAAGAAATCTGTGAGGATGCTGACAGAGGGAAACCATTCATCGTCGAGCATCCTAACTCTGCAGCTTCAAAGTCCTTCATGGAAATTGTCAGGAAAATCGAAGATTTCCTGAAACAGAAGGCGAGGAAGTAGTGGAAAGGGAGGTGACGCAATGAAAACCACAGTTATTGTTCCTGTGTCAGACAACAAAGGTATGAACGCTAGGATAGCAGAGCATTTCGGAAGAGCGCCTTTCTATGCTGTTGTGGCTTTGGACAAGGACGGAAAAGTCGAAAACGTCGAGACCTTAGAAAACAAGGGCGAACATTTTGGGGGCGAAGGACATATGCACGACCACATTCTGGAGCGGAAACCGAACGCGATAATAACCTACGGAATGGGCCCCCGCGGTTTAGTTGGCTTCCAAGAAGCAGGAGTAGCGGTGCTAAAAGCGAACGCAGATACGGTCAAAGACGTAATCGCTGCATACAAGGATGACAAGCTTCAAGAGCTTACCGAAGGCTGCCATCACGCACACCATCACTAGGATTAGAACTCTAAGAGCTTGATTCTCAAATGAACGAGAAGAACCAGCTTTTTAGAAAAGGAGAAAGAGCTGCGATTCTTTCTGCAGCTGTTCTTCTAGCGTTCAGCCTTCTGAAAGGCACAGTATCGGTGATCTCCGGGAGCGTGGCATTACTCGCAGACTCTATTCATTCCTTTGCTGACATCTTTTCCTCGATCGCAGTCTGGGCTGGACTCAAGCTAGTTCAGAAAAAACCTACTGAAGGATTTCCATACGGATATTATAAAGCAGAAACCTTGGCCTTGCTAATAGTCGCCGTGACGATCTTTGTATCAGGTGTTTTGATGCTGAAAGAGGTTGTGGATAAACTGTTCAAACCCGGCGTCGTCCTGTTTCCATCTGTCGTTCTCGCGGTGGCCGCTTTTTCAGGGCTGGTCTCTTACTTTTTTGGCAGGTACAAGAAAAGCGTGGGAAGCCTTATCGGCTCTCAGTCGCTTTTTGGTGAAGGACAACATTCTTTGGTAGACGTGTATACTTCGTTATTGGTTTTCGCAGGTGTCTTGTTTGCCAGCCTAGGTTATCCGGTGGCTGAGGTTTTGGCGGGCTTGGCTATTGGGCTGTACGTTATAAAAGTGGGGTTGTGGTTTGGAAAAGATGCAGTGCTAGTTCTCATGGATGCTTGTTTGAGTCCGCAAAAGGCCAGAGAAATGAAGGAAATAGCCGAGAAGGTGCGAGGAGTAAGAGGAGTGCATGATCTCAGATTGCATAAATCAGGACCTGTCTCCTTTGGAGAGATGCACATAGAGGTGGAAGAAGCTCTTCCTCTGGAGAAAGCACATGAGATTTCGAATGAGATCGAAGAGAAGATCAGAGAGCGTTTCAAGGATATTGAATCAATTACGATTCATGTAGAACCAGCACAAAAACAGAAAATCAAGGTCGGCATTCCAGCGGTGGAAGACAAGGGATTAGAATCTAAGACTTCTGCTCATTTTGGCAATGTACCCTTTTTTGCATTCATAGAACTGGATAATAACCAAACAAAGTATGTCTATGTCAAGGTCAATAGAGCAGCGAGAATAGCGAGGAAGAAAGGAATAGGTGCCGCTCAATTCTTAGTAGACGAAAAAGTTGACGCGGTGCTTGCAGGGGGTATGGGTGAGGGTCCGTTTCACCTATTGAGAGACAACCTTGTTCAGATATTTGTTCTTCCAGAACAGGTTGAACTCAAGGAAGCGATCCGTCTTCTCAACGAGAACAAGCTAGAAAGAATGACAGCGCCACTTGAGAAAAAGGAAACAGATGATAGGTAACGCGCATTGTGTATCGATGTTATCTCGCGCGCTCTGGACGGTTTAAAGACCATTCAGAAATCGGTTATGTTGTGGCCTTTTGCTCTTGCTTTGACTATTATTTCTTTGTACCATTCTGGCAGTTCGAATTTCTCGATTTTTCTCGCTGGAGAGTAGGGTTTGATGTCTAGCACCGGCGTTTCATTAAGAGCATCTATTCCTTTGACATGTAGGATTTTGCCTTTTCTCCACAGCAATCTAACTGCAGACAAGCCTATAGGATTAGGCCTGTTAGGCGAGTCCAAACAGAACACTCCAACCAAGGGGACCTCTTCCAGGCTCAGTCCATACTTGGTAACGATTCTAGGCTTGATTTTGAGCCGTTTTCTGTTTTCCGCGGTGATGTTGTGCATGTAAAAGAGAATTAGCAGATGAGAAAAACCATCAATGGCTTCTAGACCATCGGCGTATTCGTCGAGAATTTCAATATCCGCTTCCAGTTCCTCAACCGGCTGATTTCTCATCTCTTCACCAGCAAACTTCGTTTTTACAAAGCCTATCGGATTCAACTGGATGCTCAAAATGCCCACCTTTCAGACGTTATTCCTTGCTTCTCGGAGTAAATCTTGAGCCCTTTATATGCTTAGCGCGCATGCGTGTTCCCAAAATGGTTAAAAATGGTCTTTATTCCTCTTTTGAGATTTGGGGGCAGTTTTGGGCTGCAAATCTATTTTGCTGGCGCGATTTGGCGAAAACCCCGTGCTTCTTACAATCCCTCGACACGGGCGAGACCAGCCTGTCAAACAAGCCCATATCGGACAGAAATCGGCAAAAGAAGAATTAAAACCATTTTAGACCAATTTCGGAACAAGCATGCGCGCTCTATTTCCTTGCACCCATTGTTGGAAAACCTCTAGCGACCAAACTTGTAACCACCATTGCTCCGATGAATCCGCCTATGATGCCGCCAATTGCGTGGAGCCCAGCCCATCCTAGAATCCCGCCCCAACTGACTAAGGCAAACGGCGCCATGAAATAGTTGCCGATAATGAGACCCGCAACAGCAGCTGACAGCACTGAAGTGAACAGCAATGAGATCGCTGTCAAGGATGCTTTCCTGAAATAGGAATCATACCTCGCGATCCAAGCGACGGCGTCAAAGACTACACTGGCAACAGTGAAACCCAGGAAGAACACGCCGCCAGGATTGAATATGAAGTTTATCGCTGTCGCGATAAGCCCGACGAGAGTTGTGGCTCCGGGTTTTCTGACCCACCACACGGTCATGGAAAGCACTGAAAAGCCGATCATGTCGCAGAGGATAGGTAACCCGAACATTCTGAAGACGATTGGGGAAAAGATGGAGTTTAGCACGCCCCAAAGGGCCGCAAAAAGGGCTACGGCGGTTATTTCTCGACTCGAATAGTAAGGCATGATATTTCACTGGTGCACGTGTTACGATTATGCCAATTCGTAACACCAGATATAAAAGCCTTCTGCAACTGATGGAATATTCGATAAGGTGATTGATTGCCTCAGAAAATGAAGGTGACAAGGTTCAGTGTTTCACTTCCGCCCCCATTGCTGAAGAAGCTCGATGAAAGCTGGAAGAAAATGCATTATGAGGACCGCTCCAAAGCAATTCATGATGCAGTAAGGAGCTTCATCAGCGAATTTGAGTGGATGCAAAAGGAGACCGGACAAATAACAGGCGCAATCCTAGTGCTGTACTATCTGGACAAGCCCGGTCTACTAGATGAAATCGCGAGAACTCAACACCAATTCAGGAACGTAATCTCTTCAACTACACACATCCACCTAGAAGAGGACAAGTGTCTTGAAATGATCGCCATCAAAGGAGACACCCGCGAAATAAGAAGTCTCACTCAAATCCTAATGACTAAGAAAGGAGTAAAACAGGTGAAGGTTGCCGCTCTAGCGCCATAAATAGAGCCGCGCGCGCTAAAAATACAAAAACATCTCGGTTGGGCTAATGCCTTGAAGGGTTCAGACTTCTATCGGACTAACACCGCCCGGATTAGAACCCAAATGGGTTCAAGTCCAATCTCCCTACCAGGCTAGGGCAACCCCGCAAATATCCCCTAACTCACTTTTTGCGCAATCTGAGAGATCTCAGAGTTGCAGATAGATCCCTATCGGACAAATATTCTTATTCTTTTAACTATATGTAGGTTACTTAACGAGGCTGCAGGCGCAGAAGTGGAGATCGAAAGGACGCATTCTGCATTGAGGAAGAATTGTTGAGCGCTTAATCATTCGGGGACTACTTGAAACTCGATCTTTAACGCGCGCGCTTGTCATAAATTACGAAAATCGCGCGGACAATTGAAATATGTGATCATGTAACCAGTATTAAGACTGACGTTTGGAACGTGACTGAGAGATTGCAGTCAAGCAGACTTGCCAAGGGTGGAGCCGTTGCGGAAAAATCTTTTGTGGTTCTGTTGCTAGTGGGTATGGCCGAAGTGTTTATTGGAATATTCTCTTTGAGTCTTGCCCTAGTTGCTGATGGTGTCCAATCCTTTGCCGATGCTGTTGTTTCCTTGATCGTTTGGGTTGGTTTACGTTTATCAGGAAAAGCGCCAGATGGTAAATTCCATTTCGGGTATTACAGAGTTGAAAACTTCAGCAGCATTATCGCCGCTTTCGTCTTGACTGTCTCGGGCGGACTGATCCTTTATGAGTCTTACCAGGGGCTGCTTCACCCTAGAGGTATAGTCAATGCAGAGATAGCTATGGCAACCGCACTCCTAGCAGCCGCTATAGCCGGGGTAATATTGTTCTTCAAAGTTCGCGCTGCCAGAAGATACGATTCTTTAGCGCTCAAGGCAGACGCGTTCAACTCAACCAAGGACGTGCTCACATCTTTGACAGCCTTTGTGGGCATAGCCTTGAGCAAATACTTGAACATCGGAGTGACAGATTCCATTGCCGGAATAATAATCGCCTTCTTCGTTTTCACTGTTGCATACTCAGTCATAAAAGAATCTTCGTTGATCCTGATGGACGCGTGTCAATGTAGTGACATCCTGTTGGATATAGAAAGCATAGCAAAAAGTGTCAGGAATGTTAAAGAAGTGCATGACATCCGTATGCGGAAGCTGGGACCATACTTGGTAGGTGACATGCACATCGTCGTTGACGGCGACATGTCGGTGAGAGAGGCCGATCAGATAGCGATACAGATAGAGGAACAAGTGAAGAAAGAGTTCGATGAAGTGACAGAAATAAAAGTGAGAATAGAACCACCAAAGTCCTCAACTGGAGGGTGAAAACGACGCGCGTATTATCGCGCGCGCTGCTTTTACAATAAGCTATACGCTGATTTTCATAGCCTTGTATTCGAGAATGTCGGATATAATGGGTGAGAGTAAAGTGGCAATGACCGGGGCAATAGCTACGTTCAAAGACTTAGGCTATACGATTGGTCCATTAGTGGCTGGCATGTTGATGGTTTTCATAAACATTCAGAGCACCCTATTTATCACAGGCGCGGCGTTTGTCCTCCTAGTACCAGTTGCTCGTCTCTTACATGATTGATTCTTGTTTTCAAAAGGGTTCTTTGTCCAAGCGCGCGCTTTTTCCCATGAGGCGTTGACGATATATCAAAACGAGGAATTAAACTGTCCAACCTCGCGAGGCGTGCGCTAAAAACGCAAAACATCTCGGTTGGGCTAATGCCTTGAAGGGTTCAGACTTCTATCGGACTAACACCGGAGGGATTTGAACCCAAATGGGGTCAAGTCCATTTGCTGTCTTTGCTAAAAGTGGGCCCGCCCGGATTCAGACCCGTTTGGGTTCGAGTCCACTGCTTCAAATATCCTGTAACCAGCATTCTCTTCGTCTTAGGCCAACTGGTTCAGAGCGCGCGCTAACGGTTCATATGGTGTAATTCATTCCTTGAGAGAAAAAATCGTGAAAGATTGTTCTGGCAAGAAATCTATGCTTTCTGCGAGGCTGTATCCTGCTTTGGTCATTTCCTCAACGATAGTTTCCCTAGTGACATGATGCTCAAAAATCCTGTGAAAACTGAAATGCCCGCCAGGATTATGTTCAACTATCGCTATTCTCCCATCAGGTTTTAGCGATTCTCTCAGCTTGGCGAAGTACTCCACTCGATTTGGGATATTATGGTAAACATTGCGCAGGAAGACCAAATCGATTTTCTCTGGCAAAGTCACGCTCTCCTTGCCAGCGAGAACCACGTGAACGTTACCTGCCTTTTTTCCGCGACGCTTCTTCTGACGAATTCTATTTTCCCAGAGTCAGTATCTATCGCGTAGACAACTCCTTGCTTGCCTACTGCTTCAGCGAACCTCAGAGAGAAGTAACCTCCTCCAGCACCTATGTCAGCGATTTTTTGTCCTTGTTGCAGCGCCAAGGTCTTCAAGATCTCTTCAGGTTTGTTTCTTGGATTAGCGGCTTCTCTATTGAACATTTTTGCTTTGGAAGCCATCCTTTTCCATCTCTTGCAATCAACTTATGGTACATTCTTTGATATAATAATGGTTGTATCTATGGCATCTGCAACATATGTCGCGACAGAACCAAATAGCGCGTGACCAAGGCCTTTAATGTTAGGGTTAATCGGTTTGCAAAGGTTGAAAGCATTTAGGCATGCCTAAAAGCTTATATGAACCGCTGAGAGATTTAGGCATACCTAAACACGCGGGCGATCAAATGTATAGCAAAAGCATTGAAGACTATTTGAAGGCGATTTACCTTCTTTCCCGAAACGGGAAACCGATATCCACAAGTGAGATCGCAGAGCATTTCAAGATAGCCCCCGCAAGTGTAACTGAAATGATGAAGAAACTTGCCAAGAAGGGCTATGTCACATATTCGCCTTATCGTGGGGTACACCTTACCCACAAGGGTTTTCAAGTCGCCGAGAAGGTCACAAGAAAACATAGATTGCTGGAACGGTTTCTGCACGACATCCTAAGAATAAGGGGGGATAAAGTTCATTCAGAAGCGTGTGCTATGGAACACGCTTTGTCCGATGAAGCAGAAGAGTCCCTCTGCCGTTTTCTCAAACACCCCGACCGGTGCCCGGACGATGAGAAGACTATCCCTGCGTGCGATCTGCCCTTCTCAACCTGTGAGGAATGCATCGAACTTCACAAAAAGGACCTTGAGGAGTCGGGAAGGCGAGAACATGTCCCTGTCTCGATAAACCAGCTCAAGGAAGGTGCGCGCGGGAGGATATCCTTCATACGAGGAGGACGCAAGGTTCTGCAAAGGCTCTCTGATATGGGCCTCACTCCTGGTACAGAGGTGACAGTTGTGAAGTCAGCCCCGTTTCACGGCCCCTTAGAAATCCTTGTGAGGGGCTCGCGGCTTGCCCTTGGCAGGGGCATGACCGAGATGATATTCGTTGAGGCTGAAAAGGCGTGACTAAGAAGAAACTTATCATCGCCTTGGCCGGAAACGCAAACGTTGGAAAATCAGTTGTGTTCAACTATCTCACCGGTCTACATCAGCATATCGGGAACTGGCCTGGAAAAACCGTTGAAAGGGCGGAGGGGACGCTCAGCTTCAAAGACTACACCATAGACATAGTTGATCTCCCAGGCATATACTCTCTTTCAACCTATTCTCTGGAGGAGCTGGTATCAAGAAAATACATAGCGGTTGAGAGACCCGACCTGGTGATAAACGTCGTGGACGCCTCGGTCCTCGAGAGAAACCTGTTCTTCACCCTGCAGCTGATAGAGCTCGAGACTCCGATGATTGTGGCGTTAAATCAGATGGACATCGCGAAGAGGAAGGGCATCGAAATCGACGCTGAAAAGTTGGAGCGACTTCTGGGAGTGCCTGTGGTATCAACCGTTGCTACAAAGGGAACAGGCATATACGAACTTCTCGAAAGGGCGGTTGAAGTAATCGAAAAGGGACAAACCACAAGACGCGAAGTCAAGTACGGCGAAGAAGTTGAAGAAAGGATCGCAAGGATAAACAAGATGCTTCAAGGTATTGAATTCTACTATCCACAGAGATACGTAGCTGTCAAGCTGCTTGAGGGTGACGAGGAGATAGCGAGAGAGGTCGACAGACTGATGCCGCGGGCCGTGGAAGCAGCAAAAAAGCTTGCAGACGAAATTGAAAACCTTCACGGTCACCCATGCTCAACTGTGATAACCTCTGAGCGTTACGAGGCTGCAGGCCGTGTTGCTCGGCAGGCCCAGAAGCTGGTACCGCCAGTGAGACTCACTACGGAAGAGAGGCTTCACAACCTTACAACACACAAGTTCGCAGGATACATCATCATGATCCTTTCGCTACTTCTCATTTTTTATTCTATCTTCACATTCGGAAACTACTCATCAGAGATTCTGAACAACCTTCTAGAAAGGCTGCAACCTCTGTCCACGGGTGTGTTTGGAACCGGAATCGTGGGCAACCTAGTCTGGGGCGGTGTCGCCGAGGGGCTCATAGCAGGCGTGACGGTAGCCTTGCCCTACATAATGCCGTTCTACATCGTGCTGTATTTTTTGGAGGACTCGGGGTACCTCAGCCGGATAGCCTTCCTGATGGACAATGCAATGCACAAAATAGGACTGCATGGAAAAGCGTTCATTCCGATGATGCTGGGCTACGGCTGCAACGTTCCCGCGTGTCTTGGATGTAGAATAATGGAAACGCAAAGAGAGAGAACACTCGCCGCATTTGTGACCACACTCGTGCCCTGTGCCGCGCGCACGGTCATTATACTCGGTCTCGTGGGTCGGTTTGTTGGTATCCAGTGGGCTCTAGTTCTCTATGTCTTCGACCTGTTCGTCATCTTCGTACTCGGGCGGTTGGCATTCAGAATCCTACCAGGTGAACCGAGCGCCCTCATAATGGAGATGGCCGATTACAGGATGCCGCAACTGAAGACGGTGTTAAAAGAGACATGGTTCAGGCTGACCGAGTTCATAAAGATCGCTTTCCCCCTGATAATTGTAGGAAGCCTCGTAATAAAGGCAGCAGATGTTTCTGGCTTATTGAACCCGGTAGCAAACTTGCTCAGCCCAATTACTGTGGCATGGCTCGGGTTGCCCGTTGTCACGGGTGTAACGCTGATATTCGGCGTGTTGAGGAAAGAGCTTTCGCTGATCTTGCTTGCCGCTCTCCTTGCACCAGCGGGCTTGCAGTCTTTGACACCGGTTCAGATGGTTGTCTTCACTCTCGTGGCAATGTTTTACATGCCATGCGTAGCCACTATCTCTGTTCTGGTCAGAGAGTTTGGCAGAAAGAAAGCCCTATATATGACTCTGTTTGAAATAGCCTTCGCGATAATTCTGGGCGGAGTCGCACTAAGACTGTTAACGTTGTTCACTTGACACCGCGTAGAGCGCGCGCCTATAAGTCATTGTCCGAGCTTACTGTCGTTGGATCGGCAAAAATATCAATTATCCACTGTTTGATGTCATCTCTTATGCGTCGAAAGGCCATAGTCTTTTCCTCGTCACTTCCGTCCACTTCAGAAGGATCGTTGAATCCATGGTGAAGATAGTGTTTTGCTCCAAGTATTGTCGTGTTGATTATCTCTGGTCTACCCATGACTATTGGTGAAGAACACAATGAACACATTAGCATGGCGCTGCTTAGCGCGCGCGCAGTTTTCTAAGTGATTCTGTTTTTTATTCTGTGTGCGGGAATTTTGTTGTAGGTTGCTGAACAGCAACGCGCGCGCCTAAGACTTTAATTTAGTGCGAGCTACAACTTCATTTAGAAAACCCACAAAAAACTGGCATTTAAGGGGAAAATAAGTGTGAATTGGAAAAAGGAAGACTGGATTAGGATTTTCCCAAAACAAGTGAGGACCCAGCGTCCTAAACATTGTAGGAATATCATGTCTTGAACCCTTTTGGGTTTGGGTACGGGCAGCTCTGAACCAGTTGGCCTAAGACGAAGAGAATGCTGGTTACAGGGTATTTGAAGCAGTGGACTCGAACCCAAACGGGTCTGAATCCGGGCGTGCTCACACCCTTCCCCCGGGTATCCTATATGACGCAAGTATGGTTGAGGAGCAGAATGAGCAGCACAAGCTACTTGCCAAAAGAATTCAGGAACACGCTAGCGCGCGGAGCAAACGGCAACGCTTTCTCCTGACTACAGTTTTTCTATGCACTCTGGGTGTATGTCTCCGGGAAAGTCGTGGTCGTAAAAGTAGATTCTGCTCTTTTCCACGTCGACTTCAGCACGGTCGTGAACGGTCGCTCGATTCAAAAGATTCTGATAGTCCTCGCTGCTCGAGATCTGAACCTTTCTGAGAGGTTTTTCTTTGGTGCTTAACGGTTTCTGGCACACCTCGCAGAGCATTTCGACTACGCGGATTAACTCGAAGCATTTGCCTCTCAGTTCCTCAAACTTGACTTCTGTCAGATCTTTTCTCAAGAGAGTCTCCGTTCTTGAATGTTCCCAAATCTGAGATATAATTGTATGCATGTCCTTCACGCTAGAAAGGGACATCTGATTTTGATTCGCATCGGAATCATTTTTATATACAGCCTGCCGACCTGAGTTAGTCTTCTCAGGGAAGTGGCACGCTTGTCTGAAAAACTGAAGATAAGCCCGGAAAAAGCGAAGGAGATGCAGGAGCGCAATAAGGAGAGAAACCTGATAGTTCAGGCGATGAAGAATCACGGCTCATCGACTGTTGAGGAGATTTCAAAGGTCACAGGCATTGAAAAGTCGAGGGTTTTGAGACACCTGATTGCATTGAGAGCGTTTGGAAAAGTGCAGATTGAGGGGGACCGAGACAACCAAATCGTCTATAGCCTGCCAAAAGAAGACTAGTTTTGAGGAAACTAGGTTTCCACGTTTTCCAAGATGTCGTTTTGTGGGGCGTCAGTTTTCTCTGCATTTTCCTGTCCTAGTGGTTCTTTAGATTCATGTTGTGCCTTCTCAGCGGTTTGGCTCTCTAAGCATGGAACCTGCTCTTCCTCTCTCAAGTTGAGTGTTGCATTAACGGTGCCATCATCTGCGTACTCGGTCGTGAAGCCCATCTTCTTCATGAGGCTGATGGCTCTGTAGTTGTCTGGAAGTATTATGGCGTAGACAGTCTCAACCTTCATGTCTTTGCAGATTTCAAGCGCATAATCAACCATTTTTGTGCCCAAGCCGAGACCTTGCCATGGATCAGCAACGATGAAGGCTATTTCGCCTTTTTTCCCGTCTGGTTCAATGCTGACCCTTGTGACTCCGAGAATTTTTCTGCGCCCATCTTCCGTCAGTTCTGGCACTATGGCTATTTCTCTGTCGTAGTCAATGTTGCAGTAGCGGACTCTGGTCTCGTGTGGCGTGTCTTTCAGTATTTGGAAGAAGCGGTAGCGTATCGATTCTTCTGAAAAGTTCTGGAACATTTCCAGCCACAAGGGTTCGTCCTCGGGCTTTATTGGTCTCAGAATGACTGTGCGGCCGTCTCGAAGTTTCCACATTGTTTCGTATTTTTTCGGGTAAGGAGTTATCACCAGGTGCTCGTGAGGCTCAAGCTTCTTGAAGACGCGGTCCCTGTCGATCACGATGCGGGCGTCAAGTGCAATTGCTTCTTTCTCGTTAATGAACAGCGGATTGATGTCAACTTCCCTGAGCTGTGGAAAGTCCACGAGCATCTGGCTGAATCGCACGAGTATCTCTTCGAGGAGTTTGATGTTGGCTGGGGGCATGTTTCTGTAACCTCTTAGAAGCTGGTAGACCTTTGTCTCCTCCATCATTCTTCGAACTAGGGTTTGATTAAGCGGGGGAATTCCGAGGGCAAAATCTTTGAACAGTTCGGCGCCGACGCCTCCCATTCCGAACAGTATCACAGGACCGAACAGGGGGTCGGCTTTTGCGCCAATTATGACTTCATAGCCTTGCTTCTTCACCATGGGTTGCACGGTGACGCCCAGAATCTCGGCGTTTGGGTTGTGTTCTCTAGCTGCTTTCATAATACGGTTGAAAGCGTTTCGAACTTCGGCTTCGTTGCTGATGTCGAGTACGACGCCGCCTGCGTCCGTTTTGTGCACTATCTGGGGGGAGAGGATTTTGAGCACAACAGGGTAGCCTATCTGCTGGGCCAAGAGGGCAGCTTCGTCTTCGGTTCGGGCAACTCTTGTCTTGACGACGGGTAGATTGTAGTACTCCAAGAAGGTCTTGGCTTCAGCTTCATTCATTGTTTCGCGGTTCTCGGTTGCGACGTTTCTCATTATCGCCATTAGTGGTCGCTTCGGCGGGACAACGTCAACTGGAAGTTCTTCGGGTGTCTCGTACTGGAGCTCTAGGTTGCGTTTGTACTGGTACATGTAGTGATAGGTTTTGATTGCTTGTTCAGGTGTGGAGTATGTGGGGATGCTGTTCTCGTGAAATATGCGGTTTGCTTCTTCCACGGCTCCGTAACCCATGAAAGAAGTCAAGACCGTCTTGTTCAGAGAACCTCTGCTCTTACACAGTTCCACGATGCTCTTGGCAACTTCAACAGGTTCAGCAACTGCTTGAGCAGTGTATATTATCGCTATGCCGTCGACGTTTTCATCGTTCAGGCAGGCTTCGGCCACTGCTCTGTACCTGTCAGCCTTGGCGTCTCCCAGAATGTCGATTGGATTCCCTCTGCTCCAGTAGTGCGGTAAGATGCTGTTGAGTTTCTCCATTGTCTTTTCACTGAGTTTAGCCAGCTTTCCTCCGCGAGCTATGAGGGCGTCGGTCGCCATGACTCCTGGGCCGCCTGCGTTTGTGATTATTGCAAGGTTTGGACCCTGTGGCAGAGGCTGCATGCCCAAGACTTCGGCGCAGTTGAAGAGGTCAGCGATGTCATCTACGCGGACCATTCCGGCACGCTTGAACGCCTTGTCGTATATCAAGTCCTCACCCGTCAGTGAGCCTGTGTGGGAAGCAGCGGCTTTGGCGCTTTCGCTGAATTTTCCAGCTTTAACCACAATTATCGGTTTGGTTCTTGCGAAGTGTCTGGCCGCGCTCATGAATCCTCGAGCGTCGGTTATTCCTTCTATGTACATGAGGATGCTTCTTGTCTTAGGGTCGGTGCCGAAATAGTCTATTAGGTCACCAAAATCGATGTCAATCATTGAACCCAAGGAGACGAAGTTGCTGAAGCCAATGTTTTCATGCATCGCCCAGTCAAGAATAGCGGAGCCTAATGCACCGCTCTGTGATATGAAGGCTATTTTGCCTGGTTTCGGCATCTTACTTATGAAAGTAGCGTTGAGACTGATGCTCGGACGAATGACGCCTAGGCAGTTGGGCCCCACGATCCGCATGCCATATTTCTTCCTGATCTCGGTGATCCTGTCTTCCAGTGCCCTGCCTTCGGGCCCGATCTCTTTGAAGCCCGCTGAAATTATGATTACGCCGTTTATTCCGGCTTTTCCACACTGCTCAAGCACGTCTGGGACAGTCTTGCTAGGAGTGGCGATTACGGCAAGGTCAACTGTTTCAGGAATCTGCTCCACGCTTGCGTAGGCTTTGAGGCCTAGAATCTCGGTCTTATGGAGGTTGACTGGGAAGATCTTTCCCTCAAACTTCAAGTCTGTAAAATTCTTGATGAGTGCATATCCAACAGAGCCCACTTCGTCACTGGCTCCGACCACAGCGATGGTCTTGGGATTAAAAATCTTGTCCAGGTTCAACGTAACCAACGGTACAACCTTCTGAGTCTAGGTCTTGATGTTTTAGGGGAAATTAAAACTTTATGTCTCAACGATACAGCTATTGCTTGGAAAACTCTCCTCTCAGCTCTTTCTGGCAGAAGCAAGGTCTCTACTCAGAAACGCTTAATTCAACGTTTTCTTTACGGGAAATAATCACTGGAAGCGACAACACCGATGCGTGCACATAGTAAGTTGGTCTCAGTTAGCGAGCGTGAGACCGGTCGCAGAGAAGAACCGTTAGCGTTGATCTTCATCTACAGTGGAGAGTTTGCAGAGCGAGTGATTAGGAATTTGATAAATGATCCCAGCTTCTGCAAGTCCTGCGACGTGTCCTGCGACTCTTGTAAGTACGGTGTGTACAGTCATGTTCGCAACGTTCGAGCAGCCGTGGAACTGTCGAGCCCTTCTGATCTTCCAGCTTTCATAGACTTTCCAGAAAAACATGTGCCGAAGAACATTCCTCGGGCTGATTTATGCGTTGCCTCAGGTTTGCACAAAGATTTGCTGCTTGAACTGCCAAATCACTTGGAAAAGGCTGGAGTGAAAGGCTTGATCGTGCCGATAGAAGACGTCGTGGATGTTCCCTCAGGCTTGGCAAAGCAGGTGGATGAGAAGTGTCGAGAACTAGGTTTGGAAAGTGCGTTTCCAAAGCCCTTCTGTTCGCTGAAACCGTCAGCAAGCATACCGACAATATCGAGGTTCATAACTGAGCTCAACGTTGGAAGACCTTCCTTGGAAATTTCAACTGTGAAAAGGGGCGGTCACGAATTGATAGATTCTGCTATTGTAAGGCGAAGCGCTCCATGCGGCTCCACTTGGTACGTAGCAAGAAAATTGATAGGAACCGAAACGAAAAAGGACACACTCTATGACGTTGTGGCAAAGGCCCATCACAGTTACCCTTGTACTGCGACGATGGGAGTGGATCCAGAAACGAAGGAGCCGATACTTCACATGGGAGGCTACATAATACGAGAAGAAGTGGAGAAAGCGCTGAAGACAGCTAAAGTAAGACTTAAGGAAAAACGCAAATAGGTCAGTTAATGGCTTTACTGTCTAAGAAAACTCTGGAGACCGGTGGAGTGAAGATTGCAGTTTCTGGCAAGGGAGGTGTGGGTAAAACTCTCATAGCAGCGGGTCTTGCCTGCTCCTTCGTCGATAAGGGTTTCAAGACGATAGCTATTGATGCTGATTCTTCCCCGAATCTTGCCTTGACCTTGGGCTTAACGCCTGAAAAGGCAAGACAAATACTGCCCATTTCAGAGAACAAGAAATTGGTTGAATCAAAAACCGACACGGGCTACTCGGGCGTTTACCGTCTCTCCTTCAAGGTGGACGACGTTGTCCGCGAGTATTCGGTGAAGACACCGTTTGGCGTGAACTTGATCGTCATGGGAACGGTGAAGTCGATGGGTTCAGGATGCACTTGTCCAGAGAACGCTGTCGTGCGGGCCTTGCTCCGCCATCTGGTTGTGGAGCGAGACGAGGCGGTTGTTCTTGACACGGAGGCGGGGGTTGAGCACATGGGCAGAGGAACGGCAAAGCATGTGGACACTCTGCTGATCGTCGCGGACGCAAACATGAAATCTCTTGAGATAGCCAAACACATTCAAGAATTGGCCTCGGGCTCGAGCATGAAGAAGGTTTATCTGGTTGGAAACAAGGTCGGAGACAAGGTTCAAGAAGAAACGATCGGAAATTTTGCGCTGGAAAACGGTTTGAAAATCTTGGCCTTTATTCCCTTCGATCGGAAAGTCGTAGAGATGGAGATGAGGGGAGAAACGCCGCTGAAAGACAGGGGTTCAGAGGCCGTTCGAGCAATAGAAGGACTTGCTGATATGCTCACAGCAAAGAACGACTAATAAAGAGTTGAGGAAATAACCGACTGTGCAAGAAGGTGCAAAGCAATATTGAAGAAGCTTGTGACAATAGGTCGTGGCGGAACAGGAAAGACTAGTTTTGTGGCGTTGAAGACAAAATACTTCATTGAAATGGGAGCCACGCCTCTGCTTTTGGTGGACGCTGATCCGGACCAGAACCTTGGGGAAATGGTTGGCGTAGATTTGAAGGAAGAGGGGAAGAAGACGATTTCAGAACTGCTCATGGAGACTTTTTTGAAGGAAGGTGGAACAACTGTCGGTGTTCCGCCCACTGAACGAATCGAAAACAGGATCTGGGCTCACGGCATGTATGAAGGCGACTTTTTCGATTTCATTTCTATCGGAACAAAGTGGGTTGAAGGCTGCTATTGCTTGCCGAACGCCGCTCTGAAAGGAGCCTTGGAATCAGTTACTAAAAACTACAAGTACGTCTTGATTGACTCGCCAGCAGGACTGGAGCATCTAAACCGTAGGATCACGTCGAAAGTTGACGACATCTTCGACGTTCTTGACCCGTCCAAAAAATCGTTCGACCACGTTGACCGGGCCTACCGGATAGCGAAGGAGGTACGGATAGAATTCAAGAATTTCTACGTCGTTGGCGGTTTCAGGTTTCCAGAAGGCTTGGAGAAGAGGGCTGACAGCACCTTGAAATTTGATTTCTTGGGAAAGATTGCTCGTGACGACGAAGTTGAAGAATACGTTCTGGCTGGAAAATCGCTCTTAGAACTGCCTCCTAACTCTCCAGCCTACCTCTCCGTTAAGAGAATAGTGGACAGGGCAGGCTACACGACAGAGTAGTTGGCCTCATCTCTTTCAGTGTTCTGGAGCGAACCCTGCCGAGAAGTATTTGAGTCATGCTCTGCAGATTGATTATTCATAGTAGAATGCGGTTCCAGAAATGCTTATGAGCGAAGCCTTCATTAGATTTCGTCTTCTTGGTCGTCAGGTAGTGCCATAATTGAGTAGAAAAGATCTTAATGTGAAGATCGGTGAGCTGAAGACCGATTTTGGTTTTGTCAAGAATCTTGAACTTTCAATTGGCAAGGTTGTCGATAGAACCTGGACCGAACCGATGGGGCCTACACCTTTTCCGTCCCTGACGACTTTGAGAGAGTGGGACATGAAGATCCTTCAGCGCTACAAACCGTTCTACATGCCCTTCTGCGATGTTTGCTGCCTCTGCACCATGGGAAAATGCGACCTGACAGGAAACAAGCGCGGAGCATGCGGAATCAACATGCCGGCTCAACAGTCAAGAACAATGCTTCTAGCTTGCTGCATCGGAGCAGCAACTCACGTCGGCCACGCTCGCCACTTACTTGAACATCTGATCGAAAAATTCGGACGCGAGCACCACATTGACGTGGGCGGGCTGAACGTCCAAGTTGAGGCTCCGACGATCCGCCTCGTCTGCGGGTTAAGACCTCAAACACTGGCTGACCTACGGGAGGTACTGGATTATGCTGAGTCCCAACTCACACACTTACTGTCTGTAGTGCACACTGGGCAAGAGGGAAGCAACCTTGACTTCGAATCAAAAGTCTTCCACGCAGGGATGATAGACCACCTGGGCATGGAAGTCGCAGACGTTGCTCAGATTGCGACCTACGGCTTTCCAAAAGCGGACCCAGACGCCCCGATTGTTGATCTGGGCTTCGGCACCATAAACACGGAAAAACCCGTGATCCTGGTCATAGGCCACAATGTTGTCCCTTCCATTGGGATAATAGACTACATGAAAGACAGCGGTTTTGAGGGTGAAATCGAGGTCTGCGGACTGTGCTGCACAGCCCACGACATAACCAGATATTACAACCGCGCAAAGGTTGTCGGCCCAATCTCGTGGCAGTTACGCTTCATAAGAAGTGGTGTTCCAGACCTAGTTGTGCTTGATGAACAATGTGTCAGAGCGGATGCCTTCAACGAATCGCAAAACATCAGAACACCAGTCATTGTTACGTCAGAAAAGAACTGTATGGGTCTGCCAAACCGCACAAACGACCCAGCAGACGTGATAGTCGAAGATCTAGTATCAGGAAAGACGCCGGGCGCGCTGATTCTTGACCCTGAAAAAGTCGGAGAAGTCGCTGCAAAAGTGGCCTTGAAAGTGGCGCCCCTTCGGAAAAAATTCAAGGCGCTGCCCGATGTTGACGAAGTCATTCAAGCAGCAAAAGAATGCACTCAATGCAACGCTTGCATGCGAGCATGCCCGGAAGACTTGGAAATTCCGGAAGCGATGAAAGCTGCAGCCGAAGGAAATTTGACGAAGCTCGCAGAACTGTACGACTTATGCATTGGCTGCGGTCGATGCGAGGCTCCGTGCCCGAAGGGCACGAAGATTCACAGTTCCATCGTGAGGGCTGGGGACAAGAAACTCAGGGATGAGACGTACAAGTTGAGAGTTGGAAGAGGAGCCATACAAGACGTGGAGATAAGGAACGTTGGAAGCCCAATCGTGCTCGGCGAGATTCCTGGTGTGGTAGCCTTTGTCGGATGCGCCAACTATCCGAAGGGCGGAAAAGAAGTTGCTGAGATGTGTATGGAGTTTGCGAACAGACGCTACATAGTCTTGACTTCAGGTTGTGCCGCAATGTCTGCTGGCATGTACAAAGACGAAGATGGAAAATCACCGTACGAGAAGTACACCGGCGAATTTGCTGCCGGAGGAATCGTCAACGTTGGTTCATGCGTTGCCAACTCGCACATTGCTGGCGCTGTGATAAAGATTGCAAACATATTCGCGAAGCGGAATCTGAGGGGGAACTATGAGGAGATAGCTGACTACGTGCTCAACCGTGTGGGCGCTGTCGGCGTTGCGTGGGGAGCCTACTCTCAGAAGGCAGCTTCTATCGCAGCTGGGTTCTGGCGCTTAGGCGTTCCCGTCGTCGTTGGCCCTCACGGAACAAAGTACAGGCGCATGCTTCTGGGAAGGGCTGACCGAGAAGAGGACTGGTGCGTTTATGATGCAAGGACGGGAGAAAAGACGTACGTTGGACCAACACCCGAGCATCTGTTCTGCGCCGCTGAGACAAAAGAGGAGGCAATAGTCATGGTAAGCAAGCTCTGCATGAGACCTAACGACACTTCGAAAGGAAGGGCCATAAAACTCACGCATTACATCGATTTGCATAAGAGGCTGTACGGAATTATGCCTCAGGACATACACCTGTTTGTTCGCACACTTGGGGACGTTCCGATAACGATGAAAGATGAAATCATCAAGACTCTTGAAGAGAAGGATTGGAAGGAAACAGTGATTCCCGACCCGACGCTTTTGCCAAGACTGATCAGAAAGAGGAAGGAGTAAGCGGACATGGCAACAGCTGAACCTTGGCAGACGGCCGAGATCGCTGGACCAAAAAAGGCGATGGTGGTCACAAAACCTGAAGTGGCCGCAGCGATGATTAAGCAGGCAAAACGCCCGATTCTCGTTGTTGGGCACAGGGCTGCTGAAATTGACTTGGGAGCCAAGAAGCTGATCGATTACTTGATTGAGCTGTCTGAGAAAGCCAAAATTCCGGTTGTCGCAACCGCTCACATCGTGGGTGAGTTTTTGAAAAGGGGTTGTCAGCCAGCTGGTTGGATGCCGGCGGTGGACGTAGGCAACAGGCTGATCGACCCAGATTGGTGCGGGTTTGATGGTAAAGGCCAGTACGACTTAGCCTTGTTTGTCGGTCTTCCATACTACATGGAGTGGACGATTCTTTCCGGCGTGAAACACTTCGC
>Ga0315282_10003536_pt1 | contig 27988 bp, 28 predicted proteins | sample YL17G07_20_MG_FD_203693 | JGI IMG/M metagenome (GOLD analysis project Ga0315282, IMG submission 203693) | Sediment microbial communities from Yellowstone Lake, YNP, Wyoming, USA - YL17G07_20 | ecosystem: Environmental > Aquatic > Freshwater > Lake > Sediment | place: USA: Wyoming | collected...
GCTTAGACTGTGGCTATGAAGGTGCCTTCATAATCGAAGACGGCAGGCTTGCAGAAAAAATACAAAAGCGCTACCAAAGCAACAAAGGAAGACGGATTTAGTTTTTGTGGTGCTCCGGCCGGGATTGGAACACGTTTTTGCTAGTAAAAATATGCTTGCATTATGCTTGGCGAGAGTTCGAAGCTCTCCCGGGCTACCATCTCTAACCTTCAGAATATTTATATTCCAAAACTAACCGTTAATCTGTGAGAAAATGCTTAAAGAACTAGTTGAAGAGCTCATAGGCCTGTACAATTTCTGGTCAGGTGTGATGTTCTTGCTTCAATTTCTTGCCTACGTAGCATACCTCAATTCAGGCTATGTGCCCACCGGTCCAAATGCAATAGCATACTGTTTTCAACTAATCCTTTTTCTATTGGCGAACTTTGTCATAAGCGCTTTTGAAGGAATCGTCATATCCTTCCTTCTTAAGCCCTTCAAAGTCCTCTTGAGCTGGTTATCCGACATTTTCTAGGCGATTTAGCAATTTGTGTTCAGTTTGAACTGAATATCACTTAGCACTTTCACAAAGAATGTCGAAGTGGTGTTCATTTTTTGTTTATGAGCTTCAAAAGAACATTGATTGATGATAGAAAGGTGTAGAACATCCAATCATACCATATTTCCTTGTTGTATTCTCCTTTTTGTTTACGATTGTGATGGCGTATATCAAAATTGTTTATTATATTGAATAGATCAGAATCATCCTTAGTCGGTAGTCTAGTTCCTTCCTTCTTCAGATATTCCAAGACATCTGCTAATGTTCTAACCATCTGCTTCGTTGAAACGACCGACCCGTTAGACCTTAAAAACCTCATGGAACCCGTTGTCGGCGAAAATGATGTACTACTTCGACAAGATCATCGAGGAAGCAACCTTCGACACGTTAGGCGAAATCCAGAGAAACATACACAAGAAAGTTGTGGATGCAGATGAAGGGCGTATTAAAATCCACGGAAAGGAGCTTGGCAAACTCAGAGTCATCGACTTTACTCTCGGAAAATTGGTTGTCTTGATTGAGAAGCCGAATATTATAAGCGAGTTGAAACTTCATGATACCCTGTGAAAACTCTAATTTCAGTTTTCCAGGGCGCGTAGAAGGTTTAAAGAATAAGCCTCTTGGTAAGGTGGCCCAAGCAACTATGTTTTCCTCTCTGATTTGGCGGCAATTACAAAACTATGTCTTTCAGCACAAGCATTACTGCTAGAGACAGAAGAATCACAATCATGGTTGGTACCATGCAAAGTGTCAAGGTCACAGAACTCACTACGTTTGTGAGACTCAGTACATATAAACTAAAGGCAAAATTGATGGAAAAGCTCATAACTATCTTGACAATCCAACAAAGCAGTTTTGCATTTCTTCTTGTGGAAGTGTTTATCATCCTTGTCCACCGATCTAACCAAGGATGCCGTGATTCTTATACGTACACATTCATTCCCAAATTAAACCGCAAGCATAACCAGAAATTCTGGGAAGTCAAACTAAAAATACTGGGAAGAAAACTTAGAGTTTATATTCGTTAAAATCTCATATTCTATTATGTCAGATAAGAGAATTCTTGGTAAGAGGATTACAAGTTCCGTTGGAATGTATGCGTTGAAACGCTCAATAAGGTCTCACAAGGACCTATTAAAGGAGCTTTCTGAGGCAACATTACCTCGATGGAAGATTGGAGCTCTCAACTCTGAGCTTAAGAAGAGATATGGATCCGTAGAGAACGCTTTGTACCATCGCAACCTTTTGAAGAATGGTCTCATTACGATAGACAAAAGAGGCAACTGCTCTCTCACCCCTTATGCACATTCTCTGTTGATGCAACCAAGTTTGGACGAACTTGTTGACCAAAGAGGGTTTGAGGAGTTAGACCTGATGATCTTGCTGGAACTATTGAATGCGAAGACTAGTGGTCGCGCCTTCGCATTAAGACCTCCCGATATTGCCTCCAGACTCGACGTTAGCCTTAACAGGATATATAAGTCAGGGTCACGACTCAGCAAAAGTGGACTCATAAAGAGCAAGATCGCAGATGAACTGCCAAAAATTTCTCAAAAAATGTATAAACTAACTGACAGAGGCAAGGTAGTTTGCCAAGATGCAATATGCAGCGCTATTGCACACCGCATAGTACTCGATTACGAACCCCCAAAGTGGGTTTCCATTGCAGAACTCATGGATCGACGATTCAAATACCCCAAAAATGTTCAAGCTTTGATTGAGAAGAGCTTCGTTGAATTGACAAGAAGAAGACCAGAATCTCATAATCTCTGTAACGTAACTTTCGACATGTTCCCATGGCTTGAGCAGATCACCATAGACCACATAATTGAGAATCACATGAAGGATAATCTCAAGCAAAAAGAAGAATCGAGTGGGTTTAGAATTGATAGAGAATTCATCTTTACTGGCGGAGCGACAGTTTCAAGTTTTGCGAAAAAGAGTGGAACGCGTGTGATATTGTTTGCATTGGAAAGTCTTCATTTGCGAGAAGCAAGACCAATAATTGAAAATTCGCTTCTTCTTGGTGGAATGGAAGGCCCTATGGCCTACTGCGTCCTCGGTGTTGGAAAGAACCTCAAAAAGGCATTCTATGAGGAAGAGACGATCTATTCAAAGAAACTTGTTAAGGATGTGGCTAAGGAACAAGCTATTAGAGAATCTCAGGTGTTAGCAATCAGCGGCAGACATAACGAATACTTGAAAGCTGTTGACAGAGAAGGAAGTGAAGATTCAATATTTCATGTAAAGTCACCCTTTGCCGCCATAATGCAGACTCAGTTTCAGGACGTGAAGGTCTTGAGTAGGGTACCTATTGTATTGGGTGTCTTTGTTTCTGCCGAAGACCAGACTGGAATAGATGCTGGAGTCGAACTTGCAAGAATACTTCGAAGCGCGACAAGAACTTTGGGAGAACCGCGGATCTACGCAGAAGCAGTCTTGGATTATGTTCATAAACTGCCCAAGATCGATAACTCATTCAACCAAGTGCATGTCATATCAGAACTTAGGAAATGTGGAGTGAGCATTCATGCGGAATTTGACTGAATCGTGTGAAAACGCAACTATTCAGCTTTGGAACAGGAAGAGACTGATTTGTCTTAGTTGGCATGATGTCAATCTTGCCACAAGTCACATCGTAAAGAGCCTCCATGAAGATAATTTCTTGCCAGAAGTTATTGTAGGTATAACTCGTGGTGGGTTGATACCTGCTGTGCTTCTATCTCACATGCTAGGAATACGTGATTTGGAGACTGTGGGTGCAAAGTTTTATGGTAAGGGGCACTATCCAGAAAGACTCGCTGAAAAACCGGTAATAGAAAACGTAAGCTTAAGTAAAAAATATGACAACGCACTTCTTGTCGACGATATTGCTGGTTCAGGCAAGACAATGCTAGAAGTTAAGTCAAGATTGAAAGACCACATAGGAAGCGTCAGGACTGCAACATTGATGAAAAATAGGAGATGCCCGATTCATATAGACTATTTCTATCGGATAGTTGAGGATTTCGTTGTGTTTCCATGGGAGAATTCACAGGCACAATTAGGTTATGCGACAGGAGTTTCTGAAGCATTTCCTTACTTAACTTTGAACGCGGAGTGATCTATGAGCATGACCAAAGAGACTCGATCAGTTAACAATGTAATAACAAAAGACTCGGCAGAAAAAGACAGGATGGTTCGAATAAACTGTGACCAATGCGGCGCAATTTCGTTGAAATTGACCGAACTCAGACTTGGACCATTTAGACTTCCAGCCTCAAAGGATCTCTTGCCATTCAATGATGATGGGAGGAACTTGAACTATCTTTTCTTGATGTGCACTTTACTGTTTGATCTGAAGGGACTGGGTGGAAAGGTAGGCGAAGAATGGTTGCATGGTTCAGAGTACCTCTTTGCAACCATGAAAGAAAAAACTCAAGAACACCCCGACTTATTCGATCCGAACACATTGTCTGAAACAAATACAAAGCGAATTGAAAGCATTCTCTTGCGCATAGGCGATAATCCCAATGATTTCAGCAAGAGAGCACCCGAAAGAGCTGATATCTTAAGAGATACTGCGCATGAACTTGTTCTACATTATGAAGGAGAAGTCTTCAACCTGTTCAATAATTGTGATGGTTTGCTCATTCGAGACAATTCAAAAGGGTTAGTACAGCTAATGCAGCATTTCAGGGGCTATGCGGATCCGCATTTCAAAAAAGGCTTTGTCTTCTTGAAGTTTGTAACGAAGTTGGGATTTTTCAAACCCGTCGACGAGCAGAATTTGTGCGTTCCGATAGACTATCACGTAATGAGAGTAGCCTTAAGAACAGGAATCATCGAAATCATGGACGAAGACTTGAAGCATAGGCTCACAAACAAAATCCCATCTGAAGCAGAGGATGATTTTCAGATAAGAGAAGCTGCCAAGAATGCCTTAAAGACAATTGAAGAAACCTCTAATTTTGATGCGTTCGACCTTGATGATATATTCTGGAATATCGGCAGAAGTCACTGCCACTATTCACATGAACCGATGTGCGACACCTGCCCAGGAATCCAGTGCACATTCGAATCGCTGCTCAACTACAAGTGTCGTGGCGAATGTCTGTTGAAAGGCGTATGCAAAGGGAGTCTGAGCGAAGCGTATAGAAAACTTCAGGAACCTTCACTCGACACTACATACTACTAGTAGCTTCAATGAAGTCGCAAAAGAAACTGCTTGGTGAGCAGAGAGATGGTCAGAATTGTTGCTTGCATACCTACGCATCACAAAGACAACAAATCGAAAGTAGATGAAATCGAGAGGAAGATCATAGAATCAGATGCAGAGATATTAGTTCTGCCTGAAGAATACTTTGGAGGCCCTACTGGTACAGGGAGATTCGAGACTTTCTCCACAGACTCGCGATTATTCTACAGTCTTTCTAATCTTGCGAGTGCACATTCATGTGGATTAGTGGTAGGCGCGATAGAAGGTGACAAGAGCCGAAAATACCAAGCCCTCTGGTTCTTCAATGAGAAAGGGAAACACGTCGGAACGGAAAGAAAACATAATCTAGCACGATATGAAGTTTTCCATTATCAACTGACCCGCGCAGACAGCTTCGACAGAGACGCCCATTTGATAAAAGGAACAAAAGGCACTGGTATATTCTGTTGGGAAATACACGATATTCGATCTAGAGTATCTTGCGATACAGCAGAACCAGATTGGATTGCAAATGTCATCAAGTTTCCCCTGAACTGCCTTACTAAATATGATTCAACCAAATCCCAAATGGTCTTGAAGGAGATAGCGAGATCAGAAAAAGTCTACCTGGATTGGGTCGAGAAGTTGAAGAACCTTGCTTGTGATCTAATCACCATAGTCGTAGTATCAAGTGGCACTAGTTTTTCCCTTAGGTCAATGCCAAAAGGCGCTAAACCACTTGCTTGCATAGTTCACCCCAATGATAAAGTCCTGAATACACTATTTCATTTTGACCCAAAAAACCAAGTCGAAGAAAGCAGGAAAAAATCGAGAATAAGAAGAGGTTTGTTTGGAACTATAGCATTAACTAACGAACCTGGATCGTTTGTTGGCTATGATCTCCATGACGATATTAAACTTCTCCACATGGGTCCTAAACAATACGAAGCGAAATTTGGCTACGGGTCTTTCCCTCAGCATATCGTTGTGACTGCCAGAGCTTGGCAGCTGAGGCACCTGGGGAGAGTACAGGATTATTTCACTTGAGCTCTACATCCTCAAGACGAAAATCCTAACTGATCGTCCATGACTTATTATTGAAGCAGCGAAGCTTTGGGTCACACGAGTTGAATCTGAAGGTTGAGACGAGAGCTTTGCTTGTTCTGAGGACACAGTTTGCCTAACAGATTCAAAAGTCAATTAGATGTCATGCGATATCTGAACTCTTTCAGGAAGTCCCCTTTTCAAGTACGGTCTCAAATTCTGAAGTCGATGCTTTCAAAGCTGCCTGATCCATAATCTTGCAAAAGTTAGCATAGCCTGAAGCCCTAACGTAGACAAACCTTTCGTCCGACAGATCTCTAAGTAGCTTTCTGTACATCTCGCCAGCTATAACCAAGACTTTCTCAAATTGCGGAAGTATTTTCGACAATTGCTCATTCACTTTTTGGCGTATTGCATCGACGCCATCGGTTGTTCGCAAAGTTCTTTCGTATCCCTCAATTACCTCATCAGGTGAAACCAAACCGTATTTCGCGGACAAGATCATTAAAGGAAATCGCTTTGACTCTGAATAGCGCCTCACTGCCTGAAACAAACGACCTTGATACATGTCCACAGCTTTTGCCTTTACTGTTGAATCATATCCCATCTTTGTCTTTGTACAACCCGTAATGACGACTACTTTGCCATTCAGGCTAAGCAATTCCTCTGGTTTGATGGTTTGCATTTCTTTATTCTTGGAGGAATATTTCCATAAGTCAGGCTTTGAAAGGAATTTATGATACATCGTATAAACGTTATGAAAACCTCTCCTTCTGTTTCTGTCATTACCTCTGAAAAGCACCACTTCAATTCCAATGCTGCGGCAAATTGGGCAGTCACACTTGGTCCATGGCCGGTCTCTGAGCATATCCTCGTATCGTCTTTCCAAGCTTTTGAAAAATCGAAGCAATTCAGACATTTTCTTAGATCGGTCATCAGGGTTCGGTGTCTTCCAGACAAGCGATTTTTCGAACTCTCCAAGTAATTTGGTGTCATATTGCTTGACACTTAGAAGAGCCTCTTCCAATGTAGTGTCGTTTCTTTCGAAGGACCGGAGGGTCTGAAGACATTCGGTCTCTGACTTCCTTAGCCCTAGAAGATCCGCATCAGCTCCCAGCTTCCTTTTGCCCTTGAAACTACTGCGCCCGGTATCACTCATTGGCACTCTGATGGCGGTATATTCGTGAAGGCCTTTTGAATCTACGTAATAGTACCCTCCGCCTAACCAAGCTCTACGCAGCCAGGAAGCAGTATCGAAGGAAACATGCGTTCCTAATTGCTCAATTTCTCTAAGTTTAGAGAAGAGACTTGTTCGCCCAAGTCCAAAGAAATGGATTCTTTTCACCTTCAAGTCGTTACGGTGCTTGATATCTTCAATAAGCCTCTCAATAATTCTAGCGACAAAATCAGTCGGTTTCTTGGCTAAACCTCCAAAAGCAAACGAAGTAATTCCATGCTCAAGATACGTCCGATACATGTTCATGTAGTCATCAAGCCTAAGACCCTGTACAGAAACTAACAGGTCAAAGCAATCTTCGTATTCCTTCTTCCATGCCTCAAAACCTTTGATGCCATTATCGAGAGTGACTTTCATCCGCTGACTTATGTCAAGAGCAACAACCGTTCCATTTTTTCTAACCTGCGGAATTACCAAATGATCAACCGTAACTGCTTCCTGAACACCTAGTTCCTTATAGAAGTCAAGAACTTGGATAGCATCAAACGGTGGGTGATCTTCTTTAATGTATCCCCATGCCCCGCAGTCAGCTATGATGGGAATGTTGGCTGGTAGACGAAGATATTCGTGAAGTCCCCCCTTCTCAGTGATTTCTCTTCTTTTCTTGCCCTTGCCATTTATGCTCATTAGACTTACGAGAACCCCATCAAAAGGAACAGCGTTTTGCCTAAAGATTTCCCACATATAGACGTCTTTCCTGCGGTCGGCAAAATGGTCTTCTGAGTACGCATCGCTTGCAAAATCGTAACCTGGGTCGACTTGGTCGTCCCATTCAGGAATGTAGTATTTCATTGTGACTGTCCCAACTTTCTACTGTAGTTAGACTAGTTAGAGAGCAAATGCATTGCTCGCTATCTCATCGATTCTTCGTATATAATGAGGTAGGTTATATGTTCTTTTCTGCGATTCCTCAAGACGCTCTCATAGATAGCATCGTCTCTTCGCGATGTCTATCTTCACTAAAAAGATTTTAATAATTGTTTGATAATAAAATGATAATAAGGTGATAATTCGTTGGACTTAGCCATCAAGGAAAAACCTCTCATCAAGTACGACCTGCAACGCAACCCTTTTCCTAATGTAGGCATACCCGACCAATCAGACTCCGTATATACTGATCGTGTAGAGGAACTTCGCATCATTGGAGATGCAATAAAGGGAACTATGAGAGGAAGTTCCGCTCATGTCGTAATCGTTGGTAGTTATGGTAACGGCAAGACCGCTACTTTGAAATTCGTCAAAGAGCAAATAGAACGGCAAATCGGTCAAGCTTTGGCAGTATATATTTCAAACTCAGGAGAGACTTTTCTGGAGTTCTACAGAAACTTTATGTATGAAATCGGAGTCGACGGACTTGAAGAATTCGCTTGGTCTTACTTAGAGCTTATTTGCAAAATACCACGCCTAAAGGAAAAAGTCAACAAGGGCGAGATTCTGCTTCCTGAAGTCATAGAAAATGGCAAGGTACACTTACATGATGATCTCAGGTATACTGATTTTGCGACGGCATTCTTAAAATTCGTTCTAGATGAGACCAAGTTCCTCTCATGGAAATACCTATGCGGGGAGCCTATCCTTTTTGAACAGCGAAAGGACCTTGATGTGGTCAGCCTCATTGATACTGATGAAAAGGCCCTTAGAGCTTTGATGTCTTTGAAAACATTGCTGAATCTGATTGGCTATAAGATGATTTGCATTTTGGTTGATGAGTTAGAGTCTATTGAACTCCTGCATACGTTCAGAAAACAGAGGGTCTTGAACAGCATTAGAAGGTTAATTGATCTTAATTCGTCTGGTTTGTGTTTGATTCTGGCTTGCGCACCTGAAGCGTGGAATAGCATAATCCGTGACTATCATGCTTTTTCCGAAAGAATCTTCAGGGAAGTTGTATTGAAACCACTAAATAATGAGATCATCCGCCAGTTTATCGGAGACTATTTGAAGCGACTCAGAATAGCAGAGAACGAGAGTCATTCGTCAATTCATCCCTTTACAGAAGATGCGGTTAAACAGATCCTTGTTGCGGCTCAAGGCAATCTACGACGAGTTCTGATGATCTGCAACCGTGCAGTCGATCAAGGAGCAGAAAACGGTTTTCCATTGCTTACTGCCAAAAAGCTCAAGGAAATGCTGCCTGAAATCTTTGAAAACAACGTTTGACTTTTTCAGGTGATCTATGTTTTGGATTCAAGTTCTTTCTTCGTTGACAAAGCCCTACTGCCCTTCCTCGTTATTTTATACCTTCGATTTCTGCGTCTTCCAGTAACTTCCTTGACAGCTCCTTTGCTTTCAAGTTCGCGCAATATTCGAACTACATTGCTTTGAGGCATGGAAGTTTTCTTGGAAATGTCGCTAGAGCTTAAGGGAATATCGGAAATCGCAACTACGCGCAGGACCTCTTGTCTCCGCGGGCCTTCTTTGAGCATCACTATTAACTCGTAATCTTCACGCATGTGTGAAAGCCTCCGGGCAAAGCTGAAATAATGTGACAGCAAAGATATAAATGTGTGAGAATAGCGTGATAATAATTGTTCCAGATACTTGAAACCTGTGGATTCGCAAGAAGCGGGTTGCTACACACGCGACATGGAGAACTCCGCACTCCTGCGATCTTTCCAGTGCACAACTTGGGCGCAGATGCTGGTTGGAACACCCCAAGATACTGGGACGTGATTCCGGAAATGAACACTGGTATGTTCAATGCTTCCTATCTCTTCATGGACAAACGAAATAGATTAGACGCAATTCTTGAAAAAGGAATACATCGATACATAGGGTTCCCAGGCATCGCCTTTGTTGATAGCGGAGGCTTTATTTACAAAAAATATGGTCTTTCCGTTTCTCAGCAACAGATTCTGGAAATTCAAGAAAAGAGTGGAGCAGATATCGCTTCCACGTTAGATCAACCTATCAAACTAAACAAGGCAATGCCCGAGAATTTCAATATTTGTGAAAGTGTCCTGAATGCGAAGAAGGCATTATCCGCACGCAAAGACTCGTCAATGCTACTCTTCGCCAGTATACATGGGTATGATCCTGTGATCATTCGAAATGTCATCCGACATCTCAATAAATATGGAGAGTTTGACGGTTTTGCGCTTGGCAGTTTGATGCGGCATTTTTCCAATTATCGACAGATCGTTGACTTGGTGATTGCTGCAAGAGCTGAGGTTAAAGATAAACCCCTGCATGTATATGGTTTAGGTGGGATACTTGTTGTGCCTTTGTTGACTTATCTAGGAGTAGACTCCGTGGATTCCTCTGCATTTATTACAGCAGCAGGAAAACGAGATTACATAGTTCCTGGGTATAGAAGAGTCTTGATTCACGAGATCGAAAGGATTGATGAACTGTGTAAATGCCCTGTTTGTACTTCGCACTCGCTTTCCGAAATCACTTCCAGCAGGAGTCTCTTGTCATTACATAACATTTGGGCACTATGGTCTGAGCTTCAGCAAATCAGAAATGCTTTGGTGGAAGGGGAGCTTGAAGAATATCTGAAGAAGAGGTTTGCTGAAACTCCCTGGGCTAAGGCAGCATTTGATTATGCGCGAAAAAGAATTCGATTTGGTTTGGTTGGAGGATATGCATGAAGCAAACAAGGTCGAGTATGCGGCCTTTAACGCTTAAGCGCGTCATAGAGATCTGTAACCTTGCACTACGCAAAAAGGTTTTTGATGAAAAAATTGTTATGCAAGAACTTGGGACTTCTCGAAACAGAGCAAGGGAGTTGATTCTTGAGTGCGAACGCATGAAAATAGTTCAAAAGTGCGCACAAGGATTTGCAGCAAATAGCAATACCCGTGCTCTGATTGAGCTGTTTGAACAAGAAAACTGGGTTGGATTTCACCAGTATTTTCTACACAATTACACCATTTACAATCAATTCATTCAACTTCTGAGTGCCCACATTGCTGAAGAAAGAGGGTTGGCAATAAGTCAGATGGTCAGGGAAGCCAAAGCTCGAAAATTGCAGCTAAATCAAACAGCGATCGAGGTACTGCAAAACTGGTGTGAGCGGCTAGGCGTTTTGCAGCGTCATCTGTATACAAAACGGTTCTATCTCCTTGCAGATGAGGAAACGGACTATGCACGATTCAAGGAAACCTTTGAAGATAGCTATCACGGTTTGAACATTACCAGAGGATTAGACTTGAAACTGACTTATGTGGAAATCCCCAAGCTACGGGAAGAAGCTTGTGAGAAACTAAAGATAAGAAGAGAAATCTTTGATGTGTTTTTGAAGAGACTTTGCACCGAATCAATCGGTCAAATTGAGTTGAGCGGGGCTCCCGTAATGACAGTTGCCAAAAAGAGCCCTTTAAGTATCAGAATTATGAAAGCTAGCAAGAAGCATGACATTCTGGCACCGCATCTTGACCTGTCTAAGGAAAGAGATGGTATCGAAATAGGAGGCAAGGCATACTATTATGTAGCTTTGCACCAAAAATGAGATGACAGGATGAGCTTATCAATTCAGACGAAAAAGGCTATTCTAAGCAAACTTGCGGAAATTGGAGAAACCGCATTTGAAAGTCGAAGTGCCGAAATGATTCCGCCCATGCCAGACAGCAAGTCCCTTGAGATAAAACTTCGATATCTTCTACTCTGGTCCTTGCTGAACCAAAGAACAGAAGCCAGAATCGCCGGCAAGGTCGCCTATGGTTTGTTTACAAAGTTTGGAGAAAGACTCTTTTTTGAACCTCTTTTCGTCATAAAAAAGTTTGATGAAGTGTCAAGTATTTTCCAAGAATCCCAATATCCGGTCAGATTCGCATATCTGAATAGGGATTCCATTGCAACACTTCTAGTTGGAAGCTTCCTTTGCTTCATGATCAAGCTAAATGATGATGAAGAACTTCTCGAAAGGAAAGCGAGAGAAGGGCCTTTTAGATTCTTGAGTTTTCTAAAGCGTGAGAAGCTCTTGGCATCTTTGGGAGAAAAAGCTGCCCGAATGTTTGTTGGTTTTGTTGGGCATCCCAAGTTGGATCTTACAACAGTGAAGTATCCTAAGGAGGAATTGTTTGTTTTTGTGGACGGAACCGTAGGCAAGGTATTTGCCAGAACTGGACTAGTTGAAAAGATACCTGCATACCGTGGGAACCAAGTCTACGCGACCAGAATGAGGACTGAAATAGACAGACTGGTTCGAGATCTACAAGTGGAAGATCCGATGATGGTAGATGGTGGTGCGTACGCGCTTGGGCAGTCTTGCTGTGATGATGGTGACCCTGCCTGCAAGAACTGTAACAGACAAGACAAATGCTTGCTCTTGAGGGAATGCTCATTATTATGCCCTCTAAGTGGACTAGGTTGTCTGAAAAGGACAAGATGGATGGCCTACAGAATGTAAAGAAATCCGAGATTACAAAACAACCGCTTCCAAGTAATCTAAAGCTTCTGCTTTGAACATGCTACCGAAACTTATTTTGACGCAGCGGCGTGATAGGTAGTTCCTTCTTTTTCATTCGTAATTCCTAGAGAGTTTTCTATTGGGCATGAAGAGTGTGTCTTCAGGTTAGCTTCTAACGTTGCGACACAAAGGCGACGGCTCTATCCGCATCCTCCTGAAGACAGTGCCAACGAGTAGTGGTCGCTGAGTTCCGCAAGATGATACTCTTCTCTTCATGCATCCCCAAACCGAAGGAATCAGTTATGAAAAGAATTAGAAGAAACTGCCGTCAACTGCTCCTTGAGTTGTGTCCAAAATGCAGAAACATGATTAATAGTCAGGTTTTCTTGATTAATCATCGACAACTAAGAACCACAATATTGAAACAAAGAAAACTGTGTTACGAACAGAAACACGAAGGAAATCATATAAAAGACGTAAATTAACATGAAAACAAGAGAGGGGCAGAGAAGATCCAAGCAGTGCCCCTTCAGGTTCTAAGGTTCAGAGCATGCCACTTAGGTACGAGACTGAGGAAGACGCAAGAATGGCGTACGAGTATTCCTGCCGAAATTCTGGGTCGACCATGGACACAAAGAGCAACCTTTTTTTTTGTTCCTTGTCTGCGCAAATTCGAACGCCTTTTGAGGTTAAATCAGTTCCAGCTTAATCGACATAGTAAGTGATGACCATTTTGCCAATACAGTTTTTTATATCTATCTGACTATCTGTAACATGGGATCTGCTTGATTGAAGGGTTCATAAATCTCAGCACACCCTTAAAGAGACTGGGCTTCGTAAAAGTCATTCTGTGGTTAACTCATCCTTCCAGCTTCGCGTATTCCTCACAGCTCGTTCTGAAGTATAAAGAAGTGGTAAAAGAATACAGAAAGAAATTCGAATGGAACGTAGACCCAGATACTAATCAAGTAATGCCAGGAAGTGGAATTGGCGACGAAACACTTCCAGCAACAGAAGACAGCATTGCAATGGATCATGTTCTATTAGCGCAAAATCTGGGTTTTCTCAGGAAGGAGGTAAACATCTGGTGGAGATTTGGCTGGCATCTTGCAAGTCAATACAGTGGAGACAAAGGCAAGCCCATATTCATGGATTCTGAAAAGAGGGAAGAGCTCATGATGTCGAAAGGGCTGATTGCTAAATTACCTCGATCTGAACAATTCATATTCTGTAATGCTTTGTTATCGTCAGATATTGATGGTTGCATTCCTTTGATCGAATGTCTTGAGGATGATTCAATAACAGAGTTAAGGAAGAAATATTTTGATTTCGTTAGCAATTGGTATGCACGAAAGGCAGAGTTAGAGACGAACCCGACTAAACGCTATTTCTATCTAAAAGAGAAAGCCAATTTTGCAAAGAACGAAACCGAAGGTGGATACTCGAAGATCCATAGAGAAAGCCAAATCCTGCCTCGCCTAAGTTTCCTCTCAGACGTCGGATTCGTCATAAAGAATGAGTCTCGTTACTCTCTCAGTGATCCTGCTAAAAAATTCAAGAAACGATTGCTATCATTCAGTGACAGCGACTTGTTTGTGCTACTGCATGAAAAGGAGAGTAATCTCGGAATACTACTATCAGAGTATTACAGTGATGGTTTGGACAAAGTAACTTCTGAGCAATTTGAGGAAATATTTTACAAACTGTCGGCATTCTACAAATACATGGGACTGATAATGATTCCCTATGAAGACCTCTATTTCTCTATGACCGCAAACGCGTTAGATAAGTCAAAGGGTCTGGATTTTTCAACGTACAAACTGGAACTCGAGCAACTGGCAAAAAGAAGAAGTTTCCACATTTCGACCACCGTCCCAGGCAGAAGATACATCAAAGCTTAATTCTATACCTACGTGGCCATGATCTTTGAAACGATTTCAGCATCTATGAAGAGTTTGTTTTGAATCATAGCATCACCCAAGCTGTCGGTCATAACCTTCTGAATATCACGAGGCAGCAAAAGCTTTATCATCCCGCTAGTCCTAGACATTTGGAATATCATTTCGACAGATTCATCCGTAAACGGGAAGAAATCCATACCGAGATGCTCCTTAGTCTTTGCCTGCGATTTCTTTATCAAAGCCTTGATATTGGCGCTTTCATCTCTCAAAGACGCAATGAGTTGCTTCACGAAGGTCTTCATCGAATCCAGCTCATCGAATTCCTTCAACCAAATGTAGTTTTGCGGGTATCCAATCCTAGTCCCGATAGCGGATGTGGACTTAAACATTTCGGGGGCATCCTCAGCGCCCAATCTAGTCGTGCAGGCAATCAACACTCCTAGACCCGTGTCTTCACTCGTAAGTATGCGTATGAATTCCTGGAATGCCATCTGTTTTCTTGCCGTGCCAAGTATATTCAAAGTGTCCATTTCATCAAGCATCAGCAAAACATATTTTTTCCCGACTTTGTTGAACAATTTGATCAGGGCAAGAAGCGTCTGAATAGCCACATGGGAATCTGAATTGTCCGCCACAACACTCAGGGGCGTTTTTTCACTTACAGCAAGCTTTTCACCTGATAGCCACTTAACTACACAATAATCTTCTCTAGGTCTTGTTGTCACATAGGCATTAACTATAAAGGACAAGTCCCTGTCCTCGACAATAGATCTCAGTACTTCTACACGTGGATACAGGTCAGTGATGTTTTTCAGCTTATCCTGAACGGAGTCATAGATTTTCACGAACAGAGAAAAGATTTCACTAAAAGATATCGATGAGATGATACTTGCGTATAAATCAGACGGATCAGATTTCTCGGCAATCCTTGGATGGCGGACAAGAATCGGCAAAACGTCTAGATTTTGCCTATTCAAGAATTTGTGAATATAGTTGAGTGTATGCGTCTTCCCGGATCCATAGTCTCCATAGATGAAGGTATGAAGTGCTGTACCAGTTGCGATCGCTCGTCTGAGACGGTCTTCCAGTCGTTTTTTTACATCTTCTCTTCCAACAAATATTTCACTATCTATCTCTGGGTCAAGTTGGAATGACGGACGCTTTAAACCATACTCTGAGGATTGCAACAAGATCACCAAATCTGGCAAGATGGTTTCAAATATGCCAAGAAACTGTATATTACTCTTTTCGTGAGGATGTCACTTCCAACTATGACAACAGCAAATTCAATATTGAACCTTGCTTCTTGGGTGAAATTAGAGGATCCTATTATGACATATTTTTGAGTCGACCCTTCAATCACGTACAACTTAGCGTGCAATCGTCTGTTAACGTATATTCTCGTCGGCGTCTCTCTCTTAAGTCTTGTTAAGAAATGCCTTGCAGCTACGTTTCGTGGAGGTCTCGTCAGAATTATTGTGCTTGCCCTCTTTTCGGCCAGAATTGCTCTGAGATCTATCGATGACTCAGCAAATTCACTTATCCACGGAGAAGAGATGTAAATATTCAACGGTTCTGACATTCTTAATAATTCCGCGAATTTTCTGGGTATGTCTTCTGTCCAAATCCTTATTTGATCCGCATCGATGAGCGGCATCGATATCAACCCATCTTGGGCGCCTTTCCACCATGCATTGTTAACCTTGGTCTCAGTATCATCAAGAATACTGAGGATATATTCACCATGGAAACGAAAGCTGTTCCCGGGGAAATCAGACGGATCTGATCCTCGAAGGAGTGAGAATCGGCCTTAACTTGAAACTGATCAACCTTCTTGTTTACCAAGCGATTCTCAAGTGACTGGATGTCATTAGCAAAAGCAAGCGCATGGCTAATCAAGATCTCCGTTTGCGAAGATATTTTTTCAGATAATGCAGAGGGTTGTTGGGTTGCCATTATCAACCCCAAGCCTATGCTCCTTCCCTCTTTTGCAAATCTTATCAACGGTTCTTTGGCTGCAGTCCGTCCCCCTGCCGGACAGTATTCATGTGCCTCATCAATGACTAGCCACAACGGCATTAGGGAAGGCATTTTTTGATCAGAAACACTAATCTCTTCAGCTTCGCGGAGTTTTTCTCGCTTCCGTGCCTCAGATCTTGCCTGAAAAATCTTTCTAGTAAAAACTGCAACAACAAGATTCCTCAGATCTTGATCTGCGCCTTCCAGATCTATCACGGTTAATGTGCCCTCCTTAACAATCTCGTTAATTGGAGTCCCACTTTCAGAGAAGATCTTCCATTTCCGCATAACCATAAGACGATTTCTTAGGGCTCGCCTTGTCTGCACCTCAAAACCTGTAGTCTTGGATATCACCTCATAATCCGTATCAATACATTGTATAAAATCATTTATGTCGAAGTCTTCTGTGAGAGAGACATGTTTCCCTTTAATGACGTCCCCGCTCTCTTCACCAATATGCGCACTCTGATACCCTCCTTCTTTTACCCTTTCGTAAATATGTAATAAGAGTTGACCCATACGATCTTGATACAGATCAACATCAAGTAGACCCGCCAATTCTCCAACTTCAACCTCAGAGAATCTTATCGAGAATTCCTTCCAATGTTCTCCCACTCTCATACCTTTAGGGGCAAAAACTTGCATGTTGTCTATAGTCAAAGGAGACAGCCCCCAATAAACAAGATCATCAAGCTGCTTCTTGCCTTCATAATCATTTGGATTTGGTTTGTACCTCATCTGCCAAAACTGACCTAGTGTGTCTATAATTACGACAGAGTGCCGCGAAGTCTTCGTCGTAGTTGGAGTTTCGTTTTTGGTTAGAATCAATCCTTCGCAGAGGATTCCAAGAGTATAGCTTTTTCCTGTGCCTCTTCTTCCTGGAACAAGGATGACAAAAGGATAATTCACATCCAACCATACATTGAAATTGAAATAATCAGCAATCGGAGTGTGTTCAAGAACCTTTCCAAGAAATATGAGAGAGTCTTCTTCGATTCTTTCGGTAGAGTGGCTGAGAATAATATTTTTGCCCTTTACCGCCTTGCTATCTATTGAAAGGCGCTCGCCAACTTTTATGTATTCAGATGGAGTAAATTTGGTTCTTAATGATTCCAATCCCTTATAACCTCTTAGTCACAATGATTATAACCGCATAAGTAAAAAAGATTAACTGGTGTCTTATCTTGCTTTATGAAGAGCTTCTTCTGCGAAAGAATCTGGTACCGAAACCGCCTGTTGATGCTGCTTTGTATTTTGAAAGACTTGAATTAAAAAGCAAAGTAGATCGATTCTTGTCTAGTCTTTTCAAAACTAAATCAAAAGTTCAGGTCGTAATCTATGGCCCTCATCAATCTGGAAAGACACATCTGCTAGCATTCCTTCGAGATAGAATCTTTCACGAGTGTCAAGTCCGGTGTATTGAAGTTGACTTTGTTTTCGCGCATTCACCCTTTCAACTATACTCGCAAATTGTCGATTCAATGCTGCAAAATGGGTGCGTTGATGCTTTCCTGAAGGCCATAAACGGTCCTGAAGGTCTTTCAAAGATCAGAACAATAACTGGTGGTTCAAGTGTGGTTTCTACGGTTTTTTTGAGAGTAGGGCGAGATCCACTTAGACTAAAAGATTGGATGATAGGCAACCTTCAGAAACAAGACGAAAGTTGGCTTCCAAACATCAAAGATAGTTGGACTGAGATAGACGTGATAACAAGTCTAATACATTTCTACTATGCTGAATTCCAGCGACTCTATCCCGTATTGATCGCGGACCATTGTGAAATGCTGGTCGATGATCTAATAACCTATATCAACGACGACACGAAAGTGAGAATGGCGAAACTTCTTTCATGCATGATGGATTTATCGAGCTTCTTTGTCTCAATAGACTCCGCAAAGATCGACGATTTCAACAGAATACTGTATCCAAAGATTGCAGCCTACGACAATATTGAAGTCCCCCCAATGCAAAGAGGAGACATACAAGAATTCATTATAGATGTCAGAAACACCTTTACTGATTTGACCAAAACCAAAAAGTTCTCAGAAATCAAAAACGATGAACATTTGACATCAGAAACGTATCCCCTCACCCAAGAAGCAGAAGCATTTATACTGGACATGTTTCCTCTGGAACCGGGGAAGTTAGTCAGAATTCTGCAGGATGCACTCGACCATTCAGTTCAAAACAATCAGGAGTATCTCATAACCAAAAAAAGTGTTGAAGAGACAATATTCGTGAATTTTCCGACACTTTTTTTCAAATGCAACCAATGTCATGCAAGACTAAGGCTGCTCACAATAGAGACTAGACCGTCTGGTGTCGGTAGATTACTACCAATCGAGAAAATGACCTGTTCCCAGTGTGGTGCTGATTTGAGTTATTTGGCCCATTTTGTTCCCAGCATCTTGACTTCAATGGTCTTGGATTCGTCCTCATTGGCGGGTCTTGATTTCTCATCGCTTTATAACTGGGTCCCAAGCTTGAAAACGAGAAGAATCAAAGTTCTCATACCAAATGCTGTCCTATCGGAGATTTCTGCGTGGGACAAGAAGCCAGAAAAACGCAGCATTAGCCGACTGGCGAGGCAAGAATATCAGATGCTTGTTCATCTTGATTCTACTGGAATAATACATCTTTTGTGTGATGTTGGTCGAAGGCCTACCATAACGGAAATTAAGGAAGCGACCAGCTTTAATTCTATTGATAGAATAATTATCGATGTTGCTCAAGTCAACGATGCCACACTTATAACTCACGACCAAGATATGGCTGCTAATAGTTTGAAAAAAGCAAGGTTCACGATTCTCTTCAAGACAAGAGGTTGAGCTGAGATTAATCTGGTGAGAATACCCATTTTCCTTGTCCAACATATCTATAACCCATTGATCGGAGAGACGCGTTTAACTCCTTCCATCTGTTGCGGTCCACATATTTCAAAGTCTCAAATGTATCATCATCTGCAGAATACCTTAAGAACCCGGAACTGATGTACCTCAATACGTTTCTGAAATCCCAAGGTATTCCGTAATGCGGATCTAGACCACGAATTTCACACTCTCTCGTCAAACGTTCAATCTCACTACCAAAATACGGCAGAATGCTGGCTCTTGGCCGCCGCGGAACTGGAGGTTTGACCTTGACCACATCATCCGAAAAAAGCCTTCTGATAGATTCGGCGGAGATACGTTCAGAACTTTCTAAGATCGCATGACCTGCAATGTCTGTAAGGGCCTTTGCCAAAGCTAAAGCAGAAACTGTCTTTCCATGAATGTGACGCATAACACTGCAAAATTCCCTGAGACCATCTTCAGTAAAGTTCAGTTTCCTGTCAAAACATGATGTCTTCCAGACTCTCAAGACAGTGTCTTTAAGAATGTCAGAATTGAGAGCTGGAAACCTGATAATAGCACATGTGTCCTCAATAGGAAGCAGCAAATATTCAGCATTTTTTGGAATTATCATGATGAAGATAGCCCGAATTCTGCTTTGGACTTCCGTGATGAATATGTTTGTCGTGACTGATCTGAGCGTATCTTTGTCGATCTTTGGGTTTCTGAAATAGAAAACAGGAACTTCGTTGAATGACTCATTAAAGGATTTGACACATCCTGCAAAGAACTTAACAGCATTTTTTGCGTTAGAAAGGTCATGATCTATCCCCAATCTCCGCCTTTCGTTCACGGTCAAACGCCTGCATTCGAGAAATCTCTGAGCTATTCTTGAGCGCGGGTCTTCTTTTTTCTCAATAAAAATCCGTAGAATGCTTTCTTTAGTTCCAGATTTTCTGTTCTTGATTAAATCAAGAGGGAACAAAGATCTAAGAAAGATTAGAGCGAAAAGGGTTTGGGCAAATGTAATCCTCGGACCAATCTGAGCAAAATCAACACAATAAGGTTTTCCCAACCGAGATCTGATTTGCTTCAGAAAATCGTCTTCAAGAAATTCTGCATCACAATTGAGTGTATCGATTATGAAACAGAGTTTCTTGCTTGGTGAAAGCGCCTCACAGACTGGTGTAAGCATTTCCTGAGCGAGGGCATTTCGCAATTGGCTGGTGGTACTATTCTTTGAAGCGTGCATTGTAATTCTACTATGGCCCTATTATCATAAATCTTTTTTCAAGTTGTTTATCGCGTCCGACAAGAGTAATCAAAGATCTCAATTCCTCGTGAATATGGCATCTCCACTTGAGAGTCGGTTGAGACAGATACCTGCACAGCGTAATTTGAGCATACTTATTTATTCTTATTCAGGGTACGTGTTTAGAAGAAATTTACGTTATACCCCTCTCCTAGCCCCCCACACTATTTTTTGTTGTTGAAGTATCACCTTTGCAGAGAGACTATCTCTTTTAACAAATTCCACTAATTTCTGGGCAAATTTTCTGCTATTCCATTCTGGTTGGAATACTACTCGCGAGGCCTTTTGCAAGAAAGAAGAAACAATTTCTTTCGCGTATTCGTAATCCTCTTTATTCGAAATGATAAATTTAAATTGACTTTTGGGTTCAAACAGTTTAATGGTTTTCTCCAAAACATCAAGATTGCTTCTCATTCCAGAAGAAGGACATTTACAGTCCATGCTAATTAGATCTATCAACTTGAAGATTTCCTCATCAAAAATTGTTCCATTCGTGTTGATTTGTATCCAGTAATCCAGAGCTTTCAATTGGTTAACTAGCTCTAGCAATTCTTTTTTTTGAACGAGAGGTTCACCACCAGTTATTGAAACGCTTTTACAAGGATATTTTCTAACATCCCTAACTATCTCTGTGATACTCATTTCTTTACCATTTTCCAGCGCATATTTTGTATCGCACCAAGTGCATCTGAGGTTACATCCCGCAAGCCTAACAAAAACTTCTAGTCTACCAATCTCTACTCCTTCACCTTCCATGGAATAGAATATCTCTGAAACTTTCACATCTTTCCCTCTTTCTTCAACCTTAAAACAAGAGGGTCCTCAATTTCTGCTTCACTAAATCCCTTTGCTCTTAGTAAACAAGAATCGCATTTTCCACATGGAACATCGCCACCTTCATAACAACTCCAGGTCCACTCTAGAGGCGCTTTCAGTGTTGTTCCTAATTCCACAATTTCTTTCTTCCCTAAATGCAACAATGGAGTTTCTATCCTCATTTCTATACCGTATTCTGTTCCAACCTTGCTCGCCAGCGACATTAACTCGTTAATTTTCCCATAAAATTCTGGCCTACAGTCCGGATAGCCGGAATAATCCAAGAAGTTCGCGGCTATAAAGATTCGAGCTTCTACATCACTTGGTTTAACTTTCTCTTTTTCAACCTTATGAAGTATCACAGATTCCAGATAAGCAGCGGCTAACACAATAAAGAAGGTATTCCTCATCGGAACGTAGGTTAACGGTATTTCTTTTGCCATTTCCTCCATGCTTCTTCCTTTCGGCACTCCAAAGACCTCCGGGTGGGTTAAAGCGCTATACCATGCCACCTCCTTGAAAGAAGAGATGTCAATGATTTTATGATTGGTACCCAATTTTCCAGCTACTATTCGAGCACACCCAATCTCTTTGCTCAACTTTTGTCCATAGTTTACGGTGAGAGCATGAACCTCGTAGCCTTTACTTTTCGCTAAAGCGGCTGTCGTTGTGCTATCCAATCCTCCGCTTAGAAGTACGACTCCAATCTTATGCTGCATAGTATTCACACCAATTTTTTTCGCCTTCCCATACTCTTACCTTTTCTAACTTGACATGCTTCGGGAGACCTTTCAAATTCTGAAAGATGTACTTAGAAAGGTTCTCGCATGTAGGATTTCCAATTTCTTTGAGGTCGTTCAGAAACTTGTGGTCGAGTCTTTCGATTATCTTGTTTAATTTCTCTTCAAGGATGCTAAAGTCGACTAGAATTCCTACACTATCTATTTTCTCTCCAACCACGTAAACCTCCACCTTCCAAGTGTGGCCGTGGAGTTCTGCGCACTTTCCTTCATAGTCGATTAGTTTGTGAGCAGCATCAAAATGGGATTTAATCCTCAATCTATACATCTCACTACCTCTACAAGACTCCACTCCATTCAGAGCAAGCATTGTGATCATGAATTGATTCGAAACTAACGCATTTTGCTTTACAATACCTTCCGGGATATCTTTCCTTCAATAACTGAACGCATTTTCTCACAACATCCTCAACAAATCTTGGATTTTTGTGAATTCTTTCGACAATTTCCTTTTCCTCTGGTCGTTTGAGCAAAGAAAATGTTGGGGCGCTGAAACTTCCCTGGCCTATATTTACGACGTCTAATAACTCTACCGCATTTTCGGATGTGTCAATTTCTATTGTGAGAATACCTCTCTGATTATGAGTGAGCCCTCCACACATTTCTTTTGAACAAGGACAAGCCAGCACTCCAGTTACACTAACACCGACCGATTTTTTATTATTTCGTGTAGAGAAACTTGCAAACATGTGAGCAATGGCATTTTCCTTCTCTCCATCTGGCCTAATCCTCTCGAAAGGAAGATCACTTGATACTTCGGTGTAACAATCAAGCTTATGTCTGCTCAATGCGTTACTAGAAATTTTTTCCGCCACTTCCTCTATTGAAGATGCTTCAGTAGGAATATTGTTTACAGATTCTATGAACCTACTCATGTGTGCTCCCCTAAGATGAGAAGGAAGAGTTACGTAACTGTTGATAGTGGCGATTATGTGGTAAGTCTTGTTTGGCCTCTTAATCAAAATGAATTTCTTTAGCCCCTCAACACCCACTCTTTCCAACGCAATCTCATTCTCTGGTTTCTCGTTTTGAACGTCGATCACTACTTTTTCACTCTCCCTGCTAAAAGGTCTTCATAAACCCTTCTCATGTGAAAAACCGCAACTGCTGTTTCCTCGTCTAAACCACACCTACACGTCTTGCATTTCGGACAGACCATCCATCCGCACTTTGGGCAAAGTTTAGAGTTGGTTGAGTCAAACTGTTCGCCGCATTTGAAGCAGTAAACTGCAGGGTTGGTGAAGAATTCTAGGAAATTTTCTATTAGCCTTGAAAGAGGTATACGTTTCTCGTCTGCTGCCTTCTTTGCTTTTTGTATCACTTGCTTATCTATTGTCAATGTCAGTTTTTCTCTAGAACCAGAAGGGCTCATACGTGCCAATACGTGCGAGTACGTATTTAAAACTTTGCGTCATTTTGGTTTAAAAGACTTCGAAGGTTCTTACCGTAAGCCCTACAGTCTCTAAGGGACCCTTGCTACGCAATCTCTTACTTGTTCTTCTCCGCTGCTCTCTGAGCTCTTTCCTTGAAATCTTGATTCTTTCCAGTTCTATCTGCGTTAGACTGTATTCTTGCAGCAGCTTCTTTATCCATTTTCGATTCTTTTCCCATTAATTTCACCTCGTTGGGCAATTCTCTATTAAAGATAGAGTATTAAGAGAAGGAAATAACACTTCCTAAACGTTACCATTCGACGATTTTATCAATTCGATTTTTGACAAGAGTATCAACCCAGGACTTGAAAAGCACCTCTCTGAAGAGACATTTTTCGTGACCCGTTCCAGATGTCGGTGACCAAAGAAGAATGAAAAAGCTGTTCAACCAATCTCATTTGGGAGGTACTTGGGCATCAGGGTTGCTGCATGACAAGAAGGCGAGATAAAAAGGTTCGATGCTAACATGTTATTTTTTTCTTGCCAGAAAGAATGTTATTGCTCCCGTAACTAGTGAGGCAATCGTACCTGCAATTATCGCTTCTGTTCCGGATCTGTCAACTATATATGTATTCCATGACTTTTTCTGTAAACTCTTTCGTGGTCGCGTTAGTAAATATGGGCCTTTTGATTAGTTTGTCATTGGATGCTTTCAGGTTATCTATTGTCTGGAGTTTAACTTCTGTGTGGGATGGGTCGGTTCCCCAGATAGCATAGACGAATTTTGGTTTTTTGGAAACTTTTCCTAAATGGTTTTGCATGATGTCAAGTGCTTTGTATCGTCTGTCATCTCCAGGAAATTGGTTGAAGTATTGGCTTGAGATCTGATATTGTGGGTAGTTGTGCGTTTTAAATTCGATGATAGCCTTGAAGTTTTTCTGTTTTTCATCCCAAACGGCAGCATCCAAATTTCCTGGCCATGGGTTTGCATTACCCCTTTTTGAGGCCAAGTAGCATTCCATCATTGTCATGGCGACATTCAAAGGCTTGACAAACGAAAAACTTCTTCCACGGAATTTGAAAATAAACGCTTCTAATTCCTTCGTGTCGCCTTCAAACTCTGGCTCCAAAGTGATGCTATCGTTTTTTTGTTTAACTTCGTAAATGACTACGGGTTTCGGTATTTTTGGCGCTTTTTCCAAGGGATAGTCTCTTGGCCACAAGGCAAGATAAAACGGTATTCCCAGTGCTGATGAAAGAACACAACGCAGTTTCCAGTCTGATTCGCGTTCGCGCTGAAAAAGTGAACTTCGAACTTTCTCTTTGTCTAAAACTAGGTCATATTCCTCTTGCTCATATTCGCGTCTCTGCATCAGAGCCGTAACTATATCTATGCTTTCATTGATGGGAAATCCATCAATGTCTGTTATTTGTCCTGCTTTCATATTCGCCTGCATCCAGCTAAAAGGATCACAAGCCACAGGCGGAAATTTCGTGCTGCAATTAGGGCAAACTCTCGGAGTAATAGGATCTATAATATTCACAGACGTTCTCTCACACCTCAGTTCTAAGGCGTCTTAGTCCTTGCAATTCATTTAGTCCTTTTTCTATTTGAAGTTTTTCCCTGTCGTTCAGTTTCAGAGCAGCATAAATAGAGTCGTCAAGCATGATGCGGGCGTTCTCTTCTGAGTCTATCGCGGCTCCTAACTTCTCCTTTAACTCAGGTTCAAAGAGTCCTTTGTCTTTCTTCGATCGACTTTTCAACGGCCGCATTTCTTCCTCGATCTTCATCCTATTTTCCTCGGCCTTAATTAAAGCCTTAAACGCTTCAGTTATCGCAATGATCTCAGTATTATCGAGCAAAGAGGGGTCTATAATGGGCATACGTTTCAATTCATACGCTGCTAACTCAAGGACACCACCACCATATGATCGTCCGTAGAGCTCCGCTAGTAATGCGCCTATGGAAGAATTAAGGAAACCTAAAATGACGAAAATGTCTTGCTTTCTTTCTGGTATTATGTAGTAGAAGAGGTTTGATGCATGGACTTTTGCGCGATTTAATAGTGCTTTAGGTCGTTTGTCCATCATTTTAACGAAGAGGATCGGTGCGATCTCAAATTCTGGTAAAGAGTACCACGGATCTCGGTTCTTTATGGTTTCCAGTTCAGGCAACCTTCGTGCGGCTCGTTGAAAACCCTTTCTTGGCTCGACCTCAAGTTTTTCCCCATACTGAATATATTTTAGAGCATTTGTCCCTTTCAGTTCGGCTTTCGGCACATTAACTGTGAATAAATAGTTTATTGCATCATTATCGATCACTAGGCTTCTTGCATTCTTTGGCGAGCGGATTAAAGGCGCGAGAAATTGAGGTTCGATTTGGTATCCTTCGATAGTATTTTTGTCCAAAATGAAGAATTGATCATATCCTGTTGTCAATCCTCTAAAGACTCTTGTCAGACTGCTTAGTGGTTTGACCCTATTACTTCCCACTATTCTTTGAAAAACAGGAGGCGCTCTCAGATAAACATTCCACTTTCCTTGTTTCAGATCTGATTGACGAATGACGTTGATTCTAATTCGGTCGTCTTCGAGACTTTCCTCCGCATTTTGAATTACGCTAAGCTGGGTATTGACTTCCATTTTTTCTTTTACGCGGACGAATTTCACGAGGTTGCTATCGCGACTTGATTTTTGTTTTTCTTTCTGGAGTACGACAACGCTCGTATTGACTTCAGCATCAGGGAATATGGCTCTGTCAAATTCTATTATGTACTGTATCTTAGCATTGTCCAAAAGAAATCTTTGGAAAGGTTCTCCATAGGCTACTTCTAGCCATTTATTTGACGATATGAAACCGAGCCTTCCCTCATTTTTCAAAAACCTAAGTGCATGAATGTAGAAATAAATGTAAATATCGCTCTTTCTATCTAGAATTATACTTTGCTTCTTGGCCTCAGCCGAGAAACCAAGATATAGTTTAAACTTGTATTCTTGCTCAATTAGGTTCTTTATTTTCCTTTTTTCCTTAAGGCCCAAAAGCTCTTGTTCAATGTAAGGTGGATTAGCCACAACAGCATCAAACACTGGCGGTATCTTGACAAGAGTTGATTTTCCCTCGGCAGTTATGCTTTCAAAGCCTGAGAGCGTCTCTTGACCGGGTTTAATGTCAAATATATCTTTAACGATAACGTTGACCTTCTCTATTCTTGCTTTTGAGTTTTGCACTGTCAAGTTAATGACTGTCAAGTGCGCAGGAAATTGATTGATGTCGGCTCCGTATAGTTGATTGAGAATTTGTTGATGCGCTCTCTCGGCAAGTGGTCCTACAATTTTCTTCGGGAAATTGTTCAATTCCCGCAGTCTTTGGTAGGCACGCACCAAAAAACTACCCGACCCACACCCAGGATCTAGAACAACATCTGTAGGTTTTTCAATCGTCAACAGCGTTATAGTATCAACTACTCCTGTCGGAGTGTAGAATTGTCCTAATCGCTTTCTGTCTAAAGGTGGTATTAGTTTTTCGTATATTGTTCCAATAAAGTCGCTTTCCATTGTTGAGAAGTCATATTCGTTGAGTGTATCAATTAGCGTTCTAAATCTTTCTTTCGCTCTATCGGTGAAGGGTATTTCACTAATAAGATCGCTCTGATATATCGGAGCATAGTCAATTCTGCTTACCTCTCTATAGTATTCATTCAGTGCCTCAAAGACATCCTTATCTTCTTTTATGGAAATGGGTTTGAGTTTGGGGTAAACAGTTTGTACTATGTAGTAGAAAAGCAACTTGTTCAACTGTAAATATGTCGTTTGCTCTGCGATTTTTCTCATGGTGTCTTCGTTGTTCTCAATTCCTTGATTTGATAACCAATCCAAGAATCTATTCCTAAACTCGCTACCTTTCAGCTTTCGCTTTAGCGAAAAAAGGAATTGGTCGTAGAGATCTGAGAAGGCTTCATGGAGAGCACTAACCAATGAATCATCTAAAGGTTTTGCCTTTGCTGGGATTATTTCTAACGCAAGCTTGAGAATCTCTTCCGCCCAATATGGTGTCTTGCCATATTCAAAGGACGCGATTTCGCTTTCAACTGCTTTTTTACCAGATATTACTTTGAATAGAACAATTCTCTTGACGTTACAAGTGCAATAGTATGGGTATCCCCCAATGTTGGCATAGTTGATCGCCTGAGCTATTACCTCAGGGTCTCTGGGCTCGATGTCTCTTTCAATATGTGCTATTTTCTTCTTGAATTTTGCTTCTAAGACCAACATTCCCTTCCCGCCTCTGTCTACGACCAGATCTGCACGTGCTCCATCAATGGGTTTTTCCACATGGAAGTCGATCTTATCGAGAATTTTCAAGACGCCCGCTCCTTCTCTAAACTTCTGTAGGATGAAGTTTGAAACAAAGTCCTGTTCAGAGACGGGTTTATTCAACATTGGTGATACGACATTTGTTATAGCAACTGGCTAGTATAAATCAATTTGATCCAAAGACGGCCTAGATGGCATCGCGTCTAGACACATATGCGTAGCGCGGTGAACCTTCTCCTGAAATGACATTCTAACGGTCATTTTGTCACTTTT
>Ga0315282_10003537_pt1 | contig 27986 bp, 23 predicted proteins | sample YL17G07_20_MG_FD_203693 | JGI IMG/M metagenome (GOLD analysis project Ga0315282, IMG submission 203693) | Sediment microbial communities from Yellowstone Lake, YNP, Wyoming, USA - YL17G07_20 | ecosystem: Environmental > Aquatic > Freshwater > Lake > Sediment | place: USA: Wyoming | collected...
GCCTGGAGCACATCTCGGAACTTTCAGGGGAAACGTGCTGGCTTGCGTCGCCGGTTTTGAAGCGATTGACTTCACGTTACGGAAAGGACTGGTTGAGCGCTCTGCCAGAGAGGGGGCCCACATGATTAAACGACTGAAGGACCTGCAGCAAGAGACCAAGACGATAGGAGAGGTGAGAGGAAAAGGCTTGATGGTTGCAGCAGAGTTCGTTGAGGACAAACGTACGAAGAAACCAGCCGTCGAGCTTGTCGAGAAGATTCAGCTCAGATGCCTCGAACGTGGAGTTCTGGTGTGGAAGGCAGGACACTGGCCCAACGTCATCAGATTCCTCCCGCCTCTAGTGATCACACGCGATCACATTGACAAGGGCTTAGATGTCTTCTCGGAAGTGGTCAAGGAAGCAGAACGCGAACTATGATACATCGACTCGGACTCTTACCATAGTCTATTCACATGGTGGTGAATCCTCCACTTCCATCAAAACCGTATTGTATTTCGACTGACTCAAATACGAATTGATCGAAAATGACGGCGTTCAAGTCTAAGCCTTCCTTGGATTCGTCTTGACGGAATCATATTCGCAAAGAAAATGCAAATGAGATGATTGGCAGTGTGATTTTCATGCTTTCGATTTGCACCATGTCTTCTGCTTCTTCTAACGGTATGTTGAAGCGTTCAGCGACGACATGTGCCAGCCTGTCCCTACCGACGGGTGCATAGAGCTCGTTGCTGCGCATGAAGGCTTCGCGTTTGAAATCTTCAACACAAGAGTTCGCAGGCTTTTTTGTTCCCTCCACCAGAAACTCAATCCCTTTCGCTTCAAGACGCTTTCTGGTTTGCGTAGAAACTCTCATCATGCCCGTGAAGCCGGTTCCCGAGAGCCCTAGTCGGCTGACTACGCGACCAACGTGTTAGCAGTGGATAGATGAACTTGAATTCTATTCGCCCACTACATGCACGGTTATCCTTCTTGTTCTCACGCGGGTTTCATCGAGTTCGACAAAGAATAGTGTCTGGAAATCGCCGATCAGCATTTTCCCATCTATTACAGGGAACGTGAGGGAAGGCGGGAGGAAATAGGCTCGCAGATGCGAATGAGCATTCAAGTACATGTAGTCTGGATTGCTTTGCCGAAGCGGTGAGTCCTGGTTTGGGTGATGATAGAGCCTCTTGACATCGCTCGTGTGTAGGTCACCTTCTTCCTTCGGGAACAGCTTGTCGTAGAGGTCCCAGAAATCTCTCTGGAGTGCCGGGTCCTTCTCCTGCACGACGATGCCGCAGGAAGAGTGGCCAAGGTAGACTACAGCTGTCCCTGTCCTTACGCCGGATTTTGCAACAATGTCTTTTACCTTATCCGTTATGTCGATGAACTCTGCCTTTCCCTGCGATGATATGGATATCACTTGCGTGCACGCTTTCATCTCAAGACCGTCCCGAAGTTCTTCCTCGAATCAACCCATATTACGTGTTTGTGCGGCGATATAGGGCCTCTATCTCGTATAACCAGTCAGCCTTAACCTCTTATTGGGACATCGTACTCCCTGGGCCAATCAGGGATAGGCATTCTCTTGGTCAACAGATATGGGTGCTTCTGGACCGTTGACTTGAACCTTTCAATGTAGAAGGGGCTCAACTCATCTGGATCTATCCTAATATCTACTATCGCAGGTTTACCCGAATCCACAGCCTCCTCTAACGCATCCTCGATCTCTCCCGGCCTCTCGACTGTCCGGCCGAAGACGTGGCAGGCCTCAGCGTATTTCTCAAAGTCCATGTTGTACAAAGATGAGGCGATATACCTCTCAGGCACCTTGGCGAACTTCTGAGCCTGTTTTATTAGGCCGAGGCTGGCGTCGTCCAAGATACACCATATGACTTTGATGTTGTAGGCCGCTGCCGTAAGAACCTCGTTGCAGTGCATCTGGAAGCTGCCATCTCCCACTACATCTATCACCTGCCTATCGGGGGCTGCAAGCTTTGCTCCTATGCTCGCTGGGACGCTGAACCCCATGTGGGTATGTCCGCCGTCAGCTAGAAACATCCTTGAACCAGTTGCTTTGAGGTACCTTCCGGCCCAAGTAATGTTACTTCCGCAATCCGACCAGAATATTGCGTCGTCATCTGCGAAGTCGCTGATTGTCCTAACGGCCGTCTGAGGTTTGATAGGAACCGAACGGTCGAAGGTCTCTGGTTCTTTGAAGTACTTGTATTCCTCTTTGCTCTTCAGTGTCTCCTGTACTCTGCGTCTCTTCTTGTCCTCAAGGTCTTTGAGTTCATTCTGGCTCATCTTGGATATCTTCGCCTTCACGTGGCTGATGATCTGCCTCAGGACCAGCTTGGCGTCGCCTACCACGCCAACATCTATGGGTATGCTGTTTCCGATCTCAGTCGGATCTATGTCGATCTGTATAACTTTCTCCGCCCCGAACCCGCCTGCCCAGTACATGGTGGTCCCGGCGTGGAAGGTGCAGCCTACCCCCAGTAAGACATCCGTCTTATCGGCTGTTATCCTCGCGTTCGCCGCCCCGTTTACTCCAGACCGTCCAACAACGCCGAGTGCTAGTTGATGGCCCTCTGGGAAAGTGCTCTTTCCCATCAGCGTTGTAGCAACGGGCAACGACAGGAGCTCGGTTAGCTCCCGCAGATCCTCACTAGCCTCCGAGAGCATGACCCCGGCACCAGACAGAATGGCTGGCTTGTCCGCTTCGATTAATAGTGTGGCAATCTTCTGAACTATTTCAGGATCCGCCTCAGCGCGGGCTCTCGTCCGATACTTCTCTGTTGGCAGGATCTCTGCAGTAATCTTCTGCGTGAACAGATCGGTGGGGACATCCACGTATACAGGCCCCATCCTACCGGATAACATGATCTTGAAGGCTCTCTTCATCACCTCTGGCATGAGGTGCGACTGTGGTAGCATCACACTCCACTTTGTGACGGCCCTAGCAAGGTCCACTTGAGCCATGGATCGCCCCCACCCCTCGGCGTGCTGAATAGATCCCTTGCCAAACTCGTCGGTCCTTATGTTGGCTCCAATCGCTAGGACGGGAATTGAATCCTGATAGGGAACGTGTAAGCCAGCGATGATATTGGCAACTCCAGGTCCAACAGTGCCTCCGCAAGCAGCTACTTGGTGACTCACTCTATAGTAACCGTCAGCCATGAACGACGCGTTCTGCTCATGCTTCACTAGTATTGTCCTGATATCTTCTGAGAAGTCGAAGAGTTCGTCGAATAGAGGGTTGATATGTCCCCCTGGAATTCCGAAGAAGTACTTCACGCCTTCAGACCGCATGTATTCAAGAGCGCACCTACCGACATTCATCTCGCCCACTTGCGTTCACCCATCAAGACAACGAGGATACTGATCCGGCAGATCCGGACGCTGGCAAAATATTAAACCATTCCATCGAGCGACACAAATCGAACCCGTGAGTGTGAGCAAGCTCGAGCTCCAATTCACAACTGGACAAGCGATTGTCATCTAATAGCGAGCCTACTCTCCCTTAGCAATTGCTGTTCTTACGTGCGAGATCTCCTGCGCAGCAAATATCGAAATAGGCAAGAATCCCGCTTGAATTTCGGATTCTTAGAGATGAAAGCCCACTATTCTGAGAGGGATCGTTCCGAGGCAACACACCGCGATGACAAGACTACGCTCCTAGTTTGGGATGGAAGAGATTCTGAGATTCTGGGGTGACTCATCAAAGTAGATTGCGATCGAGCAAAGGGCGATGAGTCTAGTCTGAGAAGATAAGTTATCAAGAGCTAAAGGGATATTCTGGACTCAAGCTTTGAGGGGAGCCGAAGTGAGAGCCGCCATTCTGCGCCGACCTACGCCAGTTGAGCATGATCCGCTTACTATCGAGGACGTGCCGATTCCCAAGGTTCGGGCGGGGCAGGTCCTCGTCAAGATAGGAGCCTGCGGTGTATGCCGCTCCAACCTCCACATGATAGAGGGAGACTGGGTCAAGTACGGAGTCCCCGCCAAGTTGCCCATCATTCCCGGACATGAGATCGTGGGCACAGCTGTGGCATGGAGCGACGATGTGACATCATTGCGGAAGGGAGACAAAGTCGGCGTGCAGCCACTCTGGTCATCCTGCGGCAAATGCGAACACTGCCTCACGGGCAAAGAGCAAATCTGTCCGTCAAAACAGATAACCGGAGAAAACGTCGACGGCGGATACGCCGAGTATATCGTCGCCAACGTCGACCACGTTTACCATGTGCCTAGGAACCTCACGGACTCGGAGGCTGCACCACTCTTCTGCCCTGGCATAACAGCCTATGGTGCGGTCAAGAAAGCTGGGTTGACACCGGCTAGAAAAGTTGCAGTATTCGGAATAGGTGGGGTTGGGCACATGGTCCTGCAGCTAGCAAGGATCTTTGGTGCCGAGGTGATAGCGGTGAGCAGAAGCACTCAGCACTTGAAACTTGCTGAGCAACTTGGTGCCTCCACTGTGGTCGATGTCTCTAGGGGTGACTCAGCTGAGTGGCTCAAGAGGATCGGCGGAGTCGACTCAAGTATAGTGTTTGCGCCCTCGAGCCAGCTAGCTCAGCTAGCGGTCAAGGCCACGAAACCTGGGGGGACGGTTGTCATGGGCGTGTGGGCCGAGTTGGGCGAGTTGCCGTTCGTTGAGGAGAAGAACATCGTTGGATCCGTAATAGGGTCCCGGCAGGATATGAGGGAAGTTCTGACGCTTGCGAGCGCTGGCAGGATCAAAGCGATCTGTCAGGAATTCAAGCTTGAGCAGGCGAACGATGTCCTGATGATGCTAAAGAGAGGAGACGTGCGAGCTCGAGCCGTTCTGGTACCCTAAGAGGTTTTGGTTGAAATCGTCGTGCGAGATCCAGTAGCTCATCGGTATGAATAAGCCTGTGGACTTCGCTTGACTCTCTGTTATTGTGTCAATTGATTTTGTGACTTGGTTCTTGGTTATGCCTCTCTTTCGAACGTCTCGTTGATGAGTCGTAGACCGGGCTCTTTTCCTCTCGGAGGCTTAGTCGCGGCAATGTCGACATATCGGGATCAAGACGATGGAGTGGTACCCTAGGGCCTACGAAGATTCATCGCCATGACCACATTTACTAGATGGGCGACCACCTAGAAACCATATATCTGGACAAACGTAGCTCGTACAGCAAAGATTTGAGGTTATGAAAATGGAAGGAGAGATGAGTGCCATAGTCTATCGTGCTCCACGAGATATCAAGCTGGAGAAGAGGCCTGTTCCAAAGCTTGGACCGGGAGAGATCCTACTCAAGGTCAAAGCCGCGACCACATGTGGGACGGACCTTAAGACCTACCTTCGTGGCTACCGGGCTCCGCCGCCGTTCATCCTCGGACACGAGTATGCCGGTGACATTGTCAAGGTCGGGGAAGGGGTTACCTGGCTGAAACCAGGAATGCGTGTTTCAGGCGTGAACTCAGCTCCTTGTTTCACGTGCTACTACTGTCAGCACGGACAGTACAGCCTGTGTGACAGCCTTTTCAAGGATATCTACGTGTTCCTCGGCACCTTCGCCGAATACGTGAAGATCCCGGCCCAGATCGCGAAAGTCAATGTCTTTGAGATTCCCAAAGGGGTCTCCTACGAGAAGGCTGCGTTGACGGAACCCCTAGCTTGCGCTCTACAGGGGGTGGAAGATTGTGACATTCAAATAGGCGATTCAGTCGCGATCATTGGGTGCGGACCGCTAGGACTATTCTTTGTCCAGCTGGTGAAGAGTCGAGGGGCAGGAAAGATAGTTTCCCTAGACCTAACGAGTCACAGACTGGATCTGGCCAAGAAGTTAGGGGCTGATTTTGTAGTAAACCCGCAATCAACCGATCCGATCAAAGCAGTTAGAGAGCTGACTGACGGAAGAGGAGCAGATGTGGTCATAGAAGCTGCCGGATATCCTGAGACATGGGAGCAGGCAATCGCCATGGCTCGAAAAGGCGGGCGCGTGAACCTCTTCGCAGGCCCTCCCGCTGGAACCAAGGTGACAGTAGACACGAACAGAATGCATTATGACTCACTGAAGCTGTTAGCCACATTTCACCTGACACCCTCTACGGCGAGAAGATCCTTCGACATGATAGCGTCCGGAAGGATAGATGTGGGTCCGCTCCTGACGACGAAGATGAGACTGGAGGAGGCGGAGAAAGCGCTCCTGATGATGAAAGAGGGAAAAGCCTTGAAAATTGCGCTAACCCCCTAAGTCGCAAGTCTAACAGGATGAGACTCGATTTGCTCAATAGATTTCACGATTTCATCCGTGGCCTCTGGATAGCATTCGGAGCTCTGTTCGGCACGGCAATTGACCATCGACTCAGGATTATTAGCGAGATTCCTCGGAGACAGTACGCATGGAACTGAGAGACAGGGTCGCTGTCGTGACAGGTGCTGGCAGGGGCATAGGCGAAGTCACCGCTCTAGAGCTGAGCAAAGCGGGAGCATGTGTTGTAGTTTCTGATATTGATGCTCGCTTGGCAGAGAAAACGTCTGATCGAATAAACTCGATGCAAGGGAAATCCATAGCGGTCAAAGCAGATGTATCCTCAGCGAGCGACGTGAGGGATCTGTTCAGGAAAACGGTTGAGCGCTTTGGTCGAATAGACATACTCGTCAATAATGCGGGGATCTATTCGAGAACCCCCATTTTGGATATATCGGAAGACGCGTGGGACAGAGTCATAGACGTGAACCTCAAAGGCACTTTTCTGTGCTGTCAACAGGTAATACCCGTGATGCTGAAGCAAGGATGCGGCTGGATTGTAAACATGGCTTCGTTGGCTGGAAAGCGAGGCGGCGTGACCTCCGGCATCGACTACGCATCCTCGAAAGGAGGCGTAATATCTTTTACGCGGGCACTGGCGAAGCATTTGGCCCCGCGCAACATCCTCGTGAATGCAATTGCCGCTGCAAACATAGATACTGAAATACTACAAGCCTACGAACCGACAGTTAGGGAAAAGCAGCTACGGGAAATACCTCTGGGAAGATTCGGGCGACCCGAGGAGATTGCAAAGGTGGTCGTGTTCCTCGTATCTGATGATGCCGGGTACATTGTGGGCGAAACGATAAACGTCAACGGCGGCGTATTCATGGACTAGGATTAGTACTATCTAGGATCAGATTTGGAAATCTGACGATGCGTGCTGTGCGCGGTTGATGAGCATAACGAAGCCTCGATCTTCTTGCCGGCTGTCGCATAGCGCAATCTAGCAAAAAATAAGAGCACCTGTATGCAACAACCTCGGCATGTTCCTTGGAATCGATGTTAGCCATACTGCGGTCAAGGCTGTTCTCTTCGACTTGGAAGGAAATGAAAAAGCAAAAGGTAGCGAAAGGGTACAGAAGTATAGCCCTAAACCCGGGTACTATGAGACCTCGATGCAGGAGCTGTGGTCGCAAACCGCGAAGGTTCTGAAGGACCTCACCAGACAAGTCGACCCCAGGTCTATACAAGGCATCGGCCTAAGCGGAGGTGGAAATGGATTCTACCCGCTCGACAGAGATCTGAAGCCTGTTGGAAGGGGCATCCCTGTACTTGACCATCGCGGAGAAGACATCGTTCGCGAATTGAAGACTACCGGGATGTACGATGAGCTGTTCCAGAAACTGGGAATGCCTGTTCTTCCAGGATCAGTACCAATCCTTCTCAGGTGGTTCAAGGACAACAAAAGGGGAGAATACGATAAAATAAAACACATTCTAGCACGCAAGGACTTGGTCAGATTTGGTTTAACGGGCGACGTTTCGACGGAGATAAGTGACGCTTGTTTTGGAGTGCTCAACGTGCAAACTCAGGAGTACGATGAAGAAATACTCGATATTCTAGGAGTAAGGGAGATGATGGATGCGCTGCCTGAATTAAGACCCAACAGTTACGATATTGCGGGTCATGTAACCAAAAAGGCCGCCGAAGTAACGGGGCTGAAAGAAGGGACACCTGTTGTTGCTGGGGCGCATGATGCGTGCTGCAATACCATCGGCGCAGGCGCCATCAGCAACAATATTGAGTGCACAGGCGGCGGCACATATTCCATCAACCTTCTCGTCGTCGACAGACCTATTCTGAATCCATCGTGGTCATGTGAGTGTTTCGTCAAGAAAGGCACCTGGATACTCGAACAATCATCTCCAGTGGCGACTTCAAGCTTGGATTGGTTCGTGGAGCACTTCTGCACAGATGAGAAGGAAAAGGCCCAAGAAGAAGGAAAAAGCGTCTACCAGATATGTGACACCGAAGTTGATGGTGTTCAGACAGGCATTATCTACTTGCCGTTTGTCATGGGCTTGCCCTGGGGATACCCATTCCAGTCAAACGCCTCTGCAGCATTCCTAGGAATGAGGATAGAAGACAACAAGAAACAGGTTCTAAGGGCATTGTATGAAGGAGTATCCTTCATGCATGCTCTTCACATCGAACAATATGAGAAGGAGATAGGCGTTTCAGAGATAAGGTTCACGGGCGGAGCCGCGAACAGCACGCTATGGTGTCAAATGCTCGCAGATGTCGTGGGAAAGAAAATCGTGACTGTCAATGTGAAGGAGACAGGCTGTTTTGGAGCCGCACTATTGGCTGCTTTGGGTACAGGAGAAGTGAGATCTCTGGAAGATACTTCAAAGCTCATCGCACCCAAGAGAATCTATTACCCACAGAAGGATTACGGGAAGAAGTATCAGACCTTCAAGCAGTGTTGCGAAGCTTTTGGAGATGTATGGAACAAGCTGGAAGATCTAAGACTCTCGGCAGTGTCTACTGAGGGAGAAGTTGCGATAAGCTGAATGGTTAGTAGCCTCTCGCTTGGCTGACCGCGCTGTTGAGAGTCGCACGCCGACGCCGAAAAGACACTACCATGACTGAGACAGATCGTCCTCTCAGGCATAGTCGGACCGGCAGCAACTGTATTTGATTCCACAGGGCTGAACCAGAGCCTGCGTAGACCCCTAACCTTCACGAAGGTGATGCTGAGATCGATGGCTAGTCTATGAACTGCAGCGCTTCACTTAGGGAGCGAATCTTTCCGTCCGGCTTGATCTCGGAATCGTCGATACGTCTCGTGGACCTCGTTAGTGCTAACAGAGAGCCCGCTTGTGCTTTGAAATTCTCTGGGACTTCGTATTCCAATAACAGTGCCCGCATACCTGCCTGCTTGGCGCCCCAAACATCGGCTTCAGGGTTATCGCCGATGTGAAGAATACTGCTACTCTCCACACCGAGCATCTCAGCTGCCCTTGCGAAGATACGTCTGTCGGGCTTACGCCATCCCACCTCGTCCGAAAACACAGTGACCCTGAAGAACTCGCAGATGCCCAATTGACACAGTAGCTGACGCAGAATCCTTCCGGGGGTACGACCAGTATTGCTGACGATGCCAAGCGAGCGCACAAAGCCTTGCATACTGTGCAATGTTGGGATGGCATCGCTGTTCAAACGAGGTGGAAGCGTCAAGACCGGACGCACATAGGCGTCCTCGAGCTCCCTGATCAATAATGGGTCATCGGGCAGAATCTCCGTCTTTCTTGATGCAGCTCGTATTATGTAGCGAATCTGATCCACGGTTGTCGTTTCATGGTTGTCTTTCCACACGCTCATGAGCCACTGTGCACTCTCGTCGTATCCTCGGAGGAGTTCCTCCAGCCTCAGATCAATCCCGGCGCGCGAGAGGACAAGATGCAAGCCTTCACACCTCAGCTTGCGACGGGCAAGGTCCCACTCCGGCTCGTCGATGACAAGAGTCTCCCACAAGTCAAAAGTGACAGAAATGCGAGACTCAGCTCCCACTGTTGACCACCCAGTCCGAATGGTATCTCGTTTTCCGCCCCGCTGTTCGAGATCTCAGCGTCCTTTTACGTAGGAATGCAGATCGTGGTCTATCTCACTTGTCCTATCATGAGCTTTCTTGTAGATGGGGAAAAGCCTCTCGTAGCTCTTGTGAGCCTCTTGATCCGGCTTTTCGAACGCGCCAATCTTGAGACATCGAGTGACTGCCTCCTCGTGGTCAGCAAATACCCCGACCCCTACGCCGGCAAGCATGGCTACACCAACCGATGGATCAGCCCCAACGGGAACCGCTATGTCGTCTCCGAGAACGTCACAGACTATCTTTCGCCAGAGTGGGCTCTTGGCTCCTCCCCCTATGAACTTCACCGAAGTGACTGGAATCTTCAAGTCGTGGAAGGCCTCAAGACAGTCTCTTATCGAAAGAGCGATTCCCTCCAAGACCGCTCTTGAAAAGTGGCCTCGCGTATGTCTCGTCGTGATGCCGATGAAGTCTCCTTTCAGCTGGGGGTCCCAGTAGGGACTACGCTCACCCATGAGGTAAGGATGGAATATCAAACCCTCCGATCCAACAGGAACTGCCATGGCCTCTGAATCTATTACCTGATAGGTGCTATTGCCCGACTCGGCGGACGCCCCAACCTTACCAGCATAGAAGGTATCTCTGTACCACCTCAAGGCCTCTCCGGCCGTCTGTGTGGCCGCCGTCGTCAACCACGCATGTTTCAATACGTGACCCAAATACATGATTCGTCGATCGGCGACCGGTTTCCGAGTGACCACCAAGATAACCACACAAGTTCCTATTCTTATCAAGCAATCTCCGTCGTGTAGCAAACCTGTTGCGAGGCTCTCTCCCGGGGCGTCCCCAGCTCCGGCCACTACGGGAGTACCCTCAGCTAACCCGGTGTCTGCCGATGCCTGCCGGTTCAGGTGCCCGATGACTTCATCAGGGGAGGCAACCTCGGGCAGAATCTCTAGAGGGATCTTTGCCTTGTCACATATCTGTCGAGACCAGACCAGATTTCTCCCATCCATCATCATCGTCGCCGATGCCGTACTGTAGTCGGTTGCGATGCGGCCAGTCAAGCGGAGGTTTATGTAATCTTTAGGCTGAATTATGTGTACAATTCTCTTCCAAACTTCTGGCTGATTCTCTTTCACCCACAAGACATGCGATATAGTGTGGGTTGTGCTCGGGAAACTGTATGTTATGGCAGATATGACATCGTCTCCTATGTTTGTTTTGAGCCATTCTACTTGTCGTTCGCTTCTTTGATCCATCCAGACTATAGCAGGCCGAAGCACTTCACCTGACTTGCCAAGGTATGTGGAGCTGTGCAAGTGACCCGATAGTCCTATCGAGAGGACTTCTCCTCTGTGAACATGCGCTTCAGATAATGCCTCCTTGGCGGTGGCTACTGCTACCTCATACCATTCCTGGGGGTTCTGCTCTGCCCAACCCGGTTCCGGAAAATAGGTTTGATATTCCCGAAAAGCGCTTCCAACAACGCTTCCCGAGGAGGAAAGGACGCTTGCTTTGCAGCCGTTTGTCCCCAAGTCAATTCCTAATGTCAGCTTGCGCAGTTCCATCGACGATCCCTACCTGGAAAACGAAAACGCGAGGCCACTGAAAAAGCCATCAGTCGGAGGTCTTCGCAGTGAAATAACAGGAGACAGAATTGACTATCAGGGAGTCTGTCCTCGCTTGACGGCTTTGCCTGCAGATCCGCACAGCGTCGTTTTGTGTTCAACCACGCGCCTTACTTCCGATCTTGCGGTCTCAAGTAGGTTCTTTGGATGAAAGTTGAAGGGGCCTGGGCCTGAGAATTCGGTCCTAGACGTTTCCCTGATGCTTCTCGTCATCGTGTTCCATAACACGCTAGCGAAACATATTTTGGCAATGCCCAGTTTCGCCAGCGCACTATAGGACTCTTCCGGAACCCCTGTTCCTCCGTGCAACACTAGCGGTACCCTCACTAATTTCCTGATTTCCCGGAGCCTGTCCATGTCCAGCTTTGCTTTTGATTCAAGCAAGCCTCCCACATTACCAATCGAAACCGCCAGCGCATCTAGACCGGTTTCCTCTGCGAACCGACCCGCCTCCCCCGGTTCAGTCATGTTCTCTCTTTCGGACTCCTTCTGCGAAGCATAGGGATGGGGACCCATATCTGCCTCCACAGATACACCCAGTGCATGAGCAACATCGACAATCTGCTTGACAATAGTAATCTGTTCCTCCATTGGTATCGAGGAAGGCGGCGTAATGTGCACAGACGTGAAACCCGCTCGCATGCACTGCGCTATGGACTGGAGGCTTTTGCCATGATCGAGATTGATCGCTACGGGAACACTAACTTTCGAAGCGGCTACCTTCGCGATGGCTGCCCAGTAGTCAAGTCCCGGATAATCCAGCTCGCCAGCCCAAACTTGAAGAATAATCGGCGACCGCGTTTCCTGTGCTCCATCAACGATCGCCTGCACGCTTTCTAGGTTCCAACCGTCGCACCCAGGTACCATGTACCCTTCTTCGTATGCTTTGCCCAAGATCTCTTTGCTCGATACCAATGTCATTCTAGGTCACATCCGAGGCCGAGCGAGCGGCCGGTTACGTATTAAGCGTTGTGTACGATAGACGCAACATCCAGATTCGCTAGCGCGGCATGCGTTTGATCATTACTCTCTGTCCAACATATCTCGAATTATTCGTACTGCTCATCGGCATTCATACCATTTCAATCCGGACTTCTCGACAGGCATGTTGTAGACTTGCGTCGAAAAGGGAAATGATGAAGGCTCGCAATGCTTATATCAACTCCAAGAACGGCTAACTCGATGTGAGGAAATATTGGAATTCGTTTCACCGAGCGGGTTGCTTCGGAATGCATGCAAATACAGGTATGCGGTTCCCGGCTTTCTTGCACATCCACCTAACTTCGAGCATGTGAAGTCTATCCTTGAAGCGGCACAGGAAGAAGATTCTCCGGTCATCCTACAGGGAAATGAGGAGGGATTCAATTACACGGGCCTGGACTATTTCACGGCCACATCCAAAATCCTTGCGAGAGAGGTGAGCGTCCCGGTGGTCCTGCATCTTGATCACGGATCCAGCTTCGAGTTAGCCATGAAATGCATACACAATGGTTTTTCTTCTGTGATGATCGACGGTTCATCCCTGCCTTTTGACAAGAATATTGAATTCACGAAGAAAGTCGTGCAAGCCGCCCATGCACTGGAAGTGCCTGTCGAGGCAGAGCTGGGAGAACTGCCTGGTCAGTGGCAAAGGGGAGTATGGAGGGAAGAAACCACGGATTCCGCAAAACAGGCCTCTAACACCCTAATGACGACTCCCGAAGACGCCGCTCTATTTTGCGACGAAACAGGAGTTGATGCGCTGGCCATCTCAATCGGAACGGGACACGGTGTTGAAGCGAAGATTGACTTTGACCGGCTTCGAGAAATTGCAAAGAAGGTTGATGCATTCCTGGTCTTACACGGTGGATCCGGGGTTCCTGACGATGCATTAAAGAAATCGATAGAGACTGGCATAAGCAAGGTTACCTATTGGACGGCCATGAGGAAGGCGTTTTCGGATGCTCTCAAGTCAGCCATGACTGAGACGGCGAAGGACCTTTATGCCGCGGATATACTGGCCTCCGGAACTGCAAGAATGAAGCTTGTAACGAGACATTGCATAACGCTGTGCGGTTCCTCGGGGAAAGCCTAGAGCGAAATGGGCTGTCGCTATTTCGAAGCAAGTCTAGCTGAGAATTTTCGGCGAGACGAATCAGCGTTTCTTCATTTTTTTTGACTGACCTGCTGTCTCTAGTCAGCTGAGAATTTGAGAGGCAGACTTTCGGAACTGTTAAGAATCATCAAAGCAGGCAACTAGGGGAAGGCGGCGAAATTAGTTTGAGCAAGATGAGAGCTGCTGTACTACGCGCACCTTTCGACATCAGAATAGAAGAAGTGGATGTCCCAACGGTGAGCGACAGGGAAATTCTCGTGAAGATCAAGGCCACTGCAATTTGTCAAACGGACCTACGTAAGTACATCGGAACCGCGGAGATACGCGGACCTACCATCCTGGGGCATGAAGTTGCTGGCGAGGTCGCTGAGGTCGGAGGACATGTCTCGCACGTGAAGAAAGGCGACAGAGTCACCTTAGATTCTTTCATGTACTGCTACGTTTGCGACAACTGCCGTCGGGGAGAGTATCACCATTGTTCCGCCATGGGCAGTCTCGGAGCGGCAGTCGCGACGAGCGAAAAGACGCCAGGCTCCTTTGCCGAATACGTCAAGGTTGGAGATATAAACGCCCACATTCTTTCGGGTGATGCCTCGTATGAAGAAGCTGCCCTCACGGAACCACTGTCCGCCTGTCTGAAGAGCATAATAGACACGAAGATACGGCTGGGCACCAGCGTTGTATTGATCGGCGCGGGTCCCATGGGAATGATGCAACTTCAAGTCGCCAAAGCTGCAGGCGCTTATCCCATAATAGTCAGCGAATTGACTGAACTGAGAAGATCCAAGGCCCAGCGACTCGGCGCGGACGTGACAATCGACCCGAGCAACCGGGACCTGGTCAAGGCGGTCTTGAATGCGACGGGAGGCAGAGGAGCAGACGTTGTAATGGTTTCAGTCGGTGGAAAAGCAGAGGCCGTCTGCACTGAACAAGCGATTGAGATCGTGTCCAAGAGCGGTATCGTCAATATCTTTGCCGGAACATGGCCCAAAGCCAACGTAACCTTAGATCCGAACTCGATCCATTACAGCGAAATATCAATATGCAGCTCCTTCGGCCACACGCCAGGCATATTCGCAAAAGCTGCCGACCTAATAAGCACTAGGAAGATAGATGTGAGACCCATTATCACTCACACGATGCCGCTTGCAGATGCGAAGTCGGCTTTGGAGATGGCTAGGTCGCAAAATGGCTTGAAAGTGGTAATGGTCCCCTAGCCTGACGGGGAGACTAGATCCTACTTCTCAAGAGGCTCTGCAAGCGCAGCGCGCGGATTCTCTAGAATCTCCTTGACTCTCATAAGAAACTGCCCGGCTTGTGATCCGTCAGCGACTCTGTGATCGAACGTCAAACTCAACGGCATCATGGATCTTATCGAGATCTGGCCGTTGACAACTGAAGGCTTTTCGACCATAGCTCCAACTCCGAGTATCGAGCTTTGGGGTGGGTTTATGATTGGAGTGAAAAAGCCAACGCCATACATACCCAGATTGCTAACAGTGAAGGTGCCGCCTTCTACATCTTCGATCGAAAGCTTACCTTCTCGCGCCCTCTCTACCAGTTCCTGCCTAGATTTTGCCACTTGTGCAAGTGACTTTTCATCGGCGTCGCGAAGGACAGGCACAATGAGTCCCTTGTCGGTCGCGGCCGCTATTCCCATGTGCACCTTCTCGAATGCCTCGATCTTGTCTTTTCTAAGGGCCGAATTCATGATTGGATGTTCTCTAAGAGCCTTCGCGACTGCAACAACAATCAGGTCTGTATATGTCAGGTCGGTCTTCGATGTTCTCGCAATTTCAGCTTGGGCGATCTGGCGAAATTGTCTCAGGTCCGTCACGTCTGCTTCGACCATGATTGTGAGCTGAGCCGATTGCTGGAGACTCGCCAGCATTCGTTCGCCTATTGTCTTCCTCAAGTCAGAAATGAGTACCAGCCCTGCCTCCTTCACAGAGGGAACTGTTCCAAGTGGAGACGTAAGAGGAGGAGTCTTTGCCGAAATCGGGGCTTCCCCTGAGGCCCCTGGCTCAGCCTGTTCTACGATCGCGACCGGTTCTCCAACAGGAACCGTTGATCCCTCATGAACAATGATCTTCTCAAGTATACCAGATGTCTCTGCATCAATCTCCATCTCTACCTTCTCTGTTTCGATTTCAAACAGTGGCTCTCCTTCCTTCACTCTCTCTCCTTCACTTCTTATCCACTTGATCACTTTTCCTTCGACCATTGTCAGGCCGAGTTTCGGCATCACTACGGTATACTTCAAAATGCGAATCCCCCGTCACACGTCTGCAGTTACTTCACTACTTCTTCTATCGCTTGTGCTATGCGTTTCTCATCCGGTACGACATACTTCTCTAGAACTGGACTGAAGGGAATGGGTGTGTCAATAGCGGAGACTCGCTTAATTGGAGATTTGAGGTAGGGAAATGCTTCCTCGGCTGCGATGGCAGCTATTTCAGCTCCCACGCCTCCAGTCTTGCAATCCTCCGACACTATGACCAACCTGCCGGTCTTTTTCACCGAATCAATGATCGCTTGCTTGTCGAGCGGCACCAAAGTTCTTGGATCTACCACTTCCACGCTTATCCCGCGTTCCTCCAACTCTTTGGCTACCGTGAGCGATCTATGGAGCATCAACAGTGTCGCAACTACTGTCACGTCTTTGCCCTTCTTCTTGATATCGGCCTTACCAAATGGAATAGTGTACTCTTCGGCAGGAACCATGCCTTTGCTTCTGTAGAGGACCTTGTGCTCAAAGAACAGAATTGGATTGTCATCTCTCAAGGCGGATTTTAGCAATCCTTTCGCGTCGTAAGGAGTAGAGGGCAGTGCGACCTTCAGACCGGGAATGTGCATGAAGATTGCTTCAGGGCTCTGGGAATGATGCGGGCCAGCAGATAATCCTGCGCCTAGTGCTTGTCTGAAAACAACCGGCACCTTGGCCTGTCCCCCGCTCATATATCTTAGCTTGGCCGCCTGATTGGCGAGTTGGTCCATTGCAACAAAGAGAAAGTCTGCCCACCTCACCTCCACCATAGCTCTCATGCCGGTGAGTGCGGCGCCGATGCCCGCGCCCACTATGGCCGACTCTGACATCGGGGTATCTCTTACTCTCTCGGGTCCAAACTCTTCCACCAGACCCTTTGTGACCACCCAAACGCCTGGTACAGTAATATCCTCACCCATCACGACTATCTTTTCGTTCCTGAGCATCTCTTCCCGTAGGGCTTCTCGCAAGGCCTCGCCGTATGTTATCTCTCTCTCTGGCAAAGAATCATCCTCCTACGCGAATACATCCGTTGCGGCACTTTCCGGTTCCGGGTAAGGGCTGTCCTTTGCGAACTTGACGGCTTCTTCGACTTGCTTCCGAATCTTTGCGCGTACCTCTTCGGCGGAGTCTTTGGTCATTATCTTCGTCGCATACAGCCTCTCTTCGAATAGACTAATCGGACATTTCTTCATCCACGTCGCAACCTCATCTTTCGTTCTGTAGGTCTGTGGGTCACCTTCGTAGTGTCCTCTCCAACGATAGGTCTTGCATTCCAAGAGGGTGGGGCCTTTGCCTTTCCTCGCTCGATCGATGGCTTGACTCGCAGCATCGTTCACAGACACCGCGTCGCATCCGTCCACGGTAATTCCTGGGATGCCGTACGCTGATGCTCTTTCAGCCAAATTATTGACTAGACTTGCTTTGTGAACATGGTAGGACACCGCATACTGGTTATTCTCGCAGACAAACAGCACCGGCAAAGACCAAACCGCGGCTAAGTTGAGAGATTCATGAAAGGTCCCCTCGTTGGAGGCACCGTCCCCGAAGAAACCTACGGCAACTTGATCTGTCTTTCTCATTTTGATAGAAAGGCCGGCTCCGCACGCAAGAGGAAGCCCCGCGCCTACAATTCCGTTCGCGCCGAGCATGTTGAGCTCGAAGTCCGCTATGTGCATCGAGCCTCCCTTTCCCTTGCAATATCCTGTCCCCTTTCCGAATAGCTCTGCCATCATCCGATTGATATCTGCGCCTTTGGCGATGCAGTGTCCATGTCCCCGGTGCGTGCTTGTGACGTAGTCATCTTTTCGAAGGGCGCTGATCACTCCTACAGCCACTGCCTCTTCGCCAATGTACGTGTGAAGGAATCCGGGAATTAGACCCCTAGAGAAGAGCTTGACTACCTCCTCCTCGAACAATCTTATTGTAAGCATCTTGCGGTACATTTCGATGAGATCGTTGGCCTCCAAGTCTAGTCGCCGGCGCCACTAGCAAAGGAACGCACGCTTAAGGTTTACCTCAATGGTTCACTTTCAAAATTGGCGCCTGATGCGAGATATCGTCGTATTCGTTGGCTTCCTCAAAAATGTAGGTCAAGCTCAAGAACTAATATACGACTAAGTCGGTCACACGTGGTTGGCGAACTTTGACTGCGAAAACTCCGAAGAATCAGAAAAAGTCGCCCCCTTTTTTCTTGGGGTCAGACATCGGCACCTCCTCCACGAAGACCGCGATCTACGATCTGGATGGACACGCTCTGGCCAGCGCGACGGTAGAATACCCAATCAGCTACCCAAAACCGCTCTGGGCCGAAGGAGATCCTGAAGATTGGTGGCGCGCCGTCAGAACAACAATTCGTGAGGTACTGAGATCGTCAAGGGTCGATTCAACTGACATTCAAGGGGTTTCCATAAGCGGGCTTGCCCCTGAATGCGTCCCAGTTGACAAGGAAGGGAAGCCTCTGCGGCCGGCAATCCTCTGGATGGACAGGAGATCATCTTCGGAGTGTGACTGGATCGTAGAGAAGATCGGCCTAGAGGCAGTTCATCGAATAAGCGGCAACACGGTGGACTCCTACTTTGGTGGGCCGAAATGGTTATGGTTCAAGAGAAATGAGCCCGAACTGTACGAGAAGACATGGAAGATCCTTCAAGCACACAGTTATCCAGTGCTGAAAATGACTGGAGAAGCGGTAACTGACTACTCCTACGGTGGTCTTTGCTCTCCAAACTTCGACCTGAGAAGAAGGGAGTGGTCGGAAGAGATTTGCGAAGAGATGGGAATATCCATAGATAAACTTCCGGCCATTCATCCGTCACATCAGGTAATTGGTGAAGTGACTTCTTCTGCTGCCGCTGAGACAGGTCTTGCAAGAGGAACCCAGGTTGTGACGGGAGGTGGAGATTTCGCTTGCTCCACCCTTGGCGCCGGCGTAATCAATCCGGGAGAAGCATGCCAAATGGTGGGAACCGCAGGAAACCTGCTAATCCCCACAGGGGAGAACCTCAAACTGGATACGAGACTGGTAAATACGGTGCACGTTACCGGAGCCTACTTGACTTTCGGAAGCCTTCTCGCCGGCGGCATATTGCGTTGGTTCAGGGATGAAATCGGTGTTCCGTCAGACCTCATCGATAGCAGCAAGAGCCCGTACGCTGTTCTCGATGGACAAGCTGATCGAATTCCGCCTGGATCGGGCGGATTGGTTGTCTTGCCCTATTTCATGGGGGCGAGGACTGCCAACTGGGACCCCTATGCGAGAGGCGTCTTCTTCGGAGTAACTCCGTATCACACGCGGAGCCACTTGTACAGGGCGTTACTTGAGGGAATCGCCTACGCTTTTCGTCATGTGATGGAGATTGCCGAGGAAGTGGGTGGTCCTGTTCGGGAGATTGTCTCTGTGAATGGTGGGGGGAAGAGCAAGGTATGGAGACAAATCTTTGCCGACGTGCTCGGAGTGCCAATATTGTATCTGGCGCAAAGCGGCGGCGCGCCAATGGGCGACGCGATACTAGCAGCCGTGGGTACAAAGAATCTGAAAGACTTCTCAGCCATCAAGGGATGGCTTGAAGTAACCGAAACAAACGAGCCCAATAAGGAAGCAACGCAGAAGTATCTCCAATATTACTCGATTTACAGAGACCTATACGAACACCTGAAAGGAGACTACCGACGGCTCAAGGAGATAACGTGAGAGGAGAGGAAAGGCTGACCCTCCTCTCGCTAATCTGACAAGATCTGAAAAACCCGAAACCAACACACATCTTAGGATCTAGTGGACAGTCCATTACTCAGAAGAATCCGGTCAGGCAAGGCTTATGAACGGTAGCGAAACTGTCTCGACCGGAGGCAGCCAATTGTCCGTGAGACTGGGCAAGTTAGACCACATCGCTGTGGTCGTTGAATCCATCGAAGAATCGAGCAAGTACTACAGTAACCTGCTAGGCTTTCAGATACAAGGGACGATAAAATCCAAGGACACCGGGGACACCTATTGCGCGATGACGAAGGACGACATCGTTCTGGAGCTCGTGGAGGTTTCCAAGAAGAGCCCGCTTCTGGCGGCCGGACCAGCGAGGAAGGGAATAAGCCACATTGCATACCTTGTCGATGATATTGAGGCAGCTTTGAACGGACTGAGAGCGGCCGGCGCACAAATACTGGCAGAGAAATCAATTGTATTTGGAAGGATAAAGTTCAACTACGCCAAGATGAGGAACGACGTAATACTCGAAGTGATGGAGATCCCTCATGGACATCGGCACGCGTACCAAGCGCTATGAACAGTAGTGTAAGATGGAAACATACAACGGGGAGCCTGAGCTAATAGGGAAAGCATTTAAACTTATCAAGTGCGATGTCGTGGCGATACTCAGCCATGCCACGAATAGAAGTATCCCACATCTCCAAACACTATGGAGCACATAGGGTCCTGAACGATCTATCATTGCAGTTTGAGGATGGTACATCGACCTGCCTTCTGGGTCCTCCAGGCGCCGGCAAGACTACCCTTATGAACATAGTCTGTGGGCTGGATAGCCCTGACAGTGGGGAGATCCGCATCGACGGCAAAGACGTAACTCATTTGGAGCCTAAAGACAGGAACATAGCAATCGTGTTCCAAGACTTCGCGCTCTACGAACATATGACCGCACGGGACAACATAGGCTTCCCTCTGAAGGTCAGGAATGTTCCGAAGGAAGACGCTGACAAGCGAATCGATGAAGTGGCCAAACTCCTTAAGATTGACGCCCTGTTGGACCGCAAGCCTGGCCAACTGAGCGGCGGAGAGAAGCAAAGAGTCGCCATAGCGAGAGCACTTTCCAGAAAGTCACCCATAATCCTCTTTGATGAACCATTGACGAATATTGACTACAAGATCAGAGAGGAGATGCACGCCGAATTCAGAAGGATGGCGAAAACGCTGGGGCAGACGATAATTCACACCACACCGGATCCCGTTACAGCATTTGCCGTTGCAGACAAGATTGCGCTCATCAGGGACGGAAAGATCGAACAATACGGAGACCGGGACGAAGTCTACTCGAAGCCCAGCAACCTTTTTGTGGGAACGTATTTCGGCTACCCGGCAATGAACATCATAGACTGCGTTTCGTCCGTGCGCGGAAATCGAGCGGTACTGGACTCAGGATTCTTCACTGCAGATGTCGCTGGGCGGATTGACAGCGAGAAGGTACACTTGGGCGTCCGACCGCAGGACTTGTACTTGGCTAAGGAACCGCAGAAAGAAGCGGTGTCCTTTGAAGCCCAAGTGATACTCGGAGAAGTGATAGGGTCGGATACAATCGTCCACCTCCACGCGGGGCAGGTCGCTCTGAAATCGCTCGTTCGAGGATTGTATCGCCCTTCAATTGGCGAGACAACTTGGGCCTATTTCTACATGCAAAACGCGTATCTGTTTGATTCAAAAACCGGAAGGTCTCTAGGTGACAAGTGATGGTCAAGATCCTTTTGGAGAACATTACTAAGATCTTCGACGGCAAGGTGGAAGCTGTAAAGAACTTCAGCTTGAACATAGCTGACAAGCAGATCACAAGCCTGCTCGGGCCATCAGGTTGCGGAAAGACCACCCTGATGAGGATTATTTCCGGGCTTGAAACACCCACGAAAGGAAGAGTATACTTCGACGGGAATGACGTGACAGATGTTAGCGCTCGTGACAGGAATATCGCAATGGTATTCCAGTTCCCAGTAGTATACCCGACTATGTCTGTTTATGACAACATCGCCTACCCTCTTCGTCTTCGAAAAGAGCCTAAGGAGGAAATTGATGGCAGAGTCAGAGAAATAGCGAAAACGTTCACGCTAACCGAAGTCCTCGGCCAAGGTCCTAGCAGCCTGGACTTGGCGACAAAGCAAAAGGTAGCCTTGGCCCGCACTCTGGTCAGACAACCTAGCGCGTACCTGCTCGACGAACCTCTGACAAACCTAGACCCTGCTGTGAGAGTGGAGATGAGAACAATTCTGAAGAGATTCACAAGCGAATTGAACCAGACTATGGTATACGTTACGCATGACCAGGCAGAAGCGCTAACACTCTCCGACAAGATCGCCGTGATGAGAAGTGGCGAGCTCCTTCAGTTCGATACGCCGGAAGCCGTCTATCGAGATCCAGGAGACAAGTTCACAGGATGGTTCCTCGGCAACCCAGGCATGAATTTCATCGACGGAACATACACGGAAAGCCGCGAAGGAGCGTTTGTAGAGGCGAGTGGGTTCCGTTATGATCTTGCTGATCTAACAAAACAGAGGATAGGAGTTGCGGAACTAACAAAAGGTCTCGAAATAAGCATTGGAGTGCGACCCGAATATGTCGAGGTAGGCAAGGAAAGGGAGGACAAGGATTGGGTCAAGTCCAAGTGTTCTCTGGTGGAGCCGGTCGGAGCTAGAACCCTACTATATCTGGAGGCTGGAAATCAGAATCTAACAGCTAAGACCTCGATGGATGTGAAGTTCGCTGAAGGAGAGCCTGTTTGGTTCCACTTGCCGACGCGACACGTCCACATTTACGATAAGAAGACAGGCAAGCTGATCGTTTGAATTCGGCCTGCTGACTTCGGCTTTCTGGCAGCCAAGACTGGGCAAATGTCCTCAAGGCCCCTAACAACCACTAGGCAATGGTCGGGACTCGTTCGTAGAGCTGAGAATTGTGGGGATTCAAAGAACTCCAAAATGGTGCCTTCTGGCTCGCATTGCATCAACGATCGTGGTTCGATAGCAAGGAAGGCTGGGTCAGAGTTGCGCCTTCTGAACGGACCAAATGATTCAAAGCCGACTAGGCTGTATTCTCAGGTCGCAGCCCAGAGGAGGTCTTGTTCGGAATTCCCGTATCCACTGAAACCAGTGTCGGGCTCGACTGATCATCGGTTCTCGAAATCAGCTTGAATTGGGGTAGTATGTCGTTTGGTTAAGTCTATGTCTCAAAAAGAGAAGGAAGCGCTTGAGAACCAAGCGAAGGAACTTCGCAGGGTAAACGCCCTTGTTGTTAGAGCCTTCGCTGAGTCCCTCAAGTCTTCGCTTGGCCCTCAAGGTTTGGACAAGATGGTCATAGATCCATACTTGAACGTCACGATCACAAACGATGGTTCGACTTGGCTTAGATATCTTGAGGTCCGCCATCCGACCGCCAAGATCCTCGTCGATGCCGCTCGAACTATGTACAAGGAAGTTGGCGACGGCACAACCTCGATGATAGTACTCGCTTCCGAGTTGATCTGGAGAGCTACAGATCTGACCCAAAAGGGTGTTGCCCCTGCGACCATCCAAGACGGCTATAGCGCTGCCATGAACAGAGCGTTGAAAGTCTATTCTGATATGGCAATGCGTATTGACCCTATGGACGCGAGGAAGCTCAAAGGAGTTGCTCTGACCGCGATAGCCGGAAAGAGTATGTTCCAAGATGAAGACCGGTTGGCCGGCTTCGCCGTTGAGGCAGTCCTCGCGGCCGCGTATAAAGCGAGTTCCGGCTACATGGTCGACCTCGAAGACATAGGAATCGAGAAGAAGCATGGTGGGTCACACAACGACTCGATGCTGGTCAAGGGTTTGGCCATCGCGGAAAGAGAAGTTGCTCATTCCAGCATGCCGAAAATGATCAAGGATGCGAGGATAGCGATCCTGAACAGACCTATCGCAATAGAGCTGAAGCCGAAGGACGTAGACAGCGGGAAATGGACCAAAACGGAAATGAAATTCAGAGTAGACTCAGTCGAGAAACTACGGAGTTCAATGGTTCAGCAGGAGAGACTGTTTGAAGGGTGGGTTGAGAAGATCGCAAATTGTGGGACCAACGTTGTGGTGTGCCGTAGACACATTGATGATCTTGCCAAATTCCTACTCGGGAGAAGAAGCATCCTGGCAGTGGAGCACGTGCGACAGCCCGAGATTTTCAAACTAGCCAAGGCATCTGGTGGCCAAATAGTCGAGGATCTTGATGAAATCACCGCCTCAGATCTTGGATCGGCCGATACCGTCCAAGAACGAGATATGGGGCCCCCCAGGCCTTGGATATTCATCGAAGGATGTAAGAACCCAAGATCATACACGATTGTAATAAGGGGCGGAACAAAGACTGGTGTAGAAGCGTCAGAGAAGTGCGTCCGGAATGCTCTCTCAGCAGTTAGGAACGCCGTGATCAACCCTAAGATCCTCCCGGGAGGCGGAGCACCAGAGGTTGAGGCTGCTCGGCGAATCAGAACCTGGGCGGAGAGGCACTTGCCTGGCCAAGAGCAGCTTCCTGCGACCGTGTTCGCGGATGCTCTTGAGGAGATTCCGTCAGCTCTGGCCAAGAATGCGGGCATGGACCCGATCGACACTCTGGTTAGGCTAAGGTCTCATCATGCAAGAGGAGCCTCTTCGGCAGGAATAGATGGGTTCACTCAAGAGATAGACAACACAGCGACCAGGTCCATATATGATACTCTGACTGTGAGGGAACAGATGATCAAGTCTGCAAGCGAGCTAGCATTGACGATAGTGAGAATTGACATGATATTGGCGTCGACTAAGCCGCGCACGGACGAACATCGAGAACGTCGCGCAGGCATGGAACTCCTCACGAAGCAAGGAAGAGAGTCCTAGCAACTGCACTTAGGCTGTCGCTAGGTGTCCCTTCCCGGCTGGGAAAGTGGGGTGTGTTTACTGCGCTGGGTATTAGCCCTTGACTGTGCCGAATGTCAGTCCTCTCACCAGGTATCTCTGGGTGAGGAGAGCGAAGATGAAGACTGGGAGTATCGCTACTATCCCGGCTGCGGAGATCATGCCCCATTCAGTCCCATAGGCTGTGACGAAGGTGGACATGGCTACGGGCAAGGTTCTCGCGTGGAGGAACGTGAGGATAAGGGCTGCTATGAACTCGTTCCAGTTGAATATGAAGATGAGTATGGCTGTAGCAGCAAACCCGTACCTGGCAGTGGGCAGTATGACTCTGATGAAAGTCTGGAATCGGCCGGCTCCATCCAATATGCTCGACTCATCGTAGTCCTTGGGAATGTCGTCGATGAAGCTTTTCATCAGTAATACCGCGATTGACATGTTGAAGAACGTGTAGAGCAGTACCAGTCCCTGGAGCGTATCTCTCAGCCCTATGTGGCTGTAGATTATGAAGAATGGCAACAATATCGCGATCGGAGGAGCAAAGCGCGTGCTGAGGAGCATGAACTGAAAAGTTTGCTTGCTCTTGAAGTCGAATCTCGAGAATCCATAGGCGGCGAATGCAGCTATGAAAACCGTAATGAGAGTTGCAGCCGTGGCGATTATTGCACTGTTAATGAGGTAGGGCACTATGTAGTACCAGCCTCCCGACTCAGCAGTTATCGCTCCTGTTGTTGCAAGCTCGATCTTCCACGATGGGATGTAAGTTAGGATAGCCTGGTACCATACCGTGTCAATTGGAAACAAGTACGTTGGCGTTGCTGTGAAGATGGTTGTGAAAGGTTTGAGAGACGTTGAAGCCAGCCAGTATATTGGAAAGAGGCAGAAAATCGAGTACACAATCAATATCGCGTACGTGACGCCTTTCTTCACATTCGAATTCATGTCTGTTTCGATCCCCACTAGAATTTTATCTTTGCGTAAGAAACAATTACATTGCAAATTATCAGAATTGCCACCAGAATCAAGAGGAGGATCGTTCCTCCGTAGCCCCACTTCACGAATCCGAACGCTACCTTGAAGGCATAGAAGCTGATGAGTTCAGTCACGCCGCCGGTCGGTCCACCTGCCGTCATGACATATACGTAGTCGAAGGTCCTGAAGAGGTCGATGAATCTCAGCAGCATGACCAAAGCAATGATCGGCTTTAGTAGGGGCACGGTTATGAATCTGAACGTCTGCCAAGCGGACGCTCCGTCCACCCTCGCAGCCCTGAAGGGTGCCTGTGGAAGTGCATGCAGCCCGGCGAAGAGAATTATCACCACAAATGGGGTCCATTGCCATATATCAACAGACATGATCGCCGGCAGAGCATAGACTCCTGTGCCGCCGAGGAGGGGCTCCTGCCGGGTCAGCAAGCCGGACTGGTACAGATAGTACGATACAACGCCCCATTGTGAGTGATACATGAGTTGAAAGATAAGAGCGGTCACGACCGGAGCCATCATCATCGGAAGAATGTAGATTGACCTGAATAACGATTGACCCTTCGTGACGCTATTCACAGCAAGCGCAATGCCCAATCCCAAGAAGAACTCGATCACTAGGCAGCCTATTGTGTACTTGGCAGTAACCGTTAGGGCGTTGAGTGCTCTCCCATCCCCAATAAGCGTCAACCAGTTGCCAGCGGCTTGAAACGGGAACGCCTTGGTCACCGGGTCGAATTCCACGAAGCTCAAATATATCAGGAAAAAGAGGATGCCAAACGCTAGCGCCATGACCACAATGGTCACTGGCAGCACCCAAGGTCGATAGCTCTCCAAAGAGATTCTTGACTTTCGGACGCTCTTCAACGCAAAACCCCTCATAAAAAGAAAACAAAAAAAACGGGAGATTTTAGCCTTTCCAGGCGATGTTCAAGCGGGCGGGACGTATCCTGTGATCTTGTGGATCTGGTCTCTCATACTGATCAGTGCATCTTCGGATGTCTTGTACTTGCCACCGTACCAGTTTGCGACTTCGTGTGATACGAGGTCCGCGACTTCTGGCTGCGATGGGTTGTGTGGTTCCGTAGACATGTGGTGCTCTATGGCGTCTAGCGTGAATGGGAAGTGCCGACATAGAGGACTTGCAGTGGCTCTTGGGTCGGTGAAAGTGGACACTCTTACTGCTGAAGCTCCTCCGCCTAGGATGGCGCCTCTAGTTTGAATGTCTGAACTTGTCGCCCATTGGAGGAATATGTGAGCAGCCTCCTGGTTCTTTGAGCAGCGTGCAACAGTGTAGACGCTCGCGCCTTGGTGGCAGATATTAGGAGTCTCACCGAATCCGCATTGTGCGGGATCCCTCAGTTTTGTTGCTGGTGGCGGGATGCTGAAGTTCATCAGGCCTTTTATCACTGACTTTTCCGTGTCATACATTGGGAAGAACTCTTCCCACGAAGTATACATTGCTACAGTTCCAGCCGCAACGGATTCTGCTTCGCCGCTCCAATCCCACGTTGTAACACCCGGAGGCATGTACTTCTTCAGTTCAGTCATGTAGTCGAGGCCCGCTACAGATTCTGCATCACCTAAGGCGCATCCACCTAAGTTGGTGGACTGAGCTCCGCCGTGTCCATAGAGACATAGAATTGAGTCGAAATCACAGTACAGACTGTAGTGTCCTCCCTTCTGTTGTCCAGTGGTTCCATACATGTCGGGCGGGTTATTCAGTTTCTTGGCAGTTTCCATGTACGCGTCCAAGTTCGCTGGGAATGATAGGCCTTGCTTTGTGAAGATGTCATTCCTGTAAGCTGTGAGCATGATAGGACAATCGCATGGTGGGCCGACGAGCTTTCCTTTGTACATTCCAACGTGCTGCATCAGTGGCGGAATGAAATCATCGATATTATAGTTCGGCATCGTCAGATCTGGCTTGCTCGCCCACACATCCCTCATGTCGATCACATCGTTCGCGAACCTTGCGACCCACGCCTGATCTAGGTAGTAGAGATCGTACTGTCCAGTGCAAGTTGCGGCGTCCATCGTCACCTTCTCAAGCACGTGTTCAAGGGGCGTTAGCTCCCAAGAAACCGAAATCCCAGTTAGAGGTGTGAACTCTTGATCCGTAATGCTTGAGATAGCTCTGCTTGGAGGCGTTGCCTCCGATGTCATCACTAGCTTCGTACCCTTGTATGGTGCTGACACTCGCTTGAGCCAGTCCTGAAGTGTCTCCTGTGGTGGAGGCCCTGTCGTCATGGCCGTTGTACTCGCAGCGGCTGTCGTCGTCACGGGAGGTGGAGCCTGACCTGATTGGTAGGCCGCATATCCAATCGCCCCAGCAGCAACTACGACAGCTGCACCGCCAGCATACTTGATCCAATTTCTTCTAGAAACGGGTTTTTCTGTCAATGTATTTTCCCTGTAACTAGTTCAAGCGCTCGGTTTCTATTTAACACTTGTGAGAGTGCACTTGCCTTGTGTTATCACACCACATTTGGCACACTCATAAGTTGAGAGACTGAGTGTGCCTACAGAAAGAAGCCTAGAGACGTTGTGAAGCTGCGCAGAAGTCTACTTCGGAAGTGTGCCAGATGTCCTGTGA
>Ga0315282_10003538_pt1 | contig 27985 bp, 23 predicted proteins | sample YL17G07_20_MG_FD_203693 | JGI IMG/M metagenome (GOLD analysis project Ga0315282, IMG submission 203693) | Sediment microbial communities from Yellowstone Lake, YNP, Wyoming, USA - YL17G07_20 | ecosystem: Environmental > Aquatic > Freshwater > Lake > Sediment | place: USA: Wyoming | collected...
GAAATGGAATGCCCGAAGTAAAGCCATACTGGATCCTAATCCGCAGAGCAGCCAGCTTTTGGCTGATCTACCTGCCAGTGCGGATGACATCGCCGCTCAGATTTCCTGCTTGCGAACACTTCAACGCATCCCTGAAGCCTGCCGGGTAGCCGAGTTCTATCCACAGGAACCCACCGTCCTCACTCAACTTGCCCTGACTCTGGCAGGTGAACAACCCAAGCAAGCCCTTTTAGCAGTTCAGACGGCAGCCGAAATCCTAAACCGGCAAGAAAGCCTCACGCTTCAAAAAGCGACCAGTTCACTTCTACAGATCGATGAACAAATCAAACCAATTGTATTCGCACTTCTGGCATCGCTGACTTTTCAAAATGGCAACCGGATTGACGACACTCAAAATGCCATCGCCGCGATCGAAAAAGCTCTCCAGTCATGGCCAGATGAGCCTGCCTGGCACGCATTGGCTTCACAAATTTACCAATTGCAGGATATACCTCAGGCGATTGCTCATCTGGAACAAGCCCTCGCCCAAGATCCAAGCAACGCGGCCTATGCTGTTCGATTGGGAAAGCTTTTTTCCAGCCAGAACCAGATTCTCAAGGCTATCGAAACCCTCAAAACCGTTTCCCAGACTGCACCCAATAAGCCAGAAATTTGGAAAAACTTGGCTGAAGCCTATTTCAATCTAGGAAGGTTCAATGAGGCCAAGGATTGCCTCGAAAAGTCCTTGCATCTTAACCCCCAGGACGTTCAATTACTCATACTTCGCGGCCAGATCGCCCTACAAGAGAATGACCCTCAAACCGCAGAAAAATGCGCTCGCAACGCCCTCAACCACAATCCCGATGATCCAGCCAGTTACCTGTTGCTGGTACAAGCCCTTTCAGCCCGTGGGAAATTCGTCGAAGCCCAGGCTCTATTAGAGAAAAACTTCCCCAACAATTCACAAACCTTACCTTTATATCTGGAACGCGCCAATATAATTTCGAAACAACTTGGTCCTCAGGCGGCTATCGAGAGCTTGAATCAGATCGTGGATCGTTTTCCTGACCAACCTGCGCTATTAGCTGCGTTAGCGGAATTCCACGAACAAATAGGCGATCATGAGCGCGCCCTGCATATTGCTCAACAAGCATTGCGGGTGGGACATAATCTGTCAGAAGACAATCACTTTTCCGATCATGCCCGGTTACATTTCTTGTTGGGAAAGTTGATGCGTAATGCCGGCCAATTGGATCAATCAATACAGCATCTCAATGAAGCTATCCTTCTTACGCCTGGTTTCATAGAACCTTACCTCGAATTAGGCCAAACCCACCTGGATAGACGCCAATACAAAGAAGCTATCCAAATTTATCAGCAAGCAATAGCTGCTGAGCCAGATTCAGCCTTGCCTTATTACCATGCAGGCTTGGCTTATAGACAATGCAAAGATTATATAAGCGCTGAACAGATGCTCCGCCAGGCAGCTAAACTATCGCCTGATGATCTCATGATTCAGCGTCAACTCGCAGCTGTCATCGCGCTCAACCTTGTCCATAACCGCAGACAATAAGGGTACTCAATGAACTCATCCATTCCTTACTACCCGGCCAACCGGCCTATTCCCAGAGATCAATACCTGGCTATCGTCCGTTCAGGAATTGCTTTTCGAGAATATCGTTTTGTCCGCCAGATAATCTCTAATTGGTTATCTGCTTTTCCAGGCGATTTACCATTTCGTTATCAGTACGCCTATACGCTTTATAAAGAAGGACATCTCGAGCTTGCTATCCCGATTTTGGACGAACTCATTCAGATCGACCCTGAATTCCTGGAGGTGTTGGAAGCCAAACTGAAAATCGTCCGGGCGAATAACACCAGCCCGCAGCCGAAAACGACCAGACCCGAATTATTCGACCAGTCTGAGATGAGTTTGGATTGCCAGGAATGGCTTATCGGTCTCAAAGGCAAGACATCCTATCATTCAAAAAATACGTTAAAGGCTTCATCTCAAACTGGTTGGGGAGAAGAAATATATACAATTCGAAAATCCATCCAACGCGCCAATCTCGACCCGGCAGCTATGCAAGGCTTAGAAAATTCTGAAGAAGCACTGCTTAAGATCCTGCCCAACAAACCCGGCAACCCCCTGGTGGCGGTGGTGCACCTTGAGCTGGTGCGGGCGAAAACCCAGGCAGGAAAAGCCCCCCAAGGGGCTCTGAGTTCATTGGCTAAATATTATCACGATCATTTCCCAGCTTGTTTACAGTGTTCATTAATCCAGGTTGAACAACTGCTTGATAATGGTCAGCCGGAAAAAGCTGTGGCATTATTACACCTATGCGCATCCCAGGATGTAACCGGTCAGGTTGCCAGACGCCTATGGGGCCACGACCACCCCTATCGAAACCTGTGGCCAGATATGTTGGATCGAAAAATTAATCTTTCGATCCCGGTTTCGATTGCCGCATTCTTCGGTTGGAATCAATTATCCGGAGGCCTCCCGCAAGAAGCTAACCAGCAGGATCAAGATTTCACCAACCTGGATACTCCCCAAGAAAAAATTGATCTTCCGCCGATAGATACTTCTCCATATGAGATTAAAAATCAATACCCAGTTGATGCTGAGCCTCTTCCAGATAGTCCTACCGCTGAAGGTCGATCTTCCCCGCGAGATAATGCCGAATTTGCCTACGCTGCAAGAGCGGTCGATGAATTATCACAGAAAAATATTGCTACTCAAGGCACCGATAATGAGACCACTGAAGCTACAACCAAACCGGAAGCGGCTACTCCTGTGAAACCTGAGCGTGGGCTACCGGAAACGCTCCGCCTGGTGCAGGCTGAGCTGGAAAAGGTTGGAAACCGCCTTCACCGTCCTGATTTGGTCAACTCGGATGGACGTTTTCCAGTTTACGTCATCATGACAACCCAGACTGGTTTGGAGAAAGCCTTCGGAATTGAAAAAAGCGTTGAGATTAAAAATGAATTGCTTCGCTTGAGGGAAGCCATCCACAACAGCTCCTCCTGGCGAGCGGTATTGTTCTATGCTGATGAGGGCCTCATTTTTCCCACCATCCAATCCATTTCTAAGCCAGTCAAGTTCAATGATCCCTGGGCTCTGAAACTGGCTTTAGTCGACCTGGACGCACACCTGAGTCATAAGGGTGAGATGATTGGATCGGTATTAATTGTGGGTGGACCTGAAATCGTACCCTTTCATTTTTTACCTAACCCGGTTGACGATACGGATGAAAATGTCGCCTCCGACAACCCTTATAGCACCCGAGATGAAAACTACTTCATTCCAGAATGGCCGGTAGGAAGGTTGCCAACCAGCCAGGACGATGATGGGGGTTTTCTTCTCAAACTGATTCGCAATCTGTTTGCAGTTTACTCCACCCGCGCCAACCAGCTCGCCAATCACCAGCCTGTATGGTGGAATGGCTTTTTGAGTTTGGTGAAGATCATCCTACCCCAATTTTCGCATAACGGTCGCCTCCAAATGAGTTTTGGCTATACCGCAGCCGCATGGCGATATGCTTCTTTTGCCGTTTTTAGATCCATCGGTGAACCTCGCACGATGTTGGTATCACCCCAAACCCGATCCCCAAAAATCAAACCACCTAAGACCCCCAGCCGGCAATACTGGCAGCGAGGGTTGAGTAAAGCAGTAAGCTTTAAAAAAGCTGTAATCCCGCATTCGCTCACGCCAGGAGTGTCTATTCCGGGGGCAAAATTAGGATATTTCAACCTCCACGGTTTGGAAGATGCAGTCGAATGGTACGGGCAGAGTGACCTTACTGAAACCAGTATCGGTTCTCAGAAAGAGCCTGAATATCCGGTAGCTCTCCAACCTGATGATATTGGCGCTAACCAACAAACTGCTCCATTGGTTGTGTTTAGCGAGGCGTGTTTTGGCGCTCATATCTTGTCGAAATCGAAGGATCAAGCAATGGTCTTCCGCTTCTTGGAAGAGGGCTCGCTGGCTTACGTTGGCTCGACTTGTGTCTCGTATGGCGCAATAAATATGCCTTTAACTGCAGCCGATTACCTCGGAAGCGCCTTTTGGCAGGGAATTCGCCAGGGTTTGCCCGCTGGCGAGAGTTTATGCAAAGCGAAAATATCCCTGGTTCAGGAAATGCACCGCAGAAATGGATATCTGGATGGTGAAGATCAGAAAACGCTTATTTCGTTTGTTTTGTATGGAGATCCACTCGCCCAACCACTTACCACCGCCCTCCAAACCAAAGCCATCCAAAGACCTCGCAAAAGATTCCAAACCCCAGCCGCTATTTGTGATCATCTGCTGGCGTGTGTGGAAAATCAGTCGATCAAACCCGAAACCACTCGGCTTGTAAAAGAAATCGTCGCCAGGTATCTGCCGGGAATGAGGGGCGCTCGGATGAGTCTGCGGAACGAGCGGGTTACCTGCAATAAAAAGTGCGAGAGATGCCATGTGAGAGACCGTTTGGGACCGAAAACCAGTTTGATTGATGGACAAAACACTAAAAAGGAAAGCCTGATGCCTCAAGCGAACCACCATGTGGTGATCCTGAGTAAACAGACGGTCTCTAATTCAAAGGAACATTCACAATATGCCCGCTTGACTCTGGATAAAGACGGTAAACTGCTCAAATTGGTTGTTTCGCGCTAATCCAGCATTGAATTTGTTACTGGCAATTTTCTCACCTCCTTCCACCGCTCCCTCTGTGGAACATCCTTTTCGGCTCTTTTCCAACATCCCTATTTTTATAAAAGTGAGACGCCAAGTAAATCGTGGTATGATAGCAATTTGTGAGAAATCAGGGTACACTTTCCCCTTTACGATGGTTTTCATCGTTTTTCCTGTTAGCGGCAGTTGTTCTGGCAAGTTTACAACTTGTCCAATATAGCCGCGTGCGCTCAACATATCCACCTGGTCTCACCATTGCAGGTATTCCAGTCAGCGGTCTTGATCGTCAACAGGCTGCTTCGCGATTGATTGAGGCATATTCGATACCTGTCGAGTTGCACTACAATCGGGCTGTCATCCACTTAAATCCTTCGGTAGTGGATTTCCAGCTCGACCTGGAAAGTATGCTGGCAGCCGCTGATATCCAGCGCACCCAACAAGTCTTCTGGCAAGGATTTTGGGATTTCCTGTGGAACCGGACCTCTCTGCCTATCGATGTGCCTTTGCGATCATCATACTCCGAAGAACGATTGAGAATTTATTTAAAAGACGAAATCGCCCAACGCTACGACCAGCCGCCGATTCCAGCTCAGCCAGTGGTTGGAACGGTGAATTTCCAGCCCGGACAACCCGGAACCATTCTGGATATTGATGGCGCGGTGTTATTAATCGAAAATGCTCTTCGGTCACAGACCAATCGTAACATAGAACTTCCTTTACAGCGTACCGGCCCCTCTCGACCCGCTTTCCAGAACCTGGAAACTCTTCTCAAACAAACCATCGATTTATCCGGTTTCGATGGCTTGGCTGGCATATTTTTATTGGATTTGAAGACCTCCCAAGAATTGCACTTTGCATACCAGCAACAAGTTGATCTGCCGGTCAATCCGGATATTGCCTTCACGGCTTCCAGTATCATCAAAATACCCATTATGGTTTCGGTCTTCAAACGTCTTGGCGAGCGACCCGACGAGGAAACTTTGAAGTTGCTGGCAGATATGATTGATAAATCTGGCAATGAAGCTGCCGATTGGCTGATGGACCGCGTCATTGCATCGAATCGCAGCCCGTTGGCAATTCAGGAAGATATGAAAGCCATCGGTCTAACCAATACCTTTCTGGCAGGCTATTTTCGCGAAGGTTCGCCTCTCCTTGCTCTGGTCGAAACGCCAGCCAATACCCGCACCGATGTGAATACCGATCCGGATCCTTATAGCCAGACTACCCCGACCGATATCGGTATGCTGCTTGAAGATATTTATCTTTGTGCAGAAAATGGAGGCGGCGCTTTGATTGCTGCCTTCCCGGGTCAGATCACTCAGGATGAATGTAGGACGATGACTGACTACCTGGCGCGCAATAAGATTGGGGTATTGATCGAAGCTGGCGTTCCAGATGGCACCCGGGTAGCTCATAAACACGGTTGGGTCACGTACAATGGAATCATTAATACTATCGGCGATGCCGGCATCGTTTACACACCCGGCGGTAACTATGTGTTGGTGGTCTTCCTTCACCACCCCGTGCAACTGATTTGGGATTCAGCCTCCCGCTTGATCGCTGACCTTTCCACCGCAGTATATAACTACTACAACCTGCCCCAGCAATGAGCCGGCCTAAGATATTCGGGAGTAAATGGATTGCCTTATAATTGGGGAATACAAAGAGGATATACATATGGATGCCACACTATCGCCAGAATTAAAATCTAGCTTGCACAGCTTTCAAATCGACGAAATCAGCAGTTACCATACTTACACCAGGCTGGCAAGCATCTCAAAAAACGAAGCTAATCGAGCTCTTTTGAAGAAAATCGCCCAGCAAGAAATGATCCACTACCTGATCTGGAAACGCTATACCCAAACAGATGTCAAACCCGATCAGAGTAAAGTTCGGTTTTATTACTGGATCTCAAAGCTGTTCGGTTTGACTTTCGGGGTCAAGCTGATGGAGAAAGGCGAGGAAAAAGCCCAGGTGGATTACCGCCATCACCTGGAAGCCCTTCCCGAAATCGAGCAGGTGCTACAAGAAGAAGAAGTGCACGAAAAAGAACTGCTGGATATGTTCGATGAAGAGAGCTTGAGATATGCCGGTTCGGTTGTTCTGGGTTTGAACGATGCTCTGGTAGAACTCACCGGCGCCCTGGCAGGATTGACCCTGGCTTTTCAGAACACCCGCCTGATCGCTCTGGCTGGTCTGATAACCGGCATCTCGGCTTCGTTATCAATGGCGGCATCCGAATATCTCTCCACCAAGGCAGAAGGGGGCGAGCAAAACCCAAACAAATCTGCTCTTTACACAGGCATCACTTATGTCATCACTGTCCTGGCGTTAATTGCACCCTACTTCATACTTAGAAATTATATTCTCTGTCTGGTAACGACGATTGCGATCGCTATTGTTATCATTGCCTTTTTCAACTACTACATCTCGATAGCGAAAGACTTACCTTTTAGGAAGAGATTTGCGGAAATGAGCGCAATTAGCTTGGGGGTTGCCGCGCTTTCCTTTTTCATTGGCTATCTCATCCGCAATACTTTGGGAATAAATATTTGATTTTCAATGAACAGCCGCCAGCGTTTTAGAGCCACCTTGCAAAATGAGAAGCCAGATCGCATACCCTACCTGGAAGAGGGTATTCGAGAGGACGTTATCAACGCATGGCGCATCGAGGGTTTCCCACCGGATACCGGTCTCGTTCAATTTTTCGACCTTGACCCTCGAGTTGAGATCGAGCCAGAGCTAGACCCACTTCCCTATGAAACCCACTGGCCTAATAACTGCGTTGATTTAACCGAATTCAGACAGCATCTTAACCCTGATGATCCGCGCCGCTTACCAGTCGATTGGGTAGAATTGAAAAATTCCTGGCGTAACAGAGATCGCATCCTCATCCTGAGGGTTCACCGCGGTTTTTTCTTATCACTGGGTGTGGACGACTGGCAGCGCTTTAGCCAGGTTATGTTTCTGATCAAGGACAACCCGTTTTTTATCCAAGAGCTCTTGAAGCTACAAGCTGAATTAGCCGCTCAAGTTGCAGACCGTATTCTGCAGCAAATCGGGGTCGATGCTGCCCTGTTTAGCGAACCAATTAGTGCCAACCACGGACCACTCATCTCTCCCAAAATGTACCGTGAGATGGTCTTAGCGAGCTATCAACCCTTATTGAGGGTATTAGAAAAGCATCAGATCAGTGCCATTATTCTGCGTACTTATGCCAATTCGCGGCAGTTACTACCAGAAATTGTGAAAGCCGGATTCAACTGTCTATGGGCAGTCGAATGCCCCCAAAACGACATGGATTACCGCAGCATCCGAGCTGAATATGGGCAACAGCTCCGCTTGATCGGTGGGATCAATGTAAACGTTTTGCGAGAGGGGGAAAAAGCCATCCGGCAAGAAGTTGAAGAAAAAGTACCCGAATTGATGAGCAGCGGTGGTTACATCCCGCTCCTCAATGGCCGGGTGCGCGCTGGCGTCTCTTTTCGGAATTACCGTTATTACCGCCACATACTTAAGCAGGTAACCTTGTAATAATTTGATTCTGTTGTTCCCCTGATCCATATTAGGTAAGAAAAAGGTTCTTAACTAAACCTGCGGAATAGATTGAGATGGCTTTACAAAAATATTTGCACGAATTAACCGACCGAGGACGGCTTGTCACAATAACCGAACCGGTCTCGAAGACTTATCAGATTTCCTCGTTGCTCAAGAAGTTGGAGCCTAAACCAGTCTTATTCGAGCAGGTGATTGACTCACCCTTCCAGGTGGTTGGGAACCTGTTTTGCAGCAAGGCATCTTTTGCGGAGTATTTCAGTATTCAAACCGCTGAGATCATTCCCAGGTTGATCACAGCTATCGACCAGCCTCGTAAATGTGAGGAGGCACCGATTGCGCCCTGCCAGGAGGTAATTGACATTCGTCCAAACCTCGAAAACTACCCGATCTTACGTCATTTCATGAACGATGGTGGCAACTATATTACCTCTGGAGTAGTCATCGCCAAACACCCAATCTATGGTCACAATGTTAGCTTTCACCGCATGATGCAATTCTCGGATCGCGAAATGGCAATCCGGGTGGTTGCTCATCGGCATTTCGACCATTATTTGAATGATCTGAAAGAGGTCGAGGTCGCGGTATGTATAGGTGTATCGCCGAACCTCTTGATCGCAGCTGGTACATCCGTAGCTATGGGTATCAACGAGCTTGAAATCGCCAACGCCCTTGAACCTCTCGCGGTCGTACGCGCCAAGACGGTAGATGTATATATCCCGGCCGAAGCTGAATTCGTGCTCGAGGGAACAGTCTATCTGGATCGCCGCCATCCCGAAGGCCCCTTTGTCGATCTCACGGAAACCGAAGATATTGTCCGCTATGAACCGGTCTTCGAAGTCAAGACCATTACCCATCGCAAAGAGGCTATCTGGCAGGCACTCCTTTCGGGAGGGTTGGAGCATAAGATGTTGATGGGAATGCCCAGAGAGGCAACCATTTTCAAAGAAGTGAACAAGGTGGTCAAATGCCTGGATGTATACCTAAACCCAGGCGGATGTTCCTGGCTACACGCTATCGTTAAAATCGAAAAACGTAAGGAAGATGACGGCAAGAAAGCTATCCAGGCAGCATTTACTGGCCACCGTTCGTGTAAACATGTCTTTATTGTCGATGATGACATCGATATCTACAACCCTCAGGAAGTAGAGTGGGCAATGGCAACCCGCTTTCAGGCTGACCGTGACCTGGTGATTATAGGTAAGGAACCTGGCTCGAGCCTGGATCCCAGCGCACAGCCAGAAACCTATCTGACAACCAAAGTCGGTTTTGATTTGACCAAACCGCTTGTCGCGCAAGGAAAGAGCTTTGCTAAAGTGCGCTACCCGGAAATTGATGACACCAAAATTGTCAAAGATTACCTCCCCAAGTAAATTCCGATTGCCATTATCATGTCCCTCGAACTCACCCAAATCGAACAAAACATGCTAGCTGGAGAACATGGATTCGCAGCCCGAAAATCGATGGAAATTCTGGTAGCCTTGGCGAAAATCTACGCCGCTGATCGGATGATCCCGGTTTCTTCCGTGCAGGTAGCGGGGGTAAGTTATGACAATCTTGGAGACGCCGGCCTAGAATTTATCGAAACGATGGCCGATGGAGGCGGAAAAGCCAGGGTACTGACTACCTTGAATCCCGCCGGGATAGATATCCAAGATTGGCAACGGCTGGGCGTTGATGAGCAGTTTGCTAAAAAACAAAAACAAATCCTCACAGCCTTTGCCCGTATGAATGTGATCACCACCTGCACCTGTACGCCATACCTGGCTGGAAATCTACCTCATTATGGGGAGCATATCGCCTGGGCAGAAAGCAGCGCGGTTTGTTACGCTAATTCGGTCATTGGCGCCAAAACGAATCGCGAGGGTGGACCAAGCGCTCTGGCATCTGCGATTACCGGTGTCACACCGCAATATGGTCTCCACCTGACTCATCATCGTAAACCAGATTTGTGTGTAGAGGTAACGGATAAACCCGATCATTCCTCTGAGCAACTTGCCACATCCTGGTTTGGAGCTTTGGGTAAGATCATCGGGCAAGAACTCGAAAGAAAAGCGGCAAAACACATCCCGTTGATCCGTGGTCTTCCTGGCGCATCTTTGGAGGAGTTAAAATCTTTCTGCGCCAGCATTGCCACTTATGGAGGTGTAGGGCTATTTCACATGGAAGGCATTACGCCGGAGGCGGATTTGTTTGAACATCCACCGGATATTCTGCGAATCGAAGCAGGAGCTGTCGATCAAATGGCTGAGGCGATGAGACAAATAACTTCAACCGAGGTGGATTTCATCAATCTCGGATGCCCCCATCTTTCAATTAAGGAAATTGCTTACATAGCTCATCGTCTGGAGGGTCATTCAGTTAATCGCGAATTTTGGATTACCACTGCCCGAACCACAAAACAAATCTCCGATATGATGGGTTATACCCAAATTATCGAACGAAGCGGCGTCAAGTTTGCAGCGGATACCTGTTGCATTGTGGCTCCAATAAAGGGCAAGTACCATACCCTGGCAACGGATAGTGCTAAGGCATGTTATTATGGCTATGCGAAGAACGCATTCGATATCTATTTCAACTCATTGGATGATATCCTCAACCTGGCTATTCAGGATGCCAACCGGGAGCAATCAGCATGATCCTGCGCGGACGGAGCATCTACCCTGGTACTGCCCAGGGTGAAGCTCTGGTTTCTTCTATGCGGATTTCTTTCTTCGGGGGGGTCGATCCCGAAACAGGCGTGGTTTTAGAAAAAGATCACGAACTCGAAGGACAATCCGTGGCAGGTAAAATCCTTATCTTCCCCACCGGCAAGGGCTCCACCGTTGGCTCTTACACTATTTACCGATTGAAAAAAAACCGCGCAAACCCCTCCGCAATCCTCAATGTACATTGTGAACCTATCACCGCAGTGGGTTGTATCCTGGCAGAAATCCCCTGCATCGATCAAATTGAGATCGAAAAGTTCAAGACTGGCATGTTTCTTCACGTCAATGCTGACATCGGCGCGATCGAAATCATCCAAAATGATGATCTAAAGCCGTTAAAATAAACCGATTCTGGAATTTCTGATGAAACGAAGATTTTTACTTGCTGGGCTTTTTTTATTCGCGACGATAGCTTGTAGCACATTTTCAGCTATACCAAACCGGATCCTGCAACCGGAAACCGATCTGCTTGTTCCAACATTTTCAAACCCAGGTTTGCCAGACCCGGAGGTCAAAATCACCGCTGCAACCCTAACGGCAGTTCCTGTGGTTGAGCATACCCTCACGCCTGCAGCTCTCACCCCTAACGGTAGTGAGAACGTTGGCTCATCTGAGGAACAAACCCCGGTAGGGCTTGAGACGGCCACGAAGTGTGGCGAAGCTCTTATTGCCAGGGTCTCTACTCCCCTCGAATTTACTAAAGATTTATTTGAGCATCATGCTCAGGGGGTTTTCTTAATTGTGATCTTAGAGATGCAAAATTTGTCTCCTCAACCCATCCAGATATGGGATGGCGATTATATCGTGGAAGCTCAGGTTACCGATAAAACCATTAGTTATCCTATCCAAAAAGCAGCTACCGGATATTTATTTATCACCCGAGGAAAATATCTCAGCCAGGATCAGATAAAACCTGGTGAAAAATGGGCAACTTACCTGGCTTTCGATGTCGATCCCCACGGAACTGGTTGGACATTAGTAGTAAAACCGGGTTATGAAATCAACCAGCAGATATGCGAAGTTCAGATCGCATTAACTGAATGAGTTTGCTTGCCTTCTAAATACTCACAAGGTTATTCAGACCAGCTCTTAAAAAAGCTGTCGAATAATAACGATAAAAGATATGCATTGTCCGCGAAAAACTTGATGGACAAGATGACTTTTTGTCCTACGATGATTGCAGTGATAGATCGCGTTATACGAGACAACCCCCATTATTCCCTGTAGCGCAATATTCATGTTACGAGACAACCTCTAGTATTTCCTATAGCGCAACATTCATGTTGCGAGATAACCCAAATTATCCCCTGTAGCGTAACATTTATGATGCAGGCGATATCAATATCGCCTTCCGATTTGATTGCGGCACCCTTCGCAGAGCCGCTCTATGCACCCCTTGAGAGAAACAAATCACGGATTTAGGATTTGCGGTCTCCAAGCTGGATCGAATTCGACAGAAGGAAAATCCGTCAACCGGATACGCCCGGCGCCGCTCGCGGATGATATGTAAATATCATGATTCTTTCCATCTGGCCAACTTTCGAAAACAATCCACAAACCATCCGGAGAATATTTCGCTTCCCTGGAAGGTATAGGTCCAAGATTTAACGGATACTCATGATAAACCCCTTCGATCTTTGAAGCAGTCGTTAAACGGGGTACACCCCCAGGTTTATCAGTTTGGGTAAAAAGGATCACATTCTCATCCAGTGACCAAGCTGGATAGGAATTCATCTTGAAGCCGCTATGGGTAAAGGGTATCTGGTTCGAACCATCCTGGTTCATGACCCATATATCCGATGGGCCCTCCTGCCTTGATACATACGCAATCCGCTTGCCATCGAAGGACCAGGCTGGTTGCATATCATGAGAATATTGTCCTGATAGCCGGATGGGGGTGTTGGTTGCAAAATCCATTAAATACAAGCGCGGTCTATCGCTTACGCGAACCGAAGAAAAAGCGATATACTGCCCATCTGGTGACCAGGTTGGATTGAAATCGCCACCCGGCAGGCTTGGCAATGGTGTAAGATTTGACCCATCATAGTTGATGATGAACAGGCCTGAACCGGGATATATTTCATCATTCCCATTGCACGGTGAAACAAATATCAACCGCATTCCATCTGGAGACCAGGCTGGCTGGCAGGCGCCCTCGGGCATATCGGTAACCTGGCGCAGGTTACTGCCATCGAGGTGGATCACCCATAATTGAACTATTCCGGAACGGTCAGACGCAAATACGATTTCTCCTCCACCCCCGCCGATCGGGGTAGGTTGAACCGTCACGATTGGGCTGGCTACGTTTGCCCCCGGAGAAGATGTTGGATTGAATGGTTTTTGAATCACCTGGCTGGTACCAGTTGGGGAATCCTGGGCGAATGAGGTTACAGTTGGGGAGGTTATATAGGTAGATCGGAGGTTTATCGCGCTCGCGAGGGTAGGAGTCGAAAACGGCATCTGGCCTGACTGGTTTTGGCGAGAATTCCAGACAAAGTAAATTAATACTATTAAAATGACTATAGATCCAAGTAGTAGAATACCCTTTGTGATGTAGGGATTACGCCAAAATTGCGCTGGATATAGTTCCGCTTGAACTTCTGATAAACCCAATGATGGTAAAGAGGCTTCATCGATACCCTTTCCCAAAACGAATCCAGGTTCATTCGGGTTAGCGTTCGATTGTCCGAGTGCCGCTTGGGATGAACGGCTTTGAATTTTTTCATCCTGTAGTGGGTATTTACCCAACAACGCTTGCTTGAAATCCTGAGCGTTATGGAAGCGGTCATCTGGACGGATCGCCAAAGCTTTTTCCAGGACGCTGGCTAACTCAGGAGATACTTTAGGGTTGCGCTTGCGAACCGGTGTTAATTCAATTTGACCCATAGCACGCGCCAGGGCGTCTTCCGGAAGGCTGCCGGTAATCGCCGCATAAAGCGTCGCGCCTAATGAATATAAATCGGAGCGATGATCGGTCCGAGAAGTTCCATATTGTTCGGGCGGTGAGTAACCAGGCGTCATTGCCCGCGCTCCGCCAGTGGTCATCTGGTCGGTTTCAACGATCTTAGCCAAACCAAAATCGACCAGAAAAATTTGACCGGTTTGCGTAATTTTTACATTCCCCGGTTTGATATCTCGATGCACAATCGGTTGCGTCCGGGTATCCAGATACTGTAAAGCATTACATATTGCCACTCCAACTTTGACGATCTCTTCTTCGGATAACACCCCTAACCGATCCATCTGCTGGCGTAGGTCTTCCCCTTCGATGTAATCCATAACCAGGTACTGACCCTGGTTCTCGATCACGAAATGATCGGTAACCCGCGGCAGATTGGGGTGACGTAAGTTCGCGAGGATGGTAGCCTCGCGCCAGAATTGGCGCGAATATTCTTCCGAAGTAAATAAATTCTCCTTCAGGGCGACTTCGAGGCCCAGATTCTCATCCATGGCGCGGTAAACAGCTCCCATTCCTCCCTTGCCTAGGATCTCCAAAATGCGGTAGCGATTATTGATCAGCGTGCCGGCTTCTAATGGCATGGTATTAACAAACAAATGCAACCAAATATCTACCCACGAAAGAATTGACTAAATATCTAGGTTGCGCACCTCTTTCGCGTGGGTCTGGATAAATCGCCGCCGGGGTGGCACAGCGGAGCCCATCAACATATCGAAGGTTCGATCAGCTTCAGCGGCATCGTCTACGGTAACCAGCAGCAAGGTGCGTTTCAACGGATCCATGGTCGTCTCCCATAATTGGGTCGGATTCATCTCCCCCAAACCCTTATACCGAGAGATCGAAGCTTTGTCAGCTTTATCGTTGAGTTCTTTTATTTTTCGGTTTTTATCTCCCTCCGTATAAGCATAGCTTATCTGGTTTTTATAAGCTATCCGATAAAGGGGAGGCTGAGCAATATACAGATGCCCCTCTTCGATCAGCGCTTGCATATAGCGGAAAAAGAAAGTCAATAAGAGCGTTCGAATATGGCTGCCATCCACATCCGCATCGGTCATGATAATAACCCGCCCATATCGCAAACCGGAGAGATCAAAATTGTCTCCTATACCCATTCCAAGGGCGGAAATCAACGCCTTGACTTCATTATTAGCCAGGATTTTATCCAAACGAGCTCTTTCAGTATTCAGAATTTTGCCTCGTAAAGGCAGGATAGCTTGAAAATGCCTGTCTCGACCTTGTTTTGCGCTTCCACCAGCTGAATCACCCTCGACGATAAACAATTCGGTCTTTGATGAATCACGTTCCGAACAATCGGCCAGTTTGCCCGGCAGGGTTAAGCTCTCTAACGCTGATTTTCGGATCACAAGATCCCGCGCTTTGCGAGCTGCATCCCGCGCTCTGGCAGAGGTCAGGCATTTCTGAACGATCGCTTTTCCTGCGGATGGGTTCTCTTCCAAAAAGGTGCTAAACGCTTCACCGACAATCTGTTGCACCAGAGCTTGAACTTCAGGATTCATGAGTTTGACTTTTGTCTGGCTTTCAAACTGAGGGTCAGGGTGTTTGATACTGACAATGGCTGTCAAACCTTCTCGGGTATCGTCGCCGCTAAAATTTGGATCGGCATCCTTTAAAATGCCGCTTCGCCTGGCATAATCGTTGATCGTTCGGGTAACCGCTGCTCGTAAGCCAGTAAGATGCGTACCGCCATCGATTGTATTGATGGTGTTAGCAAAAGCATATACCGATTCCGCATAAGCATCGGTATATTGAATGGCAGCATCAATTGTGATCCCATCCATCTCCTTTTCAACATGGACAACTGGATGTAGAGTTTCCCGATTGCGATTCAGATAACGAACAAAAGATGTGATCCCCCCTTCGAAATAGAAGGTCATCTCACGATCGACCCGCTCATCCAACAAAAAGATAGTTACGCCGCGGGTGACAAATGCCATCTCACGGAAGCGCTGGACGAGATTGTCGAATCGGTAATCCAGGTCTCCTTTGAAAATCTCGGGGTCGTACTTGAATGTAGTGCGGGTGCCAGTTTCATCTTTCGATGACTTCCCGATTACCTGAACCGGACCAACCGGATAACCGCGTTCATAGCGTTGGTAATGAATCTTAGCTTCTCGCCTGACCTCAACTTCACACCATTCGGAAAGCGCATTCACAGCCGAAACACCCACGCCATGCAAGCCACCAGACACCTTGTAACTACTCCCACCAAATTTACCCCCAGCATGGAGCACAGTCATAACAATCTCAAGCGCTGGTTTTTTCATTTGGGGGTGAATATCAACCGGTATACCCCGACCATTATCCTCGACTGTCACACTGCGATCGGGATGAATGATCACATCGATGCGATCGCAAGCCCCAGCCAGAGCTTCGTCAATCGAGTTGTCGACAACTTCATAGATCAAATGATGCAAAGCCTTAATATCCGTGCCGCCAACATACATACCAGGTCGTCGGCGGACCGCTTCTAGGCCTTCCAAAACCTGGATATCCTTTGCATCGTAAGAGAAAGAGTTCCCTTTAACCACCAAAACCTCCGTTAATCAAAATCGCTTCACTTTGTATCGACTGAGAATAATTTCATTTAATCCACTACAAAAGGCTTGTCTTTAACGCAAAGACGCAAAGCCGCCAAGATTTTCAGAAAGATGCTTTTTTTATCTGCTTCAACCAATCTTTTTCTCAATTTTTTTAGGCAACTTTTCAATTTCTTTGCGTCTTAGCGGCTAGACGTTAAATATTTTACCTTTTTGCAGTTCAGTCATTATTGTTATTGCAGAAAGGCATTATGTTTGACTTGTTTTAATACTTCCTCAACCCATTGGGTTGCATCCCGGTAATAGATGAATGTTGCCGCTAATAAGCCAGTTGAGATAAACCCATGTCCAGCCAGACCTACGAGCGTTAGCCATGACGCATCCTTGGGTACCCTCCAGAGGACATCCAACCCCTCGCTTAAAACCACCACAATAAGAAACAGGAGAGTAGTGCCCGGAAAAGTATAGCGAACCAGACGTAAACTGTTTAATATCGAGCTCCAGGCTTCCTTATGATCGATAAAAATTCCATGCGGTGAAAACACAAGCGGGAAAAGCAACCAAACTAGCACACCACCCCCAATAAAGAGCCCTATATTTCCACCTGCTGCTCCCCCAAAAGCAAATGCGCTGATCAAACAACTGACCGGTATGCTAATTACCACAAGGAGTGTGAACCAAAATAATGATAACAGTATCACCTGATAAGCAGCCCATATGCATTGTCGAAAGGCATCCGCTCCAACTGTTTTACCGGATAGCGTAACCTGTGCGACTGCCCAAAAATATATCGTTCCGAACAGTAATCCTACCAGCATAAGCGTCACAAACCCAATGCCTAACGAGGATATCGAAGATACTTCAAAATCCAACCGTGCCCCAACTGGGGTAACCCCAGGTTGGATGGAAACCATTAAACTTGGTACACCTACCGGATAAGTGCGCAAGATCGAAAAGAGGTTTAATTTTTCGGATACCAACAGCCACAAATCTCGATTGATTTTCATCAAATTCGATAGATCAGGGTCATCCATACCCGGTAAGGTAGTCATGGATTCGAAGAATCCTTTCATTAACCGGTATATCCTTAATCGTGGGCCCAGCCAGAGAAACAGATCCAGAAAAATCGGAAAGAGCGCCAGACCAAAGTGATTGGTTATGGCATCGAATCCGGCAATCAGCGATTGAAACAGCCTGGGTGGGTTAGGCAAAATCTTGGTATCCGAAATACTCATAATTGTGAAAATTGTACCATAGGCAGATAGACAAAATGCCATTGAAACCCCCATAATACAAGCACCACCCAGGTGGCACTGACCTAACGCCAGCGATCGGGAGGTAAATCGATAAACTTCATTTACCTTTGTTCAGATACTTTCTAAACCACATTATACTCTCGGATTAAACGCCCTTCTGCAAAGCGCGCCAGGTCGAGCATAGAAACGTCAATGCTTTGAAATTTCCCATCGAGGATGATCTCAGCCATTAATTTTCCGGAGATCGGCCCGTGCATGAAACCATGTCCTGAAAAACCGCCTACAACGTAAAAACCTTCTAGCGGTGTTTTCCCGTATATGGGGTGGGCATCTGGCGTGACTTCGTATAACCCGGCCCAATGCGACACCAGACCAGCCTTTTCGAGCAGGGGCATACGCGCGACCGCCGCTTCGAGGTTCACAAGCTCAAAGGCTTCGTCCACGTTCTGGCTGAAGCTGGCGGTCTCATTCGGATTGGACATTCCGGTCAAGAGGCCCTCTCCTTCGCGGTGGAAATAGAGGGATTGAGCGAAGTCGATGACGAACGGAAAATCTGCAGGCAACTCTGGCAGTGGTGTAGTGGTCAGCATCTGGCGGCGTAGGGGTGTAATGGGGATGTTGATTCCGGCCATTTTCCCGATCAGACCAGCCCAGGGCCCAGCCGCGTTGACCACGATTGGGGATGTGACGGAGCCCCTGGATGTTTCCAAACCTTTGACTTTCCAACCTTCGACCTTCAAACCAATCACTTCTACATTGTTTAGCGCTACGACCCCCATTCGTTGCGCTGCTCCGATGTAGCCCATGACAACGCTATTCGGGTCCGCTAGACCATCGTTGGGGTTGAATGTTCCTGCCAGGGCGTCCTCGAAGCGCATCAGAGGTACTCGCTGGCGGGTTTCGTCGCCAGTTAACCACTCGGTTTGAACGCCAAGTTTATGCTGGAGTAGCACGTTTCGGCGAAAATATTCCACATCTTCGGGCTTTGTGAGGATGAAGAGATAACCGCACTTTCGGAGATTGATTTCCTGCCCGATCTCGTCCTTGAAGCGCTCGAGCATCGGCAGGCTTTCCAGCGAGAGTTTGATGTTGATCTCGGTAGAGAACTGGTAGCGCACACCACCTGCGCAACGTCCCGTCGCCCCTGTCCCGAATAATTCCTCCTTTTCGAGCAGGACGATGTTCTTCGCGCCGCGCTTTGCCAGGTGATAGGCCGCGCTGGCGCCCATCACGCCGCCCCCGATGATCACGATATCTGCTGTGTTTGGCAACATTTTTATTCTTCCAGGTTTGATTGGTGAATTCGAATTCGGCCAGGCTCAACATTCCATAATTGCCCTTCCATTTTGTTGCGCTGTATGGCTTGTAAATATTCTCGAATCAATGCTTCAAGCAATGAAAGGTTTGGGGTTTTGGGAAGGCGAATGACCATGATACCTCCCGATGTTTGCGGTGGAAAGCGGGTGGCATCCGAAAAATCCAGGTCGAACGTCACCAGGCATCTTCCTTCCTTTTTGCAGGCAGAATAAAAGACCTGGCTCGACGCGCCACTGAGCGACTCATCCAGGATTGTTTGAACATCGTGACCCGCTTCCTTGAAAATATTTGATGTTCGCGTTCCAAAGTTTTCATCGAGTTCGAATTTCATGTGACTTCTCTGGTGGGTATCAATATATAACGTTCGCGCGACATTTCGGCCCCGTAGGCAATTGCGGCCAGGATGTCTTCATGCGTCAGTTGCGGATATTCGACAAGCACTTCATCTATTGTCATGCCGTTGGCGAGGAAATCCAGGATCAAAGAAACCCAAATGCGCGTGCCTCGAATGGTGGGCTTGCCAAAACATACGTTGGGATCAATCGTAATTCTTTCGAGAAGAGGATTCATCTTTCAACTCCTTTACCAATTTACTTGTTGGCCGATTCCCATTTTATCAGCATTCCTCATTGCCAATTGCGTGGCTATCGCATCCTGCCCGGTGACCCCGACCGATTTGAAATCCGTTCTTACTTCCACTAACTGGCGTCTGGCTTTTTTCCCCAGCACTATCACAATAATATAAACGCAGAGGATGTGGATAACCCTCTGCGTTTGATGTCCGCCTGTTTGTTTATTCCATACCCAGGTAGGCTTTTTGAACCATCGGGTTCTTCTTCAGATTATCGACCGTATCTTTCAATACGATTTCACCAGTCTGCAAAACATAACCGCGACTTGCGATAGTGAGTGCCATCAACGCGTTTTGCTCAACCAGGAGGATAGTCGTGCCCTCCTTGTTGATCTCCTTGATGGTTTCGAAAATGCTCTCGACCAGCACCGGCGCCAGTCCCATGGATGGTTCGTCCATCAGGAGCAGACGGGGATGCGCCATTAGGGCGCGCCCGGTAGCAAGCATTTGTTGTTCGCCGCCCGAAAGCGTGCCAGCCACCTGATTGCGGCGCTCTTTGAGTCGCGGGAACAGGGCAAAGACGCGTTCCATATCCACAACGATTTCGTCCTTGTTTTTACGGATATACGCGCCCATATCCAGGTTTTCAGCCACAGTCAAGCGAGAGAAGATATGGCGCCCTTCGGGTACCATCGCCATACCTTTGTAAACGAGCTCATGCGGCTTGTAATTAGCCAAATCCTCGCCTTCCAGCCGGACGTGACCCTCGCGCGGTCTCATGACCCCGGTAATCGTGCGCAGTGTGGTGGATTTTCCTGCGCCATTTGCACCGATCAATGTGACAATTTCGCCTTTTTCCACGCTCAGCGAAACGCCTTTCAGGGCATGGATGTTGCCATAATACGAGTGGATACTTTCAACTTCAAGTAATGGCATAGTTAAATCCTCCGGCTAGGCTGCTGTTGTAGACAAAGCCTTTTCCTCGCCAAGTCCGCTGGCTGCGCCTCGTCCGAGATAGGCTTCGATCACGCGCGGGTTTTTCTGAATCTGGGCTGGAACGCCCTCCGCGATCTTCTCGCCAAAGTCCAGCACCGTGATTAACTCCGATATGCCCATCACCACCCGCATTTGGTGTTCAATAAGCAGGATAGTTATTCCTAACTCATCTCTTAGGTGTCGGATGAAGTTCATCATCTCCTGTGTTTCACTGGGGTTCATCCCAGCGGTCGGCTCATCAAGAAGCAGCAAATGGGGTTTGCTAGCCAGAGCGCGAGCGATCTCCAACCGGCGTTGTTGGCCATAGGGCAGGTTTTTTGCCATCAGGTCGCCTTTTCCAGTCAGACCGACAAACTGAAGCAGTCGTTTTGCCTCTTCTACCGCAGCATGTTCCTCGCGCATCGTACGTGGGTCGCGCAAGATACCACCGATCAGTCCGGACTTCAGGTGGGGGTGCATCCCGACCAGGATATTTTCAACCGCGGTCATGTTCTGAAATAGACGGATGTTTTGGTAGGTGCGAGCCACGCCTAAATATGTGACCCGATCAGGAGAGAGACCGGTAATGTTTCTACCATCAAGCAAGATCTCACCTTCTTCCGGAGTATAGAACCCGGTCACGCAGTTGAAGAATGTGGTCTTACCCGCACCATTAGGCCCAATAATGCTATGGATACCTTGTTCTTTGACCTCAAGGTCTATCCTACCCAACGCTTCCAGACCACCAAAACGCTTGGTAACTTTATTTGCAATTAAAACGGCCATGAGTTTATCTCCTGCTTGCCAGGTTGTTGAGTATGGGTTGAGGTTCTTCTGAGGGTGCTGCATCTTCCTCATGCAGCTCCAATCTACGCCGGGCTTCGGGCATTAGACCTTCCGGTCGGGTTAACATCATGGCGACCAACAATGCCCCGTACACCAGGTAGCGGTATTCAGCAAATTCTCGTAGAATTTCGGGTAAGCCCATTAGGACCAAACCACCGACGAGAACGCCGGGGATGCTACCCATGCCGCCGATGATGATCAGTGATAGCACATTGATCGAAACCAGGAATTGGAAACTTTGGGGATAGGCGGATGATAGCTTGGCTGCAAAAAGGGTTCCGCCTAATCCAGCAAAAAATGCACCACTCATAAAAGCCAGCAGTTTTGTGGCTACGTGGTTGATGCCCATCGCCTTGGCGACGTCTTCGTCCTCGCGCAGAGCCATCCACGATCGGCCAAGACGTGAATCCTTCAGACGAACAGCAATGAACGTGGCAATCGCAATGCCTACCAGGATTACATAGTATAACTTTTGCTGTGATCCGAGATCGAGTGAACCAATAACAGGATGGGCAATATGTTGTATGCCCTGCGTACCGCCTAACCAGGGGCGTAGCCAGTCCGAAAGAACCAGCAGTCGTACGATCTCGCCAAATCCCAGGGTGACGATCGCCAGATAGTCGCCGCGCATTTTAAGCACCGGCAGACCTAGCACGAAGCCGGACAAGACTGCAACACCCAGGGCAAAGGGCAAAGCTTGCCAGTAAGTCAAAGGTGTAGCTATCAGCTCCGGTGATGTCAGTACACCCATCATATAAGCGCCGATGGCGAAGAAAGCCACATACCCCAGGTCTAATAGGCCAGCAAATCCAACCACAATATTCAACCCCAGCCCCATTAAGATATATAGACCTACTGTATCCAGAATATCACTGAAGAAAACACCCAGAACGCGAGGCAGAAGGATCATGATTAGCGCCAGCACCGCCAGGGTACCCCATCGCACCCATTGTTTCTGCTTTGGGCTTTGATTGTTGATCCGGGTTTGCTTGGAGCGACCATAACGCCAATAGGTTATTGCTCCGATCAATACCAGCAGGAAAATGGCCCCGGGAATAGTTAATCCACTATGGGCGAACATCCATTTTATCAGGAGAGCCGCAAACCCCCAGCTCTGGATAACAGTCATGATTAGGTCTCTCAACAAACCAATCAGGGTAACCCATAGAATTGCCTGGCTGAGAGTAGCGCGGATCCGCGCTGGAAACATTAAGAAAGCCGATCCAATCAAACCAGTGATTGCTGTAATAGCAAATAACAGGGCAATTCCCGGCCCCAACCCGAGGCCAAAGGTTAGAAGTTTGTACAACTCTGGTGAGGCATTTACGAACATGTTGCGCAGGTTGATCACCTGGCCGAGGCCAATTAACGCTGCCAGAATGGCGCCGCTGGATAGACCGGCAAGCGCACCATTCACTAGAGTGTTAATGGTCTTTGTCGCAGCGCGGCGGGTGGTTACGTAGGCAAAGATTAATATAGGGGCAAATACGAAGACATGTCCCATCGAAATCACACCACTAATGATCATTTTTTGATCTAGTGCTACTACGATGCCAACCAGGCAGAGCAAGAGAACGACAGCTCCCCCTATCAAACCGCTGCGGATCGCTTCGACCCAAATGGAAGATTTGCGTATCATAGCTTTCTCCTCCTCACGCCTTTGTCTCAGTAATACGTTCGCCCAGGATACCCGACGGGCGGAATATCAAGATGAGTACAAGAACGACAAAGGCAATTGCATCTTTCAATTGTGACGGGTTAACAACTCCCAGACCATCCAGGAATAAGTTTGGGCCGATCGATTCAATTAATCCCAGTAACATAGCTCCGACAAACGCGCCAGCTACATTACCGATGCCACCCAGGACGGCCGCGGTAAAGGCTTTAATGCTCGGGATGAAACCCATGAAAAACCAGACTACTGGGTACAGGAGAACATAGAGAATGCCAGCCGCACCCGCTGCTGCACCACCCAGGGCAAAGGTGAAGACGATGATGCGATCCACATCAATGCCCATTAGTTCAGCTGCCTCCTTGTCTTCGGAGACGGCGCGCATGGCTCTGCCTATCTTGGTCCATTGCACAATCCCATAAAGAATTACCATCATTAATATTGCACCGAGGATCACGACGACTTGTATTTTGTAAACTTGAACCCCGAAGACGTTCCACGATCCTTGCAAGCTGGTCACTGTAGGATACCCCTTAAAGCCAGAGCCATAAAGACCGCGGAATGTATACTGCAAGAAAAATGACGCCCCGATGGCGGTGATAAGAGGTACCAAGCGAGGCGCGTAGCGTAATGGCCGGTAGGCAATTCGTTCTAATAGCATTGCTACGATTGCTGAAACAGCCATTGCCAGCAAGGTGATGAGGAGCATGCTAATAAGCGGCTGTTTGTTCAGATAACCCGATTGCGCCAGCGAGTTGGCCAGGAATACAGCCGTAAACGGCCCGCTCATAAAGACCTCGCTATGGGCAAAATTAATCATCTTGAGAATGCCATAAACCAGTGTATATCCCATGGCGATCAGAGCATATACACCGCCAACGGCCAGTCCTTTTATCGTGAGATCAAGCCAGACACTGGTTTCATACTTTCCCGATTGGAGCGTCTTGATGGTGCCTATGACAACAATCCCCGCGATAGCTAAACCAATTGCCCAGACCATAATATCAGTAAAAGTAATACGTTGACGCCAGGTACGGAGCATCTTTACCTCCTTAATACCCTTACAATGAATGGAGATTTCATAAAAGAGGGGCGAGTAGAGTCTCGTCCCTCAAGTGTTTTATCGCATTGTAACGTTAGTGACTGAATTATGGCCAGATCTTCTCAGGTGGATATTGGGCAACGTTGTACTTGTATACAGCGATGTGCGGATCGGCGCAGTCGCCGGTCGGTGTGCAGGTCAGGTTGCCGGTTAATCCCTTGAAGTCCTTGGTGGCAAATAGCGCATCGCGCAACGCCTGGCGCCCAATGTGCAGCGTGCCATCCGCATCGACTACAGCAACCTTCTCGATTGCAGCCTTGATCATCATGAAGGCATCGTAGGAATGGGCATGGAATATGCTGATCGGCTGTGTACCGAATTTCGCTTTATAAGCCGGCAAGAATTTATCATTGTAATCTGAACCGAAGGTTGTAAAGTCTGGGCTGGAATTCATGAATCCGATAACATCATCACCGGCTGCTGCCACTACATCCGGCGAGAACAGGCCATCTGCACCCATCAGGTAAACATTCTCCAGTCCGGGGGTAGTCTTGGCCTGGCGGATGATCAGACCACCAGCGGGTAGGAAGATCGGGAAGTAGATGAACTCCGGTTGGCCGGTTGCGATATCAGCTAGCACCGAGGTCATATCGGTTTGGTTTGGATCCACGGCGGTCTGCAAAGTAATTGTACCGCCCATCTTCTTGAATTCCTCGGCAAAGACCTGTTGCAGTTTATCGGCATACAGGCTGCCATCATGGATGGTGGCTGCTTTCTTGACCTTCAGGGACTCCCAGGCAAACGTGGCTGCTGCTTTACCCTGGACCAGGTCGTTATGAGCTGTACGCAGGTAACCCGGATAGTTGTTCGAGTTGCCAGCCTCGGTCAGGTCCGGTGCGGTGTTAGAGGGTGAAACCACCGAGAAGCCAGCCTTTGAGAGCATGGGCAGAGCTGCGCGAGCTTCGCTCGAGCAGGATGTACCGATCACAGCTACGATCGTGGAATCGGCTGCCAGCTTGGTGCCGGCTGCCTGGCCACCTTCGGCGCTGCAGCCGCCATCTTCGCCATCAAACTTGACAGCATGGTTCAGGATCTTGCCACCACTATCGTCAATGGCGATCTCGACACCGTTGCGGGAGTCAACGCCCAGAGTTTCATTCGGGCCGGCTACTACCAGCAGGTAGGCTATATGAATAGGATCAGTGGGACCAACATCCACACAGCCAATGGCATCGGTGCATGTGAAGGGTTGCGCCTTCGGGCCACAAGCAGTGAGGATCATACTGATGATCATCAACGTAGATAACAAAACGAGCAAACGCTTATTCATGTTCTTATTCCTCCTAGATATTTTAAATAAAATTTTGTTCCCGCAATTGCGGGTGAACGACAATCTAGCAAACGAAGCTATTCAGTGTCGGCCTCACCTCCTCTCGGTGAAATATTCCACGGGTTCTATTATTATAGGGAAAAACCAAGAAAAATTCTTGCTCATGTAATGATACATACGCCAGAAGTAAAAAATACTTAATATATTTATCATAATGCGAATTACTAATATGGTCAAGGTATTTTTTGTTATTTGTTATTGTTCAGCCACTCACCAGTCATTGCCAAGTTCAGAAAAGAATACGCATTTGAATTTGTAAACGACGTTCCTGCCCGAGTGGGAGAGATACAAACTCATCCCGTGCTCGGGCGAATAGACTACAACGGCAACCAGTTTCCCAATCCCTTCTCTTTAGCCCGGCGATAAATTTCGGGAGCGACTGCCATATCGTCCATAGCCAGACCCAGGTTTATGGCTAGCGTACGTTCTTTCTCGTCTTTCCGTCCCGGCTTGGATCCGATCACCAACTCGCCCAAATCGGTATCCGGGTCGGGCGTCTGCTGAAAATAGCCGATAGTCTTGTAATACTGAAACTGGGCGTGATCGTCGGTGCTGATGCGATCCATCTGGGCCAGCGCTTCCCCTGTCCAGTACGAGTCAAAATCCACCGCCGAACCAAAAGCGCCCGGTTTGAGCCAGTTCTTTTCGATGGTAGGCTTGGGGTGTTTGAGAATCGGGCCCGATGTCACCACTATATCCGATTCAACCACTGCCTCCCTCGGCTGTGCGACGCTTAACACCTCAAAGTCAAATTTGACCTTCATCTCAGCGACATATTTCTCTTGTACCTCGGGTAAAATGTCATAAGCATAGACGCGTTTGATGGGGAAAAGACAGGCCAGCGCTTCAAGATTGGTACGTCCCTGCACACCGCACGCCAGAATGCCTGCAACTTCGCTCTCAGGGCGGGCCAGATATTTAGCCGCTAGCGCCGAAGCCGCCCCGGTTCGTTTGGCCGTGATCCAGGTACAATCCATAATGGCGTACGGCAATCCCGTCTCGACATCATTGAGAATAAGCAACCCCGTGATATAAGGCAGACCGCGCTTATAATTATCCGGGTAGCCCGATACCCATTTGATACCGGCTGAACGCATTGCCGGAATATAAGCCGGCATGGCATGGATAAAAGCATCGGGCATGGTATGAATACCGGGCTTAGGCGGCATCTCCACCCGACCCTCCCCCTTATCCCTGAAGGCTTGCTCAAGTAAATCAATGATCGTTTGCATGGGCAAATCTACAGCCTCGACATCCGCCGGCGAGAGATATAATACTTGAGGAATGGACATAAAAGACTCCTTTTATGTAAAAAAATTTGATTACGCCTTCTCACCACCCTGCTCTTCTTGGGTGACCGTCACTACAGCCGGACCAATGTTAATCGGCAACTTTTTATGAGTGCCATCACAAAAAGGCCACTCTTTCGAGCCCCAACAACGACAGATCGAAACGCGCTCATTAGATTGTATTTCGATTGTGGTCCGCAAGTGTCCAAACCGATCCTCAGTGGTATGCTTTGACATATTAGCCTCCTCAAAAATAATAAATTTGATTATTTCTTCATCGTCTTATCCATAAGTTCTATTGCCCAACTCAGGAGTGTCCGTTTTAGAATGCGCGGCTCGAATGGCTGGATCATTTTTATGGGCCAGCGTTCCAATTCATCGGGGAAACTATCGCAACGATTCAATGCCAGCGCAAACCAGTAGTTGTCAAAACCAGGATCTTTTTGCATCGCTAGTTCTAGAAGCAGCTCACGAGACTCTCTTTGGATGATGAAATATAAATCCACGGCGTCGCGCAGCTCGGCGCGGCCAAAATATGCCAATAATTTATCCACTCTTAAATCTGGATAGTCGTTCACAAATATGCCTTCGTTGGAAAAAACAGGCTTTTCGAAGCGGTAAGGGGAATCGAGCGCCAGGTCTATTTTCAGGCTTTCGTTTCCCCTTTCCACCTGAAGCTGGACTAATGTCGCAAAACGTCTAATTACCTTGAAGGGAAGGTTGTTTTTCTGGCAGGCGCTTTCGATCTGATAGGAAAAAGGCAGGACAAGGTTTTCCACCCCTGTAAAGTAGTCAAGGTCAAACGACAGGCGATGACCGAGATAATATTCTGCCAATGCAGTTCCTCCCGTCAGATAGAACTGGTTCTGGTCGGGCAGGCTGGCAAGGATCCCTATGAATTCCTTTTGCAGCGAAGTGAGTGTGCCAAATCCCTTAATCGGACTTGCTTCTGGCATCGGAATACTCCAAATATCTCCACCACAGACTTTCGATGTCTTTAGGTAAATCCAGGTGATTTAGCTCCTTTCTAATATCTGCAAGTTCGAGCATGCGGACATCTTCCGCGTTGCCATGCATCAGTATTTGACGTAACAGCCAGCGTTTTTGAAACGGATCCCGAAGATCAATCGTGTCCGTACTCCAAACAATATGACGGGGTGGATGAACGGTCGTCATGCTGATGAAATGTTACC
>Ga0315282_10003539_pt1 | contig 27985 bp, 23 predicted proteins | sample YL17G07_20_MG_FD_203693 | JGI IMG/M metagenome (GOLD analysis project Ga0315282, IMG submission 203693) | Sediment microbial communities from Yellowstone Lake, YNP, Wyoming, USA - YL17G07_20 | ecosystem: Environmental > Aquatic > Freshwater > Lake > Sediment | place: USA: Wyoming | collected...
CCAACTGGTAAGGCAGACCGGCTTTCTCGGCGGTATCTACCAGCCAACGCACGACGCGTGGGTCAGATAGCATGCCACTGTCGCGCACTTTCACAGTAGGACCCTTACCCAGGCTGACCTCCATTTTGATACTTTTCGGAGTGTCGCCTGTGCGGGTCACATCCACGGCAAGACCCAGGTCAGGGTCAACCCCATAAGCGGCAGTTGTCGCCCCCCGACAGCCAACTTCTTCCTGTACGCTAAAAACAAAATAAAGCTCATGCGGTGTTTGTTTTATCTGGCGTAAGGTCTCAACCAGCACCGCGACACTGATCCGATTATCCATCGCTTTAGAGACAAGCCGGTCTCCAAGGTCGAGAAAAGGCCGGTCAAAAACTGCAACCTCCCCAACCCGTACCTTACAATCCGACCGGCTGGCAGCGCCCACATCAACAAAAAGGCGGTCAAGGGTAGGTGTGCGCTCGACAGTCTCAAGGCGCTCGCTGTTAATGGTGCCCTGGACGCCGTTGACGAACTTCACCCGCCCTCCGATAAGATTGAGTGGGTTTAAACCGCCGATACTGCTAAACCGGACAAAGCCATTCTCATCGATATGGCTGGCAATAATCCCAATTTCATCCATGTGGGCAGAGAGCATGACCCTGAGTCCATCCGGACTCTTCTGACCTTTACGGACGATCAGGTTGCCCAATGCATCCACTCGGATCTCATCCGCATAGGCTTCAACCAAAGAACGCACCAGGTCACGTACCTGGTCTTCATAACCCGAAGGGCCAACCGCCTCTACCAAATTTTTTATTAATGATTTCATGAAGCGCTCCTATGAAAGGTTTTACCTTATTAAAATCTTCGATGTCATCCCCGCCAGGGCAGCATGCAGCAGCGCCAGCGTATTTTGCCAGTCCACCAGGCGGGCTAACTGCACACCGGTATGCGGATAGCGGCTCGGGATAGATACAGAGACACTCGGGATGCCGGCTCGCCTCAGATGGATTGCCCCGGCATCTGTGCCACCCCCACCCGGCTGGCGGAACTGGTAAGGAATACCCAGGCTGTCACCAACCTCTGCCAGGTAGCGCACCAGGCGCGGGTCCGAAAGGGTGTGCCCATCTGCAATATAAATCGCGGGTCCTGCTCCCAGGTGAGTGTTGTACTGCTCATTTTCAGTACCATCCCAGGTTGGCAGGTCAAAGGCCGGGGTGCTGTCAACAGCAAATGCCAGGTCGGGGTTCAATGAATAAGCCGCCACCCGGGCGCCGCGCAAGCCTACCTCTTCCTGGACTGTGAAAGCCGCCTGCAGTTCGATCTGATCCGGCGCATGTTTCACCAGTTCGATCAGGGTTGCTACACCCAGCCGGTTATCCAACGCTTTACCGCGCAGGCTGGGGCCAACTTGGGCGAAACGGGTAGCGAAACAGACCCAGTCTCCTACCTTCACCTTGCCATTCTTGCCGGGACCGACGTCGATCCGCAGTGCATCCAGCGGTATCTTGCGATCGGTTTCACCTTCCTCAGTGAGATGGATCGGCTTGGCGCCGATCACCCCGGGGACATGGTCTTTGCCAACCAGCACCGGTTTACCCACCAGGCTGCGCACATCGATCCCGCCGACTGTCGCAAAGCTGTACAGACCATTTTCTTCGTAATTGATCAGCAACAAGCCGACTTCATCCATGTGGGCAGCCAACATAACATGCACAGGATGTTCAACCCTGGCCTTGCGAATTGCGAGCAGGTTCCCCAACGCATCCACCTTAACCTCATCGACGCATGGTTTGACCTGCTCCATGACGATGGCCCTGACTTCGCCCTCATCGCCCGATACACCACAGGCATTGGATAATCGTTCTAAAAGCGCAAGCTGTTCGGCGCCAATTACTGGCGTTCCGGATAAAATTTCATTTTTAACGTTCATCGGTTATTCACTCTCGCAGTTTGGGGGTTCATCCCAGCGAATTTTTTCAACAAAATCAGGCTCAAGGTTAGCGATGAAATCGGTCAGCAAATGGCCGGCCCTGGCGATATCTCGCAGGCTGACTACCTCAACCGGCGTATGCATGTAACGTAGGGGAATGCCGATCACCACGCAGGGAATCCCCTCAGCGACCATTTGAATGCCCATGGCGTCGGTTCCGGATACCTCTGGCATCACTTCCATGTGATGCGGCATATCCAATTTTTGGGCCAGCTCTTTAAACGCTTTGTGGAGCGCCGGATGGACGTTTGGCCCCCAGCCAATCGTCGGACCGCTGTCCAGTGCAAAAGTCCGATAATCGGTACTCCCCGGGCCTTTTGCAAAGGTGACATCGATAGCAACGGCCATATCCGGGCGAATGGTGAATGGTGAAGTCAGCGCGCCGCCTATGGTTTCTTCCTCCTGGGTAGAAGCCACTGCCCACACATCCCAGGAGTGGCGCACATGCTGGAGCTCCTGCAGGCAAAGGGTGACGGCTGCAACTGCCGCCCGATCATCCAGACTGTGACCTGCCAGCACGCCTCCTGCCAGATCCAACGGAGCTGAAGCAAAAGAAACCAGGTCACCCGGGCGCACCAGCTGCACTACTTCATCTGGTAGCAGGCCGGTATCCACCAACAGATGCTCCAGCTTGACTGGCTTACCATTCTGATCGGGGGGTAATAACCGGTCTGGAGGCTGCACCACCACCGCCGGCAGATCGCGGCGCCCATGAACGGTCACCAACTGCCCGGGGAGAATGCGCTGGTCAACCCCACCAACATCGGTGATGCGCAACAAACCATCCACGATGGTCGTCACCATCAAGCCAATTGCGTCCATGTGCGCTGAAAGTAAAATGCGGTGGTGAGGTTCTTTGCCCTGGCCGCGCTTTAACCCATGCAGACTACCCAGTCGACTGACAGATAGTTCATCAACCAGGGGACGCCAGGCATCGACGATAACCTCGCATGCCGGAGTTTCATAACCCGAAAGTCCCGGCAGGGTAATCAATTGTTTGAGAAATGGGGCAAGTTCAATCATCTGTAAAATGCCATCCTGAATTTCTAAGGTGTTGGAGTATAAGTCTCAGTCGGGGGCACTGGAATTGAAGTGGCGGTAAAGGTCTCCGTCGGTGGCAGCGGCGTGTCGGTCGGTATTTTAGTCGAGGTTGGGACGGGAGTGTCGGTAGGCGTCCTGGTATCCGTTGGGACGAGGGTATCGGTAGGAGTGCGGGTAGAGGTACGGGTTGGGGTCAGGAAGCGTGTGCGGGTCGAGGTAGGCGTCCGGGTAATTGTAGGGGTGCCGCTCACGGTCGGTGTCAGCGTAATTGTACTGGTGAGAGAGGGAGTGTTGCTCATCACTGGCTTAACAGTAAGCGTCAGGCTGTACGCAGAGGTTGGCGTAAGGGTGCCATTTTTAAGCTGGCCCTGGACTTTTTGGATAATGACCAGCCCTATACAGTAACATGGCAGAGTCGCCAGAGTTACGATTAAAAGGATTGTCCTGATACTGGCACGTTGGTCAAGCCTGGGAGCCACTCCACCCTCCGCTGATATACCATGATACCCTATTTTTCACCGCGAGTCCAATTGGATGGCGCTGTTGACCTGGCGCATTTCCTGCCGCACTGCCATGTAAAGGTTTTCGGCCTTGAGCTCGCTTATGGTGTAGCAGGGTCCGCCCAAATTATCCGCCAGGGTTTGCGCCAGTCCCTGGTCAAAGGCGGCATGTTCCATATTAATCACTAAAGAATGGACATGCTCTTCGGCAATCTCCTCGGCAAATTGCTTGGCCTCTTCCTGGGGAGGCAGGTGACCCATCGATACGTTTCCCGCCCCATCGGTCAGGACGATCAGCAGCGGCATGACGTCTGGATGCAGGATTTTCTCGCGTTTCAAAACATCCTGGGCCATGTAAAGCCCGGCTGAAAGCGGCGTTTTACCGCCAACCGGGATATCCGCCAGGGCGCGCTGCGCCAGGTAAACTGAGGCGGTAGGGGGCATTACCAGGGTAGCTCGGTCCTTCTGGAAAACAATCAAACCCACCCGGTCACGGCGCTGGTAAGCATCGGTTAGCAGCGAAAGGATGGCGCCCTTGGTGGCCGTCATGCGCTCGGCAACCGCCATCGACCAGGAAGCATCCACCAGGAAGAGCACCAGGTTGGCGGCGCGGCGTACGCGCACCTTGCGCATGTAATCGGCAGGACGGATAGCAAACGCCACCCGCTTGCGCTGTTCGTGACGCTCGCGTTGGAATGGAGCGGCCGCGCGCAGGGTTGCATCAAAAGCCAGGTCTTCAGTATTGCCCGGGGTAGGGCGAGCCTGGATGTAACGCCCGCGCTTGCGGTCGGTATGTGTGCGTGACCGCCTGCCTGAGGATTTCCGCATCATCTGGTCGAGCGGTGTATCCAGGCGGCGCGGCTCGAATTTCTCGCCTACGCGCACTTTCTGGCCACCATCCCACCAATAGGCGTTGCGGTCGCCAAACACATCCTGCTGAGCGTGTTCGATCTGCCCGCCTTGTGGTTGGTCAGTGGCCTCACTTTCAGTTATTTTTTTTTTGCGAAGAGGTTTGGTCCTCTCCGGTTTCTTCGGTAATTTCAGTCTGGTTGCCGGAGGTGGCCTGACCCTGCAACTGCTCGATACGTTCCTGCAGTTCCTCCATACCCATTTCAGATTGTTGGAAAGGTCCGCGTTTCAGACGATGCGGCAGCGCCAGCTCGGCAGCCAGGGCGATATCACGATCATTGATGGCCGTACGCCCATCAAAAGCAGCCTGGGCACGCGCCGCTTTCAGGATAACCAGGTCGGCGCGATGTCCATCCACGCTCATGGAAGCGGTCAAGGCGGCAATGGAGAGCAGGTCCCGGCGTGAGTAAACTACTTTATCCACCAGTTGGCGGCCGCGTTCGATCTGGTGAGTGAGATCTTCTTCTTTCGGCATCCAACTACCCCGGAATCCATCCGGGTCATATTCGAAGGCCAGATTGCGTTCCATGATCACTACCCGTTCGCGGGTATCCCGGATGCCATGAATATCGACTGAAAGTGCAAAACGATCCAGAAGCTGCGGGCGTAGATCGCCCTCTTCCGGGTTCATCGTACCTACCAGGATGAAGCGCGCCGGGTGCGAAAAAGAAATGCCCTCGCGTTCGACGATGTTCATGCCCATGGCCGCCGAATCCAGCAGCACATCTACCACATGGTCATCGAGCAGGTTTACCTCATCAATGTACAGCAGCCCGCGGTTTGCGGCTGCCAACACACCTGGCTCAAAGTGGCGCTCACCCTTTTGGATGGCTTTCTCTATATCCAGGGTCCCCACCACCCGGTCTTCGGTAGCCGATACGGGCAGGTTGACAAAAGCGGTCATGCGTGTGGTGAATGGCAAGGTCTCGCCTTTTGCCACGCGCTCGCGACATTCGGTGCACCAGGTAGCCGGTGTATCGGGGTCGCAGACAAAACGGCAGTCGCTGACTACTTTTACACTCGGGAGCAGGGCTGCCAGGGCGCGTGCCGCCGTGGATTTAGCCGTACCGCGTTCGCCGCGGATCAACACACCCCCAATGCGGGGATCTACCGCGTTCAACACCAGAGCCCGCCGCATGCGGTCCTGACCAACAATCGCAGTAAAAGGAAAGATTGCAGGCATATAGAGCTTCACTACCTCGATACCCCCAAAAACGGGGTACTTTCAATCGGTGTCAGGTTGGTTGCTGTGTTAGTTTACCACCAGACAGGCCAGGAGGCAACCTGAAAGTTATATTCGGGGGGATTCATGTTGCAATACAAATTCGCATTTTCCTACAGATGGTTACGCCACCCCCTCAAAATTACTGATTCATGGGATAATACAGTTGAGCCTTAACCCTCATAGGAGCCTGTGTGAATTTTCAAAAACTTTGCGTTTTAGGATTGGGTTATATTGGCCTGCCGACCGCCAGCACCTTTGCCACCCATGGGCTGCAGGTGGTCGGAGTGGACGTAAACCCCCTGGTAGTCGAGACGCTGAGCGAAGGCAACCTGCATATCCACGAACCCGGCCTGCGGACACTGGTGCAGGCAGCGCTGCGTTCGGGCAACCTGGTGATCCGGCAGGAACCGGAACCTGCGGATGCTTTTATCATCGCGGTTCCGACCCCCTTTTACGATGACCCTGGAAATCTCCAGGGTGACAAGAGCGCCGATATGAGCTACGTGCGGGCTGCCAGCCAATCGATCGTGCCGCATTTGCGCTCCGGCAGCCTGGTAATTCTGGAATCCACCTCACCGCCGCGCACCACCGCGGATATCGTCGCCCCGATCCTGGAACAGAGCGGCTTAAAAGCTGGCCAGGATTTCTTTCTGGCTTACTCTCCCGAACGCGTGCTTCCCGGGCAAATCTTACGCGAGCTGGTAGATAATGCGCGCGTGATTGGCGGTATCACCCCGGCTTCGGCCAATGCGGGCAGGGACCTCTACAGCATTTTCGTACGCGGTGAAATCGTTCTGACGGACGCCACCACGGCTGAAATGGTCAAATTGATGGAAAATACCTACCGCGATGTAAATATCGCCATCGCCAACGAGTTCGCCCGCCTGGCCGACCGGTTTGGGGTAGATGTGTGGGAAGCGATCCAGATTGCCAACCGCCACCCACGCGTGCGTATTTTAAACCCCGGACCGGGCGTCGGAGGGCACTGCATCAGCGTGGACCCCTGGTTTCTGGTAGAAGCCGCCCCCGATATCACTCCTCTGATCCGTACCGCACGCCAGGTGAACGATGCTCAACCGCATCTGGTGCTCGAGCTGGTGCGACGCGCCCTGAGCGACGACCTGACCGGCCGTCAGGTGGCTGTGCTGGGTTTAGCTTATAAACCGGATGTAGATGACCTGCGAGAAAGTCCAGCCATCGAGGTGGCGCACCTGCTGGTCCAAAACGGCGCCAGGGTGGATGCTTTTGAACCCTATAAGACCGGCGCGGTGCTGGACGGCCTGAACACGGTCAGTTCGCTGACCGCCGCCCTGGAAGGGGCAGAAGCCTTGCTGCTGCTGGTGGGCCATTCTGCCTTCCGCAGTCTGGACCCGCAAGACGTGGCCCTGCTGACCCCGGCGCGCATCGTGATCGATACAATCAATGCCTGGCCGGTCGAAGCCTGGCGGGCGGCCGGATTTAAGGTTTACCAACTGGGAGTAGGGCGCTCGCTCTAAACCATATGCTGCGTGTCCTCTCTATTTTTGGAACACGTCCAGAAGCGGTGAAAATGGCGCCGGTGATACAGGCTCTGGCTAACACAGCCGGGGTTGAATCAAAGGTATGTGTCACAGCCCAACACCGCCAGATGCTCGACCAGGTGCTGTCTTTATTCGATATCCATCCGGATGTCGACCTTAACCTGATGCGTCCCAACCAGAGCCTGGCGGAACTGACCGCCGATATCCTCACCCACCTGGAACCAGTGCTGCGCTCGATCCAGCCGGATTGGCTGCTGGTACAGGGCGATACCACCACCATGATGGCGGCGGCTATGCTGGGTTTTTACAACCACATCAAAATCGGGCACGTGGAGGCGGGGCTGCGCACAGGCGATAAGTGGCAGCCTTTTCCTGAAGAGATCAACCGGCGTATTGCCGGGGTGATGGCCGACCTGCATTTTGCTCCCACCGAACATAGCCGCCAGAACCTGCTGCACGAGGGGATTGACGACCGGCGCATCCTGGTGACCGGCAACCCGGCGGTAGATGCCCTGCAAGCCATCGTGAAACGGCCATCTCCGCCTGAGATAAACAGCCTGTTGGAAAAACTGGATATTCGCCCAGGCGGGCGCCAGCTCATTGTGATCACCGCCCACCGCCGTGAAAATTTTGGCCAGCCGCTGGCAGATATCTGCCTGGCGCTGCGCCGGCTGGCGGAAACTTATCCCCACCGGCTGCAGTTGGTTTACCCGGTGCACCTCAATCCAAACGTCCAGGAGCCGGTTTACCGCCTGCTGAGCGGCGTGCCGAATATCACCTTACTGCCCCCATTGGATTATTTGCCGATGGTGCACCTGATGCAGCATGCCACCCTGGTGCTGACCGACTCGGGCGGCATCCAGGAAGAAGCCACCGGCTTGAAAATACCGGCGCTGGTGCTGCGCCAGGTGACGGAGCGCCCCGAGGGAATTGAGGCCGGGATATTGAAACTGGTAGGCACTGATCCTGAACTAATCTTCAATGAAACCCGCCGCCTGCTGGATAACCGTGATGCTTACCTGGCAATGGCGAACGCCACCAACCCGTTCGGCGACGGTCACGCAGCCGGCCGGATCGTGAATGCACTGCTCATTTACCCTCTGAATTGCGAGGGTTACAAAGCATGAAGAACGGCGTTTGCATCCTACCACACCTTTCTGGCCTGGGTGGCCCGGTCTCTTTTCAATCACGGCTGGTGAGCGGGCTGCAGGCACGCGGCATCCAAATTTGCCAGGACCCCTTAGACCCGGCCTGTGCTGCAGTGCTGGTGATCGGCGGCACACGCCATGTGGCAGCCCTCTGGCGAGCGCGCCAGCGCGGCGTGCGCATCGTCCAGCGCCTGAACGGGATGAACTGGATCCACCGCAAGCAGCGAACCGGGTTAAAACATTTCATTCGATCTGAAATGAATAATGCCCTGCTGGCAAACATCCGGCGCCACCTGGCTGACCGCATTGTCTACCAGAGCCAGTTTGCCCGCAACTGGTGGCAGACCGTGCATGGGGCAGTTCCAACCACTGCCCGGGTGATTTACAACGGGGTAGACTTGCATGAATTTAATCCCGCAGGGCCACACCAGCGCCCTGACGATCTTATCCGCCTGCTGCTGGTGGAGGGCCACCTGCGCGGCGGTTATGAGCAGGGGTTGGTCAGCGCCGTGCAGCTAACCCGGCTGCTCAACCAGCAGGGTAAGAATAAGGTTGAGCTGATGGTGGCCGGGGATGTGCCTGAACCATTACGCCAGCAGGTCCAGGGGCCGGCTCAAAACTGGATCAACTGGACCGGAATTGTGCCCCAGGAGCAAATCCCACAGTTAGACCGTTCAGCTCACATCCTTTTCTCAGCCGATTTAAACGCGGCCTGCCCGAATGCAGTTATCGAAGCGCTGGCCTGCGGCTTGCCGGTGATCGCCTTTGCCACCGGCTCGCTGCCCGAGTTATTAGAAGATGACGCCGGGATGGTGGCGCCTTATGGCAGCAATTATTGGAAAATGGAGCCGCCCGATATCCGCGGCCTGGCAGGCGCATTTAACCAGGTGCTGGCAGGCGGTGAGAAATATCGCCAGGGCGCCCGCGCCCGCGCCGAATCCACCTTCGGTCTCGACCGGATGGTCGAACAATATCTGAGCGTTTTGCTAAAAGAGTGAAAATTTTAGGGATTGATCTTAAAACTCTCTGAGTAGCACGCCTTCCTGGCCGCGCTTGATCTCCCAGGGATAAACAATAAAAGCGTCCGTGATGGCGGCGTAATAATCGGGCCGCACCGTGCCGAACAGGCTGCGGTAAGGGTTATAATGCAGTACACAGGTATACGGCGACCCCGCCGCGCCGGAAACCCGGTTTTTAACGGCTGTGATGGTGCGTCCTGAACCCCATACATCATCCACGATCAAGACCCGCCGGCCGCGCAACAGCTCGTTATCCGGGAACTGGACGAACTTGGGCCAGGCGAGCAGGCGCGCTGTTTCTGAACGCTCTTCTTCCATTTTCAATTCATTTGGAAAATCGACCGCGGCGGTCAGGATGCTGTCGATGCGTAAGGCTTCTGCCAGCATACCACCCGGGATCATCCCGCCGCGTGTGATCATTAACATCGCCTCAAACTCAACTTCAAACTGCGGTATCAAATGGTCGATCAGTTGATCGACGTCATTCCAGGTCAATATTTCACGCCGCATTGCCAATCCTTCGATAAATTATTAATTTCCATTATAGCAAATTTTTTTAATAATATAGCCCATGCCCAGCCTGTGGCAGGGGAATCCACAAAAAGGTGCGCGCGTGGGGCGTGCGCCCCAAACGCACACCTTTTTGTGGGACTTTCAACTGCTCAGGCTGAAGCCTTCGCAGCTATCTTATTGCGTAATTCGAAAACAGATTCAAAACACGATGTTCAAGATTTAAATATATAGTAAGATAAGTCATCTGACCTATTGTTTTCACAGTAAGCATACAAGTCCTATAAACCTAACCCCTCAGGGAGGCATGCATGCCGAATCTGGTGTCGGTTTTAGTATCACTCCTGGAATCGTACCGCTTGCCAGGCATCGACGCCGGGCATAAGGCGGTCTATCCCAACTACCGGGGTTATTCGATTGTTAACCTGCCCGCCAGCATCTGTCACTGGCTGGGCATCCCGCCCTTTGGCGGGCAGCCCCTGGCGGATGTCTTACAGGATCAGTTCCACGGACCTTTTCAGAACGTCATTTTGCTGGTGGTGGATGGGTTGGGGTTGAAGCAGTTCCAGCGGGTGCTGCAGCCTGAACGCGAAAAACAGGTGGGCACCTCGGTCTGGACGCGTCTGCTTCCTGAGGCTACCCTGGCTGCGCTGACCAGCGTTACACCAGCCACCACCTCGGCGGCGCTGACCTCTTTGTGGACAGGAGTCACACCCATCGAACACGGCATCGCCGGCTATGAGCTGTGGCTCAAAGAATATGGCGTGATCGCCAACATGATCTTCCATTCGGCTGCCAGTTTCGCCGGCGATACCGGCGGGCTGCGCCGGGCCGGGTTCCAGCCGGAGACTTTTCTGCCCGTGCCGACCCTGGGCCCCCACCTGGTGGAGAACGGTGTCCAGCCGTATGCCTTCCAGCACAGCAGCATCGCCCGTTCGGGATTATCGATCATGTACACACCGCAGGTGAACACTATCCCTTATCGCACGCTGAGTGACCTGTGGGTAACGCTGACCAACCTGCTGGAAGCACATAAAGATGAGCGCACTTATTCTTACGTCTATTGGGGCGAGTTGGATGAGCTGGCGCACCGTTATGGACCGGATGATGAGCGCTTGATGCTGGAATTCGCCAGCTTCAGCCTGCTGCTGGAACGCTTTCTGGCCGGGCTGAAAAACCGCACCCGGCATAACACCTTATTCCTGATGATTGCCGACCATGGCCAGGTCTTCACCCCACATAACACCACCTACGAGCTGCGCTACCACCCCGCCTTGACCGATTGCCTTTCGATGCTGCCCAGTGGTGAAAGTCGTTTCTCCTACCTGTTCGTGCGGCCGGGACGCGAAACCCAGCTCCAGGAATACATCGAGCAGGCCTGGCCTGGGCAGTTCCGCCTGCTGCCCATCGACCAGGTGATCCGGTCAGGCTTGCTGGGAAACGGCGCCGCTTACCCAAAGATCATGGACCGGCTGGGAGACTGGCTGCTGATCGCCCAGGATGATGCGTTCCTGTGGTGGGCCGAACGCGAGAACTCCATGCTGGGACGGCACGGTGGCATGACCTCTGCTGAGATGCTGGTGCCCCTGCTGGGGATGGTATTATAGAAATAGCAAGTTTAAGAAGCCGGTGCGGCGGGCATTCGGCTGTTACGGAAGACCAGGTACATGGCGCCCAGGCCTACCAGGGTCGCGCCTACACCGATCAACCAACCCAGGACAGGGATCGAACGCACCAGGCAGTACAGCACCACACCCACTACCAGCGCCCAAATCCTGAAATGTGAGGTTTGCGGTGCGACCTTCTTAATCAACAGGTCACCGATCAGATAGCAGATGATCACCTTACTGCCGTAAGATACCAGCAGGGTAAAGACGGCAAACACGGCCCCCAGGCTGGAAAGGCTAACGCCCAGGAAAGCGCGGCTCAAACCACCCAGGCTGATGATGAAAATCAGCACGCCGACTAAAATGGCGACCAGGAGGGCAAATAAGAAGGCGGCATAACCCACAACCACTGTCAGGAAGCCAAAACCAGCCGCTGGCAGGGCTTTGCTCTCGGCCTGCACCACGGTGAGCTGGAACAAAGCCGGCAGCAGCCACAGGGCTAACCCGCCCAGGAGGAGCAAGGTTACCAACGAGCGGACCTGGTTAAACAGCCATCCCAAGATCGGAAACCGGACTTCGACCGGCTGCGGTTTGGCTGCAGGTTTCTGCTCAGGTACCGGGGTCTGGTAAACAATCCCACCGGATGGCTGGGCCTTGATCGCAGATGCCTGGTTGGCCTGACTGACATAGGTTAACTGCCCGCCAATCTTCGCATCCGGCGAAATGTGCAGTCCACTGGGGATCGCCACCGGCGCCGGGGACATACCTGGCTGTTGGAAAAAACTCGGGCTGAAGTAACGCATGGATTGGTCATCCGGATTGCCGATATCCAATGTGACATTGCGCGTGACTTTACCATCCAGCTGCAGCGCGCCGCCCGCTAAACGCAGGTCACGCCCGATTTCGCCACCCAGGATGGCCTGGTAACCGCCCATATATACGTCAACACCAACCAGGCTGCCCGGTTTGGTCTCCAGGCTGTAACCGCCATAGAACAGGTTGCGACTGATGCTGGCAACTGCCCCCATCGCCATATCCCGGCTGCCGCCAAAAACACTGCCGGTTATTTTACCATTTACCTGCAGCGACGACGCTGCCAGGAACAGGTTGCCGTTAATGGTGGCTTTTTCACTGACGGTCACTTGCGCCCCCATCAGGAGTGCATCACCATTAATGGTGCCGTTGATGACGATCGTGCTCCCGCCGGCGATCAACATACCATTGACGGTCCCATCGATGGTCACAGTCTCACCACCCAGAAAAACATCGTCGTCGATCGTTTGCCCGGCCGGGATTGTACTGCCTCCAGGGAACTCCGCTGCCTGGACACGGCCAACCCCGCCAACCACCATCACCAACGCCAACATAACTGCCAATGAAGCACGAAAAAGAAAACGAGGGGTATTCATGGGTTACTCCTTTTGAAAAATAACAGAAACGACCTGGATTTTACAGGCCTGAAAGGAACACCGGATTTAAACCGAAATCCGCCTTATTCGTTTAACCTGCCTATTAATGGTATACGAAAAATATCCTGCCAGGTTGCATAAGAATTTTGGTTCATTGGGAATTCTCAAAGAACCCAATTTTTTGGGACTGCTCAACCATCACCCCCACACTTCGGGGGTGATGGGGAAGTTCCCGAATTTGCCCCTATAGCCTGAGTAGTTACTTTTTATTTATGCTCGTTGCGCCGTTCCCATTCCTTGACCGATGCACGGATGATGGATTTTATGCTTTCATCTCTAACGGAATCAATCCCAATATGTTGGACGCCGTCGATCCATACAATCACTCCTTCGCGCTGGTCTTCTTTCAACAAGACTACCGGCGCAGGCGGCGGAAGCTGGGCTATTTTTTCCTGTAAAATCTCGTCAACCTGCTCGACAATGCTCAGGGGAGCGGTGGGCACTTTTGCCCTGGCTGTCACGGCTGGTCTTGGTGCAACCTGAGGAGTAAAAACTGGAGCAGCAGGTTGAGCCGCCTGTCCAGCGTCTGCTACCGCCGGTGAAGACAGCGGGGGCGTTTCTACTACTGGCGAGAACGAAGGCCCAGACCCTTCAACCGGAAGGCTTTCCATTAAAACAGGTGGCAAAGGTTCGGGAGACATTTCTACTAGCGCAGTCCTCACGACAGCCTGGGAAGCTGGCTCGCCAGCGGAATCAGGTATGGTTGGAATGGGCGCTGGCTGAGGAACGGGAACGGCTTTCTCCTCCATCGCAGGTTGGCTGGCAGGAGCATTTGTAACAGGTGTGTTATTCACCTGGTTGGCGGCCTCCGGGTTTGTGGAAACAGCGGAAACGCCCAGCCAGATTGCCCAATCGCGCGAATTCCGGGCCAGGTATTCATGCTCCTTGGCGGAAAGAGAGGAAGGGTCAGAAAAAGTTTTCCCACGCAGCTCGGTAACGATCTTCCCGCTGGCTGGATCTCGCCATAACCGGACGATTTCCTGGTAACGGCCTTTCGTTCTGAGCTCAGTCGACCTGGCCCGTCGGCTGCGCGAACGATTGGCAAACCCGTTGATGATTAGCGCCAGGATGACGCCAAATACAAGGCCAACCAACACCCCAATCGCGATCTGGATAACAGTATTAGATAATAAAGACTCCATCTTTCACCTCCTGTGCTTCTTGTCATAAGCTCTTACTTGCCGCTTGGCTGGCAGACCGGGCAGAAGTGCGTGCCGCGCTGACCCACAACCAGCCGTTCAATCGGAGTACCACAGATCAGGCAGGGTTTCCCGGTGCGCTGGTAGACATGGAATGAATTTTGAAAGCTGCCACCGCGATACACCCAGTCGATACTGGCGCCATTGCGGCGGATACCCTCTTCAAGCACCTGTCGAATAGCCTGTAGCAATTTTTGTGCCTGAAGTATGTCCAGTTCATCCGCCTGGCGGGTTGGGTGCAATCCCGCCATATGTAAAGCTTCATCCGTATATATATTGCCCAGGCCCGCTAAAAATGTCTGGTCGAGCAGAAGCGGTTTCAACGAACGGTGATGGGTTTGCAGTTTAGTATGGAACTGCGCTGCGCTGAAACCTGGGTCCAGCGGTTCGGGTCCCAGTCCGTCCAATACCGGCTGGGGATCCGCCACCAGCCATACCCGGCCAAATTTACGGGGATCGGTAAATACCAGGCGCAACCCATCCGCAAAAGTGAGCACCAGCCGGCCATGAGACTGCAACGGGAACGGCTCGGCCTGTTCATTCTGGAGTGCCTTTACCCGCAAATCACCACTCATGCCCAGGTGCACCAGCAAGACATCCTGGCTGAGCTTGATGACGATATATTTGCCTCGCCGTGAGACACCTTCGACCACCTGCCCGGGAATTCTGGAAATAAATTCGGCTGCTGAAGGCTGCGCCAGTGTCCGGTCCCACAAAAGGTCGGCAGCCAGCAGGCGTCGCCCCAACACCGGGGGGCCTTCTCGCCCCCCCTGCTGTAAAGCTCGCACAATCGTTTCTACTTCAGGTAATTCAGGCATTCCTATTCATTAAACATCTCACCCACACTGCGGCCCTCGTGAGCCCGGCGGATGACCTCACCCAGCAGGGGCGCCACCGAAAGCACCTTCAAACGATCACCAAAAAAGACCCTTTTTTCGGCTGAAATGGGGACCGAATCGGTCGTAATATACTCGGTAACCGGTAAAGCACCCAGGCGCTCAGCCGCGTTCGCGGAAAGTACCGAGTGCACGAAGTCTACGTAGATTTTGCGAGCGCCACAACTTTTTACCAGGTTGATAGCCTGGCTCATCGAACCGCCGGTATCCACCTCATCATCGGCGATAATGACGTCACGATTACTCACATCTCCGATCAGGGTGAGCGCCTGGCTTTTCGAATCATTGGCGCTGCGCCGCTTTTCAATAAAGGCCATCGGCACGTCCAGGCTGGCAGCGTAATTGCGCGCTTTTTTGGCAAAACCCAGGTCTGCGGTCACCACTACCGGGTTATCCAATTCCGGCATCTTACTCTGCATGTATTCGACCAGGATGGAGAAAGCCGTCAGTACATCCCCAGGGATAGAGAAAAAGCCCTGGATCTGCCCGGCATGCAGGTCGAGCGTTATGTAACGATCAGCCCCAGCAATTTCAATCATGTCCGCTACCAGGCGAGCCGTGATCGGGACGCGTGGTTGATCTTTCTTGTCTGAACGACCATAGCACAGGTATGGCACCACAGCAGTGATGCGAGCGGCTGAATCCAGTCGAAGGGTTTGGAGCATGATCAGCAGTTCCATCAAGTTGCGATGTACTGGTGCTGCGGTTGATTGGATCAGAAAGCAATCCTGGCCGCGCACGCTGCGGTGTAATTTTACAAAAATGTTGTCATTCGGAAAAACGACTACATCACGACCACACAGGGTGATCCTCAGGTAATCAGCAATTTTATTTGCAAGCTCCGGGCTGGCGGTGCCGGCGTAAAGTTTAATCTCTCCGTACATCTCATTACCGTGGTGCATGTTTACAAAACCTCCTTTTTTGCGCGATGGGCGTTTTGCCACTCTGACCGCAGCACACTCATCAATAAAACGTCAATGTATTGGCCATCTTCAAACCTGGCCTGGCGCATACGGCCCTCATGGATAAAGCCCACACGTTCATAACAATGGATGCCGCGCGGGTTCGTTTCATCCACCCGCAGGTAAATACGGTTCAGATTCACGGTGTTGAAACCGTGCGATAACATCAACTCGATGGCCTCGCCGCCGTAGCCCTGGTTCCAGAATTGTTTTTCACCAATGAAAAGCCCCAACTCGGCATAACGGTCGATCGAGTTAATACCCATCAGGCCAATATTACCCACTGGCACCCATTCCTCGGCAATGTTAACTTCAATCGCCAGGGGCTGTTCGGCATTGTCTAATGACAGGTTATGCTCATACCACTTTTCTTCCTGCGCCAAAGACATAGGCACCGCCATCAACAGGTGCTGGCGTACCTCGGGATCGTTCAACCAGTTTACAAAGTGCGGCAGGTCAGTGCGCTCAATCGCTCGCAACCGGACACGTTTGCCGATGATCATTACAACCTCCAACAGATTTCATCGCGGAGAAAATCTTAATTTTTTTAAAAATACAGCGGACTCTACGATCTCGATGGCGAATCATTTTCTATGGGCTTAAGCGGTTGGGTCCGCGGAAGAGGTAGACCGCGTCGCGGATGTTAGGCAGGCCAAGCAGCACCATCATCAAACGCGCCAGACCCAAACCAAAGCCGCCGTGAGGTGGGCAGCCATAACGGAAGAAATCCAGATAGAATTGGATTGGCTCCGGGCGCAGGCCTTTCTCAGCAGCCTGTTTCAACAGCACTTCATAACGGTGTTCGCGCTGCGCGCCGGTGGTGATCTCCAATCCGGTGGTGATCAAGTCAAAACTGCGGGTCAGGCCGGGATTATCGGGATGGCGCATGTGGTAGAAGGGGCGCACGCTGACCGGCCAATCGGTCAGAAAGACGAACTCATGGTCGTACTTCTCCTTGACATACTGCCCAAGCAGGCGTTCGCCGGCCGGGTCAATGTCACCCTTCTTATCGGGGGGTAATGTGTAGCCTTTCTTTTTGAGGATCTCAGCGGCCTCCGCCATACTTATGCGCGGAAAAGGCAATGTGGGAATGGGAATATCGCGTTTAAAATATTCCTTGATTTCGGCGCCATATTTATCCTTCACCTGCTGATAAACATACTGCAGCCAACCCTCCATAAACGCCATGACATCTTCGTGGCTGTCAACCCACGACATTTCCATATCCACCCCGGTAAATTCGGTCATGTGGCGCGAGGTGAACGAAGGGTCAGCCCGGAAGACCGGGCCAATCTCGAAAACTCGCTCCCAGCCCGCCGCCATTGCCATTTGCTTGTAGAACTGCGGCGATTGGGAAAGGTAAGCTTTACGCTCAAAGTAAATCATCTCAAAAAGTTCGGCGCCGCTTTCGGATGGGCTGCCCATGATCTTGGGCGACTGCATTTCCATGAAATTGTGCTTCACCCAGTATTCGCGCATTGCCATTTCAAGAGTGGTCTCGACCTGGAAGATCAGCATGTTTTCCTTGCGGCGCAGGTCGAGGTAGCGCCAGTCCATGCGCAGGTCCTGAGATGCCTGGGCTTCTGCAAAAGGATCGATCGGCAGAGGAATTTCAGCAGCATTTTCGACTTTCAAAGTTTCGAGCTGGACTTCCAAACCGCCCAGCTTGACCACCGGGTTATCCACCACCTTACCGGTAACGGTCAGGGCGCTTTCAACGTTCAATTTCGAGATCTGGTCAGCCAGCTCGGCGTTGCCGGCTTTCCAGTGCGCCACCTGGACCAGGCCGGTCAGGTCGCGTATGATCAGGAACTGAATTTTCTTCTGATCACGCAGGGTTTGCAGCCAGCCCTGGACTTTTACTGTCTGTCCAACCGCCTGGCGCAAATCTTTGAGGTGGGTACGTTCCATTCTCTTATTCTCCTGGGAAAATGACTTTAAATGATAACAAAGAATTAGACCACAAAACGTTAATTCCTGGTTCTTCACCTCTTCAGGTGCACCGCACCCTTGGTGCACCTGAAGAGGTGAGGGTGTGGGATTTACCGTGGAAGGCTCCGGATTTGGGTGTGTGAGCGTACGTACGCACGCTCACACACCCAAATCCGGAAGTTCACCACACTCTTCAGTGCATACTCTTCAGTACACCCGAAGGGTGCGGAAATTCCCAAAGAACCTAATTCTTCTCCTCATAGTTTACATCAAAATTGAGCAATATGGCTACTGCTTGCAAAGGTGAAATTTTCCGTTCAAGCACGTCAGCCAATGAAGATTGGAAAGCTTCGTCCGGCAGGCGGCTGCGCCAGCGCGCCACCAGGGCAGTCTGCAGCCGGTCTTCCAACTCATTCTGCAACCGTCCTCGCTCTCGCATTCCCCACTCGCCGCTCAACTTGAGATATTTACCATGCTGGCGAATGGCCTGCACGATATTACCAGCCCCTTCGCCCTGGGTGGCGATGCTCGTTAAAATGGGAGGCAGCCAGCCAGAATGTTCTTCTTCGCCAGAAATGAGAGCCGTTTCATTTTCCTGCAGGATGTGCTTGCCAGTCATTACTCGCCCGGGCCGGCCCAGTTCAAACATGGTTTTCAACGCACGGGTTGTGTTCTCGACCCCTGGGCGGTCCGCCTTGTTGATTACCAGGATATCGGCGATCTCCAGCAGGCCGGCCTTAATCGCCTGGATGTCATCGCCCATCCCCGGAGCTTCCACCACGATGGTGGTATGCGCCAGGCGGACAATGTCCACTTCATTCTGTCCGGCGCCGACTGTCTCAATCAGGATCAGGTCAAAACCGGCTGCGTCCAACACCTGCACCACTCCCGCCGTGCTGCGCGCCAGCCCGCCCAGTGCACCCCGCGCTGCCATCGACCGGATAAAAATGCCTGGGTCGCCCGCCAGGTCGCGCATACGCACCCGATCACCCAGTAAAGCGCCGCCGGTAAAGGGGCTGGAAGGGTCCACGGCTACGATGGCCACTTTGCAGGGCTGCATACCAGCCTGCGGCTGACGGAAGAGTTGGGCAATCTGGTTTACCAGCGACGATTTACCCGTCCCCGGCGCGCCGGTGATGCCCACCAGGTGGGCCTTACCAGCGAAGGGGAACAGTTCGTCCAGGGCAGCCTGCCCGGCAGGAGTATCATTTTCCACCTGGGTCAACAGGCGCGCCAGCGCCAGGCGCTCGCCTGCCAAAACACGTTTGACCAGTTCCATACCTTTGCTCACCCCTCAGCAGCCCCCAAAAATTCTTTGCGGATATCCTCGATGACCTGGACCGTGGATGTGCCCGGTCCATACACCGCCTGCACTCCCATTTCCACCAGCTCCGGTACATCGGCATCGGGGATGATGCCGCCAAGGAACAGCTTCACATTTTCCTGCCCATTGGCGCGCAGCAGCTCAAGGATGCGCGGCACCAGCACCATGTGGGCGCCTGAGAGGATCGAAAGGCCAACCACATCCACGTCTTCCTGCAAGGCGGCCTCAGCGATCATTTCAGGGGTCTGGCGCAGGCCGGTGTAAATCACTTCCATCCCGGCATCACGCAGCGCCCGGGCGATCACTTTGGCGCCGCGATCGTGCCCATCCAGGCCGGGCTTGGCGATAAGAACACGGATTTTACGCGCTGACATACACACTCCAGAGGATTGAATTATTGTTATTTTCATTATACCGCGTGAGGGAAGCAGGAATACTTAAGGAAAGTCCCTGCTGATCACTCCCGAGGTGAAAGTTAATACCTCAGGTGCTCTGCCGTCAACCATAAAAACTCGGCTCTGAAGTGCTTCTCCAAGGCCGTTTTTTGCTCCAATGGGAGGAATGAAACCTTCAAGGCGTTGAAAACCAGTTTTTCGATGGCCTCCACGTCGAAATGAAAGACTTCGGCGGCTTTCAGGTATTCGTCAGTCAGGGTGGTATTGAACATGGGCGGATCGTCCGAGTTCAAAGAGACCAACAGACCCTCAGACAGCAGGCGCGGTAAGGGATGCGATGCCAGGCCTGGGACTATCTTTAAACACACGTTGCTGGTTGGGCACACTTCTAGCGCGATCTGGCGCTGGCGCAGTTCTTTCACCAAAACCGAGTCCTGCAAGCAGTTCACCCCGTGACCAATGCGCTCTGCCTTTAACGCGCCCAGCGCTCCCCAGATGCTTTCGGGACCAACGGTCTCCCCGGCATGCGGCACCGAGTGCAGCCCAGCCGACCGCGCCAGGTCAAAGGCCTCGACAAACTTTTCGGGCGGATTGCCCACCTCCGGGCCGCCCAATCCCAGCGCCACCACCCCTTCACCCATGCCCTGGACCGCCCATTCTGCTGTAACCAGGCCTTCATCGGGAGTGATCTGGCGAGAAATATCCAGCACCAACCCCATGTGCACGTTCAATTCCTTCGCCGCCCATTCACGCGCCCGATTGATGGCTGCCAGCTGGTCGACAAATGCCAATCCACTGGCAAGATACTGGCTGTAAGGGGTATAGGTCACTTCGCTGTAAATAATGTTCTAGGCAGCCTGACCCGCCAGGAACTCGCGCGCCACCAGTTCGACATCTTCAGGAGTGCGGATGCATCTGCAAATGGTCCCATAAATTTCGATGAAATGGTCAAAATCGGTGAAGGTATACCATTGGCGTAAACCCTCCACCGTGCTGGCTGGCAGCAGGATTCCATGGCGCTGTGCCAGCCTCAGGAAGGTCTCCGGACGGATCGAACCTTCCAGGTGGACATGCAGCTCGACCTTGGGCATGGATTGAATAAAGGAGTTTAGTGACACAATTTTTTACACCAGACGAATTATAATATCGATCGGGCAAATAATTTGCTTGCTTCACTAACCTCGCCGTGATAAACTCTTAACATGCAAAAGTTTATCCTGGTGGCGACACCCCAATCTGCTTTTGGTGAGTTGCTGCGCCTGAGCCTGGAAGAGCTGGGCTCTTACCAAGTATACCAGGTACAGACCGGTGACCTGGCGCTGGCAAACGTCAACCGGATGAATTTCCACCTGGCTATTCTGGATGCTGAGCTGAGTGGGCAGCCGCTGACCTCACTGGTGCAAGCCCTGCGCTACTTCCATCCTGACATCCGCTTGATCGTGATCCCACCGGAAAACAATCGCGACCATCCCTCCCTGGTAGAACTCAAGGCTGACGGATATCTCAGCCGTCCTTTCTACATCCCCGATATGGTTGAGATTGTCGAAAAAATCCTGGCAAACGTCAGCCCGCAGCCAACCGGACAGCTACCCCGCAAGCAACAGGCAGGGCTACCAGAAAAACCGCTTGAAACAAGCAATGCGGCACTGCCCTGGTTGATGGATGTTGACCTGGCTACCCAGCGTCTGACCACCCTGATGCAAGAATCCCCGGCACACGCCGCCTTGATCGCCCGTAATGGAAAGATATGGGCGCATGTCGGGCAACTGGATCAGGCCGCCTCGCAGGAAATAGTGACCCTGCTCGACCGCTACTGGGATGAGAGTGAAAAAAGCGATCTGGCACGTTTCGTACGCCTGAACTCTAACAAGAATGAATACCTGCTGTATGCCACCGTGCTGGTAGATGACTTGGTCCTGGTGACGGTATGTGACCCCTACACGCCCATTACCCGCATCCGCTCGCAGATCAGCCTCTTGGCGCGTATGCTGGCTGCCCCGACTGGCTCGGCTGCGCCAAACGAACGGGCACTGCCGCCAAAACCCGTAATACCCTCCTGGCAGGTCATCCATGAGCCGCTGCCTGCAGCACCTTTGCCAACTTCAGTAATCGAGCCTGTGATAGCGCCGGTCCAGGCAATAAAACCGCAAGTGGTTATCCCTGAGCCTTCCGCTTCTGTCCAACCTGCTGTACTCATCCCAGAAAATCTGCCGCCTGTAGCTGCGAAACCGCCTGTTTTGCCACCCGTGGCTGCATCTGCCCCGGCGCAGGGTCCTGGCTCAGTCGAAATCCTGGCCAGGCCAGGAGCATTGCCATTGGCAGAAGCGCCAGAGGAGGAAGATAATACTCCTTTGGATGAAGCCAGCCAGATCAGCCTGGCAGACCTGTTGGCGAGCATGCCTTCCCCCGGCCCCGAAGTCAACCGGCGCACGATCCAGTCCGAATGGGCAGCGGAGGCTGAAAAACCTGCTTTCAACCCCGCTCCGGCTGCATTCGCCGCTTCGAATCTGGCAGAACGGGTAGAAACCAGGACAGAAGAAAAAATCAAAACCGCGGGGAAACTGCCGGTCTTCACCGAGCCCCCCAACCACCTCGCCCGCTTCGAAGGCGCCGACCTGGTCCAGGCCCTGGCCGATTCCCTGGCGGATACCCGCCCTATGTTGCTGGGGCCGGTAATCCAGTTAAGCGATCTGGAACCGATCTCAGCCGCTTACAGTCGACTTTTGTATACCTGCATGCTCGTACCGCGTATGCCTTACCATTATCTCACCGGCGAGCTGGCTAACCGCTTGAATCAGTGGCTGACCCACTGCTGCCTGACATTCGGTTGGCGGTTGGAAGGATTGGCTATCCGCCCCGAATATATGCAGTGGATCGTGCAGGCCTCTCCAGCTGTTGCACCTGGCAACCTGGTGCGCATCGTGCGCCAGAGTACTTCACAGTATATATTTTCTCACTATCCACAAATTAATTATGAGAATCCCTCCGGAGACTTTTGGGCTCCTGGCTATTTGATCTTAAGTGGATCACAGCCGCCTTCTTCGCAAATGCTGCGTGAATTCATCGTGCAAACCCGCCGGCACCAGGGAATCACCCGTTCATAACCGGCGCTACCTTTCGACATCATATTCGGAGTGTTCGCCATGCCACCCATCCTTTACCTGATTGACGGGCATGCCCTGGCTTACAGAACTTACTTTGCCCTGACCGGCGCCGGGGGCGGACGCTGGCAAACCCGCAGTGGGGAACCGACTGCCGGCGTGTATGGTTTTGCCAGCGTGCTGTTGCGCCTGCTGGATCAGGAAAAACCTGAATTCCTGGCCGTAGCTTTCGACACCGGCAAGACTTTCCGAGACGATCTTTACCCGCAGTACAAAGCCACCCGCGCCAAAATGCCGGATGACCTGCGCCCACAGATCGCCCGCATCCGCCAGATGGTAGATGCTTTCCATTTCCCCCGCCTGGAAGTTGAAGGTTTTGAAGCCGATGACGTATTGGGCACAATTGCCCTCCAGGCCGTTGCCCTGGGTCTCGGGGTCAAGATCATCACCGGCGATCGTGACCTGCTGCAACTTGTCAACGACCGCATCATCGTCAACCTGGCGGGCAGCAAGCTTTCAGAGGCCAAAGATTACACCGCCCCCGATGTGGTGGCCTACCTGGGAGTCAGACCTGACCAGATCGTGGATTATAAAGCGCTGGTAGGCGATACTTCAGATAATATCCCCGGTGTGCCCGGCGTGGGCGAAAAGACGGCTGTCAACCTGCTGCAGACCTACCCCACCCTGGATGAAATCTACGCTCACCTGGCTGACATCCCGGGGCGCGTGTCGACCCGCCTGCAAGCCGGGCGTGATTCAGCCTACCTGAGCCAGCAGCTGGCTAGAATCCGCACGGACTTAAAGGTAACCCTGGATATTAATGAAGCCCGTACCGATCACATTAACATCGCCGAGGTCGAGCAGTTGTTCCACGAGATGGAATTCCGTACCCTGACAGAAAGGTTGAAAGCGCTGAAGCAAAGCGCACCTCCCACCGCAAGCACCCAACAGCTTTCACTTTTTGGCGAAGTAATTACACGGATCGGCTTACCCGAAGATTACAAGCCTGAATTAAAACTGGTCAATACACCTGAAATGCTCAAGGACCTGGTGGCGCACCTGTCTGCCGCCGCTGAAATTGCCCTGGATACCGAGACCACTTCCACCGACCCGATGCGCGCCCGGCTGGTTGGAATTTCCCTGGCTGTCCGAGAGGGTGAAGGTTATTACATCCCTGTAGGACACCAGGGCGAGGAGCAGCAGCTGCCTCTGCAGGTCGTGGTGGATGCGCTGCGCCCGGTGATGGAAAACCCTGCCAGGGGCATCATCGGGCACAACCTGAAATATGACTGCCTGGTGCTCAGCCAGCACGGGCTGAACCCGGCACGGCTGCAGTTTGATACCATGCTGGCTGAATGGCTGGTAGACCCAGGCAGCCGGCACCTGGGGTTAAAGGATCTGGCAGACGCGTACTTAAATGTGCGCATGACGCACATCGAAGATTTAATCGGAAAAGGCAAAGCCCAGATCAGCATGGCCGAGGTGCCAATCGCCGCCGCCGCGCCTTACGCTGCCGCCGATGCCGAGGTAACCCTGCGCCTGCTGCCGATCCTGACAAAGCGCCTAGCAGAACATAACTCAACCCGCCTGTTTGAAGAAATGGAAATGCCGCTCGTTCCGGTGTTGGGTAGGATGGAACAAACCGGCATCCGGCTCGACCCACCCCTTTTTAAACAGATGGCAGGTGAGCTGGCCCAACGCCTGGCAGAGATCGAGAGCATGATCTATGAAAAAGTCGGTTATCCATTCAACCTGAACTCGACCCAGCAGCTCTCGAAAGTGTTGTTTGAAACTCTGGCGCTGGAACCCCCAGACCGCCGCAAAAAGACTGCCAGCGGGCACTTCTCGACTTCCGCTGACGTGCTGGAGGAACTACGCGGCCAGCACCCGGTGGTGGATTGGATGCTGGAATACCGCGAACTGGCCAAGCTGAAATCCACCTACGTCGATGCCCTGCCGCTGGAGATCAACCCACTGACTGGACGGGTACACACATCATTCAACCAGACTGGCTCTGTCACCGGGCGGCTGGCTTCCTCCGACCCCAACCTGCAGAATATCCCTACTCGCACAGAAATTGGCCGCCGGGTACGCCAGGGCTTCATCGCCAGCGAAGATATGCTGTTGCTTTCGGTAGATTATTCCCAAATCGAGCTGCGGATTGTAGCTCACATGTCGGGCGATGAGGCCATGCTGGATGCCTTCCGCCACGGGCAGGACATCCATGCCGCCACCGCTGCGGCCATTTTAAATATAAAGCTCGACCAGGTAAATAAAGAACAGCGCCGGCACGCTAAAACGATCAACTTTGGCCTGATCTATGGCATGAGCGCTTTTGGTCTCAGCCGTGCGACGGATTTGACCCTGGCTGAAGCTGAGGATTTTGTCAAAGCCTATTTCCGACAATTCCCCGGTGTCAGAACCTACCTGGACCAGATTCGTAAGCTGGCCACCCAACAAGGCTATGTAGAGACACTCCTCGGCCGGCGGCGATATTTTCCCAACCTGGCCAGCCTGTCGAACCTCAACCTGCGCAGCCGTGAGGAACGCGAAGCAATCAACGCTCCAATCCAGGGAACGGCGGCCGATATCATGAAGATTGCCATGATCCACGTGCCTCCAGCCCTGGCACAAGAAAAACTGGCGGCGCGCCTGCTGCTCCAGGTCCACGACGAGCTGGTATTGGAATGCCCACCCGATGAATTGAAAAAAACCGCCAGAGTGGTCCAGCAGGTGATGGAAAATGCCTACCACCTTTCGATCCCCCTGCTGACCGACGCCCGTTGGGGAACCAATTGGGGTAATTTACAACCTCTATCGGAATTTACGCGAGTATAATGAATAGAGGTTTTTGCGGATAATCCGACCAGGCTGGCAGCTAGTAAGTAGAATGGAGAAACAATGACCGGTAACCAGGTAGAATTTCAGAAAGCAATGGATATGGGCCATTCCGCTGCCTGGGATAAGCTGTGGGACCAGGCTGCTGGATTCTATTACCAGGCTCTGGAAGAATTCCCTGATAACTCGAAGGCGTTGGTCAGCCTCGGGCTGGCCCTATTGGAAATGCAGCTTTACAACGAGGCGCTTTCCTGTTACCAGCGTGCTGCTAAACTTGCACCGGGGGACCCTCTACCGCCCGAAAAAATCGGCGTGATTTATGAAAGACAGGGTAAAGGGTTGGAAGCCATCAAGATGTACTCCCAGGCAGCCGAGCTTCACCTGAAAACCCACGACGTGGATAAAGCGATCGACACCTGGAAAAGGGTGTGCGTTCTTCAGCCAGAGCACATGGCTGCCCGCAGCCGCCTGGCCATGATTTTTGACCGGATCGGGCGCAAATCTGAAGCCGTGAGAGAATATCTCGCCACTGCTTATTTGCTGCAAAAGAGCGGCGACATTGCCAAGGCCATGGAGATCGTGGAATACTGCCTGCAAATTGTGCCAGTTAGTAGTACAGCCCGCCAGGCGCTGGGAATGCTGCGCTCCAACCAACTCTTGCCCAGGCCAACCCGCCCGCCGAGCGTCACAGCCCCGTTGAACGCGGTGGAGACTTACCGGCTTGAACCACCCACCACTACCGAGGAAACCCTGCTGGATCCCATTGGAGAAGCACGCCAGAAAGCGCTAACTCACCTGGCTGATTTACTGTTCGAGCAAACCGAAGAGACCGCCCCCGTAGGGCAGATCAGCCGGCGGGGAGTCGGCCAAATTTCGCGCGGCAGCGTGGGGGGTCCGACAGAACACGCCGACTGGACCCGCATCATCCTGCACCTCGGCCAGGCAATCGAATCGCAAATGAAAGGGGCAGAAGTTCAAGCTGCCGAAGACCTGGCAAGATCGGTTGAACTCGGTTTAAATGACCCGGCGGCCTGGTTTGACCTGAGCCTGTTGTACAGCCAGCGCGACCCACAAAAGGCTGTCTGGTACCTGCAAAAAGCCATTAAAAGTACTGATTATTCATTGGGCTGCCGTCTTTTGCTGGGGCAAATTCGTTACGAGAGCGGGGCTTTCCCTGAAGCCGTGAATAACTTCCTGCACGCGCTCTGCCAGGCGGATATGGAAACCGTCTCTTCCAGCCAGGCCGATGAATTACGGCAGCTCTACGAGCCGATAATTGAAACCCAGGGGCGCTCCAAAGAACCGGCCGCATTGAAGACAATTTGTGAAACAATCTCTAAGCAGCTCCTCCGGCCAGACTGGCGTCAATATCTCTTGACGGCACGCCAGCAGTTACCCAGCCAACCTGAAGGCAACCCACCCTTGCCGCTGGCGGAGATGCTGTTGGAGATCGGCAGCAACCAGGTGGTTGAAGCTCTGGCCCATATCCGCCAGTTATCCAGCCAAAATAAATACCTGACCGCCATGGAGGAAATCTATTACGCCCTCCAATATGCACCCACCTATCTACCGCTGCATATCCAGATCGGGGACCTCTTAATGCAGGAAGGCCGCATCCAGGAAGCTGTGGAAAAATATATGTTGATTGCCGAACTTTACGGCCTGCGCGGCGAAACTACTCAGGCCATCCACCTGTTAGAACGCGTGTTGCAGCTGGCGCCCATGGATTTATTGGTTCGCAGCCGTCTGATCGAGCTGTTGATTTCGCAGGACCGGGTGGATGAGGCTATCCAACAGTACCTTGACCTGGCGGACATTTATTACCACCTGGCTGAACTGGATATGGCGCGACAGACCTATGTCGCTACGCTGCACATCGTGCAAAAATCTCGCAAAGGCCGCACCTGGGCGGTTGAAATCCTTTACAAAGTGGCAGATATTGACATGCAGCGGCTGGACCTGCGCCAGGCAGTCCGTATCTTTGAACAGATCCGTACCATGGAACCGGAAGATATCACTGCCCGCGCCCACCTGGTCGACTTGAATTACCGGTTGGGGCAGGATGGCATCGCCTTCACCGAAGCCGATGGATTTGCTACTCTATTGGAAAACACCGGCAAACGAGCCCAGGCGATCCAATTCCTTGCGGGCCTGCTGCAGGATCATTCCAACCGGCCCGGGCTGCGCAAGCGCCTGGCAGATGCTTACGTGCGCGATGGGCAAACGATCGCCGCCGTTGAACAGATCGATCTCCTGGCCGACGAGCTGCTTGCCACTGGTGATAAGGATGGGGCAATTTCTATGCTCCAATTAATCATCACCTTGAATCCACCGAACGTCGCCGAATATCGCACTACCCTGGCCCGGATGGAATCAAGTTAAGAGCCTATCCAAAAATTATTAAAGCCGCTTTTT
>Ga0315282_10003540_pt1 | contig 27984 bp, 20 predicted proteins | sample YL17G07_20_MG_FD_203693 | JGI IMG/M metagenome (GOLD analysis project Ga0315282, IMG submission 203693) | Sediment microbial communities from Yellowstone Lake, YNP, Wyoming, USA - YL17G07_20 | ecosystem: Environmental > Aquatic > Freshwater > Lake > Sediment | place: USA: Wyoming | collected...
CTGGCCAAATCAGCGCAACCAATGGCTTTAAAAGCTAGCACGGCATAATCGCTGATTTTCTTTTTCACGCTATTGGGTATTTTGGCCGGACAAATATGCTTACTACCTCCATCTTGATATTTAGCTTTATAATCATAAAATTCGGAAATTACCGGGATGATTTCAGTTACTGGTAAAGCACGTGGCGGATTATTGCCAAAGACTGTAACAGTTAACTCACGACCACCTATATATTTTTCCAGCATTACTTCATCATCATGTAAAAAAGCTTGTTTAATACCTTTAACTAAAGCTGATTTGGTTTTAGCAATGGTAATACCAACCGAAGAACCTAATTCCATTGGTTTAACTACCATGGGTAAAGATAACTTTTTTATAATCTTATCTAAATTATAATTCTCTCCTTTGGCAATCGCTAAATCTGCTGGTACAAGCACGCCAGCTTGTTTAACTATAATTTTACATTTAACTTTATTCATGCCCAAAGCTTGGGCTAAAGTACCGGAGAAAACATAAGGCACACCTAACATCTCTAACATGCCTTGCAATTTACCGTCTTCACCATATGGACCATGTAAAATTGGTAACACCAAATCAATTTTTTTGCCTTTAACCTTGCCTTCAGCATAATTAACCAAGCCCTTTTCTTCGTTCCTGATGGTTACCAGACTTTGTGACTTTTTTATACTTATCCCATCTTCTTCTGCTTTACCGGAAAATAACTTTAAATATTCTTCGCCTTTACTGCCAACTAACCAATTACCTTGTTTAGTGATGGCAATCGGGATAATATTATACTTATTTTTAGCCAATGCCTTAATGACTTGGCCGGCCGAAGATAAAGAGACTTCATGTTCGCCTGACCGGCCACCAAACATCACGGCTAAATTAATTTTTTTGGACATAATTTAATTATTTACATTTATCAAACACGGTCACATCACCATTATCATATGGTCCAATCTCAAAACCATCATAATAAAAAGTATTACCATCCTGATAAAAATGAAGTGATAACTTATTATCAAGATACATAACCAAACCCCTGCCATGTACTCCGGAGAAAGGAGAAAAATCAATTCTCTTGGTATTGCTAAATAACTTATTAGCCTGCTCAACTTTAGCATAATCCAACTTATTATCAAAAGCAGCCCAGCGAAAAAGTAATTTAGGGCTGACTTTCATTAAAGTTTTAGTTAACCAACTAAACTTCATAAGAGTGTTGTGTGTTATGTGTTATGTGTTATGTGTTATGTGTTTTATGTTATGTGTAATTTATCACGGTTCCTTTAAATTTTTTCCCATCAAAATAATTTTTTAAATTCTCGATATTTTTTCCGTTCATAATAATTACCTCTATGCCTAATTCCTGGGCTTTTTTCGAAGCGATCGGGTCGAATGGCGCGTTTAGTCCCGGATCCCATTTATTACCTACGATTTTTCTAAACTGCGGCCAGGTCATTTTCGGCATGATCTTGGCGTCTTGATGCTTATTCGGATCTTTATCGCAAACATAATCAATATTGGATAAATTAATAATGGTCTTAATGTCGTATTCCTGCGCCAGCATAGTAGCCACATAATCGGTTGACCAACCCGGTTTCCAGCCTGAAGCCACCATAATTTTTTTCTGGCTGAATAAACGAAAAATCGGATTTTTAATTATTTCCGGGTTAGCCTGATCTCTGAATATTGTTCTTAAGAGATGGGCGTTAAGCCTAGTGGCATGAATACCCAGCCAATCTAAATCTTCACGTTCGATTTTAACCACTCGATTGGCCGCTTCAACGTAATTGCGCGAGGTGCGGCCGCCGCCGGCGATAAGAAAAAATTTATGGCCCTGCTTTATCTTTTCTAAAATTAAAGCACGGAATTCCTTTAAAAAATGCCAATCAATGCCTTCTGGCGGCACGATCAACGAACCGCCAATGGAAATAACGTAAGTTTTTTTGCTGGGCATAATTTAAAATAAGATTAAGGTTTTATACTATTCTTACTCTATCATTTTAATTAAATTTTGTAAAAATAAAACCAACCCGAACTTTTCTTGGGTTGGTTTTATAAAAGCTATTTTTAACTGATCAACTCCATTTCTTGACCGCAACAAACTAATATTCCGCCGCCAACTTTAGTTACCATCACTTCATTGCCGCAAATTTTACAATAATATTTTTCGCCAATCTTTTTTACCGCCATAAATACTATAATAAAAATAACTGGTGCGCTGTGCAGGGATCGCCCTATCATCCGATAGGGCGCCCCGTCGTATGACAGGGCGAACCATTGACTTAATAAATTAATAACGATATTGCTATAAAAGTGCGCTGTGCAGGAATCGAACCTGCGACCTTATCCTTAAGAGGGATCTGCTCTACCGATTGAGTCCCGACGTCCTGACAAAATGTCAGGAGTCGGAATCCCGATTTCCGCTTTGCGGAACATCGGGACTAACTGGTGCGCTGTGCAGGGATCGAACCTGCGACCTTATCCTTAAGAGGGATCTGCTCTACCGATTGAGTCCCGACGTCCTGACAAAATGTCAGGAGTCGGAATCCCGATTTCCGCTTTGCGGAACATCGGGACTAACTGGTGCGCTGTGCAGGGATCGAACCTGCGACCTTATCCTTAAGAGGGATCTGCTCTACCGATTGAGCTAACAGCGCTAAAATTACTTTTTATCATTAATAATTTTTTCAATAATTTTTCTACTCTTCTTGGACTTTAAAAAACGTTCTCTCTGGTAAGCATCTTTTATATTATCAAATTCTTCTAGCCGTATAATTTTCCATGGTCTTTTAGGAGACGTCGATTTTGATAAACCGGCATTATGTTCCTTCAATCTTCTTCCTGAGTTGTCGCTCACGCCAATATAATAGCTACCGTCTTTCAGACTTTTTAAGAAATAAACAAAATATTTCTTGCTTTTCATGTAGCTGGGGAGAGGATCGAACTCTCGACCTTAGCGTTATGAGTGCTACGCTCTGACCAACTGAGCTACCCAGCCATCTTTATTTATAATTTCAAATTTAAGATTTATGATTTAATCAAATATTATTTAAATCTTAAATTATTCTGGCGCTCCCAGAGGGAATCGAACCCCCATCCCTAGTTCCGAAGACTAGTACTCTATCCGTTGAGCTATGGGAGCAAAAAATAAAACCTTTATAAAAAACTCCTTAAAGGAGCTTTTTTAGAATAACATAATTATTTGCTAAAATCAAATTTTAAAAAACCCCCACATTTAATTGGGGGGGGTAGAACCGGTAAAAATATTTCCAGGCTTGCTTATGGCAATTTATCTAATATCAGTGTCCATGTTAAACGGTTTCCGTATCTAAAATCTAATTCCTGTTCTTGGGTTATATAACCCGCTTTTTCAATCCGCACCAGAAACATATCATTAGGTGGTCTGCTTATTAAAAACTGCCCGCCCTTACTGGTATAAGTCACAATTCCCGTATCACCAATACTCACTCTTACCCCTTCTAGCCCCTGACCATTAGTTTCGGAAATTATGCCCTCAAAGTCGAAAAATGGGGCATTAACCCCTAGCACGACGCACCAACTTACTTCTGATCCGTCAAATACTAACGGCCTTGAGAGAACCTTACCTCCTGGTTCAGTGACGCGCACTGTAACCTGACCAGTTGGAGTATTGCCCTCTAGACAATAATTACCATTTCCATCGGTAATAACGCATAAATTGGTTCCGTCAACGGAAACTTGGGCGTTGGGCTGTGGTAAAGCTTTTTGCGACTGTTCACACCACATATAAACGGTCCCCAATAAGCGGTTTTGTCCGCTTCCGCCTGAATTATATGGCTGGGTCACAGGTGGAGGTGGTGGATTACTGCCGTCGCTACTGCCACTCCCGCTACTACTGCTATTATCTCCTCCGCCGCCACAAGAAATAATTAAAAAGAACGTCGCCATCAGTGCCAAAGCAAAAATCAGCAATCTCCTTTCCATGGTCCTTTACCTCCTTTAGTTTTGATTTTTTTATTAAAATAAAGAGAACGATAAATTTAAGCTTGATCTATAGCTTAGCTAATACTTATAAAGTATAACATCACTATACGAAAGTCAATTAAATTAATTTGTTCTGGAATTATTTTTCATAACTTCCAGCAAGAGCTAGTACAATTAAAACCTTATTCGTAAAATTTTATTGTAATTTGCAACATCTTATTCCCCAGTTTTGTGCATGTGGACCAACCCCGCCATATTGGGCGTAATGGCCTACCACAACGTAATTAGACGGACATACCAACCATGCAGTACCTTCAAATTGCGTATAATCAACGCAAGCACCATAATTAATAGATGCTCCGCTGCCGGTGCTCAAACATTTCCCTCCGCTAGTGCAGAAATCACTAGCCGTAACTTTACCAGTTGTCGATTCTAACGTCATCGTGGTAAGCATAGTACTGGCATCCTGCTGCCAACCCCAGTACCAATTCCCGCCATTGGCTGCAAAACAAACATTATTACCTGTCTGAGAACCACCGCTACATATTCCGGTTGCTCTCCAGCCATTGGCTGCACTGACATCCCCTATGACAATATTCTTCAAACTTAAAGTGGCAGGGTTAAATGTTCCACTGTCATAAACATTTAATTTTCCTAATGGTCCCGCCGTCCCGATGCCGACGTTGCCGCCGTTTGGTTGAAGCGACAAGGCCCAAGCAGGATTAGTTGTCTCATCCATTAACGCTTGGATAGCAAATTTATTTTCTTCTGGCCGGTAGAAATATAAATTGTCATTGGACATATGCAGACGCAATGCTCCGTCTGTATAGTTAAATCCGCCCGGTCCGTCAACCTGCAATTTATTGGTGGGACCAGCCGTCCCGATGCCGACGTTGCCGTTTGTCGCTACAACAAGATCAGGATAATCACCGCCGCGCGCCTTAAGTGTTAAACCCGTGCCCCCCGCTTCTGAAGTGATGACAGCGGTTCCCAAGGCACCAATCGGCCCGCGGACTGACAATGTACCATTGACGTCTAATTTTGCCCATGCGGCTGGGCCTGTTATCCCGACGCCGACGTTGCCGGTATTATAATAAATATCACTACCACTGGGAGTCCATTGGCTTACGCCACCGACTTGACTCCAGGCAGTTTTACAGCCATCAGGCAAACATAACCCGCCCGTAGTATTAATTTGCCCATTAACATCAAGCATATACCCAGGATTCGGCGTGCCGATGCCGACGTTAACTGAACCTTGTCTACCAATGACCATGAGTGGAGTACTACCGCCGCCTTGATAAAACTTGTATCCACCAGCGGAATTGAAACCAATATTCCAACCTTCAACGCCTATCCCGTACGATGAGGCGGGATCTAAGGTATCGAAAAGCATGATCTGATATTGCCCATACGACGAACCGAGAGGCGCCGTATAAACATTGTTGCCGATCGTCAGTTTGGCATTCGGCGCCGCCGTGCCGATGCCGACTTTACCTGCAGCAGGTTGTAATAACAAAACACTATCTGGAGTTGCTCCTGCTGGATTTGTTGCATAACCTTGAATGCTTAATGATGTATTACCAGACTGATCAAATCGCCAATGGCGATTACCGTTTATTGAGGCAGAATAAGGAATAAACCAGAAGCCAGTTTCATAAATTGAAGAGGAGACATTTCCTCCGGCAATATGTAGCGTAGCACCAGGAGTTGCTGTATTTATGCCAACGTTGCCTAAAACTAGTAAACCAGGAGAAGCTATAGCGCTCATATTAACATATAAAGGCCCGCTTTTACTTTGTGCTGATGAGCCTAGATTGACCGGTTCAGTCACATTAGCGCTTGGCGGAGCAGTAGTTGGGCCCACCCAAGCAGCTAAAACAGCTTGCAAAGATAAAGACAGGCCTAGGGTTAAAATAACAGTAATGATAAAATAAAACAGTAGCTTAAAATTAGTTGACTTCATATAGTTAGGTTAAAAATAAAAAATTATTTCTTTTTTAATTTACTTTCAATGGATTTATTTATTTTATCTATCATTGTCTGTAATTGGGCTTGCTTGGCTTCATCTGCTTTTAGTTGTTCCGGAGTTCTAAGTTTTATCTTTTCTTCAATTTCCTGATTGATCACCGCCACTAATTTATCTTGTGCCTGTCTAGTCAGGCCTCCGCTTTTAGTTTTACCTTGCTTAACTATTTGCCTAATCAACTCCCTGGTTCGTTCTTCAATTTCTTTGATCTTTTGTTGTTCCGGAGTTAATTCTGCTGTTGGAGTAATATTGTTGGTTTTATTAATAATAGAACTTTCTAAATTTTTAACCGACTGCAGCTTTAAAGTTTGATAACCTGTTAATTGCTTAACAAAAATTACTATAAAAACCACAACTACTAAAGCTGAAAAAACTAACAGAGCTGGATTAACATTCACCTGCTTGGCTTTTTTAGCTGACATAAAAAAGGTTAATTCAAATTAGTTAACTAAGCTTGTTTATATTATACCAATATTTTAAAAATCTGTAAAAATTGGTTTAAATTTAAAAAGACGCTAAGTTTTAAGCGTCTATAACTCAGCGTCTCATCCATAATTTTCTATTTTTGAGATTTAACCTCCAAACTGGAGGTTAAATCTCTTCCGCTGCATAGTACGAGATAATAATTATATTTATCTTTATCTAGTCTGTCTATCTTTAATCCAGCAATTTTAACGATTTTCCTCAAGCCCCTTTTTGTAAAAGCATGATAATAACGCTGGCTGACTTTTTCGCCTTGACTATTTTTCCAGCTAAATAGAATATCGCCAAAGTCTCCCGATGTTCGCAAAGCGAAATCGGGATCCCGACCGTAGCGTCGGGACATTAAACTAAATATTTTAGCTAATTTAAATAATGCTTGTTTTAAAATTAATTTTCTAAATTTTTTCTGACTCCATAAATTCCAGACTGTAATAATAATTTTACCTGCCCGCTTATCTGCGCCAGCAGATACTGGCGGGCCGCCCGGTTTAATTTTATTTTTCAGTTGCTCCAATGCTTTAATTTGTAAATCTTTTCCCGGCAGATGATGCAACACTGCTACGCAAAACACAAAATCAAAATCTTTTTCTGCTATCTTATCCAATTCCAAAATATCCCCAACTAAAAAATTAATATTTTGTATTTGAGATTTGTTTGAAAATTGAAAATTGAAAATTGAAAATTTTGACTTGGCTATTTCAATCAGCTTTTCACTACTATCCACCCCAACATAATTAATCCGCCTATCTTGAAATGCCTTAAGCAATCTGCCATTCCCGCACCCCACATCTAAAACACTCTGACCATCTTTAACTTGGCTGGCCAACTTTAAAAGTTCTGGCCATAAATGTTTCTGCCTGGTAATAGCAAAATCTTCGGCAATTTGTTGGTAGCTTTTTTTAACTAAATCCAGTAAATTTTGTTGCGTTTGTTTATCCATTGCAATTCGTCCCCCTTGTAAAGGGGGATTAAGGGGGTTAAATTTTATCCTCGTCTACTTTCTTTCTATCACTTTTCATAAAAAATAAAAAGAGCGGACCCGAAGGTTCGCTTTAAAAAAGGTACTCTTTGAGATGGTTATGTTCCTCCGCATCGCTGATCACGGTAACGTGATTTTTACCATCGCTAGAACTTTTACATCTTCCCAAATAATAGCTTTTGACACCAGATTTTTGTGACACCTGATTTATTATATCAGGCAAAATCTCGTCATCGGCAGGCACGTATATTTCCAAGAAAATACCGCAATTTAAAGACTGGAACATGCCCTGCCAATTTTCTCCGGTCGCTTCTTTGACAAAGGTGAAAAATGCGGGAGGCCGGGGAATCTCTTTGATATAAAGAATTCCTTGGCCTAAATTTTTACTCTTGGTTAAACCCCCGCCGGTATTCATACAAAGGCCGTGTATCTTATGAAAAACCTTGCGTTTTTTCGCTTCATCCAAAATCATTTTTATGAGAACCGGCCATTGCCTAGTCGTCGATAATATCGCTTCACTAACGCCCATTCCCAATCCGGGAATAATATCATTTACTTTGTACTTACCAACATAAGGATTTGCTCCCCAAAGATTAGGATACTTTAAAGAGTAACCAATAGACATTAACTCTGGTCGTGTTAAGGTCAACCCGTTAGAGCCCTGACCAGAATTGACCTTCTCTTCCCATATCGCTTGGCCGGTACTTTCAAATCCGAAAATGTAATCACCAGGCTCAACATTGCCCCGGATCAAATCCGCTTCCGACATTCTGGAGCTGACATCCACGTCCAAAATGTAGCTTAATGACTGATCGGGAAGATCTGCTGTCTCGCCACCCATGAAAATAATGTTAAAACCATGCTTTTCATATAACTCCAAAAGTCTGACCCAGCCTAAGGCGTTCTGCCTTAGTATTAAATCTTTATCGACGTTAAACTTGTTGATGGCGATGATTTGGGTAACGAAGATCGGCCCGTTAACAAAACCGCAACAGGCGATATCCCCTGCGTTCATGACGAAAGCGTCGAAAACATCGTCTTGATAAATTTCCGGCTGGTTTAATTCCTTGTGGTGTAAAATTCTTTGAATGGACTTACTACCGGAACCATCCGCATGCTTTACTTCAACCTCGCCGGGGCGGTCTGGGCTTCTTACGATATTGCAAAAAGCGCCAAGAAAATCATTCCGCACAATCTTACCGAAAATCTCTTTTAAACTGCTTTTATGCGGATCTATTCCCTTCTTTTCATAAAGACTTAGATACTGTTCCATCTCTTTTCTCCTCTCCTTTTGGAATTTAAAAGAGCTCCCGAAATAATCGGAACCTCCTTTAGTTGGTAATTTAATCTTATCTAAAACTAAAAGAAAAATCAAATAAAAACCCCGCCTGTCAAACTTGAACAAGCGGGGTGACATATAAAATATTTTGCCTCCTCTTCCTGTCTATTTTTCTCCTTGATGCCGTTCGGCAAACTCTCGCAGGTTTTGAAAAACTTGGAGATAAATCGAAACCTTCAGATTCTCCTGAATCTCCTCCGGTAACCAGGCTCCGGTTTGTGGCCGCTCTACTCTTTCCGCGTGTGGCATAGTATAGGTATGCCGTCCGTCTGGGGAGCAAACCCCAGCGATTCCTAATGGCGAACCATTCGGATTCCATGGATAAAGCTCAGTCGGTCTCCCTAAATCATCTGCGTAAAACATCGGAACCAAACCCCGATCTACTACCCTCTTATAAAAACTCGGATCTCTGAAACAAATCCGTCCGGCTCCATTCGCCGACCAAATACCCACAAAAGTCCAGGCCATACCCTGAAAAGCGACGGATTTTGATTTTGGGAAAACGACATTTATCCAGTGATGTTCAAATCCGACAGAAATGTTTCCTTCCATCCGTGGCCAATTTTTTTCAGGCTCATCTGGAAACGGCGCCCAACCAAGATACATGAAAGCCTGCATAGCGTTGCAAGGGTTATACGAACAAGTATCTGTCCGATATTTAAATCGGGAAATAGTTTCAGCTGCAAGTTTATTGAATCTCATGGTCGCAGCCCAACCTTTGCCATGTTTACCCGCATCCCGATTGGCAAAACCTCCGACAGGGAGCAATACCTGGAAACGATCCAAAGTTGTAATGCCCTCGACCAGGTCAGTAGTATGGACGTCTACCGGCTCCATGCCAGACATCAGAGCCATTTCGGCCATCTCCTGCTCCCCATTACTGCCTTCTTCACGAAGTACTGCCGCCAAGACCTTATTGCTTTTTATCATGATCTCCGGCGCAGTCGGTTCGGGAGTGTAGGTTAAATTGTACACGGGAATTTTGCGATTAAGCTGTCTTTCATATCTCTGATCAGCGCATTCCGGATTACGGAACTGCCTTTCCATCTGATGGCTGGTAGCTTCCCACCATCCCCGTATCGTCGGTGTTCTTTCTTCAAAAACGATTTTGCCTTGATGATGGATACAGGCATATTTATCTTTGCTAGTCCATCCCAGAACGTGGTAAGGAATTTTGTTGCTCTGCAATAACGAACTGATCCGGTCTTCTTCTTCGGGCTGGTATTCGCAAATCCAACCCGCCTCTTCCGCCATTAACATCTGTAGCGGATCTTCGCAATCGCCGTCCCGATCGGGCAAGGTAATATCGAATCCGCAGTTATGCGCCATGATCATTTCGGTTGCCGTCGTTATCAGGCCACCGTCGCTTCGATCATGAAGGGACAAGATCGACTTCTCAAATACCAGTCTTTGAATGGTTTCAAGGCAATTGTAGAAAAGTCTCGGATCGTCAATATCCGGCGATACATTGCCAAGCTGCTTGTTGCAATAAACTAGAGCCGAAGCGCCCAAACGATATTTACCCGGAGACGGATTCAGATACAACAATTTGCTTTGCCCCGGGCGCTTAATATCCGGGGTTACGAATCTAGTGAGATCCGGCACGCTGCAGTAGCCGCCGATCACGCCTTGGCGGAAAGATTTGACCAGCTCATCCATTATTTTCTTCAGCATAAATAGGCTGTCTTTCCCGCCATCGGGTTGAGCCATGCCCTGTTGATGGCAGAGCACGCCCAATTCACGGGAGAAGTTAGAAAGCGCTTCTACGGCTCGATAAAGAGCCGCACCTTCCCCGATGAAATTGATCGCCCACATCCAGTTCACAGAACATTTGAGATTGGCCAGATTGCCCAGATAAACCCCAATGATGTTGGAAAGCATTTCTGCCATATTCATGCGGATACCGGATGGTGCATCAAGCATCAGCTTAAGCGGATTTTCTCCCAAAGCCGAAGCCATGCCACAGGGCGAGTCATGCGATAGGGCAAATAGTGCGAAATCTCCGATCGGAATCTGCAAAGGACCGCAGCATTGCTGGGCGATAGTCCGCCCTTTAACGCTTCGGTCCATCAGATTCGTCAGAAATCCCTTCGAACCTACGGCTACATTGCTGAAAATCAGCTTAGTCGCTTCCGCAATAGTCATGGGCGGAAGGTTTAAGGGAAGAAGTTTTTCTTCACGGGTGGTAAAACGGTATTCGCGTTGCGGTAACTTCCCGAGCACCTTACTCAGGTTATAATCGACGAGAGTCTCGCCGGTTCTCGAGCTTTTCACTACCATTCGGCCAGTACCGGTATATTTACCGAACCGGTCAACCGGGCAACGCTCCCGCTTGCAAATTCGCTCAACCTCTTCAGCCCGACCCTTGGACACTACAAGCATATTCGATTCTTGGAATTCGGCATTGAAAACGACCCAAGGCGCCATATTTTCTACGCCCCGACTAATTTGATCGATGTCAGCTTCAACGCCTTCCGGATTGGCTGCTTCGGTGGAATTGCAGCCGATTCCCCCAGCTCCCTGGTCATGAATTTTTTTGCAGGGGTTGTTACTTCGCATCTCCGCCAAAGCCGTAGTGACGCATACATTCTTTCTGGCCATTTCCGGATCAACACGCTGGATCGCTTTGCTGGAGTTTACTCTCTTTAAAGCCCCTCCCGCTTGACTGGAAAAAGAACCTCCGCCAATGCCCGTGGGATAAGCCGGTCCGCCAATTCGAATCTGTTCGTCGCCGATTTGCGGAGGTAGCGCAATTACGTTTTCATCAAAAACAGCTCCGCTTCCCATGGTGTATAATATGGGTTTGTAAAAAGCTTCCCTTCGTCCGTCAGGCATTACTATTTCCAGAGAACGGGCAAAACCGGATAGACAAGGCCATCCGTTTTCATTCGCTGAAAGGATATAACCTCTTAACGTTTCAATAACCATGTCTTTGGGGTGACCATTGCGGAATCTTTTAGGTCTCTCTTCCCAGGGAAGGTCATAGCCTGGTAAAAACAAATGCGGCCAACAATAGCCGCCGCTATGATAATTTACCAAGCCACCTCGTCTAATACTCTGTAAATCCCGCTGCATTCCGATATCACCAGTCCCGGCTCCGTTATAAGCCTCTACGCCTGATGGTGCATTGTGAGTTTCAGCAGTATTGGTTGGATGCACTTTGACCCTGACAATACCATAAGATGAACATTCTCCCGGATGCGAAGGCATTAGGTAATTCACTTCATAACCCTCAATCGCACTAGAATTGTCATCAAATCCGACCAAGCTGTTGCCCCGATGTTCAGAGAGCGGCTTCTTGATAAGCTCGAACATCGTAAACTCCATCGGCACGTCATCAATAAAAATACGGCCGCTAAACTCCCAATGCCGGCAATGCGAGCTCAATAATTGGGCTATATTGTACAGCGAAACGTCTGATGGATTTATTCCTTCTTCTAGACACATCTCGTATGTCCAGTTGATCATCCAGCCATCAAGGCCAAGCTCGTATTTCCTATTGAAGTCTGCCAGGGGCTGCTTACCCTCTTTGATCAGAGGCAAAAATACGACTGGTTTGGGTTTCGGACCGCGGCTAAAGTGTTCAAGCGGTTTCCGGTACCATCGTTCCGTCCAATCCTTTTTATGATCCCTAACGTAGGGCCTAATCTGATTTTTCAGCATTAACAGCCTTCTGAACTCTTCTGCCCGCACGACTTGTGTGATCCCCATATTATGGAAGATCTGGGTCAGGTTAGTCGAGTTAGCAGTGGCGTAATCCGGTGGCGGACCAATTTCAACCACCTCCATTCCATTACCGTCATGTAAAAACGGCTGTTCAGAAATTTGGTCGTCAGCTAAAAACCATCTCATCCTCTGCAGCTGCTCTTCCGAGAGCTTACTGCTGACCTTAAGGATGAAACGGGTTTCCCGATTCGAACCTTCTGGCCTGCAAAAATGCAGTATCTTACTCATCTTCTTCTCCTTTCTCCTCAAAATTTTATTTTTTTCTAATCACAAAAGTCTTTTCCTTATCTCTTCTCCTTTCTCAATAGTTTTTTACTATTACATCTAATTTCTGTATATTCTCTTTTGTCAAAGATCATTCTTATTTTCATTCGCATGAGCCGCATTCGTAGCGCGGCGTCTGCTCTAAAATAAAAACTAACCTCCTTGTTTTTCTGGGGTTAGTTTATGTCTAAAAATTAACGAATCTATAGCAAAAAGTCAAGCTAAGAATAAACAGTAAAATTCTACAAAAACGGATAAAATTATTTCTGTTTTCTGCTTACTGCTTACTGCCGTCTACTGCCTACCTTCATCTTCGCCACCGTTAACCTAATCTCATCATAACTATAATCCTCGCCTAATCCTTCCTTAATCGGCTTTAACTTATCAACACCAACTTTTTTGGCTATTTCTAAAATTTTCTTTTGTTTAATCGGTTTAACCAATTTATCAATTTCTAATGGCAAGCCTTTTTCTATTATAAAACTTAGATGGTTAATAATCGTACTCGACGCCAACCCTCGCGCCTCGGCGATTTTTTCTAGGTTCATACCCTTATTATATAATTCATAAGTTTCCAACTGAGTAAGTTTGGTCGATAATTTATTTTCCTTTTTCTTCTTGGTTTCCTCAACCTGCACTTTCTCCGCCTCGCCCATATTTTTTATTAAACAGTTATCGCATTTTAAGCAATCGCTAGCTTCGGTTTCACCGAAATAATCAAGGATATATTTTTGCCGGCAATCGTAATGGTAAACGTAATCTTCCATCAGGTCTAATTTTTTGAATGCGTGCTTAAATTTATTTCTTAAAGCCGCGAAGTCTAATTTTACTTCATCACTGGCGACTCTTTTTAAAATCCTAATTTCCGTACCGCGAAACGGCGGCGAATATTCTGCCAAATTCTCTTCGGTTAATTTACGGATGAGACGAGCTAGCGACTCTTTTTTTACCCGAACAATTTCCGCCACTTCCTCTAAATTAACCTGCCAACCGCTTAAAAGTTCTTTGCCGAATTTATCGAATAATTTTTCTATTATGGCTAGATGTCTCTTTCTACCGCTGGAATATAAATTTATGGTTTTTTGTTTATCGTTTTTTAGTTTTAAGTAAGCCTGGCCGGAGCGATCACGTGAGCGCGCAATACAGCCTTCCCGTTCCAATATTTTTAAACTGGTGCCGATGGCCATTTCCGGCAGGCTTTCTGATAGCATCTCCGCTAACTCGGCGTAAGTAATTAAAACTGTATCTGATTCATAGTTTTTTAAAATCTCATAAACTTCTAAAATTATTTCCGGCGGCGGGTTGTCGCCTTTGATGAAAAACTCCTGAAGATACCTATCACGAGAACTGTAAAGCAAGAGGCAAAAACTTATTTTACCGTCGCGGCCAGCCCGGCCGGCTTCCTGGTAATAAGCTTCGATCGTACCCGGCATGTCATAATGAATGACGAATCTAATGTCCGATTTATCAATACCCAAACCGAAAGCGTTGGTGGCTACGATCACTTTAGCTTTGCCTTTCATGAAATTTTCCTGAACCCATTTCCTGTCTTGATTTTCCATGCCCGCATGATAACCTACGGCTTCGATATTATTCTCCAGTAAAATTTGCAGTAAATCATCGGCTCGCGCCCGTGTGCCCACATAAATAATGCCCGACCCATCGGCCAAACCGGCGATAGTGTCTAAAACGAATTGCGGCTTGCGGCTGTCGTTTGCCTGAATGACGCCGAATTGTAAATTAGGCCGGGCAAAACCGGTAATGACCGATTCCGGACTGACTAAACCGAGCTGTTTAATAATATCGACTCTAACCTCGGGCGTGGCCGTGGCCGTTAAAGCCAAAACCGGCGGTTTAGCCACCGTTTCAATGATTTGCTTTAACTTTAAATAGCTGGGACGAAAATCATGCCCCCATTGACTGATACAATGCGCTTCGTCTACCGCGAATAAACTGACCTTGATATTTTCTAAAGCTTTAACGAATTCCTGGCTATAAAATCTTTCCGGTGCGATATAGAGTAATTTATATGAGCCGCTTTTTACTTCTTCGATCCTTTGGCTGGTTTCTACCTGACTAAGTGAGGAATTAATGAAAGTGGCCGGAATGCCGATTTTTTTTAGCGCGTCAACCTGATCTTTCATTAAAGCGATCAGCGGGGAAATAACCATAGTGACGCCGTCCAGTACTAAAGCCGGCAACTGGTAACAAAGCGATTTGCCGCCGCCGGTGGGCATAATCACCAGAGTTGATTTACCGGATAAAATATTATCGATTACTTGTTCCTGCCCGAGACGAAAAGAGGAAAAACCGTAATGAAGTTTTAACAGTTCTTTGAGTTCTTGTTTTATATTTCTTACTTCCATTTTGACAAAATTATATTTATAATCTAATTTAAGATTAACAGAGTGAGAGCTAGGAGTCAAAATAAAAATAATTAAGGAGAAAAATATGAAAATCATCAGAGGATCTTTAACAATTCGTATACTGGACGATATGCATTCTCATTACCGAGAGTTGCCTGTTCTTAGGCTACTTGCTCGTTTAAACCAACTATTTTTTGCCCGCGCCATTGATATTGGTAATACAGTTGATCCAATCGACAATGCCGAAAAGTACAATGCGCGAAACAAGTTATTAAAAAATTATGCTCCGAAAATGCAAATTAAGTTAGCCGCAGTTCTGACTAGGACAATGAAGCTTCATGATATCGACAAAATCGTTCATGCCGGAGGACAATATCTAAAAATTCTATCCGGCAGTACGACCAACTCGGACCAGTGCGTCCAGTTGGAAGAAATCGAAAAATATTTTTCACACTTGGAACGGGCGGAAAAAAGAAAAATGAAATGTCTAATTCATGGCGAGATAACGCATGACACGGTTACGGGCTTAGAAATACCGGAAAAAGATAAGGAATTCCAAAGTTTGCCTATTATAAAAAAAATCGCTCATACTTTTCCCGGTCTGCCACTTTATTTTGCGCATTTAAGCGATCGGCGAAGTATCGGTTTCGTCAACAATGAACCGGGCATAAAGGGTGTAGGGGCTACACCTCAGCATTTCCTTTATACCAAGCATGATGTTTATGACAAAAAGGGGGGCTTAAAAAATCCTCACTTGGTTTTAAAACCATGCCTGAAAGAGGATGATGACCGACAGGCAATCAGAAATGAAATCTTTAGCGGTAATAAAAAATATTATTTGGAAACGGATAACGCCCCTCATTCGCAGGAAAACAAACTCAAAATTCCGCCCAGTTACGGATCATTTTCGCTCTTCCAAATCTTAAATGTCCTTGAAACTTTTAACGAGCATGGGAAATTGGATAAATTCGAACCGTTCGTCTCGGAAAACGGAGCCAATTGCCATGGCTGGCCACTTAATCAGGGCGAAATAACTTTTACCATAAAAAGGTTCATTATCCCTAAACAATTTGTCGTTAAAGCAGGTGGTAAGGCTATAAAATATATCCCCTTAGGAGCCGGCCAGGAGGTTAAATGGAGTTTAAAAACCTAATGACCAACCGCAATAATTTAGTTGGTCATTTTTTATTTAAGTGACCTATTAAAGGAACTAAGTTCTGGGTACCCAGAACTTAGTTCCTTTTAGTTCACAAATTTTCTTTTCTTTACCTTAACGGTAATTTATTATCTAACCTTAAAACCGGCGCCAGTGACGTAGCGGCTACTAAAGCCACAGTTAAAAATATATAAGGCAGCGGTAAAAATAAAAGCAGTAAGCTGGTCATGGCCGTACCTAATAAAACCGCTAACGGGCCAGCCGTGCGATAAAAATCGATTAAATCCACGTCAACGCCGTCAACTCTTTTATAAAAATAGACATCACGTAAAACATCCAGCCCGGCCGCGCCGATACGAGTGCCTAAGAGAATCGTCGCCCAAAGCCAGACTTCTTTACTATGGATGAAAAAGATAGCAGCAGTGGTAAAAATCAGAATTGTTAAAAACATTAAAATTAATTTATTTTCATTTTTCTTTTTATCCACGATTAAGCCAATGGGATATTCCATGATTAAAAACGGTATTAGCATAATGGTAAAAGCATAACCGATTTCCTGCCAGCTTAAACCTAAACTTCTAAGATAAAGCGGCGTATAGATAATTATTAAAGCATAAAAAAATTCTAAGACGAAAGAAACGTAATAAATTTTTAAAATATTTTTTTGTTGCCAGGCCCGACTTAACATCTCGAAAGTGGTTTTTCTAACTAAATTATCATGCCCTGTCTCCGGCATCTTAATGATCGAGAAAAATACTATGACCAGATTAAAAATCGCCAAAATAGAAAATAAACCGGTAAAATTGAACTTAGCCAAAATCGTGGTGGAAATGAAGGGACCGAAAACGAAACCCCAACTGGCCAAAGTTAAATTAAGCCCACGCGTTCGGCCCGTGCTTTGGTCGCGGGAAAACGACTCTAAGATCATGTCTAAGCTGACATAAGTTAGATAAGAACAAGCCACATAAGCCATAGCGCCTAATAAATTGACCATGGCATGTTGGCTAAAATAGAGCACAACCATTAATAATGTCCGACCGGTGATAGCCAGTAAAAAAATATTTTTCTTACCCCAAGCGCGCACTAATTTATGTAAATTAAGAAGAATAACTAAAACCACGGCGTAAGCCAGTAAATAAAACAGGCTGACATCATCGGTTTTGGAATTTTGCTGAAAGTAAGTCGAAGCCACATAAACCCAAAGCGAATCCGCCAAACCGAGTAAAAAAGAAAAAATATAAATTGTTTTGAGTTGTGGTCTGATAAAATTTACTTTTAAGATAAATTTGTCTTCTGATTTAAGCTTAACAAAGTCGGTAAGTTCAGTCAAAAATAAAAAGGGTCGGCTTTAATGAGTCGACCTTATTTTTATTTGCACATTCCGATCAAGTCGGAAATTTTTTCTACACCATGATGAAAGGCAATCCTCATTAAATCATTACAGATGGTAATTCCGGCCTCGAGATTGGAAAAAAGAGCGGTACCGATTTGGATAGCGCTAGCTCCGGCCATTAAATATTCGGCCGCATCATAGCCATTAGCTATGCCTCCGACACCGACGATCGGCACACCTAAATTCTCGCTAGCGACTTGATGTACCATTCTTACGCCCAATGGACGAATAACTCCACCGGACATACCCGCATAATTACCGGCAATTTTTGATTTACCGGTCATTACGTCAATACTCATTCCTAGGGGAGTATTAATTAAGGTCAAAGCGTCGGCTCCGCCGCTAACTGCCGCCCGGGCGATTTCAACAATATTGCTGACCATAGGCGTAAGCTTCACCATTAAAAATCCAGAAAATAATTGTCTGACTCGCTCCACTGCTTGATAGGTCAATTCTTCCGACTGAGCAAAAATTCTACCTTCAGTGTTACCACACGAAAGATTCATCTCGATTACCTCTATGCCAAGGGATTGGAATATATCTGCCAATACACCATATTCGTTGATGCTCTTACCAAAAATGGTTACAATAACTTTCTTGCCAAAAGATTGCCATATTGGTAAATATCTCTGCTTGAATTCAGCTATCCCCCAACCTTCTAACCCGATCCTATTTAGAAAGCCACCATTAATCTCACAAATTCGCGGCATTGGATTACCTGGCCGCGCATCCATGCATATTCCCTTAGTCAAAATAGCGCCAAATTTAGAAACATCAACTTGTTTAGATTCGATCGCCAGTGTGTCTAAAGTTCCAGCCCCATTCATGATCGGATAATCCAATTTTAGGATTCTGCCTTTCTGACCAACTAAAACGGTTTTAAACGGATCTTTAATTAGTGGCTTACGCTCAACTATTTCTACTTTTTCCTCAGGACAAAATTTCTCCCAATCGATTATACTAGCATCGAAAGTCGGACCGTCATGGCAAACGTGCAAGGGCATATGGCTATTATTAACAAAAACCGCGCAACTTTTGCATGAACCGACTCCGCAAGCCATCATCTCTTCAATTATTACTTTACAATCGATATGATAAGTCTCTGCCAACTGAGCTACTTTTTTTAGCATCGGCTTAGGGCCGCAGGCAACGATTACAAAATCTTTATCGCCTTTGGCTAATTCTTCGTCTAGTAGATCAATCACATAACCTCGACGGTTCAAATTATTTTCGGTTATGGTTTTTACCTCACACCCTAATCTTGCCAATTCAAAAACGCCAAATTGCTCCTCGATTCCTCTCGTGCCAAAATATATTCCGACTTCTTGGCCTCGCCTAATTAAATCCTTTGCTAAAAAATAAAGGCCAGCTAATCCCATGCCTCCAGCTATCAATAAATACCTGGCTGCCGGAGGTAAAACGATCGGGTTACCTAAAGGTCCGGAAACTACTATACTATCGCCCGGTTTCAATAAATTATAAGCCTCGGTGTTCGGACCAACTTTCTTTATTACCACCTCGATACTGCCAGCATTTTGCCGATAGACCGAAAACGGTCTAGGTACTACTGAAAAAGGATACGAGGGTTCAAGCATGACGAATTGCCCGGGTTTTGCTTTAATCATTGATTCTAATTTGAGTCTAAATATGCCAGAAGCTATTTCCTCGTTGTTTCTTACCTTCACCAATTCAAACATTGCCTTTCTCCTTTCTTCTTTTAATGATCCATCAAATTTTAATAAAAAGCTTAATCCATTTTAGGACCAAGCTCCTTTTCCATGCTAATTTTTAATTTATTATTTATTCCTTAATTTATATAACTTCAGCGTATTCTTAAACGCCATGGCGATGGTTAATGGCCCGACGCCGCCGGGTACCGGAGTTAAAAAGCCGGCATTATCTTTAACACTGTTAAAATCCACATCGCCCACAACCTCTTTACCTTGTTTTGTAATGCCGATATCAATTATTACCGCATCTTGCTTAATCATCTCTTTCTTAATTAATTTCGGTTTGCCTACGGCCGTTATTAATAAATCCGCCTTAGCCGTCTTCTCTTTTAGCTTATCATCATTAATATTAGTAATTTCTACCTTAGCTCCTTGGCAGCTTAAAACATGAGCTAAACTTTTACCGAAAATATCGGAATTAGAAATAATACAAACCTGTTTATCCGCTAAATCACAGTTTATACTTTTTAAAATTTCCATCACCGCCTCATGTACCGGCGGGATGATATTTTTATGATCGCAGGTTTTAAATAATTTGGCTAAATTATCCGGGTGAAAGCCGTCGACGTCCTTATACGGATCAATAGACATGATTATCGCGTCTGTATCAAAACCTGCCGGTAGGGGCAGCTGAACCAATATCGCATCGACTGAAGCATCCTTATTAAGGCAATCTATCATCTCTAAAATCTCCCTTTCGTCGGTGTCATCAACACATTTATATAAATGCGTATCAATCCCAACTTTTACAGCTTCTTTTTCTTTTAAATCAACGTATAATTTTGAATCCTCTCTTTCTCCGACTAAAATAATCGCCAGACTAGGCCTCTTACTCGCGATTCCTACCTGGCCTTCGTTTATTTTAATTATTTCTTTTACAATATCATCTTTTATTTTCTCGGCTAATGCTTTGCCGTCGATTAATTTTACCATAAATTATTTAAATCCTAATTTCTAAATCCTAAATCCTAAACAAATCCAAAATTCAAATGACCAAAATTCAAAACATAATTTTTATAACTATTTGGAACATTTGAATTTTGAGTTTTGAGTTTGTTTAGAATTTAGAGTTTGGGATTTAGAATTTTATATACTAGGTATAGGAAATTTTAGGCACATCTCTTTTACTTCCTCTTTAATTTTATTTAAAACATCCAGTTCATTTTTATGCTCAATGGCCGTGTTAATCCAGGTAACTATCTTTTTAATTTCCTCTTCTTTCATGCCGCGTGTAGTAACCGCCGGCGTGCCGAAACGCACGCCCGACGGGTTCATGGGTGGATTAGGATCGTTAGGAATAGTGGAACGGGAAACCGAGATGCCGCAGTTATCTAAAACCGCCTCGGCTTCCTTACCCGTTAGTCCCCTGGAAGTCATATCAACCACCATCAGATGATTATCCGTACCCCCGGAAATTATCCGATAGCCTAATTTTAAAAATTCTTCAGCCATAGTTTTGGCATTACTGATTATCTGCTTGGCATAATCTTTGAATTCCGGTTCTAAAGCTTCACCGAAAGCCACGGCTTTGGCCGCGGTGATATGATCATGTGGCCCGCCTTGCATACCGGGAAAAACCGCCCGGTCAATTTGCTTGGCGAATTTCTCTTGGCACATAATAATCGCGCCTCTTGGTCCACGTAAAGTTTTATGAGTAGTAGTTGAGACCACGTCAAAAATTGGTACAGGATTATTCATTAAACCAGCAACAATTAAACCAGCGGTATGAGCAATATCGGCAAAGGTATAAGCCCCAACTTCATCGGCTATGTCTTTAAATTTTTGCCATTCTACTTCGCGACTATAAGCGCTATAACCGGCCACGATCATTTTTGGTTTTTCCCGCAGTGCCATTTCTCTGACTTTGGCCATATCAATCCTGCCAGTTTGGCTATCAACTTCATACTGAACAAAATGATACAGCATGCCGGAAAAATTTACCGGATGGCCATGGGACAAGTGCCCGCCATGATCAAGTCGCAGTCCCATGACTTTATCGCCCGGTTTTAAAAACGCCATATAGACCGCGGCGTTAGCCGGCGAACCGGACAAAGGCTGGACGTTAACATGTTCGGCATTAAATAATTTCTTGGCCCGCTCTATAGCGATAGTTTCCACTTCGTCAATCATCTGATTGCCACCGTAATACCTATGCCCCGGATAACCCTCGCTATATTTATTAGTTAACACTGTGGCCATGGCCTCTAAAACAGCCTTGGAGACATAATTTTCCGAAGCGATTAATTCCATCTCTTCTGACTGCCTTTGCATCTCTTTTTTAATAACCGCAAGAACTTCCTGGTCTTGAGCTGCTAAATTTTTATAATCAAACATAAATTTATTTAATATTTAGGTATTTTCATCGTAATTTAAAATAACAGGTTTGTCAAAATAAAAAAGGCTTAAATTTAATTAAGCCTAATAATAAAAAACTATTTGCTCTCTTTATTTAAGGAAATTTCAGAGCCGTCAGCCATAAGGACTTTTTTAGCAAAGCCCCCGGATGAATATAATATTTTCATCCCATATTCATTCATTTTGTCTCTTAATTTTTTTGTATCCCACTTCTTTCCTGATTTAATTCTTAAGTAACCAACCGTTGCGGTCATTATACCTTTACTCTCTATTAAAGCCTCAGTAATATGCCTTACAGTCACCGATTGTTTTACTACCGGTGCATTCTTTTCATTGATTACAGTCTGGCCATTCACCCTGGGCAGACCGTTATCGGGGTCAGTCGGTTTATCTGACACTATTGTTGGCGTCGGCTGGACGAAAAACGTTGGTCCCTTGATCAATCCCTTTCCGTTAATACCACCTAAAGATGGCTTAGTTATGGTTGCTGGCAAAGGGGGTAAAGATTCTTTTTCCAGTTTTTGACCATGACCATTTGTTCCGTTATAACCAGCTGCTTTGCTGGATATTATTGTTAAGGGAATTGGAAAATTTTCGCTCCCAACTTTACCATTAAGCTCACCATCAGAAAGCAGTTTAATTCCATATCTATCCATCTTGTACTTTATTATTCGCCGCGATAAACCAAGATAATCAGCTGCACGTGTTTGAACGCCATTACACTTTTTAAGCGCCTCAATTATAATATTCTTCTCAACCTCCTCTATGGTTGCTTGAAAATTACCAAGAGTAATTTTTATTTTACTCTGATTTATAAAAGCTTTATTCGACGAAAAATCAACCTCTTCAATAGTTTCTTTCTCGCCGCTATTGATCACGCTAATTTCTATCATGTCAATCAATTCCCTAACATTACCTGGCCAGGAATAGTCAAGCAATAAATCCATGGCTTCTTGACTAATTGATTTTTCAGGCAATTTTTTTTCGCAACAAAATTGTTGTGCATAGTATTCTGCGAGTAAAGCAATATCTTCCTTCCTTTCCCGCAAAGGAGGTAAATTGATGCAACAATTTCCCAAGCGGAAAAAAAGATCGCTTCGGAATTTTTTTTCTTTTACCAATATCTCTAAATTTTGGTTGGTAGCGCAAATAATCTTGCAAAGAGAAGTCTGAATCATCGTACTACCAACAGGATAAAACTCGTGGTGGATACCATGATTAAAGCACCTGAGTAATTTAACTTGTAGATCTAGCGGTAAATCCCCAATTTCGTCAAAAAACAAACTGCCATTATGAGCTTTTTTAAAAAAGCCCTCTTTATCTACCAAGGCTCCGGTAAAAGACCCCTTTTTATGCCCGAACAGCTCGCTTTCCAACAAATTTGAGGCAGTGGCGCTAATTTGCACTGCCACAAAATTTTCCCAATTCGCCTGACGATTACTTCTTGTTCTTTCTTGATGAATAAGTTTTGCTATTAACTCTTTTCCTGTCCCAGTTTCACCGGTAATTAATACTGGGACATTAGCTGCAGCATATCTCTCGGCTTTTTTTATTTCATCAATAAATACTTGGCTATTTGTTAAAATTTTTTCCTTTCCGTTTTCCCCCAGTTTGATTTCGAGCATTGGATTATCCCTCGCCTTTTCGGGTTGCGCTTGTCTAATAGTCGCTGCCCTTAATTCTCCGCCGATTGATACCATCTCAATTGCTGCCATAATCTTACCTCCCTGAGAATTTAGTTTAGTCTTTTTTTATTTTTATCCATTGAATTTTAAGGTGCAAAATTAAATATGAACGTCTTATTTAATCATAAATAACAAAAAAAGTCAATAACAAAACCTCAACTAAATTTAGCTGAGGTTATTTTTTGGCTAAAATTACTAAATTATTTAAGATAGTGAATTACCCCGCGGCGAAAAAGGTTGCTTATTAATGCCCGTACCCTACTTTTTATTTTTAAGTTACCTTAGTATTTTTATCGTGATTTAAAAAAATTTATTTGTTAAAATAAAAAAGAGGCTTTTTGCATAAGCCTCGAGCATCAAATCCATAAAATCTGTAATTCTTTTTCTATGGATTCAACATTAACTTCGTTATAATATTGATTGATCTCCGCAATTTTGAAAAATTGATTAAAAGCATTTTCTATTATCCGTGATACCGACTGACTATAGAAAGGAAATACACAATAAATTTTTCTTTTGTTCAAGACGATTTCAAACCAAAGTTCCTTATAAATTACTTCGAAAGAGCAAACTTCTGATGTTGACAACCAATGATCGGCTAGAAAATCAATTATTTTCAAAAATGCGTCATAAGTATTCTGGCAGATGACGCTACAATCTTCTTCGGATATTTTTTGCGCCATAGCCACCCCCTTATTGATTTATTTAAAAAATCCAAAATGTTTTAAAGCTAGTATGATATTCGGTCCGAGATCACTCGGTAGATTATTTAAATCCAACCATTGCCACTCTCTAATATCGGCGCCGGGTTTTATTTCGCCGATTCGTTTGGCTAAAAAATGAACCAGAATAATATCAATTAATCCTTGTTCCGTTTCTTTTCTGGAAAAAGTTATAAACGGCTCTTCATTAATAATTTCTATTTCAATACCCATTTCTTCTCTAACTTCCCTCTTAGCGTTTTTTATTAAGTTTTGTTCATAGCTTTCCACCCGGCCGCCGCAAAATTTCCAAAAAGCCGTATCGCCATGCTTATTGAGTAATACTTTATTGTCTTCCACGATTACCGGACCAGAAGCTATAATTATTTTCGGCATATATTTATATAATACAGTCTTAGTTAATTTATTTTAAAGTTAAATTAAGATTTTGTCAAAACAAATTTTTAACCATATAGCTGTCGCTCAACTTATAACCCAACTTCCTATAATAATCACGTACCCCAATGCCGGCGATTACGGCTATTTTATTAAAACCGTTTTGTTTAGCTAATCTTTCGGCTTCGGCCATTAACTTTTTGCCCAAACCAGCATGTTGCACTATCTTTTTGTTTCCCACTGGTACCAATTCGCCGTAAACATGCAGTTCGCGGATTAACGCAGCATTCCGTAGGGGCGATTCATGAATCGCCCCTACCTTATTTGGCAACCTCAACCGACAAAACCCATAGAGCACTTTTCCGTCTTTACTCTCATAACTTATAAAATATTCTTTACCTGCCGATGCCTGGTATTCCCTAATTTCTAATTTCAAATTTCTAATTTCAAATTTCTTGTCTTTCGCTTCCCGACACCTTATACAACGGCAGCTTACCCCGTCAGCCTGTAGAACCTGGCGTAAATTAGTTATGGTATTACCAGCCATGATTGACTCGCTAGGTATATCACGAATTAATCTAATAATGCGCACATAAGGTGGCACAACTTTTTTGCAGGCAACAATTAAATTTTGTAATACTTTATTTGAATAAGGTCGATATTTACCTTGTTTCCACCAGCGGTAAAGTAAACTATCTCGAGTTACCACGGTAGGATAAAATTTAATTTGATCTGGTTGATAACGTTGGTCTTTGAACAATTGTTTAAACATTAATAAATCTTTTTGGGCATTAGAACCGGGCAACCCTGGCATTATGTGGTATGTCACTTTAAAACCGAAATTTTTTAAAAGTTTAGTCGCCTGTACGATTTCTTTTACTCCATGGCCTCTTTTATTTAATTTTAAAATCCGATCATCAATCGCTTGCACGCCTAGTTCAACTCGCGTACCACCCAACTCGCGCATTTCCCTAAGTTCCCGTTCATTTATATAATCCGGCCGGGTTTCCAGCGTTATACCAATAATTTTATATTTTGCTTTTTCATTTCTTTTCTGCTCACTAAGTAATCGTAATTTTAATATTTTTAAATTTTTATGTTTGTTCTTTTTATTTTTTATTTTTAATATTTTATTTTTTAAATTGTATTCATTGGCTGCCCTAAAACACTCTTCAATAAACCAATACTTATACTTTCTCGGTAGCACGCTCCAAGTTCCGCCGATCACAATCAACTCAATTTTATTAGGCTGGTGTCCATTAGCTTCCAGTGCTCTAAGCCGCAGTTGTACCTGCTTATAAGGATCATAATGACAGCGGATTGCTCTCATCACTGCTGGTTCATTAGAAAGGTAGCTTTTCGGCACATTTTTTTCAGTCGGACAATAGATACATTGGCCTGGGCAAGTATAGGGCTTGGTTAAAACTGCTATTGCTGCAATTCCAGATAAAGTACGCACCGGCCGTTTAAGCAAAATTTTCTCCTGTAGAGGCAATTCATGAATCGCCCCCATTACCATTCGTCTCTTGTATTCTTTTAAAATATCCGAATTGAGTAAAACTTTTATGCCATATTTCTTGGATAACTTCCTTTTAAATCCGGCCAGCTCTTCACGTGAATTAAACTTTTTTTTAAGCAACTCTTTAATCGCTTTGGCTTGATTATTTCTTTTATTTAACATAAAATATTAATATCTAATTTTACTACCTTAAACGAGATTTAATTAATTCTAGTTAGACTGAAATCATACTTCTACACTCTAAAATATTACTAAGATTTATTCAAGTACTATTATATAATTTAAATAAAATTTTATGAAAAAAATTATCATCTTTATTTCGCTTTTCGCTGTTTTATTGCCTGTCACCGTTTTAGCGGTTACGGTTAGAACTAATAATTCGGTCTATCTGGCGAAAAACGACACCATCGAAGGTAATCTTTTCGCCGCCGGTCAAACTATCACTATTGAGGGTAAAGTTAACGGTGATATTTATTGCGCTGGCCAAACCATAAATATTAGCGGCGAAGTGACCGGCGATATAAATTGTGCCGGCCAATCTATCAACATTACCGGACCGGTAACAGGTAGCGTACGCCTAGCCGGTAATTCTGTTTCCTTGGATAATAAGATCGGCCATAATCTTATGGCGGCGGGTGCCGCCATCGTCGCCTCGGCTAAATCCAGTATTGGTTGGGATATGCTGGTAGCCGGCGCCACGGTTGAAGCTAGGGGTAATGTGGGTAAAGATTTATACGGCGCGGTAGCTAACGCCACTATTGCCGGGCAGATCGGCCGTAACGTAAATTTAATCTTAAGCGATAAAATCAAACCGGCTACGTCCGGTGTCAACATAAATAATAACGGTCTTACTATAGCGAAAACAGCAAAAATCAGCGGTAACTTAACTTATCGTTCCAATAATCTAGCTGCGATCGAATCTGGTGCCGTCATCTCGGGCAATACTACCCATAACCTACCGACAGTCAACCGAGCTAGTCAAAGGTTTAATTTTCTTGGCTGGTTATGGTTTAAACTATTTTCAATTTTTTCCAGTCTGGCTATTGGTTTAGTTCTAATTAGTTTATGGCGCGAAGAAATTAAAAAACTAACAGATTTGCTGCTTAATAAAATTGGCTTATCAATCGGTTGGGGAGTAATTTTAATGTTTTTAACGCCGATTTTAATTATTTTACTTTTCATCACTATCATTGGTATCCCTTTGGCTTTTATTTTAATAGCTATCTGGCTAATTGCTTTGTTAATTAGCAGGATCTTAGTCGGCATCTTGATAGGCAGAATTCTCTTAGATAATTTTTGGCCGAAACAAAAAGATTCGCTTATCTTGGCGATGATCATCGGTATTGTCATTACTTATCTGATTTACTCTTTGCCTTTTATCGGCTGGATTCTGTCTTTAGTAGCTGTCTGGTGGGGATTAGGCGGAATTTGGCAGTATTTTAAAAATCGTCAATAAAAAAGGACGCTTTAATCGCGTCTTAAAATATTTCTACCCCCATTATACCATAATCATTGGTCAAAAAATTAATAAAAATTTTTTTCTCTCTGGCATCTAAAGCCTTACTACCCGATAAAAAAATTTTATTAATATTATCGGTCCTGACCTGATCCGAGATTTCCAAGCCAAAAAATTTTAGTTTATTAATGATAAGTTGCTTCTGCCAAGGAGTAAAAACACCTTTCTTCCTGCTAATAAAAATTGCATATAAATCATCCATTTCTTTCCTCCTTGATTTAGTTTATTTTTCTCCTCAGATAAATTCATATTACTATAACTTAACAACATAATTATTTCTTTGTCAATATGAAAATAAATCCTGATATTTTTAAAACATATGATATTCGCGGTATCTATGGCAGAGACTTAAACGAAGAAACCGCTTACCGTTTAGGT
>Ga0315282_10003541_pt1 | contig 27983 bp, 22 predicted proteins | sample YL17G07_20_MG_FD_203693 | JGI IMG/M metagenome (GOLD analysis project Ga0315282, IMG submission 203693) | Sediment microbial communities from Yellowstone Lake, YNP, Wyoming, USA - YL17G07_20 | ecosystem: Environmental > Aquatic > Freshwater > Lake > Sediment | place: USA: Wyoming | collected...
CGCTGTCTTCTCTTACGAAAACAAACAACAGGGAATCGCTACCCCTTTCCTCGTGACACATAACTCTTGACATCACCGCATTCGCCCGGTCTTGCGGTCCGCTCCGGCTTGGGGTATCATCCCCGCCACGGGGTTTATCCGCAGCGGAGGTGCGCCATGCCTTTTGTTTTCGACGAAACACGCAGTTACATGATGCCTTTTCACTTCGGGCCGCGGCAGGGAGGTCGCGGCACCGGCCAGTATCACGACGTGACGACGATGTCCGTGACGTACCTCACGGACCGGGACCGGCTGTCCGCCTATATTCCCAAGCCGTTCGAGGTGGGCGCGGTGCCGTTTGTCTCGGTCTCCTACTCCATGAACCGGCAGATCGACTGGCTGGCCGGCCATTCCTACAACATCGTCTCGGTGAACGCCTCGGTGGTCTTTAACGGTCAGGAGGACCATCTGACCGGCACGTATCCGCTGGTGCTCTGGGAAAACCTGACCGATCCCATCCTGACCGGCCGGGAGATCGAGGGCATCCCCAAAATCTACGCGGACATCCCGGACCACAGCATCATTGAGGCCGAATGGCGGGCCTCGGCCAGCCACTTCGGGCACAAGATCGTGGACCTCATGGTCAAGGACCTGACCCCCATGACCACGGCGCAGATCGAGGAGATGCGAAACCGCGCGGCCCAAAGCCACTGGATGGGCTGGAAGTATATCCCCAACATCGGCCGGCCCGGCGCGGCCGTCAGCCACCCCACGCTTTTCCCCACGTCGGGCGTCACCCGCGAGGCCTGGGTCTGCGGCGGCGGCGAGGTGGTCTGGCAGCATCTGACCTGGGAGCAGAACCCCACCCAGTTTTACATCGTCAATGCCCTGGCCGATCTGCCTATCATACAGTATCTGGCGTTTATGGTCACCAAGGGCGGCAGCAACCTGGCGCTGCCAAGCCAACCCAAGCGCGAGCTGCGCTAGAGAACGAGGGGGAAAGCCGTGAGTGAAACGAGGATAGTGAGGACAGACATCGGTTCCCGGCCTATCGACAACGATGGCCCGGCCGTGGGCGTGACCCGGATGGAGGTGTCCCGCTCGTACGCCGGGGTCGGCTTATTGCTTCAAGCCCACATCGATCAAGGAGACGCGGCCGCTTGGGAAAAAATCCGGGCCAAGATCGATTACACCTATGAAGGGCTGGACCTGGCCCTGTCCCCGCTCGAGGCCGAGACCGGGTTCGGCCGGGAGATCCGCGCCCGGCTGGAGAAGGGACAGAAGCTGCTCTTCAAGCCCAACCTGGTCAGCATTTCCAACATCGACCCCGTGACCCACGGCTGGGGCCTCGGCAACACGGCCTGCACCGAGTGGGCCTTTGTGGCCGCGGTCATGCGCTGGTTCCACGACCGGCTCGGCGCGCGCTACCGTCAGATGTGCCTGGGCGAGGCGGCCACGACCATGGCCGGGTCGGCCCAGTTCTACACGCGCCTCAAGGGCGGCGGCCGGCCGGTGACGACCGAGGCGGCTATCGAGGGGAGGTCCGACGGGTTTTACGGCGGGTGGGGCTTCTATTTCGCGCGCAAATATCTGGCCGAAGCGCCGGGCCGGGCCGCGGACGACGATCCCATGAGCGGCTACGAGGAGAGCCTGGCCGGGACCTTTATTGCGCCGGGTCTCGCCGGCGAGCGGCTCATGGTCTACGACCTGAACCGCATCTCGGACGACGCGGCCAAGGGACGGGACGTGCCCGTGCCGGACGGGGAGAATTTTAGTTCGATCATCCTGCACAAGGCTGTGGTCGGCGGCGATCCCGCGGATGCCGAGGACCGGCGGGCCTATCCGGGCTGCGTGCTGGTCAACCTGCCCCGCTTCAAGGTGCACGTGCAGGCTCTGTTCACCAACGTCATCAAGAACCTGGGCATCGGCCTCTACCCCATGCAGGCCGCGCGGTCCGGCGCCTGCCAGTGGGAATACAGTCAGCCCTATACGCCCGTGCCGGGCATGAAAGGCGGGATTCCGCACCAGGTCTGGGTGCCGGACCTCGATCTCAAGACCTGCCTGCCCAAGCGGGACGCGGACGGCCGCTACGTCGTGCGCCGCACCGGCGGACTGACCGGCACCATGATCGACATCATCAAGGCGGTCCAGAACCAGGATGTTTATCTGGTGAACATCGTGGACGCCATCGAGGGCATCAACATCGACCACACGGGCTCTCGCATGGGCCTGCGCCAGCCCGAGGGGCTGGTCTTCGCCGGCCTGGACCCGGTGGCCACCGACTTGTTGTGCGCCCGCTACATGGTTTCCAACGTGGGGCTGGAGGAAGCCGAGCGGGCCGGCCTGAAAGACGGCGCCGGCGGCCCCTTCCCGCAGCGCGTGCCCCTGGCCCGGCTCGAAAACGGCCGGATCGTCACCGGCACGGGATACGACTGCCGCCTGAGGAGGGACTTTTCCTTCCGGCGGGCCGAGGCCCGGGGCCTGGGCGTCCAGCGCTATCACGTGGTCGGACGCGACCGGGTGACCGACCGCCCGCTGGCTTCGGTGGGCGGCCGCCTGGGCCGGCTGGACCGGGACGCGTTTCAGGCTCTGTACACGGATCATATGTATTTCGCCATCGCCAAGGTGGCCTGGGACCTCCAGGCCACCTTCTTCTCCTACCTCGAAGCCGTGGACGCCCTGAGCGGGTCGTCGCTCAAGCGCGAGTTCCTGGCGGCCTTCGACGAGGACGGCGACGGCGTGGTCACCTACGAGGAGTATGGCTGCAAGGGCCTTTTCGGGCCCGGGCTCATGATGGGCGGCATCGTGGTGGGCACGATGGGCGAGGGGGAGGAAGAGGTGATGCGGGTCCAGTTCGCCGCGGCGGCCAATTCCCTGAAAAACGCCCAGCCGGTCTGGAACGCCGAGGGCCACGACATCAACCGGGAGCAGTTCTTCGGCATGGTCGCGGCCACGGCTTTTCTCCTGTCCCAGGCCGAGACCGAAATGGCGGACGGCTTTAGGGCCGGGCTCACCTTCGGGTGCGGCCGGTGGCCGAGTTTCGAGCAGGCCAGGCAGGCGCGGATCGGCTGGTCCGTCTTCGGGCTGGGCTTCCCGGCCCGCTTCAGCTTCCCGAGCCTGTACGGGACGCTCTTTCGCTACGCGGACTACACCCAGAACGGTGGGCGATACGTGGGCCTTGTGCCCGCAAACCCGGAGCCGGACGCCATGCTGGCCTACGTGCGCGACGTGCGGGAGGGCCGGGCCGCGCCCCTCGACTTCACTCTCTACCTGCCGCCCGGCTACGGCCGCCAGGCCGGGCTGGCCGTTCCCAACGTGGTCGAGACCCCGGACCCGGCCCTGGTCTTCACCGCTCGCTTGAAAGGCGGCGTGGTCTGGCCCGACCTGAGGCTAAGCGACGTCTTGGCCGAGGCCGCGGGATAAGGTGTAGTAGCGGTCGATCATGCGGGCCAGGCTTTCCCGCCAGGGCGGGGGCCGGCGGCCGAGCCAGGCGGAAAGGCGCGAGGAGTCCAGGGCCGAATAGGCGGGCCGCGCGGCCGGCGTGGGATACTCGGACGTGGCGATGGGCTCGAGCCTTTCGAGGCGGAAGGTCTCGCGGCTGGCCGCCTGGTCGAACACGGCCCGGGCCAGTTCGTACCAGGTCGTGACGCCCAGGCCGCACCAGTGGTACGTTCCCCAGGCCGGACCGCGCCCATTTGCAAGACCCACGGCCATGTCGAGCAGAACGCCGGCCAGGTCCGCGGCATAGGTCGGGCAGCCGTGCTGGTCGTCCACCACGCGCAGCAGCGTCCGTTCCCGGCCCAGTCCGAGCATGGTCTTGACGAAATTCCGGCCGTAAACCCCGTACAGCCAGGCGGTCCGCACGATCAGGTGCTCGGCCAGGCGCTCGCGCACCCGGGCCTCCCCCTCGGCCTTGCTCCGGCCATAGACCCCGAGCGGGACCGCCGGGTCGGTTTCGATATAAGGCCGGCTTTGCTTGCCGTCAAAAACGTAATCGGTGGAAAGATGGATGAGCGGCAGCCGGGCCCGGGCGCAGGCCGCGGCCAGGTTCGCCGGCCCGTCGCGGTTGACGGCCATGGCGAGGTCCGGGCGGGATTCCGCCTCGTCCACGGCCGTGTATGCGGCCGCGTTGATGACCAGGTCCAGGCCGCCGGCCCCGACCGCCTTCTCCGCCGCGGCCCGGTCGGCGAGGTCCAGGCGGCCGCGGGGCGGCGCCAGGAAGCTGAGGCCGCGCAACGGGCCTTGCTCCATGAGCTCCCGGCCGAGCTGGCCGCCTGCCCCGGTCAAGAGGATTTTCATCGGCCGGGCGCGTACTCGGGCAGCCGGCCCGCCGGAACGTCCCGCAGGCGGACGAGACCGGCGTCCTTGTCCGAGAGGATCGGCTCGCGCACCGGCCAGGCGATCCCCAGGTCCGGATCGGACCAGAGCACCCCGCCCTCGCAGTCCGGCGCGTAAAAATCGCTGCATTTGTAGGACACGAGCGCTGTCTCGCTCAGCACGCAGAACCCGTGGGCAAAACCCTCCGGAATATAGAGCTGCCTCGGCTCCCGGTCGGACAGCCGCACCCCGACCCACCCGCCGAAACGCGGCGAACCCCGGCGGACGTCCACGACCGCGTCGAAAATCTCGCCGGCGAGCGTCTGCACCAGCTTGGCCTGATCGTGCGGCCTTTGATAATGAAGACCGCGCAGGGTCCCGCGCACGGAACGGGTCAGGTTGTCCTGGACAAAGACCCGGCTAAGTCCGGCCGCGGCGTAGGTCTTTTGATGATAGGTCTCCATGAAGAGGCCGCGCCGGTCCCCGAAAACGCTGGGTTCGACCAGGAGCACTTCAGGCAAAGAGGTCGGGGTGATCTTCATCGTGTCGCTTTTTTTCCCCCGTGAGCTTCGGGGAGCTGTTCGTTGGGTTTCGCTGCGCTCTAGCCGACCTATCTATCCTTCTCGGGCGAGGCATGCCTTGCTCCTTTGAATCGCACCACGCACTTTCGCACTTACTACCTTTCCTTCGGACTCAGGGCTCCTTGCGGTCCAGGAGGCCGAGCAGGTATCGGCCGTAGCCGGAGCGGATGAGGGATTCGGCCAGGGCCTCGAGCTGGCGGTCGTCGATGTAGCCCATGCGGTAGGCGATCTCTTCGAGGCAGGCGACCTTGAGCCCCTGCCGCTCCTCGATGGTCTCGATGAAATTGCTGGCCTGGATCAGGGTCTCGTGGGTGCCGGTGTCCAGCCAGGCGAAGCCGCGGCCGAGCCGCTCCACGTGGAGCGTGCCCTGTTCGAGGTAGAAGCGGTTGACGTCCGTGATCTCGAGCTCCCCCCGCGCGGACGGCTTGAGGCCGGCGGCGACGTTCAGGACCTGGTTGTCGTAGAAGTACAGGCCGGTCACGGCGTAGTTCGAGGCCGGATTTTTTGGTTTCTCGGTGATGTCCACGGCCCGGCCCTGCTGGTCAAAGGTCACCACGCCATAGCGCTCCGGGTCCTTGACCCAGTAGCCGAAGACCGTGGCCCCCTGGGTCCGGCCGGCCGCCTGGCGGAGCCTGGGCGTGAGCCCCTGGCCGTAGAAGATGTTGTCCCCCAGGATAAGGCAGACCGACCCGCCGCCCACGAACTCCCGCCCGATGATAAAGGCCTGGGCCAGCCCCTCGGGCCGGGGCTGCTCCGCGTAAACGAAGGAAAGCCCCAGGGCCGACCCGTCGCCCAGCAGGTCTTGATAACGGGGCAGGTCCTGCGGGGTGGAGATGATGAGAATATCGCGCAGCCCGGCCAGCATCAGCACGGACAGGGGGTAGTAGATCATGGGTTTGTCGTAGATGGGCAGGAGCTGCTTGCTCACCGCCCGGGTCAGGGGGTGGAGCCGCGTCCCCGACCCTCCGGCCAAAATGATCCCTTTCATGCGCTCTCCTTCCCCCCGGCCGCTCCCGGAACGTCCGAAACCGCCCGAGCCTGGTAATTCACGTCCAGCCAGCGGCGATACTCGCCGCTCCGCACCTGGTCCACCCAGGCTCGATGACTCAGGTACCAGCCCACCGTCTCCTCGAGGGCCTGCTCGAAGGGATAGGCCGGCCGCCAGCCCAGGTCCCGCCTGAGTTTTCCGGCGTCGATGGCATATCGCCGGTCGTGGCCCGGCCGGTCGGAGACGAACCGGATGAGCCGGCGGCTCGAATTTTGGCCGCCGAGGCCCGGCCTTCGGTCCAGGAGGTCGCACAAAAGCCGCACGATCTCGATGTTCTCCCGTTCCTCGCCGGCCCCGATGTTGTAAGTCTCGCCGGGCCGGCCCCGCTCCAGGACGGCGACCAGGGCCCGGCAGTGGTCCAGGACGTACAACCAGTCCCGGACCTGCCGCCCGTCGCCGTATACCGGCAGCTCCTTTTCCTCGAGGATGTGCAGGATCATCAGCGGAATGAGCTTTTCCGGGAACTGGTAGGGGCCGAAGTTGTTGGAGCAGTTGGTGATGAGCACCGGCAGGCCGTAGGTGCGGTGATAAGCCCGCACGAAGTGGTCGGCCGCGGCCTTCGAGGCCGAGTAAGGGCTGGAAGGGTCGTAAGAAGTCTCCTCGGAAAACAGCCCCTCCGGTCCCAGCGAGCCATAGACCTCGTCGGTCGAAACGTTCAGGAACCGGAAATCGCTCGGCCGGCCTCTAGCCTCCCAGGAGGCGAGCGCGGCCTCGAGCAGGCGGGCGGTGCCCAGCACATTGGTGCGGACAAAGGCCAGGGGGTCCAGGATGGAGCGGTCCACGTGGCTTTCCGCGGCGAAGTGGACCACGCCGGAAAAGGAGTAACGGCCGAAGAGCTCGGCCAGGAGGTCCGGGTCCTGGATGTCGCCGCGGACGAAGCGGTGACGGTCGGCCTGGTCCGAGGGCAGGCCCTCGAGGTTGGCTAGGTTGCCGGCATAGGTCAGGGCGTCCAGGGTCACCAGGCGGAGGTCGGCCCGGCAGCCCAGGACGTGGCGGACGAAGTTGGCGCCGATGAAGCCGGCGCCGCCGGTGACGAGCAGGGTCTGCAAAACAGGGCCTCTATTTTTTCAGGGCGCGCCCAGGCGCGGGCGGGCCCGCTGAATCACGGGCAAGATGCCCGTGCTACGACATGGCGCGCCCAGGCGCGGACGGGCCGCGCGCGGGAGCGCCGGGTTCCTTCATTGTAGAAGGCTTTGGGCCGAAGGTCAACTCCGACTCAGACCAGCGCGGTCAGCGTGGCGAGGCTGTCGATCTCCTCCAGGTGCGTCACCGCCTCCAGGATCTTCCGCGTCTTCTTTTCGCCGGCCACCGGCTGGCACAGGTCCGTGAACTTGGCGGCGATCTTCTGCTTTTTCGTGGCGAGGTCCGGGATGTTCTTGAAGATGTCCGCGTAGGCCTCGAAAGTGCGGCCCGCGTTCGTCTGAACCTCGACCCGCGCGTCCAGGGCCAGGACTTTCGGGTCCTCGACCGTGGTGATCTTCTTCATCAGGGCCTGGACCTCGGGGTCGTTCACCTTCTCGTCCGAGAAGGCCTGGAGGCCCGTCGTCCCCCGAAGCAGCGCATTGGCCACGCAGTAGGGGATGCTGAACTTGCCCTCGAGCCCGGTGTGGGCCTCGACCCGGAAAGCCGCGGACAGCCCGGTGCGGGAGGAGTGCACGGTGATGGCCTTGACGTCCCCGAGCGAGAGGTCCTCCTTTTCGAAGACGGCCCAGGCCGCCTCGATGGGCGAATGCGTGGCGTGACAGGAGGCGTGGTACTTCTGGGCCAGGTTTTCGATGGCCCAGGTTTTTCCCAAAGTCTCCAACACCTCTTCCCGAACCGCGCCCTTCATGGTCTGGAAGAAGCCGCCGGGGCCTTCCAGGATGTCCTCGGCCGCGTCGAAGCCGCCGGCAGCCAACAGAGAGGCCATGAGCCCGACCTCGGAGGCCCGGCCGGCGTGGAAAGGCTTGCACATGGTGCCGAAGTTCCGCTTCAGGCCCGCGGACTGGGTGCCGGCTATGCCCAGGGCGTACAAGGTCTGCTGCTCGTCAAGGCCCATCAGCCGCGAGCAAGCCGCGGCCGAGGCCAGGGTGCCCATGGTGGCCGTGCCGTGGTAGCCGGACAAATAGTGCTCGGCCCCGGCGCAGGAGGCCACGGTCACGCCGGCCTTGAGCCCGATGATATAGGCCGTCAGAAATTCCCGGCCGCTCTTGCCCTCGTACTCGCTTAGCGCCAGCAGGCCCGGCACCAGGGTCACGGTGGGATGGCCCAGGAAGGCCATCAGGGTGTCGTCGTAGTCCAGGGCGTGGGAGGCGGAGCCGTTGATCAGGGCCGCCTGGGCCAGGGACTTCTTCAGGCCGTGGCCCACGACCGTGGCCTGCTCCTTGCCGCCCATCCGGTCGGCGTAGCCGATGAGCTTCAGGACCAACGGGTCGTCCTTGCCGGCCAGGGTCACGCCCAGCCAGTCCATGAGGGCCACCTTGGCGTGTTCGTACGTCTCGGCCGGGATGTCCGAGGTGGGAAAGCCCGCGATGAAGCGTGCCAACCGTCGCGTCATGCCCGAGGTTTGTTCTGCCATAAGTTCCTCCTGCGTCCTAACGTGGGGTCCGAAGGTTAATCTTTATGCCAAGGCAGCCTGGCCTCCGGGTTGGACCAGAACACGGCCAGGTAGATCGAGATGAGCAACCCGCCCAGCCCAAAAGCCGCGTACCAGGCCAGGGACGGCCGTTCGCCGGGACAGGCGGCGGCCGAGAGCAGTCCGCCGATGACCAGGTTGGCCCAGGCCCAGAGCACGTTCACCAGGGCCGAGGACTCGCGGCCGAAGGGCGTCATGTGCTTCCGGCCGCAGATGCCCTGCACCAGGTGCGGGACGGCGTTGAAGACAAACAGGCCGGCCAGAAAGGCGCCGAGAATACGGAACATGTCTCCCCTCCATCACGTCGCGGAAAAGGGGTCAGGAGCCTTTTTCAAGAATTGGCACCTTCCCCATACGTAAACAGCCATCTCGCTTGCCACCCATTTCACCGATACATCGGTGGAAAAAAGCTCCTGACCCCTTTTCCCTCAGTCCCGACCCAGCAGGGGCGCCAGGGGGGCGAGGACCTCCTGGACGATGGAATAAGGGTCCTTCTCCTGGGTCTGGACCTGGCGGACGGCCCGGTCGAGTTTCCCGTCCTTGGTCCAGCTTTTTTTGATCATGTCGATCAGTTCTTTTTCCACCAAGCCGATCAGCTCGACGCGGATGCGTTCCTCCTGCCACTCGGCCCGCCGCGGCGGGGCCTCGAGCATTTTGAGGGTCTCCTCGACCAGGGCCTCGACGCCGGTCCCCTTGGTGGCCACGGTCTTGAAGATGGGCGGCGGCACCGCGCCCAGCTCGGTGTCCAGGTCGAGCATGGCCTCGATGTCCCGCACGACCTCGTCCGCGCCGTCCCGGTCGGCCTTGTTCACGACGAAGATGTCGGCGATCTCCATGATGCCGGCCTTGATGGCCTGAATGGCGTCCCCCTGCCCCGGCACCAGGACCACCAGGACGATGTCCGCGGTCTTGACCACCTCGACCTCGTCCTGGCCCACGCCCACGGTTTCGATGAGCACGAAATCCTTGCCGAAGGCGTCCAGGATTTTGGCCACGTCCCGGGCCGACTGGTTCAGGCCGCCCAGGGCGCCGCGGGTGGCCATGGAGCGCACAAAGACGCCCTCGAGGTCGCTGACGTCCATCATGCGCAGGCGGTCGCCCAGGATGGCCCCGCCGGAGAAGGGGCTCGAGGGGTCCACGGCGATGATGCCCACCTTCTGGCCCCGTTCCACGAGATGGCGGGCGATGCGGTTGGTCAAGGTGCTCTTGCCCGCCCCGGGTGAGCCGGTGATGCCGACCAGGCGGGCGCGGCCGGTGTCCGGGAAGATGGCCCTCATGGCCTCCATCCAGCCCGGCTCTCGGTTTTCGACCCGGCTCACCAGCCGGGCCAGGGCCGGCACCGAGCCGGCCTTCATGTCGTCGATCAGTTTTCGCCACTTGCTGTTCATGCGCCGTACTTCCTTACGATTCGGTTTCACGGTTACATCAATCGTGGTCGATTTGTTTCTGACGGGCGGGTTTGAAACCCGCCCCTACGTCATCTGCGAACCAGGGACCTTCGTCGCCCGTTTTTCCGCGCCAGCTCGGTGTTTGCGGGCGACGCATGCGTCGCCCCTACAACTCCATCCGGCATCCCGGCGTTACACGTGGCCGGCAGGCGGCCATGTGCCCGAACCGACCTCCATTGATGTCGCACCCCGTTATCGCCCCTTGAACTCGGGCTCCCGCTTTTCCACGAAGGCCTTGAAGCCTTCGCGCGTGTCCTCGCTGCGCATAGTCACGCCGAGCACGTAGGCCTCGAAGTCCAGGGCCTGGGCCAGGTTCCACCGGTAGAAATTCTGGAGTCCGCGCTTGGCAAAGGCGATGGGGATGGGCGCGTTTTTAGCCATGCGGCCGGCCATCTCGTAGGTCGCGGCCATCAACTCGTCGTGCGGCACGAGCTTGTTGACCATGCCGATCCGATAGGCCTCGGCCGCGTCGATGACCTCGCCGGAGAAGATGAGCTCGGCCGCCTTGGCGTAGCCCACCAGCCGCGGCAGGAAGTAGATGCCGCCCCAGTCCGGGTGCACGCCCCGCCGCACGAAAACCTGGCCGAAACGGGCCCGGTCGCTGGCGATGCGGATGTCGCAGGCCAGGGCCAGGTTGACGCCGCCTCCCGCAGCCACGCCGTTGACCGCGGCGATGACCGGCTTCTCGACCTGATTCAGAGCCAGGACGATTTTGGACATGGCCGGCCGCTCGCTCGGCGAGATTTCCTCGAGGGCCTTGGTCTGGCCCGAGACGAACTCGGTCACGTCTCCGCCGGTGCAGAAGGCCTTGCCCGCGCCGGTGATGACGATGGCGCGGACCTCGTGGTCCCGGCAGACGTCGTCCACCACCTCGGCGATCTCCTGCCTCATCCGGCCGCCGAAGGCGTTCATCTTTTCGGGCCGGTTCAGGGTGATGGTGGCCACGCGGTCCTTTTTATCCAGAAGCACATGTTCCCAGGCCATCACGTTTCCTCCTTGAAAAATTTTTCCAGTCGCCCGGCCAACGCCCGCGCGTCCAGCACCATTTCCGGGAAGACCTCGCCGGCCCCAACGATGGCACGGATGAGGCTGGCCACCTGGCCGGCGGGCATGACCGCCTCGTCCGCCTCGCCGCCGGCCTGGACGTAAACGTCGTCCCCGCTTTGTCCCGGCGCCGCGGCCTGCTTGGCCTTTTCCGGATCGGCGATCTCGAGGGCCTTGCGGCTTCTCAGCACGCGGATGGGCATGTCCTTGCCCAGGACCAGGGTCGAGGCGCCGACGGCCTTGAGTATGGCCTCCTTGTTGAAGTCCGGCGCCGGACACTCGCGGGTGGCCACGAAGCGCGTGCCGACCTCGACCCCCTCGGCGCCCAGGGCCAGGGCGGCCAGGAGGCCGCGGCCGTCGCCGATGCCGCCGGCGGCCACCACCGGGATGTCCAGGGCGTCCACGAGCTGGGGCACCAGGCAGAAGGTGGTGGTCTCCTCGCGGCCGATGTGCCCGCCGGCCTCGTAGCCCGTGGCGATCACGCCGTCCACGCCCGCGTCCTGGGCCTTGAGGGCCATGTCGAGGGTCGAGACCTTGTGCAGCACCTTGAGCCCCGCCTCGCGGATGCGGCCCATCATCTTGGTCGGATTCCCGGCCGAGGTGGTCACGGTCCTTACGCCCAGCTCGATGGCGATCTCGAGCGCCTCGAGGGCGTTGGGCCGGTAGATGGGCATGTTCACGCCCAAGGGCTTATCGGTCAGCCCGCGGGCCTTGGCGATCTCGGACCTGAGCAACTCGGCCGATGCCCCGGACGCGGCGATCTGGCCGAAGCCGCCACTCTCGGACACGGCCGCGGCCAGCGCGCCCAGGGTCATGAGCCGCATGGGGCCGAGGATGAGCGGGTATTTCGTCCCCAGGATGGCGGTGATGCGGTTCTGCATAGAGGCCTCCTCAAGCGCCGTGCGCGCCAGTGTTTAATTGCATCGTTCCGCGTTCCAGGCGCAAGCACCGTCGTTGCGAGCCATGGTAGGGGCGGGTTTCAAACCCGCCCCTACATGAGACATTGTTGCTTCGCTCCTCATGATTAACAACCACTCATCCCTTTCCCGCAACCCAGGTTCTACTTGTCCAGGCGGACCCCTTCCATGTTTTTCAGCTCCGCCTTCTTGATCTTGCCGCTCGAGGTCATGGGCAGCGCGCTGATGACCTCGACGTGCTGCGGGTATTTGAAGCGGGCCACCTTGCCCTCGAGGAACCGGTGGACCTCCTCCTTGGTGATGGTCTGGCCGGGCTGGCAGACGATGAAGGCCTTGCCCGTCTCGCCCCATTTTTCGTCCGGCACGCCTATAACGGCCACGTTCTGGACGCTGGGGTGGTCGGAAAGCACCTTTTCGATTTCGGCCGGGTAGACGTTCTCGCCGCCGCTCCTGTACATGTCCTTGGCCCGATCCACGATGTAGAAGTAGCCTTCGCTGTCCATGTAGCCCAGGTCGCCGGTGTGGAGAACGCCATTGACGATGGTTTCGGCCGTCTTGTCGGGCATGTTCCAGTAGCCGGACATGACCAGGGGCCCGTAAGCCACGATCTCGCCGACCTCGTTCGCCGGCAGGGGGCTTCCGTCCGGGCCTTCGATCCAGATTTCGCTGAACATGCCGGGCCGGCCGATGGAGCCCTGCTTGCGCTTGTAGTCCTCGATGGGCAGGGCCATCATGGCCGAGTTTTCGGTCTGGCCGAAGCCCTGCTGCATGAAGAGCCCCCGCTTGGCCAGGGCCTCGAGGAGGCTGATGGGCGTTCTCTCCCCGCCGCCCAGGGTGGTGCGCACGCTGCTCGTGTCCACGCTGTCCAGCTTGCCGGTCTCGAGGATGAAACGCCACATGGTCGTCAGGGCGAAGACGGTGGTGGCCTTGTACGTCCCGATGTCCTCGGCGAACTTGTTCGGATCGAAGCCTTGCCTGAGCACCAGGGTCATGCCCCGGGCGAAACACGGCGTCAGGCAGATGAACAGCCCGCCCGAGTGGCAGAGCGGGAGCTGCGCCAGGAAGACGTCGTTGGGCGTGGTATGGCCGCCCATGGTCGTGTTCATGATCTTGTAAAAGGTCTGGTTGTGGTTGACCACGGCCCCCTTGGGCGCGCCGGTCACGCCCGAGGTGTAAATGATGGCCAGCGGGTCTTCGAGATAGACCGGTTCCGCGGGCTGGGGCTCGTCGCTCGGAAACTTCGGCACCTTCTCGTCGTAGCGCACGGCCCAGTCCGGGCAGGGTTTGTCGCTTTTCAGGGTGTTGATGAAGACGTACTTGTCCTTGTCCACGGTCAGCCGGCCCATCACCTTTTCGAAGTTCGGGATGAAGGCGTCGTGGAAGAAGAGCATGCGCGAGCCCGAGTTGTTGATCTGGTATTCGATCTCCGGGCCGACGAGGCGGAAGTTCAGGGGCACCAGGACGAGCCCCAGCTTGGCCACGGCGAAGTAGAGGGCGATGAACTCCGGGCAATTCAGGGTGATGGCGGCCACGCGGTCGCCCTTTTTCATGCCCACGCTCTGGAGGTAATGGGCCACCCGGTTGGCCTCGTCGTTGAATTCCCTGTAAGTGATGGGCCGATCTTCAAAGATGATGATCTCTTTCTTCGGGGTGCCAGCCGCCTTCTTTTTAAGCATGAGACCGATGTTCCACCGTACGTCCATGTTGGTTTCTCCTTTCGTGCCTTGGCACCCGAGATGCCAGGTCTTTTTTATGGGTTCGCCGTCTTCAGCGGATCACGAGGTTGGGCAGCCACAGAGTGACCTGAGGGAAGAAATACAGGATGAACATGGCCAGAACCATGATCAGGAAAAACGGCGCCACCCCTCGCGCGATGGTCGCCAACTGCGCGCCCGCAATGCCCTGAATGACGTATAGGTTGAGACCCACCGGCGGCGTGATCAGCGCCATCTCCATGTTCAGGGTCATGAGCACCGCGAACCAGACGCCGTCGAAGCCCAGCCCGGTGACGATGGGGTAGAGCACCGGCAGGGTGATCATCATGATCGAGGCCACCTCGAGAAACATGCCCAGGATGATGAGCATGACCATGATGGCCAGGAAAACCATGCCCGGCGAAAGATGCGCGTTGTTGATGGCCGTCATGGCCAGTTGCGGCATCCGGAGCAGGGTGATGAACCGGCCCATGGTCAGGGCCCCGGCGATGATGATGAGGATGAACCCGGCGTTGTTGCCGCAGTCGGCCAGGATGCGCGGCAGGTGGCGCGGGGCGATTAGCCGGCGCGCCAGGACCATGACGATGGTGTATAGGGAAGCCACCGCCCCGCACTCGAGCACGGTGAAGACGCCGCTGAACAGGCCGAGAATGATGATGAGCGGGACGAGGATGACCCAGATGGCCTTGCCCAGGGCCTGCCACCGCTCCTTCCAGGAAGCGGGCCGCTCCCGCTCGTACGCGCCGGTGCGCCAGCAGTAGATGGCCGTATACAGGCCGAACATGACCACGAGCAGGATGCCGGGCAGCAAACCGGCGATGAGCAGCTTGCCCAAGGACTCCTCGGTCACGGCCGCGTATAGGATCATGGTGGCCGAGGGCGGAATCATGATGCCCAGCGTGCCGCCCGAGCCGACCAGGCCGTAAGCTAAGGAGTCCGGGTATTTTCGTTTGAGGAGTGAGGGCAGGGCGATGAGCCCGATGGTGGCCGCGGTGGCCACGCTCGAGATGGAAATGGCCGCAAAGAAGGCGCAAGACAGGATCGTGGCCAGCCCGAGCCCCCCGGGCAGCGCGCCGATCCATTTGCCGAACAGGTCGTACAGCTCCTCGCCCGCCCCGGACCCCTGCAGGACGAACCCGGCCAGGATGAACAGCGGCAGAGCAGCCAGAGTGAAATTGCCCATGCTGCCGTAAACCACGTTCGGCACCTGGGTCACGGCCAACGCCCCGCCGAAATGAAGGAACAGGCCGGTTATGCCCAACAGGCCCAGGGCGACGAAGATGGGCACGCCGGCAAAGAGCATGACCAGGAGCACGACAATCAGCCCGACCAGAGGCTGGCTGAAGAGCAGCCAGCCGGCAGCGGCCATGAGCGCGGCAAAGAAGGCGATCATGAGCCACGGGTTGTCCCACCACCGTTTCACCAGATGGGGATCGGGGGCGCCCTCCCGATACGAGCCGGAGGACAGGGCCTGGACGTTCTTGAGAATATCGGCCGCAAGCTGGAGCAGGAACAGGGCGCAGCCGACCGGCAGGGCCAGCTTCATCGGCCAAATCGCGGGTTGCCAAACGGTCACGTTCCGTTCGCCGGTGGAGAAGGAATGCCAGAAATTGCCCCAGGCGGTCAGGAAGAGGATGACCAGGAAGACCAGGGTGAAAGCCAGCGGGATGAACTTCCAGATGGCCGCGGTTCGCGGGGAAAAATGGCTGACGAGCAGGTCCACGTAAATGTGACGGCCCTGCCGCTGGCAGACGGCCAGGGTCAGAAAGCCGAACCAGAGCATGAGATAGGTGATGAGCTCGATGGACCAGACGGTCGGCGCGTTGAAAAAGCGGCGGACGACGATCTCGTAGATGATGATGAGGACCATGGCCAGCAGGATCAGGCCGGCCAGGAATCCGCCCGCTGCGGCCAGGTAGCCGGCCGCGCCGTCGATGATCTTGACGAGCCGTTTCATAAACCCATGCTTTCTGTTCGGGATGGGGGTGGCGAGAATTCGTTCACGAGACCTCCTCTGATCTCATGGCGCGGTCCGGCGCCGGGCGCGGAAAATCCCGGCGCACGGAATGCGGTCGGGGGACGGCCGAGCCGGCCCTCCCCGTTGTCGAACCGTTCATTTGGCTCGGGTTTCCTCGACCCACTGCTCGTACTGTTTGACCAGTGGCTCGCCGAACTGCTTGACCGCGGCCTCGCGCGCGGCCGGTTCGATGACCGGGGCGAACTGGGCCTTGTACACGTTCAGGGGCACCTGGTACGTCTCCACGCCCTGGGCCTTCAACCCTTTCTCCATTTCGTCTTCCAGGGCTATGGTCGCCTTGGTGCAATAGGCGGTCGCTTCCTGTCCGGCCTTCATCAGCACCTGCTGCAGGTCCGCCGGCAGGCCGTCGAACCAGGCCTTGTTGGCCACGATGTGGAAGTCGGTGGTCACGAAATGCGGGAGAAAAATGTACTTGGCCACCTCGTACCACTTGCGGGTGTAGAAGGACGTGACCCCGGAGTGAACGCCGTCGATGGTCTTGCGCTGCAGGCCCATGTACAGGTCCGCCGAACTCAGCACCGTGGGCACGCCGCCCAGGGCCTTGACCTCGGGGGCCAAGGCATTGCTTGAAATCCGGATTTTCATGCCTTTCATGTCCCCCAGGTTCTTGACCGGCTTGGTCAGGAGATACCCGGCCTTGACGGCGTAAAGGATAGGGGCGATGACTCGGCAGTTGCCCTGTTCGGCCAGCAGTTTTTTCTGGTACTCGAAGAGCGGACCCCGAGCGAGCCGGAAGAAATGGTCCAGGTCGTCGTAGCTCTTCCCGCCGTATGGGGAGATGTTTTTAATCATCCCGCTCCACCAAGGGAAATACGTCTGGGCCATCTGGATAGTGCCCTTGGAGATGGCCTCGGGCACCTCCTGGTCCGTTAAAAGCTGTCCGGCCGGGAAGTGCTTGATGTCCAGCCGTCCCTTGCTCAATTCCTTGGCCCGCTGACAAAACAGGTCGACGGAATCGGTGATGGGGTGTTTGATCGGCATCTGGCTGGCCATCTGGGCCGTGTAAGTGGTTTCGGCCGGGACCGCCGGACTGGCGAGCGCCAGGATCAAGGTGAAGGCCAGGGCGAAGACGGCGGGAATCAACCATGTGCGTTTCATTTTTTTCTCCTTTTCCTTACAGAGGGATGTTGCCGTGGGCCTTGTACGGGCGTTCCGTCTTTTTGCCTTCGAGCATGGCCAGGGCGCGGATGAGGTAGGCCCGGGTTTCGGCCGGGGCGATGACGTCCTGGACGTTGAGGTTGGAGGAGACGTCGAGGATGGGGTTGGCCGAGGTGTCGCGGTATTCCTCGACCTTCTTGGCCAGTTCCTCCTTGGTAATGCCCTCCTGCCGGCCGGCAAAGAGCATGACGGTCTGCTCGGCGCCCAGCACGCCGGTCTCCATGGTGGGCCAGTACAGAACCAGGTCGGTGCCCAGGCCGGGCAGGACGCCCATGCCCAGGTTGCCGCCGCCGTAAGCCTTGCGCAGGATGAGCACGATGCGCGGCACCGTGGCCTCGCAGAGGGCGTAGAGCACCTTGGCGCCGTGGCGGATGATGCCGGCGTGTTCCTGGGCCGAGCCGGGCATGTAGGCCGGGGTGTCCACCAGGAGGACGAGGGGGATGTTGAAGCAGTCGCAGAAGCGGATGAAACGGGCCTGCTTGTCCGAGCTGTCCACGGTGAGGGAGCCGGCGCGCGTTTTGGGATTGTTGGCCACGATGCCCACGGTTTTGCCGCCGAGGCGGGCGAAGCCGACGGAGATTTCGCCGGCGAACTCGGGCTTGATCTCGAAATAGTCGTGGTTGTCCACGATGACCTCGATGACCTTGCGCACGTCAAAGGGCTTGCTCGGGTTCCAGGGCACGAGGTCGTCCAGTTCGTGGCAGGCCCGGGCCGGGTCGTCGCCGGTAACGACCACGGGCGGCTTTTCCATGTGGTTCTGGGGTAGGAAGCCGACCAGCCGGCGGATGGCCTCGAGGCATTCCTGCTCGGTCTTGTAGCGGACGTCGCAGACGCCGGACTTCCGGGCGTGGACCTTGGCGCCGCCCAGGTCCTCCTTGGTGATGTCCTCGTTCAGGCTGACCTTGACCATGGCCGGGCCGGTGATCATCATGTGGCTGGTCTGGTCGACCATGAAAATGAAGTCGGTCAGGGCCGGGGAATAGACGGAGATGCCGGCGCAGGTGCCCAGGATGGCGGAGATTTGGGGGATGATGCCCGAGGCGATGGTGTTGGGGAAGAAGACCGAGCCGCCGTGCCTTTCGGAGAGGAAGGAGGAGAAGGAGCGGGTGCGGGCCTGGCCGCCGGCCTGGCCGCTCGAGGGGCCGCCGGCCCGGGCGCCGGGCGAGTCGTGCAGGCCGATGAGCGGCACGCGCATCTCGAGGGCCCGCTCGATGGTCTTGTACATGCGGTTGCCGTGTTCGAGTCCGATCGAGCCGCCCAGCACGGTCCTATCCTGGGAATAGACGAAGACCTTGCGGCCGTGAACCATGCCGCTGCCGGCCACGATGCCGTCTCCAGGCAGCCCGCTGGTGTGGCCGATGAGCATGTTGATCTCCATGAAGCTGTCCGGGTCGAGCAACAGGTCCAGACGCTCCCGGGCGGTCAGCTTTCCCTCTTGGTGGTGCTTGGCCACCTTTTCCTCGCCGCCGCCCTTCATGACTGCCTGGCGCGCTTCCTCGAGGGCCTTGAGTCGTCTTTCCAGGAACGGGTCCATTTTTTTCCAGTCTCCTTTATCCTGTCCGGTTCAGCTGTAGGTTGGGTTGAGCAAAGCGAAACCCAACAATTTTTTAGCTGCGAGCACTTGCCCGGGCGGGCTTGATCAACCCCGCCCCGACACGAGATTGCCGCGTCGTCACGCCAAGCGTGACTCCTCGCAATGACAGATAAACAACGCTTTCTTCCACGACCAAGTACTTAGGTCCCGCGCAGGGCCTCCACCAATTTGGGCAAAACCTCTCCGCCGGCGCCTTGGAGGAAGAGATCGCACAGGGGCGTCAGTTCGCTCTCCTTGGGATTGACCTCGATCAGAAAAGCCCCGTGGGCCTTGGCCTTGCCGGGCAGAGCCGCGGCCGGATGGACAAAGCCCGAGGTGCCCACCACGAGCATGAAGTCGCACCGGCTCACGTCGCTCAGCGCCTTGTCCAACTCCTGGACCGGCTCGCCGAAGCTGACGAAGTCCAGCCGCATGGGGCCGGCGCCGCAGGCGCAGGGAGGAAAAACGCCGGCCCGGGGCCCGCCCCGGGCTTGGCCCTGGGCAAAGCTTTCGATCATGCGGTCCACCAGGGCGAAGAGCGTCTCGCGATCGAGCTCCTGTTTGCGGCCGCAGGTCAGGCACCGCACGCGGTACAGGCTGCCGTGCAGCTCGTAGACCGTGCTGCCGGCCCGGCGGTGCAGGCCGTCCACGTTCTGGGTGATGACCGATGAGAGGTGGCCCATTTTTTCCAATTCGGCCAGGGCCAGGTGTCCGGGATTGGGCTGCGCCTGCCTCAGGCGTCCGAAGAAGGCGCCCAGGATTTCCGGGGCCTTGTCGGGTCTGGCGGCCAGCACGGCCATCATGCCGCCCGAGGCCCCTTCCTGGTAGGTGTCCCAGAGGCCGCCCGGGTCGCGATAGGTCGAGATGCCGCTTTCGGCCGAGACGCCGGCCCCGGTCAGGGCCACGCCGACCTTCCGGCTCAGGATGGCCTCGACCGCGCGGCCGATCTGTTCCTCCATGGGCGTTCCCCCGGCCCACGAAAAAGGGGTCAGGAACCTTTTTCGGGTGTTCAATTCATCCGCCAGCCGCAATCGAGGGAAAAAGGTTCCTGACCCCTTTTTCCCCCATGCCTCATTTCCCCGTAAAGTTGGGCTTCCGCTTCTGTAAAAAAGCCATCTGGCCCTCCTTCAAATCGGCGCTGTTGAAAGCCTCCCGGATGAGCCCCTCCGCCTCCCGAACCTGCTCGGGCGCGAGGCGGACCGCGTCGCTGAACATGTTCACGATGCGTTTCATGCCTTTGAGGGAGAGGGGGGCATTGGCGGCGATCTCCTTGGCCAGCTTGTAGGTGTAAGGTTCGAGCTCGGCGCGGGGCACGAGGTGGTCCACGATGCCCATTTCCTTCAGTTCGGCGCCCTCGTAGCTGCGGGCGGTCATGAGCACCTCCTTGGCCCGGGACGTGCCCAGGGCGTCCATGACCTGCTTGAGTCCCTCGATGTGATAGACCAGGCCGAGTCTGGCCGGGGGAAGGCCCAGGCGCACGTCGTCGGCGGCGATGCGGATGTCGCAGCACATGGCCAGGTTGAAGCCGGCGCCAAAGGCGTAGCCGTTGAGCATGGCGATGGTGGGGAAGGGATAGTTCTTGACGCTGTCCAGGCACAGTTCGAGGGGATTCTTGTTTCTGAGTTCCTCCTGGGCCTCCCGGGTGACCTCGGTGGGGATGACGCTGATATCGTAACCAGAGGAAAAGGCCTTGTCCCCGGCCCCGCGGAAGACAACCGCCCAGACATCGTTCGCCTTGGCAAAATCCCTGAGCGTCAGAAAGATGCCGATGAGCATCCTCGGCGAGAGCGAGTTGCGTTTCTCGAAGCGGTCGAAAACGATGGTGGCGATGTGTCCCTTCCGTTCGATGACCAGGTTCTCGATTTCCATTATTCGATCTCCTTTGCCAGCCCGATGACCTTTTCCGCGGCCAGGCGCTCGATGTCCTGGTCCGAGAGTTTTAGCAGCCCCTGGAGCACCTCGGCCGTGTGCTCGCCCAGGCGCGGCGGGAATTTATACATCTCGTCCAGGCCGGGCGTCTTGATGGGGTTGCCGGCCAGCCTGATTTTTCCGATTTTTGGATGTTCGAGGGTGGGGACCATGTTGCGGGCCAGGACCTGGGGGTCGCGCATCACGCGGTCGAGGGTATTGACCGGGGCGCGGGGCACCTGTTCTTTTTCCAGCAGCTTGAGCCACTCGTCGCCGGTCTTGGTCAGGAAGCGCTCCTTGAGGATGGCCACGAGCGCGTCGTGGTTCTGGATTCTCTTGCCGCCGTCGATGAAGCGCTCGTCCTTGATGAGCTCGGGCAGGTCCAGGGCGCGGCAGAGCCCCTCCCAGAACTTGGGCGTGACGCAGGCCACAACGATGTAGATGTCCTTGGTCTGGAAGGCCTCGTAGGGCACGATCGTCTCGTGCCGGGAGCCTTGCGGCCCGGGCACCCAGTTCTGGCGCCGGAAGAGGTAGGCGGTGAGATACGTGGACATGGAGACCTGGCCGTCCAAGAGGCTGGTGTCGATCTTCTGGCCCTGGCCGGTGCGGTCCCGATGGACGATGGCCGAGACGATAGCCAGGGCCGAGAACATGCCGCCGGCCAGGTCGCCGAGGGGGTAGCCCATCCTCACCGGAGCCCCGCCTTTTTCTCCGGTCACGCTCATGCCCCCGCCCAGAGCCTGGACGATGAGGTCGAAGGAGGGCAGGTCCTGGTACGGGCCGGTGTGGCCGTACCCGCTGAGCGAGCAGGAGATGATTTTCGGGTTGTACTTGACCAGGTCGTCGAAATCGACTTTCAGGCTTTTTAGGGCCTTGGGCCGCATGTTGTCATAGACCACGTCCGAGACCTTGACCAGGTCGTAGAAAATCTCCCGGCCTCGCGGCAGCTTCAGGTCCAGCACCACGCTTTTCTTGTTGCGGTTGATGGACAAAAAGTAGTCGCCCAGGCCTTGAAACAGCCCCTGGCCGCCGGCCCGGGCGAAGTCGCCGGCGTGGTCCTCGATCTTGATGATCTCGGCGCCCAGGTCGCCCAAAAGCATGGTGCCGTAAGGCCCGGCCAGCATCCGGGACAGGTCCAGAACGCGGATGCCGGTTAACAGTTGGTTCATGTCGCGTCCTCCTAAGTATCCTGAGTCAGAAGTTGTTTATTGATCCAGGCAAAAACAATGCCCTTTTCGTCATTCTGGCGAAAGCCAGAATCCAGGCGTAACGGCTTCCAACTTCGCTAATACGCCCAATACCGAACTATCGCTTTCTCCGTTTCCTCTCCGCGGCCCGGATTCCAAGCAATGACGCCAATCCAGAAAAAAAGGACTGGATTCTGGCTTTCGCCAAAATGACGGTTTTTCACAGGCTTTGCCGGCTAAGGCGGACTCCTTGCAATGAAATTCTATCGCTTTCATGCCGGTCGTTATTTCTGAGTCGAGCCACTATTCGGCCTTCACGTTCTCGTTGATGACCCGGCCGATATCTTTGATGTCCGCGCCTGAGGTAAAAACCTCGGTGACGCCCATCTCCTTCAGTTTCGCCTTGTCCTTCTCCGGAATGACGCCGCCCACGAGAACCTTGACGTCCTCTCCGCCCTTCTCCTTCAGCAGATTGAGGACGCGCTGGGTCAGGTGCAAATGGGCCCCGGACAAGATGGACAGCCCGACCACGTCCACGTCCTCCTGGATGGCCGTGTTGACCACCTGTTCCGGCGTATGGCGGACGCCCAGGAAGATGACCTCGTAGCCCGCGTCCCTGAGTCCGTAGGCGATCACCTTGGCGCCGCGGTCGTGTCCGTCCAGACCGATTTTCGTCACCAACACCCTGATTTTCCTGTCCATGTCGTTCTCCTTAATCGAATAAGGGGTCGCATTCCACCAAGGCCGCCGGGATAACCAGGCGGCGTTCGATCTCGAGATACGTCCGGCCTTCGAGGTCCCGTCCCCAACCGCTCAGACCAAAGGGCGAGGACGGGACGAGCACCAGGTCCGGCCGGCTCTGCCCTGGCTCGGCCAGATAGGCCTCGACGGCTTGGATAAAATCCTGGACGACCAAAAGATCGCCCATGAAGATGTTCCCGCCGAAATACCGATTCTCAGGCACGCGAAGGTCCACGGCCACGTCCGCGGGCAGCCCGGCCTCGCAGCCGTAACGCTCGAGGCAGGGGCGGACCAGGGCCGAGGTCAGGAGCAGCACCTTTTTCGCGCCATGCTCGAGAATGACCCGGCGTAGCTCCTCGAACCACGAGGCCGGGATGCCGGCCGAGGGAAAGACCGCGCCGAGCAGGGTCCCGCTGGCCGGCGTGTAGGGATAGCCGTGGTCCTTCAGCTTTACGGTCAGCCCAAAATTTTTGCCCCGCCGGTCCACCAGGAGGGCGGCCGAGGCCAGGTCGCTCCCGGCCAGCGTGGCCAGCAACACCCTAGCCTGGGTCCGGCCCCGGGCCGGCAGGCCGTTCACCTTCAGGATGCGGTCGCCGGGCTCGAGGCCGGCCCGGGCGAGTGGCGAGCCGCGCACCACGCCGATGATCCGGGCCTCGCGCACCTGCTCCGGCGTTTGGTACTCCTCGAACAGGCCGGGTCTCAGCACCAGCGGGCAGTCCACGGCCTCGCGCAGGGCGAGGGTTTTTTCCCTAAGTTCCTCCCAGACCTCGGGGTGCGGAAACAAAGGCCGGTCGCACTTGGCCCGGGTATAGCCCGGCAGGCTGATTTGGATCACGGCCGGGCCCTCGGCCGCGGCCACGGCCACGGTCTGGGCCAGGTCCTCGAGCATGGCCTTCCGCGAGGGAAAGGGCCAGGGCACGATGACCACGCCGTAAGGCAGGCCGGCCTCTTTGAGCAGCGGCAGGGCTTGATATGTCGTCTCCGGATGGGGGTCGCCCATGAGCCACGCGCGCCGCTCGGCCGAGGCGGAATTGAGAGAGACGTCCAGGTAAATCGGCTGGAGTTCGGCCAGCCGCTCGATCGTCTCGCGCGTGAGGGTCGAGCCGTTTGAGGAGACGCGGATCAGCTCGTCGGTTTTATTTCGCAGGCCCTGCAAAATCTCGAGGGCGCGGGGGTGAGCCAGGCTTTCGCACGGGCTGCCCATGCTGGGAAAGATGCCCAGACGCGAGCCGGGCACGTAATGGGCGGTCCTGAGCCGGATTTCCTCGTATTCCAGTTCCGGGTCCCTGGCCCAGGGTTTTAACAAAGGCGAGGTCCCGGCGTTGTAGCAGAAGCGGCAATGTAAATTGCAGCGGGAAGAGGCGTGGGCCAGAACGTCCGTGGCCCCGCCCATGGACACCAGCCAGGAGGCCAGGTTCTTGAGGCGGAAGCGGTCCGGCCGGACTTTTTGTCCAGCGGCTTCGAGTTCGACGATTTCGAGCAACGAGGCCAGGAGGCGCTGGATGTAGCCGAGGCGCGGTTCGTAGAGGTTCAGGGGCGTGGGTTCATCCAGGCCGGGCGTGTCACCGGCCCGGGGCAGGGGCCGGACCGTCTCCCGGTCGTTCAGCAGGCGGAAGCCGTCCACCACGACGTCCCGGCCGGCCGAGGTGGGGATCATCAAGGCCAGCAGCTCCTCGAGGTGCTCCCCGAGCAGGGCGGACAGGTCCGCGGCCCCGCTCGTGGGGCGCTCCGGGATGTCGCAAGTAAAGGCGCGCTCGGCCATGACCGCTCCTTAAGGCGGGCTAGTACTTGGTCGCATGGTTTAGCGTCATATGAAAAAGGGCCGTCGCTGCGAGCGAAGCAAAACTGTAGGTTGGGTTGAGCAAAGCGAAACCCAACAATTTTGGTCGGCCCCGCGCGCACTTGTACGGGCGGGTTTCAAACCCGCCCCTACATGAGATTGCCACGTCGCTTCGCTCCTCGCAATGACAACGAAATATCGCCTTCCTCCGCAAACAAGCACTAAAGGACCGACGGGGACTCGAACTCGCCGAACACCTCCCTGAGCACGTCGCAGACCTCCTGGATGGAGCAGTAGGCCTTGGCGCACTCGATTATGTGCGGCATCAGGTTCGCGCTCTCGTCCTTGGCCTTGACCTTGAGCTCGGCCAGGAGTTTTTTGACCTGGGCCTTGTCGCGTTCGCGTTTGACTTTTTTAAGGGCCTTGACCTGTTTCTTTTCCGCCATGTTCCGCTTCCTCGGGTCGTAGGGGTGGGGCACCAGCCGGGTGGTCTCGACCTCGAGTTCGTGTTCGCCGGTAAAGCAGTTGACGCCCACGACCAGGATGTCGCCGCTGGCGATGCCCTTCTGGCGCTCGTAGGCGCTGCGGCTGATGGCTTTCTGTATGTATCCGGATTCGATGGCCGGCACTGCGCCGCCCAAGTCCTCGACCTTTTTCAGCTCGGTCCAGGCCGCCTCCTCGATCTGGTCGGTCATGGCCTCCATGTAATACGAGCCGGCAAAGGGGTCCTCGACCTGGCCCAGCTTGGCCTCGCAAAGGAGAATCCGACTGGCGTCCGCGGTAAGCTGCGAGGCCTCGCGGCTCCAGCCCAAACCCAAAGGTTCGTCGTAGGGCGGCACGGCGGCCGGCCGGCCGCCGCACAGGGCCCCGGCAATGGCCCCGACCACGGACCGGGTCAGGTTGTTGAGGGGCCGCTGGATGGTGGTGTCGGAGTAGCCGACATGGGCGGTGATGGGCTGGCGGATGATCATGCTGCGCGGGTCCTTGGCCCCGAAGCGTTCCTTGAGGATGCGGGCGTACATGCGGCGGGAGGCCCGGTGAAAGGCGATCTCCTCGAGGAACTCCATGCTGCCGCCAAAGGCATTGAAGGTGAAGCGCGGGGCAAAGCTGTCCACGTCGAGGCCCGCGTCCACCCCGGCCTGAAGATAAGCGATGGCGATGGCCATGCTATATGCCAAGTCCTGCTCCCTCGTCGCCCCGGCCTCCCGGATGTGGTACCCGCCCATGCTGGTGATGTTCACGTTCGGCATATGCTCGTTCATGAAGACCAGCGTGTCGCGGAAGAGGCGTATGGCCGGCTTGGGCGGGAAGATGTAAGTTCCCCGGGCGATGTACTCCTTGAGGATGTCGTTCTGCGGGGTGGCGCGGAGCCGGGCCACGGGCACGCCCCGCTTTTCCGCCAAAGCCGCATACAGGGCCATGATGAAGATGGCGGCCGCGTTCATGGTGTAATTCGAGGCGATCTTGTCCAGGTTGAGGTCGCCCTGGTACGGCTCGTAGATGACCTCGAAATCGCGCAGGGTGTCGATGGCCACGCCCACCTTGCCCACTTCGCCCGCGATCATGGGGTTGTCCGAGTCGTAGCCGCACTGGGTGGGCAGGTCCATGGCCAGGTTGGGGCCGCCGCGGTCGCCGCGGTCGAGCAGGCCTTTATAGTAGTCGCGGGTGTCTTCCGGGGTGCCGTAGCCGGAGTAGCCGGCGGCTCGGGTCCGGCCGGCGTTGGCCCGGGCGAACCTGGCCGCGAGCCTGGCCGTGCCCACGGTGGGCTCGAAGGGATAGGTGCCGGCGGTGAAGGGGTACTGGCCAGGGAACCCGACTTTTTTCAAGAAGTCGAAATTCTCGGGCAGGTCGTTGGGGGTGTAGAACCGGCTAGGCGCTTCCTTGAGGATGGGGAACCGCTTCAGGGCCTCGGCCACGGTCCCATCTTTCCAGGCCTTCTCCTCGGCCCGAACCTTTTCGCTCTTTTTGCTCATGACTTTCCTCCCATGGTCGCAGGGCCCTCCTGGGCCCTTTTAGGAAATAACGCGTTCCAACTTGCCCATCGGCTGATACAGCTCCCCGGGAAAGTACGTGATCGCCATCTGCAGCACATGGTTTTTCATGGAAAAGAAGATGCGCTTCACCACCAGCAGCGGATGGCCTTCCTCGATCTTCATGATCGACGCCTGCCGCTTATCCGCGCCGGCGGCCGAGGTGACCTGAACCGCCCGCTTGACCGTTTCTCGGGCCAGCGTCTCCACCAGCCCCAGCAGAAGCGGGTTTTTCAGCTCGCCCACCGGGATGTCGGCCCCGTACCTCCGAGGCACCCAGGCCTCGAACAGGGCCGACTGCCCGTTCGGGAAGGAGCGCACCCCCTCGAAAAAATAGAGCTCGTCGCCTGGCACGATGACCATGTCCCGGGCCACCTCCTCCGGGGCCCGGATCAGGCGCTTCGAGACCAGCTTGAGGCGCGTGCTCTCCCCCACCAGGAACAGGTCGTCGATATACCCGTAAAGCTCGTACGGCGGCTTGCCCCGCTCCTCAGACAGGCCAATGGCAAAGGTGCCGCGCCCCTGCTCGCGCCGGATCAGCCCGCTGTTTTCCAAGAGCATCAACGCCTGGCGCACCGTGGTCCGGCTGACGCCGAACTCCTCGCACAGCCGGCGCTCCGTGGGAAAGGGGGCGCCCTGCGCGATCTTCCGGGACAGGATGCGTTTGCGAAGCGTCCTTTCCAGTTGATAATAAAGGGGAATCGGACCCTTCTTGAGTTTGGCGGTCTGGGCCATATCTTTTATAATATGTTGAAAATAAATGAAAATTAAGGATGACGGCCGATCCCCTCGGCCGCCGCGATATTGTAACATCATTACCAATATGTCAAGCGTTTTTTCCGGCGGTATTGGGGGAACCCTTTTTAGCTTGCGAGACCGTGGCCAAACACAGGATGCCGAGACGAAATCGAGGAGGGCAAGGATCGAAGCCGCAGGAATAGGAACCCTATTTCGAGGACTTCGGGCCGAAGCCCGACAAAGATTTCGGCCGGAAGCCGAAGGTTGGCCCGGTCTCGAAAAAGGGTTCCCCTTGCCCCCTCCCAAAAACCTCAACAGCCCGGGTTGAATTGTGCTTCGCTCAATTCAACCCGGTCGGCTTTTCCCTCACCTGCTCCCCTCCGCCGGGTGCCATGGCCGCTTGTCGGCCATGCGCGTCCAGGGTGGCGGGGGTGCGCGGCGCGAGAAATCGTGGCATGGGCGTCTCGCCCATGATTCCCTGCGGCCGAGCGGCCATGACCTCCGGCGCCCGCCCACGGCGGGGATGCGCAAGTGCGTGGTGCGGGGTGCGAGGGTGCGCGGTGCGAAGTGAGAGAAATCGTGGCATGGGCGTCTCGCCCATGATTCCCTGCGGCCGAGCGGCCATGACCTCCGGCGCCCGCCCACGGCGGGGATGCGCAAGTGCGTGGTGCGGGGTGCGATGCGTAGGGGCGACGCATGCGTCGCCCTGCTTGCTCCCGCGCCATTATTCGTAGGGGAAACCCTCCCGCCAGGGGCGGGGTTGCCCATTCCCAGTCGCCTATTGCGGGCGGCCATCATGCCCAGGCGTGAGACCCCTACCGCCCAACCCCGCGCCCACCTGCCTGGCCTAGGGGCAGGTCTCAGACCTGCCCGCGTCAGCCGCCCTGCGCGAATTGTCGGCACGGTTCGCGAACCGCCCTGCGTTTTCATGGCGGGGTTATGTGGGGGCGTCAGGCCGAGGCCAGAAGGACAAAACCAACACGGGCAGGAAGCCCGTGCGGCGGGGAAACCCCGGCTTCGCAAGGCCTCGACTTATATCGGTTCCCGGAGGGAACCAATCTGGGGTTTGGCCTTTTTTTATTATTGAGAGGCATAGAGGATAGCCGGGGCGGGGTTAGTTGGTAATTTTTGAGGGTTGTGGTTGACATGTAGCGATGATGAGAAGCC
>Ga0315282_10003542_pt1 | contig 27971 bp, 34 predicted proteins | sample YL17G07_20_MG_FD_203693 | JGI IMG/M metagenome (GOLD analysis project Ga0315282, IMG submission 203693) | Sediment microbial communities from Yellowstone Lake, YNP, Wyoming, USA - YL17G07_20 | ecosystem: Environmental > Aquatic > Freshwater > Lake > Sediment | place: USA: Wyoming | collected...
GTTCGCGGGCTTCGAATCTCTCCTGTGAATCAAACGGAGAGGGTGAGATTCGAACTCACGCTAGGCCATTCGACCTACTACAGGTTTAGCAAACCCGCCCCTTCAGCCACTTGGGTACCTCTCCGTTTCTGAAAAGCCCTTATTTTTTCTATATGATTCTCAAGTCGCTTATTTTCGGCCTCTTCCTCAGAAGCCTCTTGTGTCCAAATTGTGTCCATCCCGGACCCTAAAATCTCCATCGCCTCTCTTTTGTGGACGGGTGCAAGATGGGCATACCTCAGAGTCATATCTATCTTTTGGTGTCCCAAAATTTCCCTTACTGTTGCCAAATCGATTCCTAGCATGACCATATAAGAAGCAGCAGTATGCCTCAAGTCATGAAAAGAGAAATCCTGAATGTTCGCTCTTTTTACAACGCTCTGAAAAAGTGTATCAATTCTTCTATAAGGCTTGCCTTGCTCATTACAGAAAACATACACGCCATCTGTATTGTTGTGGCATTCCAGTATGATTTTCTCTAACGGCTGCGATATTGGGACCTCTCTCATCTTTCCCGTTTTTGTGTGCTTTACCAAAATAGTGCCATACGCTATATTCATGTCGTCCCATTTTAGCTTCAGTATTTCTCCCCTCCTCATTCCAGTTAGAAGGGCGCAAATTACAATCCTTCTCAAACATTCGGGGCAGGCATCAAGCAGCCTCCTAATTTCGTCCCGGCTTAAATATCGGGTGCGGGTATTATCTTCCTTTAACAACTTGACTCGCTGTACCGGATTCTCCACCGCCTTATTGTTTTTTATGGCCCAGTTGAACATGCACTTAAGGCACGCAACTTCCCTATTTACCGTTGCTGGCATTTTCCCTTCCTTGAGGCGCTTGCCTTTGTATTGCTCAACTAGTATTGGAGTAATTTCAACTAGTCGCTTGCCTCTAAAAAATTCTTTTAGGTTCTTGACAAGAACCACATCTCTTTCATATGAAGCTTTGTTGTTCTTGGAATAATCTAGAAAATCCTGGGCGATCTCATCAAAGGTGACCTTCTTGCCTTTTTTAATGTCCAGGAATCTTCCCTCAGCAATCTGAACCCTTATCTTTTCCATAGCAAGTTCGGCGAACCGTTTATTTGGCCCGACACACTCTCTTTTTCTCTTGCCATGGACATAATAGTCTAGATACCAAATCTTGCCTCTCCTGTAAATTCCCATTTTCCATCACCCTTTTTTGAATTATACTAAATAAAATAAGCAAAGTCAAATTTTATCATTGGACAAATCTATTCCGGCAACAGCATTTCTATCAATCCATCTATCAATGGCCCTGAGGTCAAACTTTGTCAGCCTTCCGCACTTTACAAAAGGGATGCGTCTTTGGCTTACCCATATATAAAGGGTATGTTCCTTTATTCCAAGATATTGTGAAAGTTCCTTGATGCTGAAAAGTCTTTTTTCCATTTGCCTGTCCTCACTATTTAAATGGCAGAAATAAGAGCCGATATTCCCCGGCAAAATCATTTACTCCGTTGCGTGCTTACCGTAAATTATCCTCTTTGTATATACAATAATTACATGTAACATTTAAACTTTTCGCTCAAAATCTATAAATTTTGCTCTTACCTCCGAACTTCTTATTTCCTAATCCTATCCTGCCATTTAGTCACCCAATCCAGCTCCTGACCTGCCTTCGTGAGGAACTCCATGCTTTGCTATGTCGCTCTAAAGGAATACGGCTTCACTCAGAAGGCGGCTTGAACGAGGGGTCGAGCTCAATCGCTTTCTCTGCACATTCCTCGGATTCCTTCTTTCTGTCAAGCCTGTAGAGGACTATGGCTTTGCAAACCCATGCTCTGGCGTCTTTCCGTGTAAGGGCTATTACCTTGTCGCAGCATTCAAGAGATTCCTCGTGTCGGTGCATCAGCCGCAACCTATCGGCTTTCATGAGCCAGACCAAGGCGCATTCCGGATCAAGAGCCAATGACCTGTCGTAGCATTTCAATTCCTCGGCAAACTGCTTAAGTCCCCCCAGCGACATGGCTTTGAGGGCCCATGCCTCTGCGCATTTTTGGTCGATTAGCAAAGCGCAATTGAGGCATCTAACTGCTTGCGCGTATCTGCCTAGAACTATCAGAACCCTTCCTTTCCAGATCAACGCTTCGAAGTTTTCTGGTTCAATTTCCAATGCCATGCTGAAGCACCTAAATGCTTTCTCAAAGAGGTGTCGTTCCATAAATTCCTTTCCTTCTATGAGATATTCCTTAATCAACTCTCCGTTCATTTTTTTCACCTCCGGAAAGATTTGGATTTAATATTTCATCAAGCGACTTACACCTTAGCAGCTCGTGCAGCAAACAAACGCCGACCTTGCTTCTTTTTTCCTCGTTTAAATCCTGAGCTATTTTCTTTACTTCTTTCAAAACCTTGTCGTCCTTGCAGGCTACGATTACGTAATCGCAGGCACATTGACCAAAATCTTTTTCAAGATTCGTTTTTTCGTGAACCGGCGTAAGAGCCACTTCCAGCCCGATGATTTTGTTTTGAAACTCTATCATTATGTCTATGAACTTGCCTTTCAGCTGCTTCTCTACAGAAACTACCCAATCACTTCTCAAGGCTTTTAGATGCTCACTTATTTTGCTTATCCAGAGATCATGCTCGAATCCACCGCCTCTGCTTAAATGCTCCCTGACAGGCACGCCTATGGCCTCGTAGCCTTCACGCGTGAGCTCGAGAAAAGTAGTCATGCCACCTCTGTAACCGAGATTGATTTTGTGCTTTCTGCACAGTCCTTTTCTTACTAATGAATCAGCAATTCTATCACCTTTGCTTGCGGATAACTTCAAAGTGTCATATCTTTCCTTGATGGAAACGTAAGCTCTATTGTAAATGTCCCACAAGAATGCCGTCTCTTCAGGCTTCGGTTCAGTCCTTTCCCGCTCTTCTTTCTTTTGCCGCTCTTTCCTTGCGGCAGTTTCCTGGCTTTCCTTTCTTTCAGCAGTCTTTTCGCGAATACCAAAAATCCGCTCGTTGTTCTCATATGCTTCTTTGTCGCTTATCGTTCCTTCTGGTAAATGGAATTCCGGAACCCTGGCAAGAAATGGTTCATTGTATCTTTTTGAAAACTTGACTATCATTTCCCTTTTTTCAAAATTAAGATTGTATTCTCTCATTTCTTTGTCGTAAATTCCCATGCTTCCCTGCATGCACCTAACGTCATCGCTGTTGGCAAGGGCAAACATGATTTGCATGAAAGCATTGCTTTTTATGCCCGCGCCTAGCCTATGGGGCATGTGGGTGCAGCAAAAAACGAAAATCCTTCCATGCCTTACCGTAGCAAGAAGATTATCTATTATAGTTAGGCTATAAAAACCTTCTTCGCCTTTACTGAATAAGAGATTCGCGTCGTCTAGCCCGATAAAATGAATCGGCATCCGGGCGCGAATAAGCTCCCTGGGTACCAACTCAAAGGGCCTGGTTGGTTCCGGCAGTTCTTCCACCTCGGCATTTTCGCCTTTCTTCGACCTGTATTTAAAAAGCCACGTCGTAAGCACATTGGGAATGAATTTTTGCTGGTCGTCCGTTAAATTGCCTATTTCAAAAATAACGTTGCGCTCGGCTAAACTTTCGAGGTCGCTCTCTGCACAGTTAAATGTCTGCGCCCAATCGCCTGAAAGAATGCCGCCAAGCCTGTTTATGGCTGATTCCTTGTAATGAACCGTTCTGCTTCCCGGTGGACATTTTGTCGATTCTACCTTCCGTAGCAAATCAAACAAATTGCTATTGTCGGGAAGCTCGTTCAGAAGCTTTATGATAAAGTTTTGCGTGCCTTCAAATATCTTAAAACCCTGAATGAATACCTCAGAAAAGACGTTGGTCCATTCGCTCTTTGAAAGCCCCGGCGGCGGAAGCAAAGGATTGATCTTGATCCCGCTTTTAAAATCAACTATCACTATTTCCGGCGTAAGCTTTAAGAAATTCCTGACCTCCTTTGACTTGACGAAAAGCCAGCACCTTATTCCTTTAAGCAATGCCTGAGCAAAAATTATGAACAGCAAAGTTGTTTTTCCCGATAGCGTCTGGCCGGCTATCAGACAATGGCCTTCACCGGGTGAAAAGCCGCAAAATCTGCCTGACTCGGTTAGGCCAAATCTTATCGGTCCGTCGATGTCTACGTCCGGCTGCTTGAACGGACTTATTTCGCCATCTGTAATCCTGCCCAGCAATTCTTGAACGGAGGAGATAAGAGTTTTCAGAACGTACGGATTTTGATTCACTTCCAGACTGTCGATCAGAATTTCCGTGTTTGCATCCAGCCATCCCTTGGCTTTCAGAGCATCCCTCAGCTCGGATAGCGCAGTGTTATCTCCTGACGAAATTCTTCTTAGTAATGCTGAAATTTCCTTCACTGTCTTCCCCCAAAAAAATTATTGCCCCTGCAGTCAGGAGGCAGAATTTTATCCCTCTGATTAGAAACGTATGCCCTGCTGTTTTTGTTCATTTTCAATCTTCCACTTCTTTACAATGGCTTTAAAGATACCACTGATTATTAACCAGATAACCTTGAATATGCCCTTGATGAGCCACCAGATGCCCTTGAATACGGCTTTGATAAAACGAACAAGCATTACCCCGCTGAAGCACCAGAATGACCAATATTGTCTTTTGGAACCAAAATAACCTTTGCCACAACCAGGAACTTCACAAAATTTTCTGCCGTGAGGACATGTATGTATGTTTCCAAAACAAAGTTGACAATGAATGTGGTTGCGGTCGCAAACCTTGGTTTGTGTTTCCCTTTCTGCCTCATGGCCACAGTCCAATTTGTAATGGACCAATCTTGTTTCTCTTGTAATTTTGTTTGTTTTCTCTTCATAAATGACTTTTCTTTCTCCGTGCAAAAGTTCTATCTCCTTTGAAAAAGTCGCCTGCCAAACCTCCTCATCCATCTCATTTATTGCTTGAATTTCGTCATTCATTTCTTGCCCTCCTTGCTTTTGTCCATTCCAAGCAGCTCGCAAAATTCCTCAACATCTTGTCTTTCTGCGGCTGCCAGTGCTTTTTTGTAAACTCTTCCAGGAGCCGTCATCAATTCGTAAAATCCCAAGCCGTTCTTATTTCCGTTTAACTTGCTTTTTGTCATCTTCATCACCTTTCAACATTTAAATGACCCACATGCGATAAAATATTCCCTTCCTTATAAATAACAAGCAGATTCGTTGGCCTAATCAGGCCTCCCTCGCCACCGCTAATTGCGCCACAGATTGCCTTGCTTTAATGTTTGCCTTCTTGCCCGCTCGGTCAATACAAAAAATGTTTAGGTTCCTGATTACATACTTGTTCAGGGGCCAGCGCTTTTCAAGGCGGCGTAACTTCCTTTCAAGAAAAGCAAGCTTATTCTTTTCCCTGCGGCCTTCTTCCCTGTACTTTTGACACTTTTCCTTGTTCCTGCCACATTTCCTTGAGCCCTTTTTGCCTGGTTTATGCCTTCGCATGATTTCTTACCTCCATTACAAATTTTGAGTAGTCAGCAACAATTCTCGCCTTTCACCGTTTAAATGGCAAAAAGCAAGCCGGATATTCCCAGTAGGAGAAAAACAAATTATTTAAACGGCCAATGCTTGGCTTTATCATGGTCAAGCATGGAGCGGACTGGAAAAAGGTGTACCTTGAGATCGTAAAGAAATTACTTTATAGAGGAGGAAAAGGCGTCGAAGGAGCAGTCGGGCATCAAACGATGTCTATCGGCACGCTCACGAGGAAAATCCATAACTTTTACAGGGAAACGGTCAGGGAGGGAATAAAGAGGCTTGTGGATAAGGAGGATTTGGAGCTGTGGCCAAAAGGAGTGAAAGACTTTAAAGAGGAATATTCAATATCGATAAATCCGAAACATCTTGGCAAGCTTGAGCGTTATTTGCAAGGCCATTCCGAAGACCTACAGCGATTACGCGATTTGAAAAGGCAATTCCATTACAAAGGAAAACAGTATGTCTGGCTGCTTCTCGGAATGTCGGGACTCGTGCTTGCACTTGCATTTTTACGCAGCAACATAACGGGCTATACGGTGCTATCCGGAAAGGTCAACTTGCATTATGTTCTGCCGGCATTAATAATTTTTGTTATTGCCATGGTTATATTCTTAAGGAGAAGATTTGCACAAACCTTGAAATAAATTACGGTGGGGAAAAAACGGCCTTTACGGCTTCGCATTCCCGGCAGGAGAAAAAATTCTAAAATCACTTCTTGCCTTGCCGCCGCTACATCAACAAGCCTGCAATTTCCTCGTTGACGCATTCTGTAAAAAGAAATATAATAGTGTCCAAGCGGCCGTAATTTTGCGATTTCGGATTCGTCCCTTTTGTGAACAAAGACCCGTAAAGTCTAAATTGGGGAAATGCTAGCAGGGCACAGGAGCTAGCCTACTCAAGGCAGTCTGGCGAGTATGTCAGCCTGATGAAAAGGGAGTCAAGACAAGTGAAGAAGGCGAGTCCTGCCAGGGGTGGCCCTGTCAATGGCTTACTAAATAATAAAAGACCACAATGGCGGCATAGCCGTAGAGAGCGAGGCAGGCAAAGGAATGACATTTATCGTCTCTTTGCCGATTTGGAGGGAATAGTTTTTTCTTTTTTAAGGATGATTATTGCCTCATCCTTTTTTAACGGGAAGTCTTTTAAGATTGATATAGCGTATTTTCCGCCTGTCCAGGTATCAATCTTTAATTTAAGTATGCCAAACATTTTCCTAAGTTTATCCCATTTTTCTCTTTCAGGTAAATCCTCCAACGATCTATCGCCAAAAATTCTCCTAAACCTAGCCCATCTTTCTTTTTTAGTTAATTCTTTCACTAATTTACGTTTTCTTCTTCTCTTCATTTTAAAACTCCTTTTTAATAGTTAGTTCTATTCAACCTCCTTTCTTAGCTTCATTTTCTCAAGGTTTGCCAATTATCCCACCCAAAGAGGCGCAAATCTTGACAAGCTTCTTTGTAATCTTCATATTTTCATCTTATAGTTATTATATAGAACTATAGCATTAAACAACTTTTTCGCTTAAGTATCTTACACCAACTCTATCGAATGACGTATGTTAAAGTCAAATTTACAAAGCTTATTTTGAAATAATGCCCTCGCTCTCCCGCATAAGCTTCAGCTCTTCAGCACACCGTCGGCATTTCAAAAAAATTCTGAATATAAGGCGGCAAAAGAGTCCTCCTCGCGTTAACAACCAGCCTCCAGTCTCAAAAAAGGATTAAAGTAGCTTGCTGTAAATGTACGTGTCAAGGTATTTTCCGTCGTCCGATAAAAAAGCTTTCCTTTTAATCCCTTCTCTCTTGAAACCAAATTTCCTAGCAAGCTTTACAGAGGTTATATTTTTTACCACTATCTCAGCCTCAAGTCTTTCTAACTTTAGCCTTTTAGCTTCCTGAATTGCTTTCTCCAACAGCCGGCTAGCAATTCCCTGCTGCCAGTAATCAGGGTCAACGCTCCAGCCAAATGCTGCGCGACGTCTTGTTCTGCCGCTTCCGGGCGTAAAAGTAAGATCACCAACAATTTTGCCGTCTGCTTCAGCTACAAAACAGTACGTTTTCCCTGAAAGATTTGCCTTTCTCCATTCCCTGAGCTTTTTCTTGCTTGGAGACTTATCCATGCTAAGCAAAGAAAATTTTTTCTTGCGCATGGCTTTTGCCATCATCCTGCCTATTCCGACCTCATCCCTTGCCCTAAATTCCCTGATTTTTATCTTTCCCGTTCTCGTTAGCATAGCCACCAGAGGTTCTTTTTCCTTAAACACTTTACACTTAATTTATCGGACGTGAGATATCAAAAAAGTCACAAATCCTAATCCGAAGCAATGCCCTCGCTTTTTCTCATAAGTTGCAATTCTTCAGCACACTGCCGGCATTTGCTAAGATGCTTTTTTACAACCTCGGCTTCCTCCGAGGTTAGCCTGTCATATAGATAATCCAGCATCGCCTCCGTCTTCAGACAGCCGGCAAACAACCTATTATGCTTTCTTATCCTTGCTCTTTCTTTTAGAATTATTAAGAGATTGTTAAATCCTTCTTTCATTACTTCTCCAAATCAAGAAAAGTCTGAAAATTCCTCACAATCCATTCGCGTCCCTTCATTTCCTCACGCAGTTCCGGATACTCTTTTTTCATTATTTCGAAAAGCTTGACCTTTCCTCTCAAAATCCTCGTTAGGACTGTTTTGACAGGAATTTCCAGTTTCCTGCTGACTTCTTTGACGCTCATGCCTTCAAGATAACGGTTTTTTATCACCGCCCTGAAATCTTCCGGAAGACGTTCAATCGCATTCTCAATCATGTTCAACGTTTCCTTTGAAATTATTTCTTCCTCTACCTCATGATAAAACAGATGTCTGAACTTTTCAGGCACCTCTTCTGGTCCTATGATTTCTTCAAAAGATACCTCCCCTTCTTTTATATGAGCGTTTAGGGACAAAATATTCCCGCCTTTTTGCAGCTCACGTCTTTTTTCCCTGCATTTGTAATAAACTATTTTGGCAATGAAATCCGAAAGCTTGCCCTTTTTGAAGTTTTTCATCTTCCACAAAAGCACAGCCAGAGAATCCTGCCACACGTTTTCTCTATGTTCCTTTAAACCCCATTTTTCGCAGATGTGGAAAGCAAGTCCCGTAAACCTGTCCATGAGCGCTTGCCACGCGTTTTCATGACCGCGGACGCAGGCAACAGCCAGTTCTTCATCGTTCAACTGTCTATAGAATTCTATGCTCGGCTCTTTCCTTTCAGAAAAGCCCATCGGTACTGGCACTAGTTCGGGAGGAAAAAGCAGCCTGCGAATTTTCACAAGTATGGATTCTTTAACTGCTTCTTTTGCCTCGGTAGGTTTTTCTCTTTCAAGTGCAATCGTAACCAGTTTGAAACAGCGCAAGGTATTAAGTAGTATATTCCCTGCTTCCGTTACTTCGGGCGGAAAAACCTGAGGCAGAGGTTCAGTCAATTTGATAAGATCTATTTCTTCCTTGCACCTTTCGCATTTCGCCGCATGGCTTTCCACCACGCTTTTTTCTTCTTGAGAAAGTATGCCTCTTACAAGGTCAAGCATCGCCTCGATGCTTAGACATTCTTTCAAAAGCACCCTTTCCTTTTCAAGGCTTTTCTGCATGCTTGCGAAATTCAATGCCAGATTGTAGGAAGCTTCTTCTCTCAGCTTTCTGGTGCATTCAGGACACTTATCCAAATGAGCAGAAGCTTTTTCCAGATTAACGAGCTCTTCGTTGCCGTCCAAATATGCCAGAACCTCCTCAGAAGTTAAGTGTTTCATAGAAATCCTTTTTATTCCTCCCTTCTTTCTACTTACGCCTTGTATCTTCCTAGCCTCGTTGCCGCAACCGACGTAAACATTTTCCCCTTATACTTTAGTTTTGATTGTGTTTCCGTCAGTCCTTAGTCTTTTTACTTGATAGTTTATACTTTTCAACAGATATGTAAAAAATGCCAAAAATAATGAGACAACTGCACAAAGGAGAAAGTTTCTAAATAGTAATTGAAAAAAATATCCTGCATTAAAAACGAATGGGGGAGCATTCATTAGCAATGACGGCATTAAAGCGATAAAGAAGTTATTTATATGAATCCTTCTCCAAAGTTTACCGGTTATAAGAAGATATGGTAAATGGATCGCTCCAAAAACCGAGCCAACCGGTCCAACAAAACCTTCTATAAAAGTTTTATTGTCCAAAAGGACCATGGGCAGAAAGTTCAAAATTGATAATGAAACTACAATTAAAAAAGAACTAAGCAAGGCGCTATTCGTCAAAAATTCCATGTCTTTATCTTTTTCTATGAAAACGCCCAACAAAAGAAAGAGTAAGAACCAAATCATATTTATTACCACTGTGGTAGTTATTACAGATTTATGAGAAATGAAATTTCCCTTTTCTCCTTTGATCAGGTTTTCGTTTTGCTTCAGGGCTTTTATTCTCCTAAGGGAAGAAGGATGCCAATTAACTTTCCCAGTTAAAAATCGAAATAGAACTTGCTTGACATTCACAAATATGTCATGGGTTTTATTCAAGATTTCTGTGGCTTCAGAACTTGAATCAAACATTCTATTTCTTCCCCCGAATGAGAGGAAAGAAGAGAAAGTCTTTTGAACCGGGAATAAGAAGGTTGCTTTTTCTATAGCCTTTGTCATTATATGGGGCGTCGTATAAAGGTAACCGGCACGGGCATCAGCCATATATTCCCTCTCTCGCATGGCCTGTGCAATGAACTGCCAGATGGAAGATCTTAAGAGAAGCAAGCCAGTGGAGAAAGTCGCAAATGAAATTCCAAGGGATTTCCATTTGACGTATCTAACGACAATCATCCCATCTCTTGCAATCGAGGCACTCAAAGCACAAAGAATAGCTAATACAAGGCTAAGGTAAGTGAAAGTAAATAACCTAGATTGAGTGAACTGCTTCGTCCAGAGAGGAAAAAAATGGTCTTTGTGAACGATGTGACTTATCTCATGCAGGAATATAGCCTTAATCTCCTCAGTATTCAACCTCCCCTCCCGGAAAAGGTCTACAAGTTTTTGGCTCAATAATACTATTATATTTTCCCCTTTACCGATAACACCGCAACCTGAAAAACTAGCCAAATCCTCCCCACTTTTATTTAAAAGAAAAATTTTTACAGAAGGCTTAAGATTTGTGACTTTCAGACAGTCAAAAAATATATCTTTTAAATCTTGTAACGCTTTGCTTTCCACCTCCCATGGGGAGACTTCCTGGTATTTATGTGAATGCTGAAACCATTTGTAACCAAAAAACAGATAAAAGAAAATACCTATAGGTATTATCAGCCTGCTAAGATGAAAGAAAAAATCACTAAAAAGATGTAAAACAGCTCCTAATTTATTAGACCCAAAATAGTTTAAAAATTCCTTAAAAGCTATGCTGTGAAATGAAACATCTCCTTCTCTTGAAAATGTCGCGAAGCCAGAGAAAATCAAGGGAAATGAAACCAAAGCAATAAAAATAAAGGCAATTCTGAGCGTGTTCTCTATTGGCACAACGGGAGGCTTCTCTTTCCATAAACAGAAGACATACAAGAAGCCCAGAAAAAGAAACAACGAAAGGAATGGCAAGAATAAAAGAAAATCTATTCTAATCTTTAGCCTCTGTGTTTAATTCGCTTTACAGCTAAGGGAAGATGAAATGGGGTCAAAAGGACAAAATTTAACAACGGTCTCTTTTATTTTTATGGCTACATTTGTTCTATAAACTTTTATATCAAACTTTTCGGGGTCAATATTTGAAGAAACCCTAAGAACAATGCCCTGATTTTGGAATATCTTTTTATCCTGCGTCATATTCTTTTCCATACAGGTAAAATTACTTCTTCTGAATCTTTGAATCGTGGAAGTGCCTCTTTCAAATCTTTGAGTAATTTTTCTCTGATTCTCTCCCAGAATACATCCTTAGAATCTTTGAGGTCTTTAACATTATTTCCTAATTCTGTATCAAACGTTATCAATTCATCAGATTCTGCCAATATCGCTGAAGCATAAATATAAATGTCCGTAGTCTCTAATAGAATATGCTTATTTATTATCTCTGATATTTTATATATGTCTTTAAATTCCCCATCGTGGGCTTCCAATGTTTTAATCTCTATCGCATTTTTAGATAAAGATGTTTTGAAATTTTCTATAGATTGTATAATTTTATTGTAATCATATTCATTCCAGCCACTTAAAAACAGTTTACTTATGCTCTTCGTTCTCAATCTATATGGAATGCCTGCTCTTATCAGATTCAAGTCTGCCATTCTTTCCGCTAAGACATGGAACAATTCAAATTCACAAACCTGGGAAGTTACAATCTCTCCTATTTTTGCAGAGTCTTCCTTTAGATAGAAATACAATTTCTGGCCTTCTTTTATCCCTTTTTCTAAAGCAAAGATTTTCCTTGGATATCCAATTTTATTCCAAAAGGGGTTACCTTCCTCTAAGTTGATGCTCGCATCATTAAGATTTAGTTTGAGGGTATCACAAAACTCCACGTATATTGACAACCGACTCAGTGCATTTGAATCCAAGAATATTGTCTTTAAAAGAATCTCATCTTCCTTGTTCTTCATTTCTTTTCTCTATTTTTTAGGCGGATAAACGCTCTCTATAATTTTTCTTATAAAGTCTTCCGAAAATGGGGGTTTTTCCTTTCTGCTCGTAGCTTCGGACAGTATAAAAAATCCTATCCTTACAAGAGGTCTAGGATATCTTAATTCTGCTTCTTCCAAGAAATCCACCATAGTGTCTGGAAACGGTAATAAAGTTCCTCTCTTATTTGATTCCTTCGGACGGGCTCTATCTAACCACCAAGTAAGGAGTCTCTTTGCTTCCTCGGAGTCGAGAGGATTTAACTCGAATTTATACTTTTCTCTCTGGGTAAACCTTTCCCATAAGGCTCTATCAAGCGTTTGAGTTGAATGAGCAGCCTCTGGCGTCATTGATAAAATGATCCATAAATTTTCAGTTTCCGAAATACTTATCAGCCTCCTTAAAGTAGCTAGATATTCATGAGCTTTCCTTTTAGGCATGCGTTTGTATAAAGCGACATCTTCAAATTCATCTATGAGAAAAGCAATCCCACGAACATTGTATATCTTAGTAAGAGCCTTTATCAATGCTTTAAAGTAAGGCGCCTCCTGTCTCTCGGCTACCAATGTTCCTTTTGTCCCGACAACAAAATGTCTATATTCAAAATATGGCCTGATAGATGTTTCTGCCACAACTAAAGAAAGCCTATAAGCAATCTCTTCGTCAGGAGTTATATTTAGTTTATCTTTTATTATTTTTTGCAACTCCGCTGTTGCAGTATCTCTCTCTGTTTTTTTTGATAAAGTGGATAACCACTCAGAGAAACTCATTGGTATTAGCCTTAATTGTGCGGCCTTTTCAATTTGCGGTTTGGCTAATTCCCATAAACTTTTGGCGAATTCATATCTACCTATTCCTCTCATAAGAGAATTGGCGAGATCATAAAATTCAACTCCAGGGTTACCGAAAAGAAATGGATAAATCCCTCCTTCTCTAAAATGACTACTTAAGTACCTGAGAAGAACCGTTTTCCCACTTCCATATTTACCTATGATAGGAAAAGCTTTAGGTCCTCTCCCTGTGCTCAAACAAGATATATAATCTTCTATTTTATTCATCCAGCCTTCTGGGATATAAAGTTTCCCTTTTTCTTCTACATCTATTCCTGCAGCGGCGGGAGGAAAGGGATTGAATTTAAGCGCGTATTCCTCCAGGGAAAAACTGTTGACATTTTTCAAATTCTTCATAGAATGTCTCCTTTTCTCTTTCGTAAAGTCTCATATAAATCTCTATGGATTTTTATATGAGATATGAATTGCCCTTCTTTATCCTGTAAATAAGCTTTCATAAGTACTCGATCTTGCAAGGTGAAAGGTGTCTTCAAGTCTATAAAGCTAGAAGATGAAGGGATGAAATCCACATGTTGTGAGAAACGCCTTTTTAGTTCTATAATTGTATCTTTAATTTCTCCAATAGAAACCCTCAAGGGCAATGCTATCTGCTTTATTATATCCTGCATACTTATGGTTAACCATTTCTCTCCTGATTGAAATTTTATAAAAGATAGCATATTGGACATAATTTCGGCTTTCGGTAAACTGCCTTTTTCCCTAACCGGGTAAATAATTCTCCCGTCTTTGTAATGAATAAAGATCTCATCTGTTATCCCAAGTTCTAATGACCACAATCTTATCCCCCAAAAAACAGCATGCATTAAATCCGGGGTATCAATGCGAAGTATAGAGCTATCTACTAGATTCTGTAAAATTACGCCTTTTTTCCCCTTTGTTTCAACTTTTATCGAATTAGCCTCGTTCCGAAAGGTGGTTAAATTGTATTTTCGCTTTTTAATAAAACAATCAAAAAAATGTTTTTTACAGTCAGGGTTATTTATTACTATATCAGCAATGATTTTTTTTTCAATTTCTGCCAAAGGTTCTTTAAATTGAATAAAACTCAGGAGTTTTTTTACTTTTTCATTTTCAGAAATAAAATAAAAACCACTAACATTTGTTGCCATACCTAAATGTTCAATGACCTTCCTATAATGATAGCGTGGAGAATGGGCAAAAAGGGTCCCATCACTTTTTACCAGAATCCCTCTTTTCACTCCGATTTCTTCTAATGTTCCTGCTCTCAATTTGCCATTATTTTCTGCAATAAGAAGTAAAAGGTCTCTAACTCTTCTAAAATCAACATACCTCATCCAAAGTGCTTTTCTCTTTCTTACTTTTTTTTCCATATTATTATGCTTTCCTTTGCGGGCATTCTCCCGAATTTACCCATTTGTTGAGGGCTATTCCCTCTTATTCTTGCGATAAGTGTCTCCTGATGTATTAATCCTAAAGAGTCGCCAATTTCGGTTAAGATCTCTCCTGCAGGGATCAATATCCCCCCATACCGCACATCTCCAATGACAAAGGCTACAAAACTATCTCGTTTTATTACCCTCACCACTTCCTTAAGTACTAGATACATATCCTCGAAATACCCTTTTATCATAGGGATGACTTGCTTATTAGGTAGATTTTTTCTTTTAAGTTTTTCTATTATATTTTTTAACCCGAGGGGCTCTCCATAGTTTTTGTCCTCTGGAAAGTTTCTCCTCGCTTCTACATGGGAACGCAAGGTCTTATATCTTAATTCCTTAATTTCATCCTCAGACTTCAAGAATCCTATAACTAACTCCAGAATATACACTCTTGTATAATCATGTCTATTAAGATACGGAGGAGATGTAATAACTGCATCGAATGATTCCTTTGGAAAGCAAATTTGTCGTGCATCACCCAGGATCGCTCTAGATCTAACACTGCTTTGTAAATTAGTGCGATATTCAATGTCAGTAACCATTTCATTGATTTCACTAAGGATAACTTCTTTAACATTTGGTATTTCTTTATTAGAAATCATTCTTAAAAAACCGCCATCCTTTTTAGCAAAAGCCACTTTTCCTACAACAGAAAGAAGAGCTGTGAGGAAAAAATACTTCAATTTTTCATTTTTTATTCCTTGAATCCAACTTTTAACAACAAAGAGATCGAATAATGTCTTCTGATCAAAAAACTTGTGAATTACCCCAACTTCTGGGATTAGAGGTCTGTTTTTTTTATGGTCGTTGAGAAACTCGATGAGTTTTTCGATTTTATATTTAATTTTCTTAATTTCATAATTTTGTAGCTTAGCATTAGAAATAAATACAGAAAGCGGTAAAATATCTATCCCAATCGCAGGTATTCCCTTTTCTTTCGCAGCTAATAAAGTAGTTCCACTTCCGCAAAATGGATCTAATATATTACTTTGAGGATCAAGATTAAATTTATCTATTAAATACCAAACTAAGTCCCTTGAGAAACTATGATTAAAACGATACCATTTATAAATAGGGAGTTTTCTGTTTTGGTATGGAGTTACCAATAAATGAAATCTATTTATATCTTCGCCCATTTCCTAAAATCCTTCAATTTTTCAATTTCTCTCTTCTCATTCCTAAAAATATCTATATAGATGATCATGATTTGTCTATCTATTTTATCCTATTTTATCTGTATTGAAACGGACTTCCCATTTATTCTTTTTTAAGTCCTCAGCATAAAAGACATTATCAAAATTAAATACCTCCCCATTATAATCGTCATCTACCATCCTCATAGGAAGAGCTTCTCTATTCTCAAATTTAAGAGGTTTCTTTGATAAAATATTGCTTTAAAATTTCCGATTTTGATTACTGCTTCTTTATTATTTTATAGCACAAAAAAACCGCGTTGTAAAGTAAAAAACTGCCCGCCACATGGCAGGGCAGTTTCGCGACGAGCTTCCGCTGAAAAACCATAAAAAGGATTTTTAAAAAAGACCCTCGGATGAAATTCACAACCTCAAGATGTTTGTTTATAAGTCAAAGGAAATTGCATGCCGGATTTTTCTTTTGTTTGACTTACTCCCGTTTTTCCTCTTGCATCCACTCTAAATTCTTCATTAAAACTTTCCCCAGATCTTCGATTGCTTTCAATACGTCTACTTTTTTATTTTTCATACTTCATTTTTTGGTTAATGCTTCATCTTCCCAATAATAACCGCAGTTAAATTTTTTATTAACCTCTCTATCCTCTTTTGTTATGTTAAGAGGAGTTATCTGGCACAGAAGGAATGGTCTAAATTTACTGTTATGAATTCTGCATTTATTCTCTTTTGTGAGAAAAGGGCATCTTATTCCAAATAGATAGCATCCCTTTCCACACTGCTTGCATTTGCCTTTCCTTTTCCTGAGGGATTCCAAAATAACTTCTCTGTTAAAATACCAGTAATAAGCTCTTTTCAAGTAATTAATCAAGGACATTCTAACTTGCTACTGCTCTTATATTCTTTTATTCTTCTTTACGCCCTTTTACTTCCCTTGGCTTCTGTTTTTTCTTCATACCACATCAAGAAATCGGCTATGCCGGCGATGTCGGAGCAGTTCCTCACCAAGACCCGTCTCTATTATTGAAACAATGTTTTCCGCCCGGAGGACAGCATTCTTACCGAAAACAGAATTCGTAAGACGTTCAAAGTAGTCCATCGGTTTCTTGCTGAAGTAATACCCCTCCAGGTAAAGGAACTTTCCGTCGTAACCGCAAAGCCTGCCATAATGATAACCGTCCTTGTTATGAATAACGACGCTCTTCTCATACATCTTTGACAGCCAATCGTCCAATGCCATAACGCAATAATACAGCTACGGATATATAAATTTTTGCATTTTGCAAAGTAAAGGTCGCTTAACGATATCTTTTGACTTTTTATTAAAAGTGCTCGTTAAGTGCCCGCAAAAAGCTGCGTTGCAAAGCTAAAAACTGCCCGCCAGATGGCAGGGCAGTTTTTTCTGACGAGCTTCCGCTGAAAAGCATAAAAAGAGGTTCTCGGAAATTTGAAGCTTCCTTCACAACCGATACTTCCTTCAAATTGTCCTGCGCTTCCCTATTTTAAGCTTTTCGCCCTTCGGGCACGCTCCAGCTCGTTTTCTTTGTTAATGTAATTGAGGCTGATTCAAAATCAGTCGGTCAAAATCAGAAATTAAAGGAGGCAGAAAAAAATGGAATTTGGCAAATGGAAAATAACCGAGAGAAGCGGAAAATTCAAAGAAGGCGGAAACTGGTGGCAACAGGTCAGGATAAGGACCAGCATGATGATAGGCGGAACGGGCTGCTTTCTGGAAGAAGGCGTAATTTTAAGTGACCGGAATACAGACAGCCAAGGCAACAAATCAGAAAACACGCACAAAGGCTACCACTACGTCAGCCTAATGCGACTCAACGAGCAAATTTATTTCGCCTTCAAACACAAAAAAGGCTGGAGAGTGTTAAGCGACGACGCCCTTACTTACGTCAAGGATTACAAAACCAAAAAAGAGGCGGTAACGGACTTGATTAAAAAAGCGTACAAAATTGGAGAAGAAAAAAGTCATTTAAATTGAAAGGAGGTAAAAAAATGGAAATCGAACAATACATCAAGCAGTTTAACGACATAGCGGCAAAACTTAACGGCAGAGGCAAGCAAACTATCGCGTTGGCAATAATGCAGGAAATAGCAAAAGACCGAAGAATGGCAGAGATTGCGGAAGCAAGACAAAACAACAATGGCAGTCCGGCAACCGCAAGACAGGTGGCATATGCACGAGCTTTGGGAATAGAACTGCCGGAAAATGCAACAAAAGAGCAAGCCACAAAGCTGATTACCGAGGCAATAACAAACAAGCAAAATGGAATGCCAACAATGTAGCAGACAATTCGAACAGGAAAACGAGGAAAACCTATGCGCCGACTGCTTAAGGGAATGGCAGGCTTGCATCCTGCCGCCCGGTCACAAAAACAGCCAGAAAGCTAAAATGAACTTTGACCTTGAACAAATAACGCAGATAGGAAAACCGCGACGCACGAATTTAACGAAAACAAGACCGAAACTGGAATACAAACTGATTGGTTACTTTGACACCCATAGAGTTAACGACGCATTAAAAGTTGAGGCGTACCTTAACAAAGACCCATACGTGGCAAAACCCGTAGCGCATAGCTTAGTGGCAATCTACAAAAAAATTTACAGATAGGTAAGCATAAAATTTTATAGCGGGCTCCGTCCTGCTTTCTCTTTCTTTTTTTCTTCTTTTTTCTTTTTTCGCTCTTCCCCTTGCATATCCTGAATAGGTAGGGTTATGTTCGCATAATTATATTCGTCGATTGCCTTCGTGAATGTTTTGTCGTTGTATGGAGAGTTTAAACCATTAAATAATGCTCGCATGTCTTTGAGAAACTGAAAATAGCCTTCTCCGCTTCGCTTATACCTCTTGAATTTCCGTTTTCCTTTCTTAACAATTTCGAGTTCCTTGTAATACCTTTTCGTTGTGTTGCCGCTGATGTACCCATCCCACATAACAAAAAGGGACCTGTTTTTCAGGTGCATTATCTTTGTGGCACCAGTATATTTGACACCTTCGATCTTCGAGAGAGTTTCAAATATTGTTACGATTTCTTCCTTATACTTATCAAATTCTATAGTTCTAAAACTTTCGTTTTTCAACTTATCAAAAGCTGGACCGAGCCTTTCCATTGTTTTTTTAAAGCCGTTGATGTCGAATTCCTTCATGGCATACCTAAAAACGGCAAAATTCCAAGTAGATAATATAAACAGGTAAGCTTCTATTTCCAGTCCTTTATCCATCATATCGCAAAACATCGGATAAAAACTGCCTCTTTTTTCAAGCTCCTTGAACCTTGCTGTGGCTTCATTAAACTCTCTTTGCGTTATCATATTCTTTCAACACCCTTTCACTATTTATATTTTTTCCGCCACCAGCAACTTCAATTAATGATAATCTGACTTCCTGCTTTGAGCATCCTATTCTTTATCCAACGCAGAAACCGCAGTCATAAGAGTAGAGATAAGCTTTTTTATTTCCTTTTTTTCATTAACTCCCTTGCTTTCCAGTTGAACCTGCCGTAAACCCTCGTCGGCTACGTCAAAGTAGATTTTAACCTTCAGTTCTCCGGGGAATCCAGCCTTGACAAAATAGTCCATATGGTCAATCGGGCGTTCTTCTGGCAAATTATTTTCCTCTAACCCCATAAACCTGTTCAGAGGGCACAATTTATACCAATATTCGTTCTCAGAAGCGAAGATTCTTACGAAATTCCTGTTCGTTACAAAATAATAGCTATATACCATAGTACTTATTCCCTTTTCTTTTAGCTCAACAACCTCTTTTTCTAAGCACCTCCATGATATGTTCTCATCTTTGGTCACCGCTCTGGAAACCAAATCCTCCACTATTTCCACAAGGTGGCATTCTTTTTTCTTCCTTATCTCTTCAATCATTTGGTCCCTCTTCATGATTCACCTCCTAATAATTGGGATAAAACTCAAAAGCAGAAGGCAGGTTTTGTCAAAACCTTATTCCAAAGTAGGCTTTTCCGTATGCACTGTTGAAGTTAAATTCAGGCGAATAATCTTTCTTAACCGTATAAGTGGTATCTGGCCATGATACTACTTCTTTTCCTTTTGTCTTCACCTTTCCGCCTCTGTAACCTAAGCCTGCTCCAATCAGAATGTTATCCGTGATTTTGTAATCAACGTCAGCTTCAATAGATAAACCAGTGCCGTTTCCTTTATAATCTGCTTTGCGCCACTGCATATAAGGATTATCTAACCTGTCCATTGTATAATCAACATCACCTTTAACTTTATAAAAGTTGACACCAATTGTAGAAGAAACATCAAGTTTATCAGTCAAACTTGCTTTTTTTCTTGCGCCTAAAGAGATTGTGCTTGTGCTAATATCTTCTTGCCTTTTAAAATTAGTGGGAATATAGCTTCCTCCTTTGTAGTATTCATCCCAAATATCATAGCTTTCATTATAATTGCTTCTTGAACTTGAACCCTTGTAGCCTGCAACAACACCAACACGAAAATTCTTAATCTTGCCAAATTTTAATCTGTAAAGCAAAGAACCTTCCACTCCAAAATCTATAGAGCTTGGAGTTTTGATGTCTTTCCATTGCGGAATTGGCGTTGTGAATGTATATTTGCCTGTTTTGAAATCTTTATTTAAGTCACTGTAGTAACCTCCTGCAGGATTTTTGAAAGGAATGCTGTAATTTGGCTCTATGCCGAATTCGAGATGAAGTGCTGCACTTACCTGTAGAGGCAAGAAGAATAACGCCACTAATCCCATGGGCAGTGCTTTAAAATTCATGTTTGCCTCTTTTGTCTCCGGCAGCCGAGACTTTTCTCCTTTCCCAAACAGCTTTACTGGAAAAGACTTCCTTGCTAAAAAGGAGAAGCTGAAATGAAAAAAAGGCATAATCAAACCTGGAAAAAGCGCTAATCTTTTGACAGGTCGCTTTTTACCTTTTCTTCATGTTAATTTTACTACAATTCTTATATACTTTCAACAAGAAATTCAAATCGCATTACAATTTCAAATGGAACAATGCAAGTCGGCAAACCACGCCGCCACGCGCACACGCCACATGCGGACACGCAGCGCACGCGGACACGCAGCTACACAGCCAAGCGTCGCCCCGGAAAGGACGTAAAAGCCGCTTCGCTTCGTTCATCTAACCTTTTAGGCCTTTCGGTCATGAACTTTCCTTGCCGCCACGCGCAGACACGCGGCACACGCAGCACACGCCTCACACGCGGCACGCCCAGCGCAGGCAGGCGACCTTGCCATGGAAAACAATTCGCAGGTTACAAATAACATGGCGGACGTATCCGACAATAAATATGATAGTTATGATAATAAAAAGTAAAATTAAAAATCGGCTAAAAACTATAGGAGCGACCCAGCTCGCAGAGGTCGTCCTCCACTCTGGGTTATCGAGGTTCCACTCTGATAACCCGAGGTCGTCCTCCAACTCGCAGGAGGGGTTCGCTCGGATGCCGCAAGCCGCATCCCCGTATTTTTTGTCATTCCGTTAGTCTCCCCCCATTTTAAGGCTTTCGGCCTTGGGACACGAAACCCATAAAAGGGGACCCCCCGACTTTTTCACTCCATGACAAAAAATTCAATTTTTCAAAAAAAACTGAAAGGGGGTGCTCTGAAAATGCATGACGAAACGCGGATGCTCATCAGCATTGCCGAGCAGGCAGAGCTCGCAAGGCTCAAACTAAATGAGCTTGTGGCGAGCATAAAGCCAGAGGTGACAGACCTCAGGCTTAAACAGCTCATAATGAGCATAGAGGAATTCCTCGCGGCGCTCAGGGGAAGCCCGCGAGGTTGAATTCCATTCCTGCCGGTCAGGCTCCAGCCATGCCGGAACCGGGCAGGGAAGTATGCAGCGGCTTAACAAGCCCAAACTGCAAAATTAATGAAATAGATAATAAAATGAACAATAAAATAAACGGTAAAATAGATAATAAAATAAATAATAAAAAATATATAAAATATATTCGTTCGGTAGCCCTCCGCGGGCTACCTCACAGATGCCGCAGGCGCACCTTTGGCATTAAATTGAGGCTAAAATAGCCTGAAATGGGATAAAGAATAAGGTAATGAAAGTAAGGGGATAAATAAAGATGGGATTGGGTTTTTGATTCTGATGTTATTGGGGATAATGAGGCTGGGAATCAGAAACATAAAGAACGCAGGCGAAGGTTCAGATAACCCACCATTTTTCTGAATGAACTGCCATGAATCTCCCTAAGCCTTTTGCGGGTCATAAACCTTCCTAAAATAATTCTTCAGTATGCGAATCCACTCTGGCAGCAGGTAGTCCAAGCTACTCTTACCGCTAAGTTCCTGTTTAAGGATTGCTTCATCTTCCCTAGCCTTTTCTTGATACTTTTCTTCATACCTTAACAGCTTGTATTTTTCCTCAAGCTCTTTCCTTGTTTTGTATTCCATTTTGTTATCTCTGAGTAGTCCTCCGTCATTTAAATACTTTATACCAAATCTATAGTCCTTTCAGAAATCGCCTATAATCTATGATTATACGTTCATTAACTTTTTCACTAAGCCTAACCTTGCCATTGCTTTTGCAATTTCCCTCAAACTTTCTGGGTCTTCTACTAATTCCTTTGCTATTTCCTCCGCCTCTTTTCTTTTTTTCTCGAGCTCAATTGATGCTTTTCTGTCGAGTATCCAGCCGCATCTTTTGCAGTAGATGTTATGCGGCTCATTTAACTCTCTGCATCTTGGGCAGTCAATGGGCTTGAGTTTGCTTTCCTGGTCTTTTTGCTCAACTTTTTTCTTGCCGTATAAGTTTAATACCGCATCATCTACATCTCTTCCACTTAAGTGGACATAAACGCCCGGCATTTTGCTGCTCTGCCTCCAGCCAAAAATTACCTTGAGCTGGGCCTCTGTCAGCTTGTCGGCAAGATATGTAGCTCTGCTGTGCCTGAATAAATGAGGATAAACATTCTTTTTTATTCCTGCTTTTTTTGCTGCATTTTTAATCATATTGCTTACAGCGCGATACTTTAAGTTATAACTCCAATTGAGTTTGTACTTCTTGCTACTCTTGTGTATGTTCTTGGAAGTTCCGATAACAACCCACAGCGGCGCTTGAGGGTTATTTTTTTCAGGATGTATGTTAAGCCATCCGGATAGGTAGGGAACAGATGCAACTAGCCTTAATCTCCTCTGCCCTGTTTTTCCGCTAACCATAATCACAATTCCATAATCATCAAACTTCACATCGCCAATTCTTAGAGAAGCAATTTCACCGACCCTGCAGCCGCTTTCATAAAGCATGGAAATCAATGCCTTGTCTCTAGGATGTTCTGCTGCTTCGACCATTTTGCTGATGTCTTCTTCTGTTAATAGGTCACACGGCAGGTCCTGCTTGTCTTTTTTCGCAGTCGTTGTTATCCAGCTGACTTCTTCGGGATAGATGCCTTTCTCGTCAATTTTTCTCAGCCACTTGTAGAATTTTTTTAATGTTACTCTGTAATCTTTTTTAGTCCATTCCGTGTAGGGCATTTCATTGACTTTTCTCATGATATTCTTGATGTCATCCTTGCTGGCCTTTTCAAAATCTTTCTTGATCCACCGAGCTATCATTGATAAACGATTTAGATAGTATTCCATTCTTGCTTTACTCAATCCTTCCGCCGCACAGTGGTCGTAAAATTTAAGAAGAGTCCTTTTATTTTTTTCAGAAATCTCTTTATGATTTTTTATTCTTCTAACTACCGATTTTATGTTTAGGTCATAATCATGGATGTCTAATTTGATATTTTTCATAGAAATACTACTCGTCGAGCCTTTTTAAACTTTTCGGTGTTTTCTGCACTTAAGGTTCAATGCCCCGAACGTGATGTGAAACTAAGGTGCATAAAACACACAATTTAGTGCTGATTTAGTGTCGGTTCGGTATAGATTTGGGCTAGGCCTGAGCGAACTGAATACTTTTTTGTCCAAAATTGGAAGAATTTTTCCTTTAAAAATTTTTGCAATTTAAAATTTTGATAAATGACAAATGATAAATTTTTGACAAATCCTTTAAAATATAACTGATATCAGTTACAAAAATGATGAGCGTAGGTGTCTCCCCTAATATTGCCCTTAAGGCGAATATGCTGTTTTCTACCTTTCTTATCTACTTTATTTACTAATTCTACTAGATTTGTCAGTTTCATTTATCAGCTTTTTATTTGCTTTACCACTTAAATCTTGCTAAACAATCATTTATATATTTATTGATATAATTTAGGTAAATTTAAAAAGTTGAATCGCATAAAAAAAATATGGTTGGAGTCTCATTTTTAACAAGAAGGAAGAAAACAAAAGAAGAAAAAGAAATAGAAAGATGCGAATTTTTTAATGCAAAAATGAAAGAAATAAAAAGATTAATAGAAATAAGTGGGAAATTAGGGAAAGAAGAAGAAATGAGGGGTATTCGATGCCCCGCATGTTCGTTTGTTTTTTGGGCTTCTCATAGTGATATTTATAATTGTCCTTTGTGTAATAAGGAAGTATTAGATATCAATGCTATAAAATTTGAAAAAATCAAAAAATAAGCTAAAGACGGAAAAAGGATTAAGCTAAGGCATTTTAGGTCTGAAATTCTTGCATAGAGCGATGTAGAGCAACGTTCTTATATCGAGTAATGATATATACCTCGCTGTTTTTTGAAAAATCAAAAATAAAATTTTTTTTAAAAAATTATTTTTCAAGCTCTTTTATTTTTCATTTTTAAATTGTAGAGCAGAGGCAAAAATCTAAACTTCGGGAAAAATGAATAGAATCTGCCCCTGCCTTTCTACTATCATTATACCTTTCATAAAGCCATATATAGCAACGATTTAAGGGTCGGCAATATATTTTTGCCTTGCTGTTAAGCTTGATTTTTATTTTTTTCTCTTCTCTTTTTGATGTTTTCTTACTATTAAGAAAATTATTACTGCAACAACTATAACAGCTATAAAGACTGCTATTGGTACTTTTTTAATTGCGTTTCCGACTGCTACGACCGCACCAACTATTCCTGGAGTAGCTGCTGTAGGAGGAGTTGGAGGAGTTGGTGGCGTTACTGGGGGTGCTGTATAATTACACGGTTGGGTTGCTTCGGGAGTCCTATAGCTATCTGGGCAATTTCCTATATTCTCACAAGTTCTTGTTTGCGTACCATCTGGCAAGCATTCACCCCATTCTGTGCAGTTCCATTCGTAAACGCAGCCTCCACCTCCTACACCTGCTACTATGGTTGGTGTAGGAACACTTCCGAATATACCCCATATTGAAAAATGGGTTGTTTTAGCCCAAACATAATTATTAACTGTATCTACCCCACTATTTGGAGAAACCTGCCATTCTCCACTAGATTCATTGTAAAAATATAATCTTAATGTTGACTCCACTATTCCTGCTGAAGAAACTTCTGCGTCTGTATAACTTATGTTTATTAGTGTTTCATTCATTCCATCTATTATTTCTTGGTCTGCTGTTATTTCAAAAAACTTTCCTAAATCTGGGATTCCCAACCCCTTTTCAGGATTCTCAATAAACTTTTTTACTGTAATAGTCCCTGTTCCATTAGAATCTATTTTTAATTTTAATTCTTGAACTTCTATTATTTCTGTTGTTTCATTGTATTCAGTTATAATTTCTTCTTCTGCCTTTTCTGTTGAGGCATAAATATTTAGTGTAAAATTATCTGGTTTAAAATTTGGTAATGTTGATATTTCTATTTGAATTGTTTTCTCTTTGTTTACTTGAATTGGGGATTCAAAACTAACGTGAAATCCCTGCATATCAGAATTGTTGTTTGTAACATTGTAATCGATATAAACAAGATAATTTCCATCAGTTTTAATTGTTATATTTTGGATTATTGTTTCACCAGCATACATTGATATATTTGGTAGAGTTTCTGGTTCAATTCTTATTACTTCAGCAGACACTAAACTTGTCAGTAATAAAATCATTCCAATTATTATTCCTATTCTATTTTTCATTTTATGAATATGAAAGACCCTCTAAAAGAGGGCTTCATTTTTCCTCTCGTTTTCCTTAAAAATTAATTGGAAAAAATAAAAAAAACAAAAATTTATTGGTTTTATTGGTTTTATTGTGCTACTGGTACTACTGATGTTGTTATTGTGTATGTTCCTGTCATCATCCCCATTGGAAAGTCAGATACTATTACGAAATCTAACTTTGTCCCTGCTGAAACAGTTGGATTTGTTAATTCAGTATTTGTCCAACCTAATAAATCAGTTTCAAAATAGTAATCACTTTGCCAACCACTAGACCACTTCAAAGTATTTGTGTCTGAGTTGTAATCACTTTCAGGAACTGCCCAAATCTTTGCACCTTTACAATGTGCGTAGTCATCAATAACATTGTTACAATAGTCTACAGCTCCCTTTATATTTCCATCACTTGAAAATGGAATTGCAGAGTTTTCACCTACAATAAGTTTATATGCCTTTCCTGGAGTTGCCAATCTTGTTCCATCATTTGCAAATTTTTCATCTGCATAATATACCAAAATATAGCCACTTGGTAATGTTGATATTGAATCTACAACAAATTTACCAGTTTCTACATCTGTTTTGTAAGTAACTGTTATTTTCCCCTCTATTGGATCCCAATCAGAGTTTTTCTTTGAAAGAACTAAACTTCCACTTTTCAAATTTGTCTTATAGTGTTTTATATTTATATTAGGACAACTTCCTGCACCAGAACAAGTTGAAACTATTCCAACTTCTGCATCCACATTAGCATTATTTTCTAAGTAATGAACTGATACAAATGTCGGGTCTTCAATTGAAGTAGTTGCATGAGAATATTGTATTGGAACATCATAAGATTTTCCATCAACTAACAATCCCTGACTAACTGTTACCATACCTGTTATTCTTCCATAATAAGTCAATAATGTTGCACTGCCTAGTCCTACCAATAGTAATACCATGACAAATAAAGGAATACTTTTTCCTAAAATCCTTATGCTTTTCATATTTATCACTTAAACCTCCTTTCCATTACTCTATTATTTACGACCTGGCAAGGTCGGTTGCTATGCTGCATTGCAAACATAACCCTTTCGTTAAAATGAGCATAATAGCAAGAAAAATTATGAGTTTCAAATTTTTTAACAATTATCTTTCTCATTCTTTTCCTTTAGCCTATTTTTCCTTACAAAATATAGTATTTAAAGTTTTCGTTTATACTTTGTTAAGCGCCCCGAGCAAGCTATTGTAAAAAAAGTTCGGTTCCCTATAATTTGGTGCAAATTTGGTGTAAGTGCTGACCGAATGTCGAACAACAAGTACGAATTAGAGGGCTTTAAAAAGTTAACGTCCTTTATCGCCCGCAGCAAAAGCGATTATAAAAAAGTTCGGTTTTTTACTGTCTATTTTTATCAAATTTCAGCACCTGATCTGCTAAACCGTACTTTATGGCCTGCGGAGCGTCCATGAATAGGTCTTTCTTCTTCATATCTTGTTGTATTTTTTTCAATGGCTGACCGGTCAAATTTGCCATCTCTACCTCAAATCTTTTCTGCAATCTGCGAAATTCGAGAACATCATTTTCAATTTCATCTACTTTCCCAAAGGTACAGGCATAAATCTGATGAATCAGCACCCTCCCATTGGGAGAGATAAACCTTTCCCCCTTTTTCCCCGCAGCAAGAACAAGCGCTGCTGCCGACATCGCTTTGCCTATGCAGACAGTCCACACCTCTGGCTTTATGAATCTGAGTGTATCTACAAGGGCAAACATGCTGTCCAGCGAGCCACCGTATGAATCGATCAATAGTTTGATTTCTTTTACAGGATTGTCTCTTTCAAGGTCAAGGAGTTTATTAATAATTTCTTTTACGCTCTTCTCGTTTATAGTTCCTGAAAGAAAAACCGTCCTTGTAAGCTTCTCTTCTTTACTCCTTTCTTCCGATTCTTCTGACATTTTCCAATTTGTTTAAATTAGGTTTGGCATTGCAAGGGAATAATCACTTTATTATGTTCGGGTTCTATGGCGTAATAATTGCCATCCGAAAAAAGCCATATAATCCCGCCATCAAATTCCTCCGTGCTTGTTCCTGTATATAATCTCACCCGTTTTCATTTATCTCAATGACTTCCACTACCAGGGCAGGGAAGCATCTTTCCTAAACATTCAATGCATACAACCACTCTCTTTACGATTTTGCCTCTGAAGGCAATTACTCTCATAACTAACTTAGACCTATCCCTTTCACCACAAAACTTGCACTTCATCTTGCGATCAAAGGTCTTTGGCTTTGACTGTTTTCCTTCCATTTGCTTTGGCCCTTTTCGCAGCCTGTTGTATTAGTGCCTCGACTTCCCTACTTAAGGCTTCGGGAAAGTCACTTCCAATGTTCATGCCTTTCGCTGCTTCTTTTATTTTGCTTGAAACGACCAGCAATTTTCCCATATTTTCAAGTTCGACCAGTATAGCC
>Ga0315282_10003543_pt1 | contig 27962 bp, 18 predicted proteins | sample YL17G07_20_MG_FD_203693 | JGI IMG/M metagenome (GOLD analysis project Ga0315282, IMG submission 203693) | Sediment microbial communities from Yellowstone Lake, YNP, Wyoming, USA - YL17G07_20 | ecosystem: Environmental > Aquatic > Freshwater > Lake > Sediment | place: USA: Wyoming | collected...
TATCTTAGCAGCACGCAGGTTTCCGACGTGAAACCCCTTGCCGAATTGAAGAACCTGACGGAGCTTTATCTTCACGGCACGCAGGTTTCCGACGTGAAACCCCTTGCCGAATTGAAGAACCTGACGACGCTTTCTCTTGACCGCACGCAGGTTTCCCCGGAGCAGGTAGCAGCACTCGAGAAGGCGTTGCCGAAGTGCCTTATACTGCTGGGGCCTTGATCCCGGCCGCCTCTGCGCCCGGCGGATGGGGGTGTCTTTCCCGAACGAGGATCGGGAGGGATGTCTGAGACTGTTCAAGGTAAGACCTTCGGGATGACGCGCGCCGAGTGGCGGGGACTTCCGCGGGAGGGGATCGACGTCTGTGCCTGCGGTCATCCCTCTTGTGTGTAATCGGGGGACGTACGACTTATTTCCCCTCGGCCCCCTTCTTACCCGCTTCATCCAAGGCAACTATGCGCGCGGCTTACGGCCATAGCCCCTCGGGAAACCTATCCTCTTTGATAGCCTGGAAAGCAAAGCGCCGCGTCTCGAGGTCGTCGTATCTGTCGTACTTATTGACGAACTCCGCCTGTTTTGATGACACCGGAGCGTCATACTTAATCCACACCAGACAGAGTAGGTCCTGCAGCCTGCCCAGTTCGTCCAGAGCGGCAGCAGCCTCCTCGAAACTGGGACAACTCTTCACCGCCACTATCAGTTCGTCAAGTTCCTTCTCCAGTCCGGCCATCTCCTCCGGAGGGACCTTGAAGGAACGATCCCGCCCGTCTGCCTGAATTCGCGCTCGAAGGGCATCCGACGGCTTAGAACCGGGGCACGAAGAGACGTTGCGTTGCGGAGCGGCCTTGTCGATGAAGCGCTCCGTCGGGCTGCTCTGGATGAAATCCCCCGCACGGACTTCGTGCTCCCCGACACCCTCAAGCCGCAGGCCGATAAGCCGTTCGCCGTTCGGCTTGTCGAATTCCTCGATGCCCAGTACCCGGACGGGCCTCACGAATTCGTCTCGCACAAGAAACGCCTGGTTTCCCACGCGGATGGTCCCTTGAAGGACCCGGCCGCCCGCTATGGTGGCCCGGCCTCCGAAAGGGACCACATCGTCTACGACCATCGCAAATGAAGTCATGTCGCTCTTCTCCTGATTTGGCAACGCATGCCCGCCGGTACTTGACTGTCGGACGGGGCCGCACGCGCCCAAGAAGCAGGTCGCGCTCAGCGCGAGGACAGCGCGCCATGTCACTTGTAACCTACGCTTCGGATGATGCGGCTTCATGTCAGACGCCCCCGCTTCGGCCTTTCGGCGGCACGGTTCACGTGCGCTTGTCTGTGTTGTGGCATTGGGCAACTTATATCGCCGTCGTCAGGCAATGGCAAGAGGAAAGCGCCAGCTCCCAATTCCTGCTTGAACCGCGCCGCTTCCTGCCGATAATAGACTCCATGAACAACGCTCATAATTTCGAATCCTCTTTCGCCCCTTCGGAGGTGCGCGCCCGTTGCGCGGGGAAACCCGCCCGGGCGGGTGGTATTCGCTGACCTGCCGACTTGCGCAAACGCGCGTATCGCTATATCCTTATCTCCCTTATAGTTATCGAAATAAGCAGGCCGTTTTTGAATTGTGCGGCATTGGCCGCGCGGAGAAACGGGCCGCAAAAGGCGGAGGAATTATGCAAGCGCAAGAGACGCGCTTGTAAGGTCGACAGGCAAGAATGCCTGTCGTACTGATGGGCGACTCAGCGAGTCGCCCCTACGACGTACGAAGAGCGAACGCTGCGTGATCCGGCGTGGACTTACCTATCAGCGCGCTGCTTGATCGTTTCCGGCCGCGCAACTACCGAAAGGTGACATAGAAATGGCAGACGAACCGAACAATTACAAAGAAACGCTCAACCTCCCTCAGACCGATTTCCCCATGAAGGGGCGCATGAAGGAGAGGGAGCCGGAGTTCCAGAAAGTGTGGGACGAGATGGCGATCTACCATCTCATCCGCGAGGCGCGTAAAGGCGCCAAGAAATACGTCCTCCACGACGGCCCCCCGTATCCGACCGGCGACATCCATATCGGCACGGGGATGAACAAGCTCTTGAAGGACATCACGGTCAAGTACCGGACCATGCGCGGTTTCGACGCGCCGTATATCCCCGGCTGGGACTGCCATGGGCTGCCCATCGAGTTCAAGGTGCTCACGGAGCTCGGTCCCAAGGCGCCGACCACGCCGAAGCCCGAGATCCGCAAGCGCTGCCACGACTACGCGATGAAGTACGTCGACCGCAACCGCAAGGAGTTCAAGGCCCTCGGCATATTCGGCCGCTGGGAAAAGCCGTATCTCACGCTGAACCCCGAGTACGAAGGCGCGGCCATCGAAGGCTTCGCGGATATCGTCGAAGGCGGCTACGTCGTTCAGGCATTGAAGGCCGTCCACTGGTGCTTCACCGACGAAACCGTCCTCGCGGAAGCGGAGCTCGAGTATTCCGACGAGAAAAGCCCCTCCATCTTCGTGAAGTTCCCCGTCGACGGCGACTGGACGGACCTCTTCCCCGCGACCAAGGGGCTATCAACGTCCGTTCTCATCTGGACCACGACCCCCTGGACGCTTCCGGCCAACCTCGCCATCGCGGTGCACCCGGAAGCCAAGTACACCGCAGTCGTCTACGACGACCCCAATAGCGGCAAGCGCGAAGCGGTCATCATGTCCGCCGCGCTCGTGGATGCTGTCTTCCAGAAGGCGGGCGTCTGTAACTACAAGGCCGCAGGTGAGCCGGTCAAGGGCAGCCGCCTCGAGATGCGCAAGTATCGCCACCCGTTCGTCGACCGCGTATCTCCAATCATCCTCGCCGGTTACGTCAGTCTCACAGACGGCACCGGCGCGGTTCACAACGCCCCCGGCCACGGCCACGAGGACTTCGTCGTATGCCGCCAGTACGGCATAGACCCCTACTGCCCGGTGGACGGCAAGGGGCGCTTTACGGCCGACGTGCCGCAGTGGGCGGGAAAGAATATCTTTGACGCTAACCCGCTCATCCTTCAGGAGTTGCGCAATACCGCGAGCCTTCTCTTCACGGAGAATATCTCCCACTCGTACCCCCACTGCTGGCGCTGCCATAAGCCGGTCATCTTCCGCGCGACCAAGCAGTGGTTTGTCGAGGTCGAGCATCGCGACCTGCGCAAGCGGCTTCTCGAGGAGATCGACAAGGTCGAGTGGGTCCCCGATTGGGGCAAGACGCGCATAGTGAGCATGGTCGCCGACCGTCCCGACTGGTGCATCTCGCGCCAGAAGTCGTGGGGACTCCCCATCCCGGCGTTCTATTGTGAAAAATGCGGCGAGACGCTCCTCGACCCGCACGTCATCCGTTACACAGCCGCTGTCTTCCGAAAGAAAGGCTCCACGTCGTGGTTTGAGCTCCCGGCGTCGCAGTTTTTGCCTGCAGGGACGAAGTGTCCCAAGTGCGGCGGAACCGAATTCCGCAAGGAAACCGACATTTTCGACGTGTGGTTCGAGAGCGGCTCCAGCCAGCGCGCGGTCCTTCGCCAGGAACCGGAACTCCTATGGCCGGCGGACCTGTACCTGGAGGGGCACGACCAGCACCGCGGCTGGTTCCAACTGTCTCTCATCGTCGCGACGGCCGCCGAAAACGCCGCCCCTTATCGCACCGTGCTCACACACGGGTTTGTGATCGACGAGAAGGGGCAGAAGATGTCGAAGTCTCTCGGCAACTTCATCAGCGTCGGCGATGCCCTGAAGGAATTCGGCGCTGAGATCGTCCGGCTGTGGGTGTCGTCGGTCAATTTCCGCGACGACGTCAACGTATCGCGGGGCCTAATCGAGAAGCTCACCGACGCTTACCGCAAGATCCGCAACACTTTCCGGTACTTTCTCGGCAATCTGCACGATTTCGATCCGGACCGCGACTCGGTAGCGGATGATAAGCTCACTGAGATCGACCGCTGGGCGCTTGCGGAGCTCTCCAAGCTCCTCGACGAGGTCACGCGCGCGTACGACAGCTACCAGTACCACCGGGTGTATCACCTCGTGCACAATTTCTGTGTCGTGGAGATGTCGAGTTTCTACCTCGACATCCTTAAGGATCGCCTCTACTGCTCCGGCAAGTCCTCCGCGGACCGCCGCGCGGCCCAGACCGTGCTCTATCGCATACTTGACGCGCTCGTTCGCGTCCTCGCGCCCGTCCTCGCGCACACAAGCGAGGAGATCTGGCAGATCATGCCGGGCAAGCGCGAGACGAAGAGCGTTCACCTGGCGCTCTGGCCAACGGTCGACGAGCGATACGTCGACGACAAGCTCGCGGCTCGATGGGAGCGCATGATCGGCGTGCGAAGCGAAGTACTGAAGTCGCTTGAGGCACTGCGCGCCGCAAAGACCATCGCGAGCTCACTCGAAGCGCAGGTGACGCTCTACACTGAAGACGACGAGCTCTACGAGTTCCTGAAGTCATTCATGAAAGAGCTCGCAACGATCTTCATCGTCAGCGATGCGACCGCGGTACGCGGACGGTCGGAAAGAGCCGTGCAGTCAGCGGATATCCCCGCGCTCTACGTCGAAGCGACTCCGTCGCCTTACAACAAGTGCAAGCGCTGCTGGAACTTGCGTAAGACTGTGGGCTCTGTAGCCGGTCATTCTGAGCTGTGTGACCGCTGTGCAGAAGTTGTGGATAACCGGTAAAACTATAAAGCGACGGCGCTGGAACTCAGGAGAAATCTGGATTTCAGCCTCGCATGACGCTGAAATGGCGTCAAATCAACGTTTCAGAATGAGACAGTTGCGGGGGGGACGCAAGTTGTTGTTAGGCCAGAGGTTACGGCGGGATGGGGCCCGGGAGAGCCGCTGAGCGCGGATATGTGCTATAGGGCAACCCCTTAGAACTTGAGTTTTTGTTGAGAAATCGCTGCTGTACGCTCAGCTTGACACTAATTGTGGATAAACTGTCGGTAATTGGCTGAGACCGGCATTCTTGCTCTGTCGCAGCGCGATTGCTTGATTGCTCTCGTCTGTTGGTCTTTCCCCTCTCCCTCTGGGAGAGGGTCAGGGTGAGGGCCGTAGGCAAGAATCGTTGCCTGATCGCGAGTATGAACCCTCTGGAAGGAGTCGTTATGCCCGCCAAACTCAAACTCGCCGTGCTCCTCTCCGGCAGCGGCACGAGCCTGCAGAATCTCATCGATCGCATCGAAGCAGGCACGCTTCCTGCCGAGATCGTGGCCGTGGTCTCCTCGCGCGCCGACGCCTATGGTCTTGAGCGCGCGAAGATGGCAGGGATTCCCACAGCCGTTGTCCCTTCGCGCGACTGCAGGAAGAATTGGGACGCACACAGCGCCGCCGTCACCGCGGTCCTTGACCGTTATAAGCCGGGCTTGATCGTCCTCGCCGGCTATATGTGCCTCTACAAGATGCCGCCGCAGTACCAGGGGCGCGTGATGAACGTTCACCCGGCGCTCATACCGGCATTCTGCGGCCATGGGCTCTATGGCCACATCGTCCACGAAAAGGTGATCGAATACGGCGTCAAGGTAACCGGCTGCACGGTTCATTTCGCGGATAACCAGTACGACCACGGCCCAATCATCCTCCAGCGCACGGTCGCTGTAAACGACGGCGACACGCCCGACACGCTTGCAGAGAGGGTCCAGGCCGAGGAACGCGGAGGCTACCCGGAGGCCATTCGCCTCTTCGCCGAAAATCGACTCAGGATAGAAGGAACCGTCGTACGTGTCTTGCCCGGTGTCTGGCGGCCCACAAGCTATTGTGGTTTGCCGGAGCCGGCATTTGACTGACCCCTGAACCGTGTGCATCGGTGCGCACCTGTGGCTAATGTAAAGGCTCCGACCTCGTCCGCCGCACAACAGCCATCACCTTCAGGCAGGTCGCGCAATCTTATGTCCCCTCGCCCCCTGGGAGAGGGGCCAGGGGTGAGGGCCCGCCTTCATGGTGAGCTCACGAACGACGGAAGACGCGTCCGCGCCCATGTCATATCTGCTCTTGCGATTCTCATTCTCTTTTCTTCCGGCTGCGCCCCTCTCTCCAACCGCATCGCTGCCAACGAAGCCAGGCGTGGCCATAGCATCACCGTTTCCGCCGTCCGGGAGGAGTCCTACAACGTAACGTCCGAAGTCATCAAGGCCCAAGGCGTTACGTCTCGCTTCAGCGCCGGCAAGGTGGACGTCTTCTCCGACAGCGCCCACGCATGGCTCGCTACCGGCCTTGCCAGTGAGATGTCCGCGGCGCTTTCCACAATCGAGAAGCGCACGGCAATAGACTACGGGTATCGGCTGCGCTTCTATCTCGTTGAGGTGGATGAGGTTCCGGAGAGCTACACCTTCAGCCTCACGACGAAGGATCGCGCCATCGAGATACCGCTCTTCTTTCGCACCCGAACGCGCTCGCTTGTGAGCCTGGTCGAGCAGAACCAGGTGCCCCTCTACTACAGCGTCCACGAGCTTACAGAGCAGAACTTCTGCGCGCCTGTGAAGGGTACGCCGGTGCTTGTGGATACGTTCTTCGCCCTTTTCTACCTCAGAAGCAACACTCGCTGGTTCCGGGAAGGCATGTCCGACTATGCCGCGACTATCGCCATTGACTACCTGAAGGCCGATCTGGGCGCCAACATCTTCCCCGCGGACGCGCCCAGCGTCGTAGTCCTGAGCGCCGCCGGCACGGACCTTTTCAAGTGGCACCAACTCTCGCGGTCGAGTAAGGACGTCTACTACCGCGCCGCATACACGCTCTTCTTCCTCATCGACGCACGCTGCGGCGACGACGCCATCCGCAGGATCGTGGGCGGCATCAACTCCGTCAAGTACGCCGACGGCAAGGCGCTTATCGCCCTCACAAATAAGGCCATCGGCGCGGACGTGGTTGAAATGGTGAAGAGCATCCGATTTGGTGACCCCGGCTTCTCGATGGAGATCCACGTAAGCGACGGCCGCGAGCATCCGCTCCTCGACTCGACCGGCGTCTGGGTGGCGGACGTCGATTCCAGCGGCCCGGCCGACGTCGCCGGCCTCAAGACGGGCGACCGCATCACCGCCGTCAATGGCTCGCCCATCTCCGAGTACCCGGCAATCGTCCTCGCCGTCTACCGCAACCTCGACCGCCCCAGCATGGACGTCACTGTCCTTCGCGGTGCAAGCGAGAAAACCATCTCCATCCCCGTCGACCGCTCCGGCAAGCGCAAGGCCCCTCCCGAACAAAGGTACGCCAGAGACCCCCTCTCTGACTGGCACCATTTCCTCCTGGCCGTCCAGACGGCCACGAGGTATGGAGGAATGCGGGTTGAGTTGATGCCCTGAAATTCGGCCAGAATAGCCCATTGGTCCTGCAGGCCATTCGCGCCGGTCTATGCAATTGTGCATTCCAAATGCATAATTGCACACTCCCGAATTGCGCCGGTAGGCACCATATCACTCGAAATGCCCCTTAGTAGCCCTATTTTCGCCCTTTTCTGCTTCTCCTAATCTTGACGCCGTGCCCCTCCCGACGTATATATATCATTGTCTCGCGGCGCACGCGGTCGGGGCGGAGCATGCGCGGGGGAAGTTCGCGCGGGACTGGATTTCAAGAGGTGGCCTGGGGAAGGGGGTGGAAGGCTCAGGTCCTGGATGCTTGGCATTCTCAAGCTGTGCAATTCCCTGTCAATTCTACTCCTCCCTCTCGCCGTCACGACCACAGCGGTAACAACCACCGGCTGCGCTACGGTCTCCCGCGAGGTTTCCCGCAGCGAGCAGATGCATTTTAGGGCCCTCGACGTCACCGGCTGCCGGAGGGAAATGCCGGCAATCACAGCCGACTCGCTTGCGCAGATGTCGCTTGAAGGACCCGCGGCAGAAGAAGGCATTTCGGTCTACTACAACCACGGTAACGATGAACTGGCCAGAGGAGTCGCCCAGTCACTCCACAAGGCATTTGACGCGGCCAGAGAGGCTACCGGCGTCGAGCTTCAGGAAGCCCTTCGTATCTATCTCGTTCGCGTCGACGAGCCGCCGCAGTCGTATGACTTCGCCTTGCGCTTCACGAACCGCACGTACGGGTTCCCTCTCTTCGCGAGGGTCGGCACGAAGACGCCCGCCGAGGTCTTCGAGCAGAATGCCGCATGCATCTGCCTTCTGACGCACGAGATGACGGAGATGGCCCTCGTGAGCAACCCCTCGTGCTCGCCGGTCCTCTGCGACACCCGCGCCGGCACGGTCACCAACTGCAACTACACGCGATGGTTCCGCGAAGGGGTTGCCAGCTTTGCCGGTTACGCCGCGGCCGAAGAGCTCCGCGCCGATCTCGGTCCCGAGGCGGCGACGCTGCCCTTCCAGCATCCGTACTCGTCGCTCGCACGCGTGCGCACGAGCCTCTTCTCGTGGCATCAGTTCTCCGACGGCAAACTCAACGACGACAACTACGACGCGTCGCTTGGCCTCCTCTTTCTCATCGAGAACCGCTTTGGCAAAGGCTCCGTCCGCAAGATCGTCGAAGGCTCGCGGTCGCTGCAATACGTCGATGGCAAGGCGCTCACCGACCTCATCAACAAGACGTTCCACACCGATCTTGCCAAACTCGTGGAAGACTTCCGCTACCCGCGCCTTGGGTTAGGCATGGACAACCTCACCCCCGCGCTCGCGCTCAACAAGGGGCTCCCGGTCGATGGCGCGCTGGTGACGAGGATCGTGCCCTACACCCCTGCCGCCGTCGCCGGTTTCGAGAACAATGACGTGATAGTCGCCGTCAACGGCCGTCCCGTAACCAACCGCTACGACGTGGAGACCGCGCTTCTGGCCGCCGCCGGCGCACGCGAGGCCGTGATGACGGTCGCAAGGGGCAATTCGCAGCAGGACCTCACTGTCGACGTAGCCTCGGCAGGCGTCGACTGGACCAAGCCACTCGACTCCGGCGGCCCTTCGCGCTCAACCGGCGCGGGTAACGCCCGGGATATCGGTAACGCAACGTACTCGTGGAATTTCACGTTCGAGTGAGCGATCACTGCTCTGGAAATGTGCAGGGGCGGCTTATCGAGTCGCCCCACACGGTTGTAAATCTTCTTTTGGAACGGGCGTCAACCCGCATCGCCTGCTCGCGTCGCCCGGTTGATGTTCCTCGTCAGGCCAAGGCACGCCAACCCCGTGCCCAGCGCCGCCGCGAATGAGACCGTCGCAATCGCATACAGCAGGAAGGCCGGCAGTCGCTCCAGTCCGCAGAGGAAATAGCGCGCCCTCAAGGTCAGCGTCCTGCCGTTGCCGCCGCGTGCTCCGCTGGTCACGTTCACCGCAACGCCGTAACGCCCGGGCCTGAGCGACCCCGGCGCTTTGGCAAGCAGGATCCCGTATTCTTCATCGCCGATCGGCGTGAACCACGGCTCGTCGCCGTAGATGGCGGTGTCGAGCACCTTCTTCCCTGCCGCATCCGTTACCGTCAGACTCCCGGCCAATCCCTCGACCGCCGCAGCCGCGGCCTTCTCATCCTCCTTGTGGAAGGCCGGCGACGCCCCTGCATAGAAGAATATCTCGTGAGCTGTCGGCAGGAAATGTTCTATCGCGCCCGAGTACGCGCCCGGTCGCGTGACATCGGCGTTCATGCCGGAGATGCTTTCTCTTGAGGCCTTCTCGAAGAGAACCTGCTCCTTGTGCCCCTCGCACACGCAGAGCGCTCCTACGGCGACGAGCACGCACGCCATCACGCCAAAGACGCCCCTCACAATCCTCTTCGTCCCGGTCTTCATAGCGTGCTTACGCTCTTTCGACCCTTCCCACTCTTCCCACCAATGGCGCCAGCCACGTCTCACTCTTTCAGAAACGTCTTGTAGTCCTCCAGATTCTTCCTCAAGAGTCTCGGCGTGTCGAGCCCATAGGGGCAGCGCTCCTTGCACTGCCCGCAGTCGCGGCAATCCTCGATCCGCATCATCCGCTTGCGCCATTCCTCCGTGAGAAACCCCTGGACCGGCGCGCGCCGCATGAGTAGCGACATCCTCGCCGCCATGTTGATCGGAATCTCCGCCGGGCACGGCAGGCAGTACCCGCACGCGCGGCAGAAGTCACCGGACAGCTCCGCCCTGTACCTTGCGATCTCGGTCTTCATGTCGGCATCGAGCTTCGGGGGGTTCGCATCGAGCGCGAGAAACTCGGTCAACTCCCTCTCCCGCTGCACTCCCCATATCGGCACGACGTTGGCGAACTGTCTCAGAAACGCAAACGCCACCCGCGCGTTCGAGATGAGCCCTCCGGCAAGCGCCTTCATCGCGATAAGCCCGACATCGTGCTTCGCGCACTCGTCGATGAGCGCGAGGTCCTTGTCGTCCGACACCGCGGAGAGCGGATACTGCACCGTGTCATAGAGCGCCGACCGCACCGCTTGAAGCGTCACGTCGAGCCTGTGGTTCGAGATCCCGACGAACCTCGTCATGCCCTTCTTCTTCGCTTCCAGAAGCGCGCCGTACGAGGAGCTGGCGTCGTTCGGGTCGGGCAGCGGCGCGGGGTTGTGCAGTTGCAGTATGTCCACGTGGTCCGTCCGCAGATTCCTGAGGCTCGTCTCGAGGTGTTTCAAAACGCCTTCGCGCGTGTCCGCCCCGCTCTTGGTCGCGATGACGATCCTGTCCCTCACGTCCGCGAACGCCGCGCCCATCTTCTCCTCGCTGTCCGTGTACGACCGCGCGGTGTCAAAGAAGTTGATCCCGCCGTCATACGCCTTGCGCAGTATGCGCACCCCCTCCTCCACGGCGACCCTCTGTATCGGCAGCGCGCCAAGCGCCGTCCTCGTAACCGATACTCCCGTCCGCCCGAGCTTCACCTTCTCCATATTATCCCCTTGCCGTTGCTATCCACAGTTGACCCACCCTACACCGCGCCAATCTTGCCCACAACGCCCCCTTTGTCAACGCCCGTGCGCACCCGCCTCATCCTTCTCTCATTTCCCTGAAAACGACGTTAGTGGGGTGGAGCGCTGATAGCTTTCTGCGCACGTCATCCGTGACGATCACCCATAGAGTGGTTGCAAGAAAGAACACATTGTCCCCTTGCCACATCGAGGGTGTCATCACGAGTTGTCTCTTCTCGCCATCAACGTCCGGCCGCCCGCACCCGGCGCATATTGAGGTTGGCTCCCCGCCGGGAGGATATCCGCATTCCTTCTGAACGAGAATCTCAAAGTAAGGGCCGGTTCCGAACGTATCCTTGCGCAGCGGCGCTTCGTCGATCATGTCTGCCGGCTCGCCCGTGGATGGCGTCAAAGGGGCAAGTCTGGCATCGCGCTTGCCGATCTTGCGCAGATTCACCGGGCATACCACGACATCATCCTGCCAATGGCGTACGAGCGCATCCTTGATCCGTTCCGATACCACGAGGCTTCCGATAGAACTCCACAGAAAGTCAGCGCGAGGGCGGGACGCGACGTCAAGAAAGCACGGCTGGAAATCGTCCCCCGGTCGGAGATCAACGAACGATTTGCCCTCGATGCCAAGAGCTTTCATCACATCCCGCTGCAGCGCCTCGTGTTGTGATAGCGAGATAGGCCACCGCTTCTTGATATTCGCATTCTCCCTGAGCGCCTCTGGACAGACGAAAGGCAGAATTCCGCTGCCTCCCCATGTGGCCCCGCACACATCACACTCCACGCCGGGCAGCCCGAAAGGATGCTCAAGCCGTCCGTTGATGAACGTATGCTTGTAATCGGATCTGTATTCAGGATGTGTAAGCCGCCAGAACCTCATTATCCCCTCCATCCCGCATGCACTTACGATTCCCCGTTGTCATGCCCCTTGCGCCGCGTTATTATATCCACGGGAAGGAGACAGTATGCGCAAGATCGGCGGCATTCTCGGCCGAAGCCCCTTTGGCCCGACGCACGAGCACCTTCTGAAGGTCATCGACTGCGTCAACGCCCTCGCGCCGCTCGTCGACGCCGCCGTCAAGGGCGACAGCGACTCGACGGCGCGCATCGCCCACGACGTCCACCGCTGGGAAGAAGAAGCCGACGAGATCAAAAGCGCCATCCGCAGCCAGTACACAATGAGTTTCTTCGCAAGCGTCTCCCGCAGCGAGCTCATGTCGCTCGTCAAGGCCCAGGACGACGTCGCCGACGAATGCGACCGCCTCACTTTCGAGCTCTCCGTCCGCCGAACGCGTTTCCCCGAACACATCGTCGCGCCCTTCGTCGATCTTATCGCGCGCCTCGTATCCATGGCCGCGCCGCTTTCCCAAGCCTCACGCACCCTCGATGAAGCAGGCGGCAGCGTAACCGCCAACGTTGTCTCGACAGTAACGCCCCTTCTCGACGAACTCCGCAAAGCCATCTCCGAAGTGGATCCTCTCTACGAGGGGCTCCTTCGCCAGCTCTTCGCCCGCGAAGCCGAAAGCAACTCTCTTGATGTCATGTATGTCATGCACCTTGCCGGCCACGCCGACAAGATCGCCAAGAAGACCGAAAACGTCGTCGACGTCCTCGCCCGGCTCGTCGAGGAGAAGAAGGAATGAGGCCCGTAATCGCCGCATTCGTCCTTATGGCAACCGCGATAACCGCCCGCGCGGAGAACATGACCCTCCAATCCACCGGCATCCCCGCCGCGACCGTCACCGCCTTCTCCGGCAACTCCGATCCAATCCCTGCCGTCCGTGACGGCAACGCCTTCCAATGGCACAGCCTCGCCCCCGGCATCTGGAATATCGAGATTCTCTTTGGCAAGACCCACATCATAGGCGTCGACATGAAACTGCGCGACCTCCAAGGGCGCGTGACCGAAGTTGCTCCTCTGCCCGACGACGCCTCCGCCTCCATCCGCGACTTCTTCGCCCACACGGAGGACTTCTTCACCCGTCGCCGCATGCCGCTTATCCTTGGCTCCGGCAATCGCGCCGTCGCCCTCGTCGAAAACATCCAGGAGGCCGCGACCACCTCCATGCAGCTTCCCGCAGGCAAGACCTTCTTCCGCCTTGACCTCTGGGATTTCGAGTATTCCAATGGCGCGTGGCAAAAAGCGAAATCCCGCGTCTTCCTCCGCCGCGTCGTCGACAAGGGTACGATCGACGGCGTGACCTTCGTCTACGCGCCCACGCTCGGCGGCCTCGACATCAAGCCGCGCGCCTCCGTCACCCTTTCATATGACTTCCCGGCCTCACCCGACGCCGACAAGGAGAAGAAATAATGCGCAAACTCCTTCCGCTCCTCGTGATCGCTCTGGCCCTGTCGCTCTCAGGCTGCATGAAGGCGGCAATCGCAGCCGGCCAGCTTGTGCCGCCGTCGCGCGAACCGAGCCCCCTCGAGAAACTTCAGGACGAGAACAAGCGCCTCAAGGCGCAGCTCGACGCCGAGACCGATGTCAACCACCGCCTCGCCTACGATCTCGAAATCACCCGCATCGAGCTCCAGAAGTGTCAGGCCGGCCTCCTCGCCGCAGGTGGCGCGCCGGCCCCGACCGTCCCCGCCTTCCACGAATACATGCCCGACATCATTAAGCTCGGCATGCTCACCGGCCCCGCCGACTGGACCGGCGGCGGCGACTACGACGGCATCGCCGCGTATCTCCTCGTCAAGGACAGCGAAGGCACCACACTCAAAGCGCGCGGCAACGTCGCCTTCGACCTCATCGATATCTCCGGCCGCCAGCAGCAGACCGTCATGACCTGGGCCGTGCCCGCCGACGTCCTCGGCCAGAGTTGGGAAAGCCTCCCGCCCGGCTATCGCATCCGTTTGCCGTGGAACGGCCCCATCCCCTGGGACCACGACGTGGTCTTTCGCGCGACGTTCACCGACGCTTATGGACACGTCTTCACCGCGTCCATAGTCTTCACGCTGAAACACAAACCCGCTGAGTCTTACGCGCCAGTCCGGCAGGAAGGGCAGGAAGGGGGAGAAACCAAATGAAGCTCGCAATGGGAATCGACGTCGGCACCTCCGGCACCAGAGCGCTCATAGTTGACGGCGATGGCAAGCTCGTCGCCCAGGCCACGCGCCCCCACGCCATCAGCCACCCGCGCCCCGCGTGGAGCGAGCAGGACCCCCACGAGTGGTGGCTCGCGACTTCCGGCGCCGTCCGCGCCGCGCTCGCCGCCGCCAACCTCTCCGGCAAGGACATCGCCGCCGTCGGCCTCTCAGGCCAGATGCACGGCCTTGTGATGCTCGACGAGACAAACGCCGTCATCCGCCCCGCGATCCTCTGGAACGACCAGCGCAGCGTCGTCGAGTGCGAAGAGCTCACCGAGAAGATCGGCGCCGAGCGCCTCCTCCAGATCGCGTGTAACCCCATGCTCGCCGGCTTCACCGCCCCCAAGATCGCCTGGGTGGCCAAGCACGAGGGCGACGCCCTGAAGCGCGCCCGCCACATCCTCCTTCCGAAAGACTACGTCCGCTTCATGCTCACGGGCGTTTACGCGACCGACGTCTCCGACGGCTCCGGCATGCTTCTCATGAACGTCCCCGAGCGCAGATACGCCCCCGAAATCCTCTCCGTCCTCGGCATCGATGAAAAGATTCTCCCTAAGCTCTACGAGAGCCCCGACGTCACCGGCACCGTTAACGCGCAGGCCGCCGAATCAACCGGCCTCGCCCCCGGCACCCCTGTCGTCGGCGGCGCCGGCGACCAGGCCGCTGCCGCCGTCGGCAACGGCGTCATCACCGAAGGCATCACCTGCGCGACCCTCGGCACCTCCGGCGTCATCTTCGCCGCAACCGATCGCCTGCTTGTCGATATCCCCAAGGGGCGCGTACACTCGTTCTGCCACGCCGTCCCCGGCAAGTGGCACATCATGGGCGTCGTCCTCGCCTCCGGGGGTTCCTACCAGTGGGTCCGCAACAACCTCGCCGAGGTCGAGAAGGTGGCGGCTCAGAACCGCGGGGTCGACGTTTACGATGTCCTCTCCGAAGAAGCCCTCAGCGCCAGGCCCGGCTGCGAGGGGCTCATCTTCCTGCCGTACCTCACCGGCGAGCGCTCGCCGATTAACGATCCCTACGCGCGCGGCGGCTGGATCGGCCTCACCATGCGCCACACCAAGGCCGACCTTATACGCAGCGTCGTCGAAGGCGCATCCTTCGCCATGAAGGACTGCATGTCCGTCATCCGCGACCTCGGCGTCAAGGTCACCGACATCCGCCTCTCCGGCGGCGGCGCCGTGAGCCCCTTGTGGCGTTCCATCCAGGCCGCCGTCTATAACAAGCCCGTTTCGACCCTCGCCGTCAGCGAAGGCTCCGCCTACGGCGCCGCCATCCTCGCCATGGTCGGCGGAGGTATCTACCCCTCGGTCGAGGACGCCTGCAAGTCCGTCATCAAGGTCACCGGCAAGACCCGGCCCGACAAATCCGCCGCGGCCGTCTACAAGAAGCTCTTCCCACTCTACCGCAAAATGTACAAACACCTCAAAGGCGACTTCCGCGCCCTCTGCGACATCGTCGCATGTGAGGTGTAGTTGCTTGGTTTGATCACGTAGGGGCGGGGCTCCGTACCCGCCCTGGCTGGAACTGCGACACGGCTTCGTCTTCCCAGCGACGTCGCATTCAATTGCAGGGGCGCCGCTTGCCGCGCCCGAAACGTAGGGGCGACTCGGTGAGTCGCCCACTGTTACGGCAGGCACTACCGCCTGCCGACCTTATGTGTTGTGGTGGGCCGGATCCGCCGCAGGCGGACCGCTTTACGGCGCCGTCTTTCGCGCCGATCATCAGCTCATGCCTTTGCTCCGGTCTCCGGTCGGAACAACGTCCCGATTTATCGGGAGTCTCCAGTCTGATTCTCTGCTTCTGCCCGCCGCCCACGGCTCAACGCCCAACGCCTGTTCATCATACCCCGCGCCGCAGGCGCGCACCCTTCACACTTGCGTCTCAGCGCTTCGTGTCTCAGGCGCGCTGCCCTTGTCTCCCGGCCCGTGCCCCTGCTATAATCTCTCGCCAATGAAACACTTCATGACAATCCTTGGCGCTCTCCTCGTTGGCGCGCTTGCGTTCGTGGTTTCCTTTGTCGTGATGAACTTACGCCTCGAAGTCGACGTACCGGCCGGATGGCACACATGGAGCGACCTCTTCATCTCGATCAACATCGCTCTCTTCGCGGCAGCGCTTGTGATATGGTCCGATCTCCGCGCGCGCCGCAAATCAGCTCCCGACGATTCCCGCCCGCACTACGTGAAGGCCCTGTTTGTTTCCACGCTTGTGTTCGTGCTGTCGTTCGTCGCTCTCCGAATCTTGTCCAGTGGCCTGCTCCCCAAAGGCGCAGATGAATACGTTCCCATGTGGTGCTTCGTCTGTGCGTCGATTATCATCGGCCTCTTTGTGGGGGCCCTTCAGATACACTCCGATCTGCGCGCGATCCGCAAGCGCTATCCCGGCGGCATTCCCTCCGTCGCGCCCTCTTCTGATACGCCTCGCCCCGGCCTCTTGAAAGCCCTGCTCATCGGCATGCTCGTATTCGCGTGCGTGGCGCTCGTCCTGTATCTGGCAGGAAAGGCATTCGTTCACCTGGCATTCTATCCTGCGCTCGATCCCGTCGTGCCCCACGAGGGCGACAGGGCCGCTATCGAGCACTATGCTTTTCGCCGTCAACTCGTCGCGCCCCTCGCCGTCCTTCTCGGTTTCCTGTCCGCGCTTTATACGGTCCGCCGCGTCAGGCGCGACGCCGCTGCAACCCAAACCGAAATACAATGAGGATACAGACTCATGGCGCACCTCGACCTCGAAAAACTACTGAACGCCCTCCTGCCGTTCGCCCAGCAGATGCTCGCGACACACGGCCAGTTCTTCCCTTTCGGCGCGACCGTGAATCGCGAAGGCGCCGTCGCGATGGCCAACGTCTTCGACGGCGATGAGCATCCGCTTGCGCAGACGGTTGTGGATCATATGACCGAGGCATTCAAGAGCGACGCCGCTGCCGGCGAGATCCGCGCCGCCGCCATCTGCTATGACGGCCGTGTGATTCCCCCTGACGAGACTGACAAGTGCGACGCCGTCTGCGTCGGCCTTGAGCACGAATCAGGCGAAGCCGCCGACGTCTTCCTCCCCTACCGCAAAAAGCTCCGCGGATATAAGTACGGCGACCTCTTCGGCACCCGCCGCTCCCCCCAGTTCTTCCTCAAGCAACCCTGACGCCCGCCCAGCGTCTGCGGATCGATCTTTGATTTTCGGTTGGTTCAGGTTGTCGCACTTGCCCAAGCCACACTTGTCGTCCGTAGCTTCAGCGAAGGATGAAGCCCCAGGCCTCAAGCCTGGAGCCTGGCGACATCCTTCGGACTTCCGACTTCGGCCTTATTCGTTCACCTCGTCTCCGCATACACCCACGTGAAGAGAAGCGGAACCAGCGTGGTAAACGACGCGACCCCCTTGTCGTAGTCCTTCGGGCCCGCGTCCACGGCCTCCAGCCGCCCCTGCGCGTCGACGCCGTACCCGGCGACCGCGTACCCCTTCCACCGCACAGGGTCAAAGCGGATATTGATCCTGATCGGCTCCCTGAATTCCTTCACGCTTTCGGCCGATACGCGCAGGTACACCCCGCTTGCCTGGCCCTTCGTCAGCGTAAGCGTGCCGGTGTCATACGACAGCTTGACCGTCACGTCCCGCGCCAGCGCCCCCGCGGGAATCTCGACGGTAATCCCGTCCACCGGCGTCCCGGAGCTGTCGATACGCAGCGTCGCGCCGCTCGGCCCTACGACCGCGCACGCGACCTCGATGCTCTTGCCTGGTTCAAAATGCGCTGGTTGCGGCATGGCCTCCGCCGTTCCATGCGGCAGCGCCCAGCACACAAGGCACGCCGCCGCTTGCCAGAGTCTTCCTGTAATTCTCACCTTTCAACGACCCTCCTCCCTGTGAACGCTTCACCGCCCCTTCCGCGGACCCGCGCTTTCGCTTGCCGACTTGAACAGCAGCCGTACCGACCGCGACGGAACCGGCACGGTAATGAGCGGTCTCCCGGAAGCGCCCTTGCTCACAACCGGCGTCAGACTGGCTCCGGGAGTCGCCTGGACCGGCCTGATCGTCGCAACCTCCGCCCAGCTCGCTCCGCTTCCGCCTGGCGAGTCGTTGTAATCCGCATCATGATACGACAGGACCCCGCTGTATGTATAGGTTACAGCGTCCTGGGTCCCTTCGTACAGCAAAATCGTCACTGTCCACCGCGTCGGTACGGCCGGCCCGGGACAATCGTTGGTATGATCGTAATAGTAGTGTACGCGGAACGTGTAGTCTTCGCCCCAGCGGACGGTGTCTGTCCCGGTCAGCGTCCAGTGCTCCGGTCCGAACCCTGTTATGCAGTCGAAGTCGAGCTCTCCGCCGTCCATGGTCAGCATGTGGTAGTAGCAGGAATAGTCCCCGACAGGGTCTATCGCATACAGATCTATGTCCGTGTGGTTCGTGTTCCACGTCAGCGTGGCGAGGATCACCGAATTCGGCGAGTCGTAGATCAGCTTGAAGGCGTCCAGTTGCGTGTTCAGCGCTTCGATCTCGTTACTGCCTGCGTCATGTCCTTTCGTCAGGAATCTCAGCGTGTTTTCGCCGGTTGCGAGCTCGACCGGTATGCTGAAGCTCCCGTCCAGGTCGACCGGCTGTTCGAACCTCGTCGTTCCATTCAGCACTATCACAAGGCGGTCCACCAGCACCTGCCCGCTCTCGATCGTGCCCGACACGACCTGCATTCGCTCCGTCACGTGCTGACCGTCAGTATGCGATGTCACCGTGACCTGCGCCGCGCCGTTCCCGTGGAAGCCGCTCTCCGCGTCGTCGTAGATGTTCGTGAACGGCTCCTTCTGATATGTGCCGTCTCCTATCATCGTGATCTTGGCATACCCGCCGTATGTGAAGCTGTCGCGCGCTATCGTGAGGCTTTGCGCGGGATGGTTCGGATCGTTGATGAAAAGTGTATCGCTGTCGTTGTGATCGTAAGCCAGTATCGCATGCGTGCCTGACGTCGCTCCCTCGCTCAGGTACAGCATCGCTGGAATAGCGGTATTGTCGAGTGTGTTGACGATGACCGTGTATCTCTCCGCGGCCGTCATGTTCAGTTCCGCCGCTACGCGCGGCCAGTATGTGGACCACAGTCGCGATACCGACGTATGTGCCCGGGTTGCGACGATTCTCTGCCCCTTGATTGTTCCGCTTGACGGCAGGGGTATATCCTGCATGTATTTCGAATACAGGGCCCCGCCGTGGTTCTTGAAGAGCCACTGCTCGAACGCGCACATGCCGAAGCACTCGCCTCCGGGATTGTACGTGGATCCCGTGTTCACGATCTGGAAGCCGTCCACTCCCGGAACGTAGCTCGTGTGCCCGCCCGGCTGCGGCCCCGCAATCAGTGAGTAGAGCCACGTGAACAGCGACGCGTGGAACGTTTCAAACGTCATCGTCCCCGCGGTGTGATCGATGGAAACTATCTGGCACGCTTCCAGATGCCCGTTGTCGTCGATGTAATAAGGCACCGGAATCTCCGTGCCGTTGTCGGGAAACGGCACCGTTATCCTCAACGGTTCCTCGAAGCTCGTCTGCCCGTCCGTGTGGATGCTGATGACCTGCCCCGGGAACGTGCCCGAGTTCGGCACGAGGCTCGCGCTGCCCTGCGACACGGTGAACTCGGTATCTCCCGTCACCGCTCCCGCCGGGACCTCGACGGTCACGCCGGCTAACGCGCCAGAGCTTATGGTGATGTCCCCGCCCTGGTTGCCCAGCATCTCGCTTGTTATGGGCGTCTCGTCGCCTACCGTAACGTGCACCGCCGCCTTGCCGCCCTTCGTGCTCCCCTTGATCTTCACAATGACCGGCGAATACTGCGTCTTGTCTTTCCCGTGCGCGCTTCTCACCGTTACCCTGCCCGCGACCGGCAGCGGGTTGAATATCGCCCCTGTGCCGCTGAAACTCACGGCGCCGCTGGTCGTGTCGCTGAACGGTCCCGCTTGCTGGCCGATGCGCGTATCAGCCCCGATCGACGCCCAGCCCGTAGCGGTAATATCCGTTGTCCTGCCTGCGATGGAGACGTTCAACTGCTTTGACGTCCAGCTCAGGCGAACGGTCCGCAGCCCCACGGTCTTGCCGTCGCCGTTGATGAAGCTGGCGCGGAATGCCGCGCTCTTCTTGCCTTGCCTGTACCTGGGGTCGTCCCCGAGGTTGCAGGTGACGTGCAGGTTGCCGACGCTTATGCTGCAACTCGTGGCGGAGCTGAACTCGGAGACGTTTATTCCCGCCAGTGACATCTTGGCCCTGACCGTGTATACGTCTCCCGCCGCCAGGTGGGAGGACCACGTCAGGTCCTGCCCCTTGACGTTGACGACCTTCTGGCTCAGCGACTCCGAATAGCTCAGCGTGTTCGTGATCGCCTTGGTGCCGGCCCACGCCCCGCTCGCTCCGCACAGCACGAGCATCGCAACGAGCCAACCGCAAATGCCCCTTCTCATGAGATCTCGCTTGCCCATCTGCCCATCCCCTTTCCCGTGAATATTCTATAATGGCTTCCCGGTTACGCGCTTTCGGGGCGTTTCGTGCCGGGGGATCACGCGCTGTTTCCATCCGCGCCAACGACCGCCCGACAAGTGCGCACCGACAGTGCCGGACTTCTGTAAGCGTGGACGAAGAGGGTGATCCTCTGAAGATATGCTGCCTGCCCTTGTCCCCGGCGGAGCTCCCACCAACGCAAGTGCGCTCTTATACGCCAAAATCCGGCTTCAGTCAAGAAGAAAAGACGCCCAGTTCCTGAGAAATTGGCTGCCTCTTCCCCATTCTGCCGTTTGCTATCCCAACTTGAGACCTCAGCCTTCCCTGCGCAGCCATTTTGTTCGCCGAAGCCTCGCTACGGTAGAGGCGAAGCCAAGTCAAGCCCGTGCCGTTGTAGGGGCAGGCCCCCGTGTGTGCGTTGTCAACACATCCGTTACCCCCGTGCCTGCCCTCGTCGGATTGCAGGAATCGCGCTGTTCTTTCGCTATCGGCTTCATCACCGATTGCTCATGCTTATTCATGGCCGGATGTAGCTGTGAGAATTGAAAGACCCTGACTCGCGAGCCCCGTCCTGTCGGAGCCCCGTCCTTGACCGGCCGCCATGCCCGCAATAGAATCGTTCCCTGTGTCGGGGCGCCGCAGTCCCCGACGGGGAATCCTTTAGAAGAGGGGGATGCAATCATGCCACGGATCACACGAAACTTGGCATATTCGGCCGTCGTCCTGTCGTTCTTGATGCTTGCGTTCGGATGTTCGTCCACTAAGACCGTCACAGTGACGAGCGAGCCCACCGGGGCAAAGGTCTACCTGAACGGCACCGAAAAGGGCATCTCGCCGCTCACCACTGAGTTGGAATTCAAAAAGATCTACAAGTATGACGTTGTCGCGAGACTGGACGGCTACGAGGACGGCCAGGCGGTAATCACGTATGAGCCGACGGAAAAGACCCTGTACGCCATCCCGCCCCTGAAGAAGAAAGAGTACGAACAGATACCCCTCGTATCCGTCGAGCCCCAGCCCACCGCCCAAGGCGTGAAACTCGTCAAGACCACCAAGCCCACGCTCGCCTACCTGGAGACGATCGAACGCTCTCCGAACATGAAAAGTGTCACCCGCGTCACTGACAACCAGGACAAGATAGTTCAACTGAGCGGCCCCCTCGTTTCTCCCATCGGGGATATCCTGGTTTACCAGATACTGGTCGAGGAAACCGGCGGCACGCTCTACAGCAATATCTGGCGGCAGAATATCGGTTCGTCCGCGACGACACGTGTTACCTACGGCAAGTCCGTCGACCTGAGCCCGTGCTTCACGCCCGACGGGCAGTACATCGTCTTCGGCTCCAACCGCGCCGCCGCCAACTCAACCCTGTGGCGAGTGAAGGTCGAAGGCACTGGCGGCCTCACGAAAATCACCGGCACTTCGGCCGAGGACTTCGCGCCGAGCATCTCGCCTGATGGCGGCACGATCGCCTACGCATCGAACCTCCCCGAGGCCGACGAACCGCAGATCTGGACCGTGCGCGCGGACGGGAGTCTTCCTACCCAGTTGCGTGAAGGTGAATCGCCTCGCGTTTCCCCCGACGGCAAACAGATCCTCTTCGTCCGTAAGAATAAGGACTCAGGCAAAAAGCAGATCTGGGTCATGAACGTGGACGGCAGCGCCGAAACGGTCCTGACGCCCAAGGACGTCGACTACGACACGGTCGACCCTAACTGGTCACCTGACGGCAAGTGGATAGTCTTTGCTTCCGATGAGGGACTCGATTCGCAGAAACGACGCAACTTCGACATATGGGTCATGGCGTCCGATGGCTCCAAGAAGACGCAGTTGACCACCAACGGCTCCCGCGACGACAGCCCCTGCTACGACTCTGCGGGCCAGTTCATTTACTTCCGTTCCAACCGCGGCGGCACCTGGAACATCTGGCGCTTCGAACCCGTTATGCCGTAACCCCGCATCGCTACGGCAACTGCACAGAAACGGGGGCAGTCCTCTCGACTGCCCCTTTCCTGTTACAACTGCCCCGAGTAATCGGGGACAGGCTGCTTGCATATCGGCCCCCGCGCTCCTCTCCGAGTTCAGGACATGGGTAACGCTTGATGCCGCTGTCCATCCCTCACAGCTCACGGCTCAAGTCCTGCGCCGATCAAGTCCCGCGCCCGCAGGTGCGCTCATCTGTGTGCATCTGGGTGCATCTGTGATTGAGACTGATCTTCGGTTTTCCCTGCGCCCTCTGCGCGCTCTGTGGTGAGCTGTTTTTCTCTTTGACCCGGGGCGGCCGTATTCGCTCATTTCGTTTGCGCCGTCACCCGCAGGCGCGCTCATCGGTGCACATCGGTGGCTAACCATGGTTCTCTACTCTCTACTTTCCACTATCAACTTTCTCGCGCCGCGGGCGCGTTGCACCTTTCCCACTTTTCCCACCCCGCGACAGCGGTTTTGCCACCTGCTCCTCTGATCACCTGCTCTCCTGCTCTCGCGCCCCGGCGCGCCCCCAATGTACGAACATTCCAAATCTTCCTTCTACAAACCATTTGGTATCTATCTCTCGCCTCACTGCAGTCTCCCTTGGCATTGCGCCTTTCAGCACTTTCCCCACCTTTCCCACTTTTCGCACTTTTCGCACCTATCGCTTCACCCTTATCCACTCCGCATACCAGTTCCTCCCCATCCTCTGCCCGCACCATATCCCGGCCGGTATGCTGTAAAGGCCCCAATGCACGAACATGCCGAATCTTGCTTCGGTAAACCACTTGGCATTCGCCTCTCGTCCCACAGCAGCCCCCTCATCCTTCGCCTACAGCGCGTACGCTTCTCAGATTGCGCCTGATCGTACCTGTGTCTTGTTCTTCAGCACCCTTCCCACTTTTCCCACCCTTCTCACTTTTCCCACTCCGCGCCAGCGGTTCAGCCACCTGCTCCCCTGATCACCTGCTCTCTTGTTCCCGCGCCCCCGGTGAACGAACATCCCGAATCTTGCTTCGGTGAACCACCTTGTATTCGTCCGACCCATTGTGTTCTTCCTGTATCCGGCGCCGGCATGGCTTTTCACGAAGCGCGATTATACCCGCCCGCGCCGTGCCCCGAGTTAAGAACATTTCTTCCGGCGGAATCATTTTTCCATTCAGCCGAAATTCTCTCTTGACAGCGTCCTCCGCGAGGGGTAAATTCGCTATCGTTGCACTCGCATCGGGGCTCTGTGCCGGTCGTCCCCCACGGCGATGGTGCCCCACGCGAACCCGGAAAGCATATAGCTATATATACGTGCTTCACAGCTACGAAAGGCACTCCCGTCAATCACCGGCCCCTCAGTTGTACTCTGGACGCAGTTTCGCAATCCGTACCCAAATTGCACGAGATGGAGTGCAAGCAAGCGGTAGACCGATCCAACTGAGCATTGCGCTCAGCGTTCCCTAACCGTGATGCCAGATCTCGATGGTCTATCAGTGGCCAACACGATGCCAATGAAAGAAAGGGCGCCCCCACACGCCACATGATATGCAGCGTGGCGATGTGATTGCATGTTGTCCGGATAGTGCCTATGTGGCACTTCGGAGCATTAACTCGTACACATAGTGGAGGACTGAACTATGGCTCAAGTCTTGTTGGACTGGGTATTCTCCGCTGCCGGCGTAGCGAATCAGGATGGCACCATGCCCGCTATCACACAAAGGGCCACTGAGGTGCCTGGTCCAGGCCCAACCGCTCTCGGGCAGCGCTCAACAGCCTTGCGCTTTGGCCCTAGGGCTTCCTGTAAGGCCAACCTGCCACAAACTACCGTTGGCCCAACACGTTTCGCACTCCATGTGCTGTTCCGTGTTACCGCACCCGTTACCAGTCGCGGCAACTTGGCAGAGAGCACGGCCCTACCCATTTCCTTATTCGTCGAACCAGGAACGGGACCTGACAACTTCAATGTGGCAGCCAGCATAGCCAATGCTGCGGTAGGTTGGACCGGCCCCCACACCGGCAACCGCAAAGTATTCAAGGTGAACGATTGGCACATCGCCAGTGTTCTGTATGATCGAGACACTTTGGCCCTGGTAATCGATGACGAAGCAGTTGCCGTCTCGGCCTTTCCAAATGGGAGCCTTCAGGCTCCTACTGGGGATCAGATCTATGTAGGCACTTGGGTTGATGGAACCCGCTGGCCATTCACTGGTGAGATTGCAGGGCTGCAACTCTGGCGTGACATTCCAGAAGCGTTTGAGACGATGGTCAACGCCGAGCGCAGCGTTCCAGAATGGTATCTTACTCGAAAGGAAAACGCAGTACGCGGAAATCTGAACCTGGGACCTAGGACAGGTGACTTCTACTTCGACCCCGGCACCGGCAGTTGGTTGCAGCCGTACGCAATTGCCACAATCTCGTATACAGAGTTGCATGGAGTCGCCTTCGTAATGTACGGAGCAATACTGCACAAATGGCGATCTGATGTGGCCTTGCGCCGCTCGCTCGGACCGCTTGCATCCGACGAAGAAGATGGTCGCCACTCAGGCAGTCGCAAGAGCGTATTCGAGAAAGGCTGTATCTACTGGTCGCCTCAGTCAGGCGCTGTCCCGGTACTTGAGCGCATGTACGTCGACTACGAGTTGATCGGCGAGGGCAGTAGCGCCATTGGCCTGCCGGTGGCTGATTCGGAGGACATCCATGAGGGCAAGACACAACGCTTTCAATTCGGCAGGATGTACTTGAGGAAAGGCGCGGCCAGTGCGTTCGAAGTCCACGGCGCCATCTATAATAAGTATGAAACGACCGGTGGTCCTGACCAATGGGGATTCCCCATCACCAATGAGAACGTCATTCGTGCTGCCCATGAGATGATCGGCGCGTTCAGTGATTTCGAGCGGTGCACAATACTATGGAGTCCTCGGACGCCCGCTTCAATCATGTATGGCGCGATACGCGATACGTACATGCAGCAAGGCGGACCGCGAGGGGATCTGGGTTTCCCAACTTCCGACGAATCCGACATCCCCGGTGCGAGCGGTTATGCACGCTACAACACCCTTGAGCGGGGCAGCATTCTGTACTTGGCTGGCCGGACAATCGTCTGTCGGCCGTTCCGCTTCCATCTTGGCGCGCTCGACACTAAAGAGGAGGATGACGGCCTCTTGGACTATGACGGACAGAACGACCTTTACTGTCGCATACAGATCAGCGTGAACGGGGGCTTGGTGTTTGACCGCAAGATCCCTGACGGTAGCGGAGCCTACCCGTCCGCGAACATACTTGACCTGAACTACGATGTTCCATATGAGATCATGCCTAACAGCCCCAACATATCCGCGCAATTGCGGGTTGACGTGTGGGAATCTGATGGCAATGACCACTTCGGAGGAAGCGATGACCTCCTCGGCACGTTCACCAAGGACTTGGCCATGGCCAATGCGTGGGGCTTCGCGGAGAACGCTACGGGGCTATTCCGCACGGCCGACTTCGGCCCGTGGGCAAACTACTTGGATTGGTCATTGAAGTCGACGACGGGCAGCAATACCCCTATAGACAACTGGACCGTCACAAACCAGGGCACCGCCGTCGTGGACGCAAGGGAATATGCCCTCGCCTTTGGGGACGTAGATCCCGATTTCGAAATAGATTTCGGCATAATAGACGATGGCCTCAAAGCCGGCTTTTACGACTCCGTTGTTAAAGGAATAGCATCCGGTGGTAACTGCTTCGGCATGTCGCTCGAGGCGATCTACGCGTGGAAGAACATGTCGAGACTGAGCTCGCCGTTATCCAAGTACGGGAACTGGCACGACGTAGAGAGCGATTTCAACGTGAAACAGTGCTATCAGGTCGGAGCAGATGCGATCTGGTGGTTCTTGGGCCAGTTTCTGTCCGGCAACACCCATGACCCAAGGAATGTATTCTTGGAGAGCCGTGCCGCGTATGATCAAGGGCTTAACCCTGTGATCTGCGTGGCGGAGAACTATGATTTCTCTGGTTCCAAACATTGCATTCGTCCCATTGAGTGGAACGACGCTGGAACGCCATGGCGTATGAAGTGCTTCGATCCCAACTGCGGCCAGGCGAAGAAAGATGTTGTTGTGGAACCAATGGCCAACACCTTCGAGTACGACAACGGCTTCCGCTACGGAGGCGGACAATGGTCAGGGGGCCGGCTGCACTACATGCCTTTCTCGGTCGTCAACCATCGACAGCGGACACCCGTATGGGACGCAATCCTGCTCATGCTTGGGGGCATTGTGTTGATCTTCGCCGATGGCGTCGAGGTCACCTCGACCACTGATGAGAATGGCAACAGCCTCGCAGCGTCTCAAGTTCGGAATCGCGACGATCTAAAGGGGAGACTGGTCCGTATACCGGGGATCTCAGGAAGCGATCCCATCAAGGGCTCATTGTATGTAGGTCGCCAAGAGCCCTGCAACCACATCCTGAATCCGGAGGTAATGCGCAAGCTGACCGCATCAGGCACCAGTTTCGCCACCCGAACTGCTCCTGCGCTGACACGAACGCCGTCGGTACGAGCGGATTTCCCGCGCAACGTCTTGTCCTCTCCTCCTGCATTACGCCAACCGGTACCAAGTGACGCTCCGGATAACGCAATTGCTGGTCCAACGCTGGCGACCCTTGCACGCCTCGCAGGCATGTCCATCTTCCGGCCCACCAGAGCGACGGATCTTGGTACCATTCGGTGCGGGCTCAGAGGACGGGCGAGTGGCAGGCTGGACGTCCAGCACAAGCGTGGAATGCGATGCGTGCACGTAACGGGTGATATAGCTGCTGGCGAGAATATGTCCCTTTCGTTCGAGCATATGAGCGCTCGTGACAATGTCATTCGCCTTCAGAGCGACCGTCCCCGTAAGTATGACGTTGCCTTCACAACGAAGCTCGGTGCTGGCAAGGATTTCATAACTGTGAAGTTTGCCGGTTTGCCAACAGATGCAGGGAAGCCGACTATGGTAAACGCACAGCCGGGTGCGGCCACCTTCGACGTGCTGACCGTGGGCATGTCTGCGGACGCTCACGTATCGGCGAACGGCATCGTGAACGGAAAAGCAGTGCAGTCCGACTTTAACGTTCACCTGCAGGAAGGTGCGCGTATGGTGCTGTCCGAAGTGATCGGAGCAGGGCATGTCATGGTTGGTGCTATTGATAGGTTAGGTGGTAATGGCCGCGGATTCCATCTGGTCAACAGACAGTAGCGCTGAGCATAGAAGTGCGCAAAGGGATCCGGAACCCTCTCTACAACCTCGCGGTTTCTGGTCCGGCACCAGCCTTGGTGCGGGCCGGTCTGCAATTGGGCAGCCGCCCGCACCGGCTTACTTTGACGCACATTGCCAAGCCAATAGAGGGACTTGGCTTTGCGTTCATGGAACAATCCCGAACGTAGACACAGGGACACAGAGAAAGGGGACACGCAGAGAAAGGTAGAGTCGAGGACTGGCGCGGTGGTGTAGGCGCGGCATAACTGTGTGCCGGCCCTTTCGGTCGCCGGTGCCTAAAGCTACTTTGTCATCTTAGAGTTTCAGGGGCGAACAGATAACCCTTTTGTTGCAAGTGCTCTTTGAGAACTTCGAGATTGCTGGGCAACCAGACAAGGGTCGCCTTCTGCCACAGGTAA
>Ga0315282_10003544_pt1 | contig 27961 bp, 19 predicted proteins | sample YL17G07_20_MG_FD_203693 | JGI IMG/M metagenome (GOLD analysis project Ga0315282, IMG submission 203693) | Sediment microbial communities from Yellowstone Lake, YNP, Wyoming, USA - YL17G07_20 | ecosystem: Environmental > Aquatic > Freshwater > Lake > Sediment | place: USA: Wyoming | collected...
TCGTCGTCCCGATTTCCAATCGGGACTCCCAAGTGGGAGAACGTAGTTCTCCCCCCTTGCGTCCCGACCAAACTCGTGACTGTTATCCCCCTCTCCCCAATGGGGTGAGGGGTTAGAGGTTTACCATTTTCACTTCAATAATTTCGGGTATCCCTTGTATCTCCTCTAAAACCTCTTTTGAAACATTACAATCTACATTAATGATGATTAGTGCTTTCCCACCAACTATTTTTCTCCCCACCTGCATCGCGGCTATATTAATCTTTCTATTTCCTAAAATTGTTCCTATTTTACCAATTACTCCTGGCTTGTCTAAATTTGAACAGAGTAGCATATACCCTTCAGGAATAACGTCCAAATCGAACTCGCCAATTCTTACCAGACGAGGCTCCTTCTTTCCTAAAATAGTCCCGGCAACTATATTCTCCCCCTTTTCTGTCATGGTCTCGACCATTATCAAGTTGGCAAAATCTTCCACCTTGCTCACTTTAGACTCAGTAACTTTAATCCCCCTCTCCTGGGCAATTAAAGGGGCATTGACAAAATTAACTTCCCTTCCTAAAATTGGTTCCAAAATCCCCTTAAGCAATGCGATGGTTAAAGGCTTAATCTCGTACTGTAGGATCTCTCCTGAGTATTGTACGGCAATCTGAGTAAACCCTCCCTCACTTATCTGTGCCTGTAACCTTCCTAATTTCTCACAAAGGTCAATATACGGACCCAAAACTTTCATTTTCTCAGGGTCCAATTCTGGCATATTCACTGCGTTGCGAACAATACCTCTTTTAAGGAAATCCAAGACTTGCACAGCAATATCTCTGGCCACATTAATCTGAGCCTCTTCGGTTGAAGCTCCTAAATGCGGCGTAACAATTATATTCTCCAAATCCAGAATGGGACTATCAAAAGGTGGTTCATTCTCAAAAACATCGAGAGCTGCCCCGCCAACCTTACCTGACTTCACTGCTTCTGCTAAAGCAGCTTCATCTATGATTCCTCCACGAGCACAATTTATAATCTTCACCCCTTCTTTCATCTGATTGATAGTTTCTCTATTAATTATGTGTTTAGTTTCAGCAGTTAATGGAACATGAATCGTTATATAGTCTGCCTGTTTAACAAGTTCCGAAAAACTAACCAATTTAACGCCAATCTCTCGCACATGGGTCTTAGAAATATAGGGGTCGTAAGCTATTATCTCCATGCCGAAAGACTGTGCCCTTTTTGCAACTTCACCTCCGATTCTGCCCAGACCGATTATGCCCAAAGTCTTCTTGAAAATCTCCGTTCCCAAGAATTTTTTCTTTTCCCACTGCCTACTTTTCAGGGATATATTAGCCTGGGGAATAGAGCGGGACAATGCTAAGAGCATGCTCATTGTATGTTCTGCTGCAGAAATGGTATTTCCACCGGGCGTATTCATTACCAGGATGCCCTTTTTACTTGCTGACTCAACATCGATATTATCCACTCCCACTCCCGCTCGTCCAATGACTTTTAAATTCCTTGCTACATCAATTACCTCTCTTGTCACCTTAGTTGCGCTTCGCACAAGAAGAGCATCGTACTCGCTGATGAGACTTATCAACTCCTGCAATTCCAGTTTAGGCTTCACGTCAACTGTAATATCGGGACTTTCCCTTAATAACTCTATACCCTCTTCCGCCAAATTATCGGTAGCCAATATCTTCACGGAAACCTCCTTATGTGAATCAGCCTGTGCTCCCCGATTTATCGGAGCGTTCGCACTAATCGGGCGACCACAAGGGTCGCCCCTACATTGACGCAGAGCTTCGCTCTCTAGCTACATCCTACAACTGGAGTAGCGAAGCAAAGCTTCGCGATTATGACACGGAGCTATCGCATACCGCCCTTTCGGGCGGACTCCAAATCTTTTTCGATGAATCGAACCCATACAGAATCTTAACTATATTTCAGGAATTCTCTCTCTACCGCAGCTACCCCTTTCCCTATTTCAAATTTATATCCCAATTTACTCAATGCTATTTCCAGAGCCGAAAGCCCGATGATTACGTCAAATTTATCCATATAGCCCAGATGTGCGATGCGGAAAATCTTGCCTTTATACTCTCGTTGACCATCAGCGATTCCCACGCCATGTTCTTCAAGCATCATTCTTACCAGGCGAGACCCATCGATTCCCTCTGGAACCTTGACCGCAGTAACCACGTTACAGGGCGCTTCTGCAAAGAGTTCTAAGCCTATTGCCTTAATTCCTGCTCTTGTAGCTGAAGCCAAAATCGCATGTCGCTTTAAGATTTTATCCAGACCTTCTTCCTTTATCATTCTCAAAGACTCCTGTAGTCCCAACACCAGGCTTACCGCCGAAGTATAAGGTGTCTCTCCTTCCTGGAGAGATTTCTTATATGCCTTAAAGTCCCAGTAAAATTTTGGCAATTTAGAATTTTCTGCAAGTTTCCAGGCTTTCTGGCTAACGCTGACAAAAGAGAGTCCCGGAGGAAGCATAAGCCCTTTTTGAGAACCACTGGCTACCACATCCACATTCCATTCATCAGTCCGCAACTCCTGGGCTCCTAATCCACTTACGGCATCCACCACGAATACGCCCTTCGTTCTCGCCACTATCTTTCCAATTGCTTCAATATCGTTAACCACACCAGTTGAGGTTTCTGTGCTTTGTGTAAATACCGCTTTGATTTCTGGCGTCTCTTTTAGTTTCTTCTCAACATCCTGTGGCTTGGCTGCTTTGCCCCAGGGATATTCGATAACTTCTGGCTTAATCCCAAATGATTCAATAATGTTTACCCATCTTCTGCCAAATGCACCAGTGTTTACTACCAGAACCTTGTCTTCCGGAGAAAGGAGGTTGGCCACGCAGGCTTCCATCGCGCCAGTCCCCGATGCTGTAAAAATAAAAATATCGTTTTTCGTTTGAAATACATATTTTAGTCCTTCTATGTCATCAGAAAGGGCTTGACCATACTCACGAGTTCTATGGTGAATAATTGGCTGAGCTGTGGCTAAAAGTACTCTTTCGGGAACCGGAGTGGGACCTGGAGTTAAAAGATACCTTTTCATTTTTCTTCTCCCTAAATAAAAATTAAGAACTAAGAATTTAAACTAAGATTAGACAAAAACAAATAGTTTCGACTTTACCTTAGTTCTCAATTCTTAGTTCTCTCTTTTGTTTTACTGCTCTGTTCTTTCTTTCGCTTGTAGACCGGGTAACCTTTGGGCTAATGGTAAATGAGATACTCTTTTCTGTCTGGATATCCTTGCTTTTCTCTTTTCCCCGGGAACTAAAGCCATTCTAAATACTTCATCTATGTTCTTAACTGTTACGAATTTCAATTTACTCTTGATCTCTCTTGGGATCTCTTCCAAGTTTTTCTCATTTTCCTGCGGAAAGATAACTACCTTTATTCCCGCCCTATGAGCTGCCAGCACTTTTTCTTTAAATCCTCCTATGGATAAAATTCGCCCCCTCAGAGTTATCTCTCCAGTCATAGCCACATCTTTCTTAACTGGCCTATTGGTTAATGCCGAAACCAAAGCAACTGCCATAGTAATCCCTGCCGACGGACCGTCTTTGGGAATCGCACCCTCTGGCACATGAATGTGAATCTCTTTATTCCCGTAAAAATCCTCGGGTAAACCTAACTTCTGAGCATTAGACCTCACATAAGAAAGCGCTGCCTGACCAGATTCCCTCATCACCTCCCCCAGTTTCCCTGTAAGAGTGAGACTCCCTTTACCTTTCATAATTGAAACTTCAATAGAAATTGTATCTCCACCAAATTCTGTCCAGGCAAGCCCAGTAGCTACGCCCACTTCGTTCTCGCCCGGCTTCTCCCTGTGGTACCTGGGGATGCCCAAATAACGGTGAAGGTTTCTCGCAGTAATTTTTACAACTTTTCTATTTTTCGCTGTGGCTAATTCTTTCGCCACCTTCCGGCAGATATTTGCTATCTCCCTCTCCAAGTTTCTTACTCCCGCTTCGAGAGTATAATCGCGGATTATCAAATTTAAGGCTTGCTCGGATATAACTAATTTGTCCGGACTTAACCCATTCTCCTTGGTCTGTTTTGGCACGAGAAATTGTTGGGCAATCTTAATCTTCTCGTCTTTTGTATATCCGGGAAACCTAATGACTTCCATTCGATCGGCTAAAGAAGGTGGAACCGTATGGAGAGTGTTGGCAGTGGTAATAAACATCACATCAGATAAATCGAATTCCACCTCTAAGTAGTGATCGGAAAAAGTGTTATTCTGTTCGGGATCTAGAACTTCTAAAAGAGCTGCCGCTGGATCGCCCCTGAAATCCTGACCCATCTTATCCACTTCATCAAGCAGAAATACAGGGTTTCTCGATTTTACTCTAGCCAGGGACTGAATTATCCTTCCGGGCAGAGCACCAATATATGTCCTTCGATGACCACGAATTTCAGCCTCATCGCGTATTCCTCCCAGCGACATACGGAGGAACTTGCGACCCAAAGCACGGGCAATCGAACGACCTAAAGATGTCTTGCCCGTACCCGGTGGACCCACAAAACAGATAATTGGTCCCTTTAACTTTTTTGTTAACTTGCAGACAGCCAAATATTCCACTATCCTCTCCTTGGCTTTATCCAAACCATAGTGGTCTTCGTTCAAAATCCTCTCAGCTCTTTTAATATCTAGATTGTCTTTGGTCCTTATAGCCCAGGGCACCCTGATTATCCAGTCCAGATAGGTCCTAATTACCGTGGCCTCTGGAGAGAAAGCCATCATTTTCTCCAAACGAGAAATCTCTTTCTCTGCCTGTTTTACTACCTCTGGAGGTGCCTTGGATTTTTTGATTTTTTCTCTCAGTTCATCTACTTCTTTTTCATATTCGTCTGTCTCTTTCAATTCTTTTTTAATCGCCTTCATCTGCTCATGTAGATAGTATTCTTTCTGTGTCTTTTCGATCTGGTCACGCACCCGAAACTGAATCTTCTTCTCGATAGAGAGAATATCATTCTCAGCGGTCAAAATTTTGGACAACTCTATAAGCCTCTTTTTGAGGTCTAATGTTTCCAGAATAAGCTGCTCCTGAAGTATTTTGATCGAGATATGAGATGCAATAACATCAGCTAAACGGCTGGGATCTTCAATGTTTGAAACTGACATTATAGTTTCTATTGGAATACGACGATTCAATTTCACATATCGTTCAAACAAGGTTATCGCATTGCGCATCAAAGCCTCAAGCTCTTGGTTCGGAACATATGTTTCCAAAGGCCTCTCAATCCTCACCTGAACAAGTTCCCCCTGAGGAATAAAGTCTACAATTTTTCCCCTTTCTAAACCCTCGACGAGAATCTTAATGGTCCCATCTGGCATCTTTAAAAGCTGGAGAATTTCTCCTACTACGCCTACCGAATGGATGTCGTCCCTCCCCGGGTCTTCGGTTTGAATCTTCTTCTGAGTCACAAGGAAAATTAAGCGGTCTCGTGCCATTGCTTCTTCCAAAGCCCTGATTGATTTAGGCCGTCCTACCGCTAAGGGAAGAACCATATAAGGGAATATTACCACGTCTCTTACTGGCAGAAGGGGTAACACATCAGGTATCACAATCGATTTTTTGGGCCTTTCTAATATAGTCAATTCAGCCTCCCTTTTTGTACTGATTATTCATAATTTCGGGATCGATTATACTTCCTTCAATCAATCCTCCGCTATGAGCCTTTCATTTTCTCTTTTCAATTACTTCATCAACCAGGCCATAAGCTTTTGCCTCTTCGGCCGTCATAAAGAAATCGCGGTCTGTGTCCTTCTCTATTTTCTCGAGAGGTTGACCCGTATGTTTCGCCATAAGCTCATTCATCTTCGCTTTCATACGCATAATTTCCTTGGCTTGAATGCCAATATCAGTTGCTTGACCCTGCACTCCGCCGAGAGGTTGATGTATCATTATGCGGGAATTGGGCAGGGCATATCGTTTCTTCTTTGTCCCGGCAGCGAGAAGAAGCGCTCCCATGCTGGCTGCCTGTCCCATACAAATCGAAGAGATATTCGGTTTAATATACTGCATCGTATCATAAACCGCAAGACCAGCAGTTACTACTCCTCCAGGACAGTTAATATAGACGAAAATGTCTTTATCCGGATCCTCTGACTCCAGAAGCAGTAATTCAGCAATAATCACATTGGCAATTTCATCCGTTAGAGGTGTGCCCAAAAAGACAATCCTGTCCCTTAAAAGGCGGGAATAAATATCAAAGGCTCTCTCTCCCCTGGGTGACTGCTCAATCACCATCGGAATTAACTGTCCCAAAGTTTTTAACTTCATATATCGCCTCCTAAACATGCATTTCTATATGTGTAGTTCTAAATAACCTGACCGTTAGAGTCTCCTGGCAAGTTTTCAAGACCGCATTACCATAGAATTCAATCTATTTCCTTTTCTTATCTACAATTTTAGCATTTTCTACTAAAAAGTCAAATACTTTATTCTCTCTCATTCTACTTGCGATTTGGTCCATATTCTCATAAAAGTATCTCTTTACTTCTTCTTCTTTCTGTTTAGTTGATTTTATTGTCTCTTCTATCTCCTTCTCTATTTCGCTGGAATCGACCTGGATATTCTCTTTCTCAGCTATCCTGGCAAAAATTAAAGCGCTTCGCACTTGTTTTTCGGCGACGCTACGATATTTCTTCCGCAGAACTTCGTCATCCGCCCCGATATCTTCCGAAGTAAGCCCACGATTCTGGAGGTAATCGTTCATTTTTGACATCAAATAATTGAGTTGTTTTTCGACCAGAGAATTGGGAACCGCCACCGGGTTACTCTCAATTAGCCTGTCAATAATCTCTTCTTTCATCGCCTCTCTTGCTTTATACTCCTCCAGCTTAATCGAATTTTCCCTCAATTTCTCTTTCAATTCACTTAAAGATTTAGCTCCTAATCCCTGAGCAAAAGCATCGTCAATTTCCGGTAATCGCATCTCTTTAATCTCTTTAACCCTCACCTTAAACAGAGCCTTACGTGCAGCCAGCTTTTTGTTAAAATAATTATCAGGAAAGTTCACCTCAAGATTCTTTTCCTCATTTCTTCTCATGCCAATCAATCCTTCAGAGAACTCCCTCAGAAAGATGGGACTTTCAATGCTTATCAACTGATTTTCCCCCGCAAGACCATTCAAGGGCTTACCATTATCGAATCCTTGATAATCGATTACCACATAACTTTTTCTGTCCACCACGCTATCCCCGGAGACCACAAGCTGGGCATTCCTTCTCTGTAGTTCCTTCAGCCTCTCTTCCACTTCAGAATCTCCCACGACTTTTATCTCTCTTTTTATCCTTAGTTTCTTATAATCCCGTGGCTCAAAATGAGGTATCACTTCAACCGTTGCCTCAAAAGATATCGGTCCCCGATTATCAAAATCGAATTTAAGCTCAGAAATCTTTGCTGGAGCAACAGGGTCAATTCCCTTCTCTTTTGCCACCTGAGATAGTGCATCTGGGACGAGCGATTCTAAAACAGCTTCCTGGCAACGGGACTTAAATCTCTCCTTCAATAAAGGAGACGGTGCCTTCCCTTTACGAAAACCGGGTATAGAAGCCTCATTTTGAATCCGCCTATATGTCGATTCTATTTTCTGCTCCACTTCTCTCTGAGGAATCTCGATTTTGAAAACAAGCTCGCATTCGCTTTTCTTGAACATCTCTACTTTTAAATTTTCCATACTTATCGTCGGGCTCAATAAATTGAGCCCCTACATAAAACGGACAATTTCGGACTTTTGTAGGGGTTTGATTTATCAAACCCGTTATCTCCTAATTGCCATTGAGGTGGTGCCGCGGGAGAGATTCGAACTCTCAACTCCATATAATTGGAGACTAGGTCCTAAGCCTAGCGTGTATGCCAATTTCACCACCGCGGCAAGTGGGCCATGGAGGAATCGAACCTCCAACCTCCTGCTTAAGAGGCAGTTGCTCTACCGATTGAGCTAATGGCCCAGAAAACCCTGCACGGTTGAAACCATGCCTACAAATGTCGTTGCGAGTCCCGGTTGAAAATCGGGACGTGGCAATCTCCAGATTGCTTCACTTCGTTCGCAATGACAGCAAAATCATTGTAGGCACAAATTCAATTTGTGCATAATTCGTACCTTTCTTATATCTGGTACGCCCGGTGCGATTCGAACGCACGACCTGCGGATTCGAAGTCCGACGCTCTATCCAGCTGAGCTACGGGCGCATCGTCCCGATTTCCAATCGGGACTGTTATCCCCCTCTCCTTAGAGGTTCTCCCTCTACACTCCCTTATCTTATAAGACTACCGTCGCCGCTCGCTCCGCAAAAGGTAGTCGCAGGCTTCAGCCTGCGTCCTTGCGTTTTCGCAACCTAAAGGTTGCGGCTACCCTATGCCCTTCAATTGGGAAACGATTGAAAATCAACACTATTAGCAATCGTCGTCTTGTTTATATCACATTTACATGCCTTTGTCAACCCGAATAAAAAACCGCCACATTTATGAGATGGGCGGTTAATTACGGTTTTCCATTGCCTTTAGAAATTTATTTCTTTCTTAAAATATGATAGCAGCAGAATATCAAAAGAAGAAGTATGACTCCCCAAGAAAAGACCAGAAAAAACCAACCGGAAGTTGTCATTTTTCGTTCCTAATTAATATTCTTCTTTTCTTCCATGCATATGCTACAGATATTGCTAATACTATAAATATTATTAGTATTAACACCCTTATGAATAAAACGTATGGATATTGCTCTGAAGTAATATTCTTCATTGTTATCGTCGGCAATCCTTCCTCAAATAGCCAGAATCCGAGGATAAAAAGCAAAAAAAGTGGAGTGATATATTTGATGATAAACTTATAGAATTTGGGAATAACAATATCTGCTCCGTGATGAATCTCCTCCCAGGCGCGGTCGATGCCAAAAATCCATGCAAACAGTATCGTCTCAATAGTGGCAAAAACCACCAGACAGAATGTCCCTCCCCAAAAATCGAGTTCGTTCAACACTCCCTTTCCTAGCAAAAATATAGATGGCTGGCAGAGAATAAATGTAACTACTCCAAATATGGCTGCTGATTTCTTCTTGGTTGTATCAAACTCGTCTTCCAAAAAGCTTATCACCGGCTGTCCTAAAGAAACGCTGGAAGTTACGCCAGCCAAAAAGAGAAGTGTAAACCACAGAAAAGCAAAGATTGCACCCGAAGGAATCTTTTGAAAAATCAGCGGCATAGTAACGAAGCCTAAATTGAAGGCTCCACTTTGAGCAATATTTACAATCTCCCGAGGACCAAAAAATACAAAGGCTGCCGGAATAACAATACTTCCGCCTAAAATAACTTCAGCAAATTCATTTGTTGATGCCGCAGTTAATCCAGAAAGAACAATGTCATCCCGCTTAGTTAGATAACTCGCATAAGTAAGAATTACGCCGATTCCAACGCTAAGAGTGAAGAATATCTGACCACTAGCAGCAAGCCAAACCTTAGCGCTCTTCAAAGCAGCAAAATTCGGATTCCACAGAAATCCCAATCCATTAGGTAAGTTCCAGTTGGGTTTCGATAAATTGGGTGTTCCTAAACTTAATATCCGAACAGCCAGAATAATTCCACAAATTAATAGTACAGGCATTGCCCAATTACATAATTTTTCTATTCCTTTACGAATGCCGTAATAAATTATAAAGACATTTAATGAAAACGTAATTATGAAAAATAGGTATGCCCAGCCGATACCATGAAAATACTCGTTTGATTGCAATCCCTGGTAACCCTGGAGAAACGATTGCATCGCTTGCTGTGATGTAGCTTGCGCATATCGCCCGGTAATGGAAAAAAATGCATAGCCCAATAACCACGACTCCACATAGGTATAATATATGAAAATGAGAATAGGGCCAAAAATACCTATTACACCAAAATATTTAATGAAACGGTTCTTCTCCCACATCGAATGGAAAATACCCGGGGCTGTGCCATGACCGAATCCTCCACCGAATCTGCCAGCAGTCCACTCTATCCACATTAAAGGAATGCCCAGAAGGAGAAAAGAGACCAGGTACGGTATCATAAATGCGCCACCGCCGTTCTGTACCGCCTGCACGGGAAACCGCAAAAAATTTCCCAGGCCGACTGCCGAACCGGCAACTGCAAGGATAATCCCAATTTTGCTTCCCCAACTTTCGCGCGTTTTATTAGTCCCTACCATATTTTCCCCTCTTCCTTATGTGGGCTCCACGTGGATCAGCACTTTAAAATTAGGAAGTTCTCTCTTTATATCTCTTTCCAGGTGGTCGCATACCCGGTGAGCTTCGGCAACGCTAATTTTCCTCGCGAGGACAAGATGGAGATAAGCCTGTTCTTCGTTCCCTTTTCTTACTATGGACAAATCATGAAAGTTTACAATTTTCTGGTAATGCCTTTGTAAAATCCTGGTGATAATTTCCAGCTTTCTATTCTTTTCTTCTCTACCTTCAGTTGCAGGATTTATATGAATCATTATGTTACCAATATTTTTTAACTTCTGGAGTAGTAGTTTCTCAATTTGGTCGGAAATCTGATGCCCTTTTTCTATAGATAAATTGGCATCAATTTCAACACTCAAATCGATTGAATTCCTCCAACCCATACGACGGGTCTTGATATCATCAATTTTTCTCGCTCCCTCTACACTCAATGTGACCTTTCTAATTTCCTCAATAAAATCTTCCGGCAGGGAAGTGTCCATCAGCTCTCTCAAAGAGGGACGAAGAATCTTTATTCCCATCCTAAAAATAAACAGGGTAACAGCGAAACCAGCCAGAGGGTCGAGGAAGGTGTAACCAAGCCTGGCACCCCCTATCCCGATCAAGGCCGGTATGGAAGAAAGTGCGTCAGCGCGGTGGTCATAGGAGCTAGCCAGAACAGCTAAACTCTCAAATTTCTTACCTATATAGTAAGTATACCTGAACATAGCCTCATTCACCGAAATTGAAACCAGAGCAGCCACTAGAGGTAAAAGCCCCGGTACAATTTTAATCTTTAAGAAAAGGGCATTTAGTGCACGATAAGCAAGTACAATAGAGATTCCGAATAATAAAAAACTTATAGAAAGCGCTGCTATTGCTTCGGCTTTCCCGTGTCCATAGGGGTGTTCCTTATCGACAGGCTTTTCAGAAATTTTCACACTGGCTAAAGCCAGAAGGTTAGCAAAAATATCGGAAAGAGAATGGAAGCCATCAGAAAGCATCGCCTGGCTCCGTCCAGAAATTCCGGCGAATATTTTAAATAGGGTTAAAAAGAAACTTGCCCAGATGCCAATCCAGCTCGCTATTTTACTTTTTCTGAATCTTTCTTCCGATGAGTTCATAGTTATTACTCTCTCTATATTTTTAATTTATTTATAACACAATTATTCTTTTTTGTCAACAGCTTTACTGGCTCAGTTAGTGTCAAGAACTCTGGGGCTGGGCTCTGAAAAAGTCCAAAATGAGGTACTCGGGGTCGTCCCTGACCCCGAGGGAGGACAGGTTTTGTCCCGATAAGTCGGGACTACCGTATTAAATTTTACACTATCACTGGCTCATTGGGGAACTCGGAAAAAGACCTTTTCATCGCTCCTAATTTGACATTCAGGAAATCTTAGTTGCCAAATTTTGAAATTTTGAGTATAATTATTTGCGATGTTAGATTTCAGGATTAAAAAAATAGTAAGAGATATTTGTAGATTTTTACTGACTTGTTCTTTTCTCTCTATTTTTTCTTATTTTAATCACTCACTTTATGCTGCTGAAGAAACCACAGACAGCCAGAGTAACTACTGTTTTGAATGGGAACTCTTTCCTTCGGGGGCGAGCTTTGAAAATCTCCTTGCCGACCCAGGGGAAGTAAATTTTGGCGTGGTGATATACAAAGAAAAGAAGTCTAAATATGTTGGATTTGATGGATACATAGGACACATAGGAAAGTTAGCCGAATTAACCAAATACAGTGTTTCTTCAGAAAAAGATGTTAGTAAAGTCGAATACCAACTTCGCATCGGACTGGGGGGATGTATCATTACTTCGGGGGAGTGGAAAGGACTAACCTATCTATTAAGGACTGTAGACATTTTCGGTACTTTGCCCATCGATTTCAGAAAGGGCCCTTTCTTTGCCCGACTTCAGTTCAGCCATATTTCAAGCCACCTTACAGAAAAAGCTAGCCGCAAAGCCATAACTTATAGTCGAGAATATGCAAAATTAGTTCTCTCCTATGAAGTTCTTAACCTTCGACCCTATGTGGGAGCCTCCTTCCTCCTGCACGGCTACCCGGAACCATCTTCTCCTTTTTCATTGCAATGGGGAGTCGAACTAGAAACGCTTCCCTTAATAAGGCATCTCTTCCATCCATACGCTGCTTTCGATTTCCAGGTAAGAGGAGACTTTAATTATTCCTGTGACTTTAGTCTTCAAGTAGGAACTAAATTGACTCCCAAAAAGAACCTCAGGGTTGCTCTCATTTACTACAGAGGGAACGATTGGAGAGGACAATTCTATAATGAAAAGAGAACTCTCTTAGGAACTGGCATATTCATAGATTTTTAACTCATCACTTTTCGACCAGACTGTAAAGAGCAGGAATAACTTACAGATATTCTTCAGGTAAAAGCCCAAACTTTTCAGGGTCTACCGACTCCTTAATCGAACGCCTGAAATTGCCTGTCTCAGAAATCTTCTCCTCCAGGTCTACCTCTTGCGGGTTCTCTATTTTAGAACCATTACTATCAATAATTATCCTCACCCGGGGACGATAAGGGTCAGATGGATTTGTCTGGAAGACAAAACCAATCTCATTTGTGTCCAGTCTAACAAAAGTACCCGGAGGATAGACGCCAATCAGTCTAACGAACTTCCTTAAAAGGACAGGCTCAAATTCTTTTCCCGAGGCTTCTTCCATCTCTTTTATAGTCTTTTCAGGTGGAGTCTCCCTGGCATAGGAGCGGTTACTTCTCATAGCATCGTATGTATCGGCTATACGAACCAGCATGCTACCTAAATTCAACCCTCTTTTCGCTCGAGACACAACAGGGTATCCAGTAAGGTCGTATTTTATGTGATGCTCGAACGTAACCACATATGCCATTTTACTTGTGCCAGTGGTCTTCATCAAAATCTTTGCCCCATCGGCAGGATGCTTCTTTATCAATTCAAACTCTTCAGGAGACAACTTGCCAGGTTTCCTAAGAATCTCTTCCGGAACCTTAATTTTCCCTACATCATGCAGTAGAGCAGCTATTCCCAGGTCATTCAAGGTCTGCCTGTCCAGACCCAATGCTTCGCCCTGCACAAGACTGAGGACAGCAACATTTACTGCGTGGCTAAAAGTATATTCATCGTGAGCCTTGAGAGAAGCAAGGGTAATCAGTGGCGTTCTATTCCTCTGAATACTGGCTACCATACTATTTATGGCAGACCTAGCCTTCTCTATATTTATTCTCCTTTTGAACTCAATATCCTCAACTACCCTCTTTATCGCCTCAATGGCCTCGCTGTAATATTCTTTAACCTTAGATTTAAACTCCTCCTCACCATATCCCAATTCAGGCTGAGCTTCTTTAGGGGCTCCGATCTTTCCCAAAGTTATATTCTTCACCCCCTTAGAGGCTAACATTTTAACTGAACCACCAACATTTTTTAGCTCTTCCAGTCTCATAGTCAGAACATCAATAAGCCCTAAGAATTCCTCATTTTTCAATCCCTTCAGAAATGTAATCTTCTCTATTTCTCTCTGCCGTAAGTCCCTTGTAAAACCATAAAGAGCTGCGCTCATCTCGTGGAGAGCCATCCCCTCAAATACCAATTCATCTCCTATGACTGCGATATTTATCTCATTTTTCTCTTTCAGAAGATTCTCTAAAATCTCGAAAGTCCTCATTAAAGAACGCATTATCATCGGATGCCCTGAAGGATAGATGACTTTATTCCGGGTAGCGTTACAAAGATAAGTTATAAATTCCTCTACCAACCGCTCTTCCATACCGCCCCCCGTCAGCCTTGCTTCTTACTCTCCTTATGCTTTCGAATCAATCTCTCACACACTTGCCTGACAATCTTTCTCCTATATCTGGTCCCCTTTGTCAGAGCCTCCATAGCCTCTTCATTCCCTATCTTCTCCAGGGCAGTCGCAACTGCTATTCTCACCTCATCGTTTCTACTTCTAGCAAAAATAGTCGATTTCCCAAGCAGTCGAACCAGCCTGGGAACCGCCTCCTCAGCACCTATCTCTCCTAGCGCCTCAATCCCAGATATAATCAGAGAATTGTTACGTCCAAAGAGATTTCGTCTATGAATCAACTTCAATAGAAGTGGAACAGCTCCTTTATTCCTCATCGCACCCAGATACTTAATAGCACCCTGCCTGACCTCTCCATCTGGGTCATCAGCCACACTAGAAATTATCCTAAGTGCCTCCTCTCCTCCTATGGTACTCAAAGCATAGATAACTTCTTTCCGAACGCGAGGGTCTTCATGTTTAAGAGGTATATTCAAATATTGCACTGCCTTCTCCGTCCCAATCTCCCTCAAGATTCTCACCATATTTCTCACCACATACCAATTCTTATCCGAAAACCTCCTGACAATTTCGGGAATTGCCACTTCCCCTAAACTCACCACAATAGAGATAATCTTTTTTCTAAGCGAGGCGTCACTTTCTCTACCAAGCGCCTCCAGAAGAGGCACCACAGCAATTTCACCCATGTGAAGGAGAATGAAATGGATTGTCTCATATTTCTCCCTGCCCCAATCGCGAAGCGCTGCAACCAGGTCGTGCACAATTCCAATATCTCTCAGTTTATCAATAGCTTTGTTACAGGCGTTACGCTGTTCATCCGTCCTTCGCTTTTCCTGTTTAGCCTCTTCAATCAAGACTTCAATAATTTCCTTTGCTTCCTCATATCTCCCGGTAAGCAAGAAATCCATAGCCGCCTTACCCAAATTTTTAGCAATCTCCACATAGTCACTCGTCTCAGTCTCCAACCTGATTAAGTCCATAAGCACAGTGGACGCCTGCTCCTCTATCTTCCTCTCATTAAGGGAATCCGCATACCCCTTCATCTCAGCAACAGGGGAAATCTGTTCATTCAATTCTTTAAGCGTCTTTCTATACACCTCGGAAATGAACTCCTCAGTAGGCTTGGAAAGAAACAGATTTTCAATCAGCCGACGCATATACAGAGAGCCTCCCTTTCCAGACATATCGGCCAAACTCTCCCCAAAAAGTGGAATCACCTCTCTTTTCCTTTCCTCCTCAGGTACAATCTTGTGGAAAAGATTCACTAACCGCTCTGTGACCTTACCTTCACTACTAACAGCCAGGGTCATCATCTCCACTATCACAGAATTCGACAAATCAGGAATTATCTCTGTTACGACATCTATTTGACCGGGCTCAATATCAATTTCTGCATCGATTAGCTGAAGTCTCAATTTCGGGTCGAGACGGGATACAACCTCAGCCAATTTCTTTCTATGAACTCCCCTTTCCTGAGGAAGGTTATTGAAAATATAGTTTCCCATATTATTAATAATTCTCCTAATAGCAACCCCTCCCAAAGCGCTCATACCGAGAGAGCCCCTCGAAGCCAGACCCTCCAGGTAGGTAGCCATCTTATCCGGCTCCTGTTCCAGATGCAAAAGAAAATTGTGTTCCACTTCACCTAACTTCAACCCGCTATACAAGTTGAGACTCCTTATCAAGTCAATCCATATCTCCTCATCGCTTCTAACCTTCCCCACTTCTACCTCTTCACCTATCTCTTCTCCTCTAGCGAAAATCTTCTCGTAGTCAATCTGTACAATATCAATATGAGAAATTTCTTTATCCTGACAGAGCCTTAAAAATCCTCCACTTTTCTCAAGCACCCTCGGTTCTGTCGAAGCAATCTCCAAAAACGTCCTGAGCTCCTCCACGCTCAAACCCTTCTTAAAGGTAATCGAGGCAACTCCCCGCCTATGAAATTGTAGAGCAAAATCTCTAAATATCTCATTAGTCTTATCCAGAAACTGACCACCTACCATAAGATTCTTTTGGGCTATCTCTAACCTAAGTTCAGGAGATGTTTCAAGAATACTCTCCATAGTAGCATAAATACGCTCCGCAGAAGTCTTAATAGCAGGATGGTCAGAAGGGTAGATACCCATCATCTTGATAGCCAGACTTAACTCTTTGATACCTTTTTCCACTATAGGTCCTGCCTCGGATTCCTTCTCCTTGTCCATTCAACACCTCTGGAATTTAGGGACAGGTACAATTTTCGCACCTCGATTTTAGTACCTGTCCCCATATTATTTATGTGCGCGTGGCACCTACCAGGGGCGCCGGCCACCACCTCCACCTCGTCTTCCTCCACCTCCGCGTCCTTCGGGGCGAGGCCGAGCCTCGTTAACGCTAAGATTTCGCCCCTTCAAATCCTTGCCGTTCATGCCGGTTATCGCAGCCTGGGCTTCAGCTTTAGCGGGCATCTCTACGAATCCGAATCCTCTTGGTTCGCCACTAAACTTATCCTTAATGATAGTGACGGTTGCTACCTCCCCGAAGGCTGCAAAAGCCTGCCGCAAATCCTCTTCAGTGACATCGCGCGACAAATTACCCACGTAAATGTTCATTCCGTTAGACCTCCTTTTTCTCAAGAAACTTCAGTTCCTACTCATCCGGACAATCCCGCTGGCCTTGATATGTCTTAAAATCTCTATAAGGTCTAACGGGATTCGTTCTCACCTCCTTTCTATTTTGCCGAAATACTGGTAGTCGGGCTCGTCCCCGAGCCCGACAATCTGGAGTAGCGAAGCGAAGCTTCGCGGTTACGGTAGTCGAGCTCGGCGAGCTATTTCCTATACATGACCCAACGGTTCAAATACATAAAAGGAATATCTATAAGTCCAACAAGCCATTTTATTACTATCTGCCCTATAATTATAGGTCTAATTGGCTGTAGTCCGTAAAATGCGATGGAAACAAATAACATAGAATCAATTACCATACAAGGTAATGAGCTAAAAGCATTACGAGCCCATAAATGTTTTCCCTTAGTGAGCTTCTTAACCCAGGCAAAAATATAGGCATCCAAATTTTCACTCACAAGGAAGGCTATCCAACTGGCCATGATAATTCGTGGAACTTGACCAAGTATTGATTCGAAAGCCGATTGATTTTGCCAAAAAGGCGCTGGATTCAGGGATAGAATTATCCAGGTAAAAAATGAAATTGCTACCTGGGAAAGAAATGCAATAAAGATCATTCGGTGAGTCTCTTTTCTACCGAATTTCTCATTTACAATATCTGTCATCAGAAAAGTAACTGAAAAAATAATTACAGCCGATGGTGCGAAGAAACTACTAAAGCCGAGGTCAAATTTGGCAATTTTTGATGCTACAACATTACTAAACAGAATAAATGCAATATATAATCCAAAAATTGCGTCGGGCTTCTCGTATTTCCTTGCGTACCAGGAACCAAAAAGTGTAAACGCAGTTATACCAATTATCCACAAAATAATTGTAAACATATCAAATCCATTTAACAATGATATTTAAAGGGGCCTTTCCAAATAGCGAAAATCGGCACTCTAAAGAGTGCCCGACCACGCGTAGGGGCGACCCTTGCGGTCGCCCGAGCTATTTCCTCTCCCTTGAGGGGAGAGGACAAAGCCTGCCCGTGCTGTGGCACGAGCCACGGCCAGGGGTGAGGGTGAAATCAGTTGGTCGGTCACCCTTTAGGGTGACGAAGAGTAGCGAAGCAAAGCTTCGCAATCATAACGCGGAGCTATCGCTCCGCTACTCCCCCTCACCCCTCAAAGGCTATGACGGAGGCTATCGCTCCGCTTCAAAGAACCTTTTCTATCTCTTTAACCTTTCCTACTATTTGGGAACGACTCAGGAGTTAACCTTTAACGCTCACCGCCTCGCCACAAAGCGGCTCCACAACTGAGATATCGGTACTCGGGGTCGTCCCCGACCCCGAGGAATTTATCGAACAATGTAGGGGCTCAATTTATTGAGCCCGCCTGCTGTCAAAATTGTAGGGGCTCAATTTATTGAGCCCGTCCTAATTTGAAATCTGCAATTTAAATTTTGGATTTTGTCATTTGGATTTTGGATTTAACATTGTAGTCTAGCCCTTTACCCTAGCAACCACTCAAGTTTTCTCTTCCCAGATAGGCAAAGAGACAGTAAACCTCGTCCCCTTCCCTACTTCGCTCTCAATATTTATATTCCCATTATGGTCTTTTATTATCTGGGAAGCCATTGAGAGGCCTACCCCTGTTCCCTGAGACCCCTTTGTGGTGAAGAAAATATCAAATATTTTCTTTAAATTTTCCTTAGGAATACCGCGGCCGTTATCTGAAATGGCTATCTCAAGCCTATCAGGATTTTCTTTTGCAACTCTTGCCGAAATGGTAAGTTCCCCCTTCTTACCAGCCATTGCCTCGCAAGCATTTATAATCATATTCAAGAACGCCTGTTCCAACTGAACACCAATTCCTTTTATTTTAGGCAAATCCTGGGGAATATCTTTATTTACATTAACTCCCCCCTGGGAAATTTGATACTGAGCCAAAACCAGAGCATCTTCCATTACCGAATTTAAGTCTGTAGGCTCAAAATCTTTATCAGCAGGCTTGGCATATCCCCTTATCCTCTCCACAAGGTCGGCTGCCCGGTGAGCAGTCTCTATTACTTTCCCCATCCTGTCTTCCATTTTTTCCAGCACTTTCCTATCCTCTTCCGGGAGATTCCCTCGACCAAGCCAGTCCTTTATATCCATAACGCACAATTGGCAACCCGCACTTATAATACCCAGAGGATTATCTATCTGATGCGCGAACCCGGTAGCCAGCTCACCAATGGAAGAGAGCTTGGCTGCCTGGAGCATTGTCGCTTGAGCCTCCTTAAGCTCCTGATAGAACTGAGCATTTTCAATCGCCAAAGCAGCCTGTCCGGACAGAATCCTGAACATATTCAAATCATCAGGCGTGTAAATTTGTTTAGAACGCTTTGTACCCAACACCAAAAAAGCAACCAGCTCCTCACCAATAAAAGCAGGTAATAATAAAGACGCTCCCATACTTCTCAGTTGTGCTTTCACTTCTTTTAGGTGTTCAGGCTCACTGGTCTCAAAATGGCTGATAACCTCCTCTCCCAAAAGAGGTCCTCTATCCCTACTTTTATATATCATCTGAATTAAAGGAGCATCTTTGGAAAGTGAATCACCAAACTGCTTTCTCCTCTCTCTACCATAGCGAACTTCACGCATATATTCATTTGCTTTCCTATCTAATAAATAGATGCGAGCATGACTGATTCCAATCTCCTTCGTCACCCTACGAATAATCAAAACCAGAAGCTGTCGCAAATCCTTGGTCAAAGTCATCTGCTTTGCCAGCGCAATCAGATTCTCCTGGTATCTCTGACGTTCTTTGAAGAGAGTCGCTTCGGTTTTTCGCCGGATAAAACCATAAATGGCTGGACCTAAACTAGCCAGCACAAGTGCTATCCCAACAGGCACAAGCCCCCAATTTACTCCTATTTTATCAGAAAGGTAAGTTCTACCCCAGAACCACACTGCCACAGGAATCCCAAGAACAAAAGTATATACCACACCAAATATAGTTCCCCTGGTAACTACTACATTGATGTCCATTAAACGATAGGTGATAATAGCGTAGGCCGTTATGGACGCAAAAATCGAAATGAAAATGAAACCAACAGGGTAAAATTCTAAACCGTAATTGACAACGTAGTCAGATGTGGCAGGAATATAGGCAATAAGGGCTAAAAGCACATATTTTATCTGATTATATCTGAGCGCAGATAACTTTTGTCTTTTCAAGTGAGAAATTAAAAGAACAAGTGCTCGAAATGCTAGGACAGAAAGTTGTGCCAAATGGAAAGGATGTAGAAATCCGGCTCTTGGGTAAAATCCCCAGTAATATTTATAAAAACCGTTTATGAAGTAATTAGTGAACCACAAGACTAAGACAAAAAATAAACCTATAACATAGGACAGAAAAACCAGCCATTTGTCTTTCTCGGCTTTCAGAAATGATGTAAAGAAATGGAAAAATGTAATGGGAATAAATATTATGCCTGTATATCCCAACTTTACTACAAAATTAGCAAGTGTTTCGGCTTTTGTATTGAATAATATGAACCATGAAAATTGCCACCAAATGGTGGCTAGACAAAGAAGACTAAAAGTAAGATTTACAACCGATTTTCTATTCTTTAAAAAGCAGAAGCCTCCTATTAATAAAAACAAGATACTGCTAATTAATGGGGGTAATGAATATGGGTTCATTGCTTTTTTGCTCCTGGTGCTGTTCCTGCTTCAATTAAAAAATACATTGCCTTCTCTCTTATCTCTTCAGGAATAGGAATAAGTTTACCGGCAGAGTCAGCAAAAGCTAACTTTTGTCTACCTTCCGCGATTAGTTGATTCGTCTTTTTATTCGTATAGGTAAAAATTAGGTCTAGACTTGCTTTTTTAATGTTACTCGTGTTTATATTTATGAGCACTTCATCAAATAAAACGGTTTCATGTATGAAATGGAGGTAAGCTTCTACAGTGATAATTCTAACTCCCAACTGCAAGATCGCAGTAAGACTGGGAACATTAGCTCTCACGAATTCTTCTCTTGCCATACCCTGCCACTCAAAATATTTGGTGAAATAAGTATTTCCCTCTGCGTTTGTATCGGTCAGATAAACAGTTCTTTCAAACACAAATGTTTTCTTTTCTAATCGTTGTAAAAGTTTCGTTATGACGGATAGCTGTTCGGGCTTGGGCTTCAGAAAGACCACCCCGCATTGAGATTTATTATCCTTACCTAAAAGGTTACTCCAAACAACTTGCGCTCCCATTTCTATCTGGGAGGAAAGAGGAGAAGGGTCTATGCGAAGGGTAATAAGTGAGTGAATAGGTAAATAAGCACCTAAATTAAGAGATGCCCCTCCTCTACTAATGCCAATAACCTCTCCTTGGATTTTTGAGCGGCGAGCAGAAGCCACATCTTTGAGTTTTAATTTGATTGGAAAAACGACTTCAATACGAGGAAAAATTCTTCTATCAGAAGAACTTCTTCTATCAAATAATATACGGCGTCTTTCCATGTGATTACCTCCATATCAGTGCATTTAGCAAAAAAGCGGGGCGACCTCCACATTTTAGAGAACCCCCCTGACGAACTCCACTAGAGAAAGTTTGCGGGAAGCACCAGCGGAATTATCTGAAGAGTTTTGTAAAATTTGGGGTGGATGACGGGATTTGAACCCGCAACCACATGGGCCACAGCCATGTGCTCTACCATTGAGCTACACCCACCATTATGGCACCCTCGGTCCGACTTGAACGGACAACCAACGGCTTAGAAGGCCGCTGCTCTATCCAATTGAGCTACGAGGGCATTATTATTTCATAAAGTTCAAATGCATCCTTACCAGCCCCACATATAGGACATACCCAGTCATCGGGCAATTCTTTAAAAGGCGTACCCTGTCTTATCCCCGAATCAGCGTCGCCTTTTTCTGGGTCATATATATATCCACAAACTGTGCATTTGTACTTTTCCGTCTTTTCTGTCACTTTTTTATCTTCTTCCTTAAGGTAAGTCGGCGCTGTTTTCGGCGATTTACCACCTTTAATTTCGTGATAATATGCATAAGTCATCGGTTCCCCGTCGTTAATGATTTCAGCATCTATTAACTTTCCAATGAAAATAGTGTGAGTTCCTACATCCAAACTATCAATAATTTCAGACTCCAGGTAGGCTATGGTGTTTTCCATGACTATGGGAGCTCCGGTTACACCAACCTTATAACTCACATCTTTCAACTTGTCCAATTCCTTGCCAGTTCTAAAGCCAAAATGTCCTATGAATTTCATTGGCGTCTCTCTGGATAAAATTGAGACAGTAAAAACTTTGCTTTCCTTAATATATTCGTGTGTTAAATTCTGTTTGTTTATGCTCACCGCTATCGTTGGTGGCTCTGCCGCTATCTGAAATACTGTATTGGCAATCTGTCCATTAAATTTCTCGCCCTTTTTTGAACTAACAACAAACAGTCCGTAACTAATTTTGTGAAGCGTCTTTTGGTTCGTCCTATTTCTCCTTTAAAATTATAGACTATCGATCACTCTGTTCAGTTTTGCTCGCACCTGTTCAGCCACATCCCGTAGCCCGGGATTCTCAATAGCTTGCATAGATGCCACAGGGTCTATCGCCGCTACTTCTATCCCAAACTTTTTTGGTCGGGGCGACTGGATTTGAACCAGCGACCTCTTGCTCCCAAAGCAAGCGCGCTAAACCAACTGCGCCACGCCCCGGCAAAATATTATTTTATCACCTATATTCACATTCTGTCAATGATATACATTTTTAAGCTAAGAGGAAGGCAAAGCTTGCGCTTTGCAGCTACAATTTATTAATAATTTCTTTAATTTTCGTGAGAGCCTGGGCTCGATGGCTTATTCTGTTCTTTATATCTTCTCCCAGTTCTGCAAAAGTCTTTCCGTATTCTGGCACAATAAACAGGGGGTCATAGCCAAAACCGCTCTTTCCTTTCATTTCAAAGGCAATCCTCCCTTCACATACCCCCTCACAGGATACCACTTCACCGTCGGGCCTGGCTAAAGCAGCTACGCATCTGAATTTGGCTCTCCTCTCTTCCAGAGGTAGTTTCTCCATAAGCTTCAAGAGCTTCCTGTTATTATTTTCATAGGTGGCATTGTCGTCAGCAAACCGCGCTGAACGTATTCCCGGAGCTCCTCCTAAAGCATCTACTTCCAGACCTGTATCTTCAGCTAAAGAAATCTTCTTCGTATACTGCGAAACTACCAGCGCCTTCTTCTTAGCATTTGCTTCCAGAGTCTCCCCATCCTCCACAACTTCCGGGCATCCGGGAAAATCTTCCAGGGAGAGGAACCTGGCATTCGTATCATTGAGTATCTTCTTAATCTCTCTAATCTTGTCGCGATTTCGAGTGGCAAGAACAATTTCAAACATACCATCCCTACCTACTTTAAATTTCCTAAGATTTCCTTTTCCATTGTTATCAATTCCGCAATACCCTTACGAGCAAGTCCCAGCATTTCCAGTAACTTCTCTTCAGGAAAGGCCGCCTCTTCACCGGTAGCCTGAACTTCCACGAGGTCTCCACTTCCAGTCATAACCACATTCATATCGACTTCAGCAGAACTATCTTCCTGATAAACTAAATCTAAAAGCGTATTCCCTTTCACAATCCCCACGCTTATCGCCGCCAGGTAGTCTTTTACTGGAAAGGAAGCAATCTTCTTATCTTTTTTCATCTTTCGTATTGCATCGACCAGAGCAATGAAACCTCCTGTTATGGCAGCTGTTCTTGTGCCTCCATCAGCCTGCAAGACATCACAATCAATAATTATTGTTCGCTCCCCAAGCAATTTCAAATCGACAACGGCGCGCAGGGAACGACCTATGACCCTCTGAATTTCCTGGGTGCGCCCGGACAACTTGAACCTTTCCCTTTCTGAGCGGGTATTTGTCGCTCTGGGCAGCATCGCATATTCAGCAGTTACCCAACCACTACCCGTATCGCGCAAGTGCGGAGGAACTTTCTCCTCTACAGAGGCGTTGCAGATTACTTTTGTTCCACCTGCTTCTACCAGAGCGGACCCTTCAGCATACTTCAGATAATTCCGGGTTATCTTTACTGGACGAATCTTATAGTCCTGCCTTCCATCTTCACGCATCGGTTTCACTCCTTGACTAACTTTAAGTTTTTCCGTAACTTATCTATTGTAATCTCGTATTCTTCTTTCTGTTTCTTTACCTTCTCCACAACCTGAGGCGGAGCCTTCGTCAGAAAATTCTTGTTTTTCAATTTATTGTTGATTCTGTCCAGTTCGAGTTCTATCTTCTCGATTTCCTTGCTTAGCCTTTCTACTTCTTGAGAAATGTCAATCATTCCCTTTAAAGGAACATAAACCTCTATATCACCAACGACCGAGGTGGCACATTCTTGTGGTTTCTTAAGTTTCATATCAACTGTAACTTCTCCGGATTTGGCCAAATTCTTTATATAAGGGATATGTTCTTCCAAAAGAGTTTTATGTGCCTTCCCGGATGGCTTAATTAACACTTCCACCATCTTATCGTGTGGAATTCTCATTATGCTTCGCACATTTCTTACCTGGGAGATTACATCTATAACCAATTCCATCTTCTCTACGGCTTCCTCATCCCTCTCCTCCCTTCTGGGAAGGGGCCAGGAAGCAATCATTATCGACTCCTTCCTGCCTGCCGGCGAGATGCGATTTAACAGATGCCATATCTCTTCTGTAATAAATGGCATTATTGGATGGAGCAACTTTAGAGTTCCCTCAAGCACATAAACGAGCACAAATTGAGCCGCCTCTCGCTCGCTCGCTTCCTCGCCATAAAGTCTCATCTTGGCCAGTTCCAGATACCAATCACAGAACTTACTCCAGATAAATTCGTAGAGGAGCCTTGCTGCCTTACTTATATCATATCCCTCAAAGGCAATGGTGACCTCTTCTATCGCCCAATTATACTGGTCCAGGATCCATCTATCTGCTAAAGTAAACCTTTCCCTCACAGACTCAATTGTGACTGAGTTCAAGTTAGACCCTTCCAGATTCATAAGCACCAGCCGTGAAGCATTCCATATCTTGTTAGCAAAATTTCTTCCCGCCATAAAATTCTCTTCAGAGAGCTGAACGTCCCTTCCCATCACTCCACCACAAGCCATAGCAAACCTCAGGGCATCCGTCCCATATTTCTCAATAGTTTCTAAAGGGTCAATAACGTTCCCTATAGATTTGCTCATCTTCCTTCCCTTGACGTCCCGCACTATGCCATGAATGAATACATCAGAAAACGGAATATCATCCATCAACGTCACTCCCATCATAACCATTCTAGCCACCCAGAGGTATAGAATCTCGTGTCCTGTCACCAGAACAGAGGTGGGATAGTAGTAGTCAAGGTCATCGATTACCTTCTCGCTTTTCGATTTATTGGAAACCCTGCCTTCTCCTTTTGGCCAGCCAAAAGTGGAAAAGGGCCAAAGAGCTGAGGAGAACCAGGTATCCAATACGTCTGGGTCCTGGATAAGATTGTTACTGCCACACCCCGGACATTTTTCCGGTCTTTCTATCGCTGCAATGGCCGGACACCCTTTCTGGCAATACCATACGGGAATCCTATGCCCCCACCAGATCTGACGGCTAATACACCAGTCATGAAGGTCTTCAAGCCAGTCCAAATATGGCTTAGCCCAGCTTTCGGGAATGAAACGGACTCTTTTCTGTTTCGCAACTCCAATTGCTCTTTTTGCCATCTTCCCTGTCTTCAGATACCACTGCTCGGATACAAGCGGTTCCAGAATAGTCTGGCAGCGGTAACAATGGCCAATCGAGTAGTTGTAATCCTCAATCTTTTCCAGGTATCCTTTCTCCTTTAGTTCCTCTACCAGTTCCCTCCGGCACTCAAATCTATCCATTCCTTGATACTTTCCAGACGCCTCACTCATCCTGCCTTGTTCATTGATAACCTTCACACTCGGCAGGTTGTGCCTTTGGGCTATTTTGAAATCATCCGGGTCGTGTGCAGGGGTCACCTTCACCGCCCCACTACCAAAAGCAGAATCTACGAATTCATCAGCAACAATGGGAATGGGTCGGTCCATAATTGGCAATATAACTTCGCTTCCAATTAATTCTTTATACCTTTTATCCTTCGGGTGAATAGCAATAGCTGTATCCCCCAACATCGTTTCAGGTCGCGTCGTAGCCACCACAACGAAGGTAGTCGCTCCGATTTCATCGGAGCGTTTGGAAAGGTAGCCGCAGACTTCAGTCTGCGTTTGAAGGGGATACTTTATGTACCATAACTTTCCCCTAACCTCCTCATGCTCCACTTCGATATCTGAAAGAGCAGTCTGGCACCTGGGACACCAGTTGACAATGTACTCACCCCTATAGATCAACCCCTTTCTATAGAAATAAACAAAAGCCTCCAGGACAGCCCTTTCACAAACAGTATCCATAGTGAATCTGGTGCGCTCCCAGTCACAAGAACAGCCCAGCCTCTTCAACTGTTCAAGAATTGTATCCCCCACTTCCCTACGCCATTCCCACATCTTTTCCAGGAATTTCTCTCTACCCAACTTCTGTCTGGTTAAGCCCTGGGAGAGAAGCTCCTTCTCCACCACGTTCTGGGTGGCAATTCCTCCGTGGTCGGTTCCAGGCAACCAGAGCGCGTTATACCCCTGCATTCGCTTTAGTCGAATTAGGATGTCCTGCAAAATATTATTCAAAGCATGCCCCATATGGAGGTAGCCAGTAATATTGGGAGGTGGAATAACTATGGTATAGGGCTTCATATCAGGTCTGGGTTCGCTGTGAAAATATTTCCTCTCCAGCCAGAAGTCATACCATCTCTTCTCTGTAATCTTTGGGTTATACCTTGTTGGAATTTCCACTTTAGGACCCACCAAGCAAATCAGATGATTCTTTTTTGATTTTTTATTTTACCACATTTACAAATGAAATGCAAACAAAAACTCAATTCGCTTAGTCTGAATAACTTTGGAAACTCCTTTTCGCCCGCTAAAGCGAAAATTAAAAAGAAAGCAAAGCTCCCGAGGCTGTGTCATAATGTCATTGCGAGCCCGATACCCCCTCCTCTCCTCCTCCCCCCTTGAGGGAGTGGTAGCCCCCGGAAATAAGGTGGGGGGTAAATTGGCCCGTGGCAATCTCATAGCATGAGGCGAAGCTTCGCTAAGCTATTTATGGCTAATCCTCATTTATAACATTTATAAATGGAGCAATTTTGATAGTTAACAAAAAATTAACATTTTTTTAACATGACTGTAACACATTTATGATATAATATTAATAGAGTTGGACAGACCCAAAGCCGAGAGGAACCTTATTTCTTCAGACAGCAAAAAAACACTTGACAACGTAGTTAATATTCTTGTATCTTACATAAAACATACAAAATAGGGGAGGCAGGCGATGAGAAAAGGAATTCGCCAGTGGTTTGGAAAAAGATTGACCATTTTGTTAATTCCTCATGATAAGTCCCGCCCTTTACGAACTACCCTCTCAATAGGTTCCATTTATTCGGTTCTAATTCTATGGATATTTTCATTAGCCTGGTCAGTCTCCATTATAAGCCGAAAAATAGACTACAGAGAAATTGCCAGTGCTAACAGGGTACTTCGACAGAAAGCAGAATACTTCGCAAGGTCCCTGGCAAAAGAAAGGGACCTCATCTGTGAATTGAGGGACATGGACGCGCAACTCAGAGGGCTCTTACATATGAAGAATCCCCAAGACATAATTGAACTTGGTGGAATAGGTGGACCCTCCATTAATGACCAACTTGCCCTCTCATCAGTTTTGCAAAGTGAAAATGGCCTCAACGAAGAATTATTCAATATGAACCTTAATGAATTGGAGAGGGAAACCTGGGAAAGAAAACAGAGTTTCCACGAAATAAGCGACTTCGTCACCTATAAGAGGAGTGAATTACTGGCCACCCCATCCATATGGCCTACTTTTGGTCGAGTTACTTCTGGCTACGGCTGGCGGCGCCATCCTTTGACCGAGAGAGGAGAATTCCATTATGGAATTGATATTGCGAACTTAAAGGGAACCCCTGTGCGAGCAACTGCTGATGGGAGAGTGGTGCTGGCTGGCTGGCAAGGAACCTATGGCAGGAGCGTAATGATTGACCACGGATATGGATTCTCCACACGTTATGCCCACAACTCAACCATAATAGTGAAGCCCGGAGAAAAGGTCATACGAGGACAGATCGTAGCCCTATCAGGCGACACAGGGAGTGTCACTGCGCCCCACCTCCATTACGAAGTTTGGTACCAAGGTAAACCTATAAATCCCCTCCTCTATGTAAAAAGTAAACCAGTTTTCGCAAACCGTTAAT